>Ga0182021_10002690_pt1 | contig 20781 bp, 14 predicted proteins | sample 612E3MmetaG_FD_120493 | JGI IMG/M metagenome (GOLD analysis project Ga0182021, IMG submission 120493) | Permafrost microbial communities from Stordalen Mire, Sweden - 612E3M metaG (Illumina Assembly) | ecosystem: Environmental > Terrestrial > Soil > Wetlands > Permafrost | place: Sweden... | reverse complement strand
TACGGCGAGGCTCTGCTGCCGCTGCTCGCCCCGCTCGGCCTCAAGATTCTCCTCGAGCCCGGCCGCTTCCTCGTGGGCAACGCCGGCGTGCTCCTCACTCGGGCCGAGTACCTCAAGCGCGGCGCCGGCAGGAATTTTCTCATCGTCGACGCCGCCTTCAACGACCTCATCCGCCCCGCCATGTACGACAGCTACCACGAGATCGTCCCGCTGCGCCGCGACACCACCCGCCGCGCCCTCGTGGCCGACGTCGTTGGCCCGATCTGCGAAAGCGGCGATTGTTTCGCCAAGGACCGCCAGATGCAGGAGGTGGGCGAGGGCGAGTACGTGGCCTTCATGAGCGCTGGCGCCTACGGCTACGCGATGGCCAGCCGCTACAACGCCCGCCCGCTGCCCGCCGAGGTGATGGTGCGCGGCGGGGCCTTCGAGCTGATCAACGCCCGCGAGAAGTTCGAGCAGATGATCGCCGGCGAAAAAGTCCCGGCGTTCCTGAAGTAAGAGTCACCACGAAACCCACGAAAACGGATTGAGGAATGTCGCCCGCGAATCCTCGCGAATAACCGCGAATGGGATTGCCCGTAGGGGCGCACCTTGCGTGCGCCCATTCCGCAATTCTGTCATGCTGAGCCATGCGAAGCATCCATCCGACTTGGAATTCCTACAAACCCCGGAAACGGATTTTTACACAGAGGTCACAGAGTCAAGCAGGAGGTCACAGAGCGATGCATCGGAGTAAACCGCAGATCACAGATGACACAGATATCGATCCAAGATCGGTCTGGCAGATTTCCAATTGGCACCGATTAGCGTTCATCAGCGGTTTAAAAAATCCCCGTCTGACTGTCCGCCGTCCGCCGTCCGCCCGATAACCAATAACCAATAACCAATAACCAATAGCCAGCGCGCCGTCTGGCGCGCTCTACTCTCGCTTCAGCCCGCGGGCCATAAGACTCGCCAGCGCCACGGCGGGCGCGCGGCCTTCGAACAACACGCGGTAAATCTCGGCCATGATCGGCGCTTCGATGCCGCGTTCGCGGCACAGACCGTAAAACGACTCGGTCGTGCGGTAGCCTTCGACCACCGTCTTGCGATGGTCGATCAGTTCGGCGACCTTGGCGCCTTCGCCAATCTTCTGGCCGAATTCGCGATTGCGACTCCAGCCGCCGTGACAGGTGGCCACCAGATCGCCGAAACCGCTCAGGCCATAAAACGTTTCCAGCCGGGCATCGAGCGCCGCACCCACCCGCACCATCTCGGCCAGCGCGCGGGTGAGCAGCGCGGACTTCGCGCTGTCGCCCAGCCGCGATCCGTCGCAGCAGCCGGCGGCGATGGCATAGATGTTCTTCATGCAGCCGCCAAACTCGACCCCGGCCAGGTCGTCGCTCGTGTAGATGCGCACTGTGGAGCCGCTCGCCGCCACCTGCACCTCCGCGACGAGCGGATCGACCCGATCCGCGGCCAGGACCATGGCGACCGGCAGGCCGCGGGCGACCTCGGCGGCGTTGGTCGGCCCGGTCAGCGCACCGACCAGCAGCCCGGGCAGGACGTCGGCGATCACCTGCGACGGGCGCAAGTGCGTGCCGACCTCAAGGCCCTTGGCGAGACTGATGACAAAGCGCACGCGGGGCGCGGTTCCGAGGGCCGCGCGGATGCGGCCGCAGGTTTCGCGCAGGGCCTGCGCGGGGCAGGCCAGCAGCACCACGTCGGCCTCCGCCAGCAACGGCGCGAGGTCGGACGCGATGCGCAGTGCCGGGGGGAGGGCGATGCCGGGCAGGTAGTCGGTGTTCTCGCGGGCGGCGGCCAGCGCGGCGGCGTGCGCGAGCCGGCGCGGGGCGAGCGAAACTGCCTGGCCCAGCCGCGCCAGATGCACCGCAAACGCGGTACCCCAGGCTCCTGCCCCGACGACGCAAAAATTCATGGGTTTGGATTAACCACGGATTCCACCGCTGGGCACGGAAATTTTTCAATCCCGCAAAAAAGTCACAAACCACTGAAAAGTCTTTACCGCGAATTTCGCGAATGACCGCGAATGAGATCACGGAAGGAGATTTACCACGAAACACACGAAAGACACGAAAGTCAGACGGGGAATTTTTTAACCGCGAAGGAACGCGAAGTGACGCGAATTCAAAATTCTGCAGACCGATCTCGTCACAGAGGCCACTGAGCACAATTAGGAGGTCACGGAGAAAGACTGGGGATCTGGTCTCGGATCGGCTTCAATGCGGAGATACAATTCGACCCCTGATCTTTACCGCAGATGACGCAGATGGTCGCAGATCAAACCATGTACGTTGGATCGAATTCCAGTTGCTCTGCTTCCTCCGCGACCTCCTGTAAAATCCGCTGCCGGATTTCGGTCTGTTCCGATGCAGATATCTGTGCCCTCCTGCTGTCCTCTGCGACCTCTGTGTCAAAATCGGTTCCCGGGGGGAACCCCAAGTATCAAGTGCCAAGTAACAAGGTCCGCAGCGCAGATTCCGACGGCTTCTCGATTCGCGGTGATTCGCGTACAAAGTGGAAGAGGCGTCTCGCCTCTTCTTGTCCAAAACACAGCGGCGAGACGCCGCTGCCACTTTCCGCGGTCACCCCTACTTCAGGAACGCTTGCGCAGCACCAGAAAGAGCGAGCGGCGCAGGCCCGGCAGCGTGGCATTCGCGAGGGCGTTGTAGAAACGATCCTTCGCACCAGCGAAGCCATACAGGCTGCAGTGTTTCGCCGCGGCGCACTCCAACCCGGCCTCCTGCGCCGCCGTCTGCAGTTCCGCCAGCGTGGATTCGCGGATGTGCCCGCCGCCCCCGGCGCGCAAAGGCTCGAAGGGATTCCGCCCGCGCAGCAGCTTCCACCGGTTCTTGAGCCACGTCGCGTTGGGGGTCGTCAGCAGCAGGAAGCCTCCGTTGGCCAGTTGCGCGCCGAGAAACTCGAGCACGGCGCGCGGCGGCACGTTGAGGTGTTCGAGCACTTCCATGAACACGATCGTGTCGTAGCGCACGCCGAAGTCGGGCCAGCAGCGCGGATCGGCGGCGGCGTGCAGGTCGAACGTGAAATGCCGGCTCGGGGGCGGCAGGGCGAAGCGTTCGTCGCGGCCTTCGCCGAGCATGTCGATCTGCCAGTCGGGGAAGAGGGCCGCGAACATGGCGGTTTCGAAGCTGGGGCCGACGTCGAGCACGCGGCGCGGTCCGGGCGGCGTGTGCGCCTGCAGGTAATGCAGCACGAACTCGAAACGCCCCGCGTGCCGTGGCCAGTAGGCGCGTGCATCGGGCCCCATGGTCTGGGCGCGGGCGGCGGCGTTGGCGAGCACCGCAGAGAGGGAGCCGGGACGGTCAGCGGACGTGGCCATGTCTGCGGCCCATCAAGCGTGGCAGCGGCCGCGCTGACAATCGTCAAAAGCAGCGCGGGGCGCGCTGGTTATTGGTTATCGGTTATTAGTTATCAGTTATTGGTTATCAGTCGGATGGCGGAGGACAGGCGGCTGACGACAGATGACGGATGACGGACTACGGACTACGGACTACGGACCACGGACCACGGACCACGGACCACCGTCCGACCGTTGGACCGTTCACTGTCCTCCGACGTCAACCGTCTGTCGTCCGTCCCCAATAACCAATAACCATTCCCCAATAACCAATAACCATTACCCCGCGCGGCAGCGCGGGTCAGTACCACGGCCACGGATGGGCAGCGATCGTCGCCTTGGCGTTGCGCCAGTTGGCGTCGCTGTAGTTGTTGAGCCAAAAAATATAGCTCACGTGCAGCCGTGGGCTCGTGGCGAAGCTGAAGAGATGTTCGGTCGTCTTGCTGTGGTCGCTGTCGTACCAAAACGCTCCGCTCAGGTCGTAATCCATCGGCTGCACCGCGCTCCCCAGGTGCGAGGTCGCGGCGTACAGAGCGTAATAGCCGTAGGCGGGAATGTTGTTGCGCGAGGGGTCGATGTCCGGCCCGCCAAAGACGCAGCCGGCGGCGATCGCGTTGGCGCAGGCCGTGCCCACGAGGGTGTCGTCCCCCGAGATGTGGTTGATGTACTCCTCGAAGGTCGTGTGCGGAAACGCCGCGCTCGCAGCCACTGCCACGGCTTGCAGCGCATTGACCCAGCCCTGCGCCGTGTAGGTGCCGCCCAGCGTCGTCGCCGCGTCGACCACCGCCGACTCCGCCAGATTCACTAGTTCGAGGTTGGGATGGGCGTCGCACTTGGCGGCGATCTGCTGCAACAGGGCGATGTAGCGGTCCTGGATGCCGACGCTCGGGTCCCAGAGATTCGGGATGTAATAACCGTCGGAGCCCTGGACAAGCGCGCCCGGCGTGTTCTGCACATAGGCCGGAAAATCCGCCAGGTTTTTGCTCTTGTACTGGAGCTGGACGACAAGCTGCTTGCCGGATTGCGCCACGTAGGCCAGGTCGCTCGCGATCGTGTTATCGATGCCGCTGTAGTCATCCTTGCCCGGTTCCAACTGCGCCCACGTGTAGCAAATCTGGAAACCGACGATGTTCGGGTCGGCGACATTCTGGGCGATGAGCGGACGCTGCTGGGCCGATGTGCTGGCGATGTTCAGCATCATGTAGTGCCCGGAGTGAAATTTCTTCGCCGGCCGGACAGAGACCGGCACCTCGTAAATTTCGACCAACGCCACTCCGCTGGTGGCCCCAGCGCCTGCCACCTGGACGGTATAGGCGCCCGGCGCCAGCGTCACGACCATCGCGGTATCGGCGGAAGCAGCGGGCAGGGGGAAGGCGCTGAGCTGAACGAACAGGTTGGCCAGGTCGGCGCCGCCGCCCCAGCTGGAATTCGTGGCCAGCGGAACGCCGGCGGTATTGAAAAGCGTGAGGACCGGCTGCGCCAGTACGCCGGGCACGCCGTAATTCGCCAACGTGGGGCCGATGCCGCGCAACAGCACCGTTTCGGCCCCGGAACCGGCGATGGCGAAACCGCCGATGAGGACGCTGGGGCCGGGGCCGACGTTGGCCCGGGCGGAAAGGCTGGTCAACCGGCCGGACGCGTTGCCCGGATCCGCGTCGTAGATTTCGGCCAGCGCGATGCCGGTCGTTCCGCCCTGGCCCTGCACCTGTGCCGTGTACACGCCGGCGGGCAGCGACTGCAACAACGCGGCGTCGGCCGAACCCACCGGCAGGGCAAACGCGTTGAGCTGGCTGAAGACCGGCGCCAGCGTCGGGTTCCAGCCGCTGTTGGCGGCAATCACGGTGCCGCCGACATTGAAGAGCTGGAGCTGGGCCTGCGGGAGTACTCCGCTCAAGCCATAGTTGGTCAGTGTAGGCCCGATGCCGCGCAGCAGCACCGATTTCGAGGCATTGCTCGTCGCAAATCCGGCGATGAGGACATTCGCTCCCGTGCCGACGGAAGCGCGCGCGGACAAACTGCTCAGCCGGGCCGAACTCGCCGTGTCCGCCCGCATGGTTGGGACGCCCAGACCGAGGCAAGCGGTCAGAAACAAGACAATGGCAGCACGCAACGGCATGGTTTGAGAGGTGACGGTCCGGTCCCCGCGAGGTTACGCGGGGCCAGTCCGACGGTCAGACGGTCCGACGGTAGGTCAGTCTGACAGTCTGACGCCCCGAAAACAAAAGCGGAAACGCTGAAATGAGAAATTGGGAAGTTTGCCCCGGCGTTTGCCCCTCCGATTTCAGCTTTCAGTTTTTCGGCCTTTCGCCCTTCGGCCTCCGGTGCTCCAGCTCTGTCATGCTGAGCCATGCGAAGCATCCATCCGATTCGGATGCAGATTTTGACACAGAGGTCGCAGAGGCCGGCAGGAGGGCAGAATCTAAGTTCCGGGTTCCGAGTTCTGCGTTCCGGGTTGCAGATTCTAAGGACTGCGTCCGAGCCATCCGTCGTCGGTCATCAGTACTCCGCCCTCCGCGTGGCTGCGAGCGCCAGCGAGTGGACCCTCCGACCGTTCGACGTTCGACCACCGTTCACTGTCCGCCGTCCGCCGCCTTCGTCCGCCGTCTTCCCCGTCTCGCGTTCTTCCGCGTCTCTCCGTCTTCCGTTTCCGCCCCGATAACTGATAACCAATAACCGGACTACGGACCACCGTCTGTCGTCCGTCCCCAATAACCAATAACCAATAACCAATAACTGATAACTGATAACTGATAACTGATAACCGTTCCCTCCGCGCCGTCCGAGCGTCAGGCCGTCTGACTGGCCTCAAGCGTCGTCGCGTCTGTTGAGGAGCCGTTGCCGTTGGTCGCGGCGGGCGGTTCAGCCGATTCTTGATGCGAATCTGAATGGCTGATGACGTTGGTCAGCTTCCGGTCCAGGGCCTGGCTCCGCTGCTGCGATCCCACCATGTGCTCGAGCATGGCGATGTGATCGACGAGTAGCTTTGCCTGGGCGATCATTTCCTGGGAGGCGGCGGCATTGTTCTCGGAGGCGGCTGCCATGCTTTGGGCAATGGTGTCCAGCCGGCTGATCGCCGCGTTGATCTGATTGATGCCCTTGGAGCTTTGCTCGGCGGCCAGTTCGATCTCGTCCACCTTGGTGCTGTAGCTGTGGGTGAATTGGGCGATTTCCCGAAAGCTCGCCTCGGCGGCGCGGCCCAGTTTATCGCTCTGGGCATTGCAGCTCAGTGCCGCGCCGATTTTGCCGGCGGTCTCGTTGGCGGCTTCGGTGCAGCGGCGGGCCAAGGTGCGCACTTCGTCGGCCACGACGGCGAAACCCGCGCCCGCCTCACCGGCCCGGGCGGCTTCCACCGCCGCGTTCAGCGCGAGGATGTTGGTCTGGAAAGCGATTTCCTCGATGGTTTTGAGGACCTTGGATACGTCCTTGTTATTGGCCATCATGGTATTCAGGGAGGCGCACAAATCCGACATCACCTTCGAGCCGTGGCCGGCGGATTCACTCGCCTTCCGGGCGAGGCCAGCCACTTCCTTGACGCCTTGCAGGTTTGCATTGGTCATCCCGGCCAGTTCCTCGGCCGATGCGCTGATTTCCTCTATTGCCGCGGCCTCTTCCATCGAGTCGTCGCTGAGTTTGATGCTGGATTTCCCGATTTCTGCGGCGGCATTGATGGTCACTTCGGAGTTGGCGGTGAGATCGTCGCCGAGCCTGCGCAGCGGCCGGGTGATACTGCGCGTGACCCGGGTGATGGCCACCAGCAGGCCCAGGATCATGATTCCAACGGTCGCACAGACCAGCCAGAGCGTCAGTTTGGCCGCAGCGATACGCTGGGCCGTGTAAGCGCTGATGTCCCGCGTGACGGTGGTAGCAAAGCCATCGAATACTTTGGTGATCTGAACGAACTCGCCGTTTTGGTAGGTGTTGAAGTCGTAGAGCCACTTGTAGTCTTTCTTTCCGTAGCCCGCTTTGATGATTTCATCGCTTAGCCGGACGATGGTCTGAAACGCCGGGTCGGCCTGCATTTGCCTGAGGGCTTGCGACGACTCCCCGCTCACCAACTGAACAATGCGGGCGCGGTTTTGCTCCACGCTCTGGCTTTTGACTTCCAGCGCGCTAAGGCTTTTGTCGGACAGGGAATTGGCCCGCAGGGCCGTGCTGACCAAGGAGCGCACCCGCCATAAATCCGTCTTCATCCGCGAAGTCAGGTCCTGGATGACGATTCGCCTCACCAGTTCGGCATCTTCCGTTTCCAGGGCGAGGGTCGGCAGCGAGTATTCCAGGGCGTTGCGGAAGGCGTCGTAACTATTGTAGACTTGGGACATCGCAGAAGCTTCTTCGGCGACGGGGGCAAGTTTGCGGCCCGGGTCGAGCAGTCCGCTCCGAATTGCGTTCAGCTGCGTCTCCTGGTTCAGGGCGTCGGTCATCGTCTTGACGAAGCGTTCCGAGAAACTGGCCCGGTGTTCGGCGAGCGTATTGAGCAAGCGGGCGTGGGTGTTGCGGCTGATCTCGCTGGATTTGCGATAGCGTTCGACCTGTGACTCCATCGTGCCTTCGCCCTTCAGAACCACTGCGCCCCAGGAGTCGGAACGTTCCTGGGTGATGGCCATCAGCAAATCATAAACTTGCGCCGAAATTTCGGTGGTCTTCTGGAAGCTGGCCAACCCGCTATAATCCCGAAAGGCGCGGTTGAGGATGATGCCCGCCAGCATCGCGAGACAGAGGACAGCCATGCTCACCAGCACAAGCAACTTGGTGCTTATTTTTTGCATGTTACTGCGTTAAAATATTTGTAACAAAGGCAATGCATCGGCCCAAGGGTAGACGCCGCAGGTGCTTTTGCACCTCTGCGATGCATAATTTTTCGTAAATAACCAAATGTTCCTGCTGTATCGGCACACCGAGCGTAAGCTTGAGCGATGGATGGCGGATGACGCCGCCTTGGCGGCGGGTATTGGTTATTGGTTATCGGTTACTAGTTATTGGTTGTCGGTTATCGGTTATTAGTTATTGGTTATTGGTTAATGGTTAATGGGGACGGACGACAGACGGTGGTCTGTGGTCAGTGGTCCGTAGTCCGTAGTCCGTAGTCCGTGATCACCAGTCCGTGGTCCGCAGTCCCGTAGTCAGTGGTCCGTAGTCCCGTGGTCCGTGGTCACCAGTCAGATCTGCATACATCTGCGACATCTGCGGTTATAAACTCCCCGATCGAATTAGCGCCGATTAGCGAGCATTAGCGGTTAAAACTCCCTCTTGAAAACGGATTTTTACACAGAGGTCGCCGAGGCCGGCATGAGGCGCGGAGAGAGCAGAGTCATCCAATCCAATTTACCACGGATTTCGCGGATGGTTACGGATTCCGATCCGTTCGAACCCAATCCATTTTTACCGCAGATTACTCCGATGGCTCAGATATCGAACCAAGAAGATAGGTTTTATCTGCGTACATCTACGACATCTGCGGTTAAAAACTCCCGGATCGAATTAGCGCCGATTAGCGAGCATTAGCGGTTAAAACTCCCTCTGCTTCCTTTGCGGCCTCCTGTAAAAAAGGATGCCTTGGTTTGATCCGTGTGCATTCGTGGTTAAAACCCCCTCCTGAAAACGGATTTTTACACAGAGGTCGCCGAGGCCGGCAGGAGGGCAGAATCTAAGTTCCGGGTTCCGAGTTCCGCGTTCCGGGTTGCAGATTCTAAGGACTGCGTCCGAGCCATCCGTCGTCCGTCATCTGTCATCCTCCGTCCCCCGCCCTCCGTCGTCTGTCGTCAATACTCCGCCCTCCGCGTGGCTGCGAGCGCCAGCGAGTGGACCCTCCGACCGTCCCCTGTCCACCGTCAGCCCTCCGTCGGCGGGCGTGGGCGCGCCGCCTCCGTCCCGATAACTGATAACCAGTAACCGATAACCTCCGCCGTCCGCCCTCCGCCCTCTGTTGTCCGCCCTCGGTCGTCACCCGTCTTCCCCGTCTCGCGTTCTTCCGCGTCTCCCCATCTTCCGTTTCCGTCCCGATAACTGATAACCAATAACCGATAACCTCTGCCGTCCGCCGTCCGCCGTCTGTCGTCTGCCCTCGGAAAAAACTGGCCAGGCAGCCAGTTTCGTGTTCTGGTCAGAACACCTTATTGTTTCAGATATCCGGAAAGGATATCACGTCGCCCCAGCCCCATACTCCACCAGCGCTTCCGTCCGCCCGCTTCGATACCCCGAGTATTGAACCTACGGAGTTTGTCGCCCGCGAATCTGGCGAATTTTCGCGGATAGCATAGTAAGAGTCCACTTTTTTACGACTACACAACATTAGCCAAATGGATTCGGCACTAAATTTTGTTAGAGACCTCGTCCTATCACGTTTCGGTGTAACGGGCGTTCTCTTGTTAATCCTGTGCGTCGTGGCGATCTATAGTTGGTTTCAACACAATCGAGCAAAGCTGCTACAAGAGCGAATTGACCTCGAGGCCGAGCGGCGTCGGCAGATGACAGACGAACTACTTGCGGCAAGGCAAGTACGGCCCGCCGCCATCGATCCTGTAACCAGACCACTCTTCCGAATACTGGCCGCAGACGACGAACCCTCGTTGCTGGCATTCTACGGGATGATCATCGAGTCTCGAGTTGCAGGTGCAGTCCTTTCGACGTCTGAGGATGGAGATGAGGCTCTGAGGAAGGTATTCGCTGAGCGTCCAGATTTGTTGCTGCTCGATCTGGTGATGCCCGGCAAAACAGGCTACGACGTTTTGCGCGAACTGAACGAGCAGGGTATAGAAATTCCGATCATCGTGATTTCCGGATATGAGGGTTCGCTGGAAGGAGTCGCGCACAGAACGGGTGTGAAGCTCAAGAACGTTTTGTTTCTGCCCAAACCGTTTAGCCCAGATGATCTCGTCAAACTCATCAACCAAAAGAAAAGCGGGCAAACTGGATCACGTTGATTTCTTTGAAGCTCTTCATCCGTTCATGGACTCAATACTGAAAGCCTTTTCCATTGGTTTTATCCTCCGGAGCGTTTTCTCAGGGATATTTTTCGTGGTTTCTTACTATTTGGCTTCCCATGGTTCGCTCGATTTTACGTCGATCGGCGGCAAATCCAGCATTAGCGTGACATTGCTGGTCGCTCTATTTGGAGGCGTGACCATCTACGGCCTCCATCGATCTTTGCTTTACCCACTGGTTGAGTGGTTCTTCAATTCGGAATTCGCGCAGCAGTGGCGTAAGCTGATGCCACTCATCAGCACGTCAACGATAGATACGCTCCTGTGGCGATGGGATCAGGGCACACAGCAACCGCCGATAGAAGATTGCACAGGAATCAACGAACACCTCAATACCTGGGCTGATTTCATCCATCTTCAGTTCAACTCATCGCTATGCATCGCTCTTGGCGTGTTTATCGGCGTCTCTAGTGCCCCGGGCACGCTTCGGTCTTGTAACCATTTGATTGGTTTCGCGGGTCTGCTATTTCTCGCCGCTTTCGTGTCAAATTGGCGGAGTCATTCAGTTTTGGATTATATCAAAAACAGACCCAATAGTAAAATGGAACCTTCTATATGTAATAACCCCGAAGAATTGAAAACCCTTCGCGAGCAACTCGGCCACCTAAATGAGCGGTCACGTTGGTATAGCACGCAGTTGTGGCAGCTTCCCTTTGCCTACATCGGTGCCACTGGCTTTGTTCTGGCCAGTTTGAGTAGCCATTATACGCGCCACGTCCTGATGGCTTACGGACTCTTCGCTGGCATACTTGGCCTAATCGTTTTGTGGCATACTATCTGGGTCAAGAAAGGGGAAGCTGCAGCTATCAGCAAGCTTCAGGCAGTGGAAATGAAGTTAGGTTTGTCAGAGGAGGTTCGCGCGGAGGATAGGGATTGGGATGTCTATTCCATGATAGCAGCGACAGCTTTTTGCGCTCTCGCATATTTCTGTATCCTGTTTTGGGCACTACTTAAGATGTAACATGTGGAGGGGGCCCAAAAAAAGTCGTTTTTCACTCTTTGTTATTTCAACCATTTGTTCCTGATCATTGTTGGCAAAGTCTCCCTTGTTTGTTGATAGCAAACAGTGAGAACTGACCTTTTGAAGCGACACCCGACAAGTTTCACCTATTTAAACTGTTAATCTCCCATTTATTGACTAATGAGCCAAGATATAATTATACCAGTGGGTTCATTAAACAGTCTCGCGGAGTTTTCTTGGAGGGCAGGTGCAGCTCTTGAGCGCTTTCGAACCCAACCCAACGAGCCGCCGGCGGCGATTCAGTGGGATCTACGTTCGGTTCTGCCTAATAGGATAAACACGCTGGCGGTCGTGGCCCTCGAGAGTCAAATCGCTGCGGCGGCAAGCAACTTCAGCGTCCAGCAGACCGTAGAACTACCGGTCAACTATGGCGTTGCCGAGTACTTAGAGGATATCGGATTCCTCGACCTACTGCGTAGATCTGGGGTTGATTATGGATCATGGAGCCGCGGGCACGAATCGCGAAGTCAGACCATTAGCACGTTCCCCGCCTTTGATAAAACATTCGAACTGGGCCCGTTGCTCTCTGCGATTGACGTCGACAGTCAAGAAATTGCAAGAATCAAAGAGGTCTATGTCGAGGCGCTCGCCCGTTCCCTGAGTGCGCAGTTTAATACACTTCACGACATACTGGTCAGAAGATTGGCTCGCTTTAAAGATTCAAGTTGGAACGGTCCATACGGCCACCGTATTGATAAAGTGTTTTGCGACTTCTTTAATGACGCAACACGCTTCTTGTTAGCTCAATTTCTCGCGGAAGCCGCAGTTAACTCGGTCCTTCATGCGGGTGACAATACAGCTAAGAACCCCGCTCCTTTTGTAGGTTTTCAGGTATCTCCTCGCGCAGCCACCTTTGCTGTCGTCGATTCTGGAAAAGGATTGCGCCGAGGTATATTAGAACGAAAGGCTGCCAATCGGTTGTTCGCTTGCAAAGGAAATGACGCCAGTGCAGCATTGTCAGCTCTATTCTGGCGGAGTTTCTTCCCTGACCCGGAGGGCTTCAAAATAGGTCTTTTTCAATGCTACAAATGGTTCTTCGAACAACTTGGCCGCACGCCGAAGCTCCTGCCGGAGTTACATCTATTTTCTGGGACTGCTGAATATGTAATATCTCGGGAAATTCACTTGCCGCTTCTCGCTTTGGCGACGTCGATCGGGCCGGAAGAACTCTGGTCGCTGGGTGAGCAGCAACTTCTCTCGCGCCTTTCGGCGGCCGATTTTCAGCCTGAAGACGGCCCATTGTCAGCAACGAGGACCCCGATCTTGCAGCGCCGCCGCAACCCTTTCCTTGGGACAGCGATCGCGTTTACCGTTTTTTGGGACCGCGCAACTTAGAGGATGCCATGAACGAGATCAACGACATTGCACAATTGTCAATTGGCAACATTCAGGACTTGGGTCAAATTGCCGCGATTTCATTGCCATTTGTAGAGCTCCCGGAACGATGTATCTTGCCGGACATTCCTTATCCTGGCTCATTATCTGCGGCTACTGATGACAAGGCCGATCCTCTAGTGTCCAAGCGCACTGTGGATATGGCTATTGCGAGCATGCGGAGATCAGCCGATGTCACTTGGATCTTAGATTGTCAGGGCGCCGCACTCTCCCAGCGCGCCATGATGGCTCTAGATAGGAGCCTTCGCTTGGGACTTAAGCTGATTATCTTCCGAGAGAAGAGAATTAATATTCAGTTTAGCCCGCAAGTTTCAAACGCCAATCTGATTCTGGCACACTATGAAACCTACAGAAAGAATTACATAAAGACTGCGATCTGGCGTTGCTTTACTCCGAATAACAAGGGGTTGCCTGTTAAGCTTGCCAAACTCCAATCGACACCGCTCTACGCGAACGGCTATATTGATCTTTCACGGCTTCCTAATTGCCCTAAAGAATTCTGTTGGGTCGTTGCGGAATGGAAATCATTTTTCCGCGATCAATTCGTTGCTGCGTTGACAGAGCGAGATCCAATGACGGTGATACTTTTCGTCAATTTCAACAGCGGTCCATTCGCTCTAGCGGCAGCAAATGCCATAGGTACGCCGTTTGTTTTCGAGATCGACCGTTTTGGGCCCCAATTCGCGCTCTTTGAGGACGGCCGTGCACTTATACAACGCAATATTAGTGGTGCAGTGCTATTGGTTTCCGACTTTATTCTCGGTGGATCCGAGGTGAAGATCGCATTGGGTTATTCTAAGGGCCTTGGGCTTGATGTTGTCGGCGTAAGTTCCGTCCTTTCCTTTTATCCGCCTCAAGATTATGAATTTCATCGGTTCGGCTGCCATTGCGACTCAATGATCACGGTCAATGGCGATGTGATATTTCAACCCTTCAAGATCGGCGTTTCAGATGAAGAAGTTTTTACACATAACTGACTTCCACCTGCCGCAAGATTCCGAGCTGGGCAATGACTTCGGCCCTTTAGCCGAACGGAATCTGTTGCCATATCTCCGTTCCCTCTGCCAAGGGCTTGAGGTTGCTCAACTACCTTTGGACGCAATTTTCGTGACAGGTGATCTCATTGATTATGGCAATGGTTCTTTCCCGTACGCGTCACGGGTAATCGACGCGATTAGGCAGGTTACTGCGTGCGAATGCGTTTTTCTTTGCCCTGGAAACCATGATTGTGAGACAGTTTCAATTGGCGGACTTCTCAATACCGACAAGTCTTTTGCTCGTTATAGTATTTTGGCCGACCGTCTAGTTCCAACCGATGCAATTGTGCTTATGGGTAGACCGGAAGTGGGCTGTCTTTATCGATGGCGAGACGACCTCGTGCTTACCCTGAATTCCGCGGCTGATCCCTCGCCGGGAAGGTATGAATGCTCTGGTTCAGGATCCATTTATCACCAATTCGCTCAAGGTCTTTATTCCGCCGCTGCTGGAATGGAATATATAACCATTTGGGTCCTGTCCCACTTTCCTATTTTTGACGGTAATCGTATCGATTCAGCTGGTGGCGACGCTACTTCGGGCCCTGATCCGTTGGAGCCATTGAAACATCGTGTTTGGACCACTGGACGGCGACTGATCAACGCGCTAAGTAACATCCCACACAAAGGCAAGGTCATAGTGTTGTCCGGCGACATACATTTGAGCGACCATTCAGTTATTGGCGGGACAAAAGGGCAGTTCGCATCGTCTATCGGTTTGCAGGTACAGACCGGTTCCTTTGGCGGTCCCTGGCCCCCCGTAGACAGTCACAGAAAGCGATACCTTGAAGCGACCGTAATAATCGAAAGCGGAAACGATTATATAGTGCGGCATTGCCATTATGTGCCCCACGGCCATACAGCGCCTCAGATCGGAACCTGGGAAATGAGGCCACCGTCTGGATTCCTCCAGGGGTGTACTGTGGCTTCCGATATTAGAGCACTGGATGGCGACCTATCCAAGGAAATCGCAGATGAAATCGCTGGCCGTCAACTCTTCTGGACTGGTCGTTTCCAACTTGCCGACGGAGAATCGTCTCTTGGTTATGTTCCGGTGGCCTCGTGTATTTGTGGTAGGAATTTCGGCAAGATCGTAAAGAAAATCCGTGATTACATTTTCGAGGCGCGCCGAGAGAACCGGATCATTGGGGCAATCGTTGGTTTGAATGGGGTTGGCTTTGCTGTCTCGAGCATCGTAGCCCTAGGCTTGGGAATCCCGGTGTTTGGAGTGCATTTGCGAAGCAACATGAAAAAGCAGGGCCCGGAGCAGGGGCTGCCGTGGGATGGGGTGGCTCCCTTGGCGGGAAGTAATACGATCTTGGTGATTACTGACGTAATCGCATCCGGCAACTCGCTCTCGTATGCTCTGGAACAGCTTCGCGGGCGGAAGACACAAGCATCGATCGAATGCATCTCCTTGTTCATAGATAGTCGTCGCGCGCTGGGCGAGGAGCAGTTAGCGCATTTGAAGCTACAACGATTGTCCGCGGTCTGCAATGCGATGGTTTTTCTGGCCATGAAAGACGCCGATTTGCCGGAGCTTCGGTTTTCCCCATTTACTATGAGGTTTGGCTGAATTTCAATTGAGAAGCCAATGGGGAAACAGAGAGAGGCAAAAACGGGTCATGGGTTGACTATTGACAGCAGACGAACAGGCAAAAGATGACAAAAACATACTCCAGGCAAGCCAGCGCAGAAATCGTACATCGCCGCTGCGAACCGAGGTCCTTTCCCGTCTGCTTCCCAACCCGCGGGCAAGAGTCCACCTATGACCCCTTCAGGTAACCTCTTAGTACGCTTTCAACGGTATGTGACCGCGTGGTCGAAAAATTGATCGGTGAATATGATGACCATCGCCGCGAACCCACCTCCAATTAAAGGGGTAAAATCCTCCGACATAAAGGCGCTATCCCAGGACGAGTGCAGTATTCGTCAGGAATGGCTCGCGGAAGTCGCGTGTCTACATTCAAGCTCATTCGTGCGCCGTAGTGCGATGGTTGCTTTACGCGGGATCGCTTCACCGCTTGTGCGAGTGATCAGCTTACTAGTTATAGCACATGAAGAGCAAAACGAGAATCTACGCGAGACTGCCATCAAGTGTCTCGGCAGAATCGGGACTGTGGCAGATCTCGCGTTACTTAGCGACCTTAGGAAGAATGAGCGAATTGCGAGATATGGGAGGCAAGCGGCAGCGAAGGCGTATACAAAACTGTCTAGGCGCTTAGATCGCGGTCCGACTAGGGGTGAACCCGTTAGTAATGCCACAACGCCGATAAGAGATCGAATGATTGAACCATATTTCGACGTCGCATTATCATTTGCAGGTGAAGATCGTAAGATCGCTGAGTCACTTGCATGCGGTTTGAGAGAGAATTCTCTCCGCGTGTTTTATGACATGTTCTACCAAGCCGACCTTGTGGGGGAAGACCTCGCTCGCTTGCTGGCAAGAATATATTGCCGTGCATCACGATTCTGTATTCCGATAATCTCGAAACACTATGCACGGAAATCGTGGCCTAGGTTTGAGCTCTCGCAAGCTCAAGAACGAAGCATTTTTGGCGACAGTTCATACCTTATCCCTGTTCAGATTGATTCGACACGTGTGAGTGGCATTCCAGCCACTGTTGGGCACATCGACCTTCGCGTGTGCTCAATCGACAAGGCTATACAGCTAATAACGAAGAAGGTAATGCAGGCGAAGGTGGGTAAACCTGGACTTGGCGATTTGCTGTAATGAGAAGAAAAGCCAAGGGGATCACGTCCTAACTCTTGACATATCAACCCCCGAACCACGCGAGCTTTTTGATGACTCATTCCCAGGACTGCGTTGTTAAGACTTAAGAATTAAGACCTAAGACGCGACCCCTTTAAGACCCTTCCGCCTATCAATATGAAGATGAGATTCTTTTTGTTACCTTGTCTCGTGATCCTTTTGTCGGGCTGCATAGCTGCCAAAGATTCTGCTGCGCAAGGCGCGGTACTTGGAGACGCGCTTCCAAGAAGGATTCCTATCCCCGAAAAAGACGCGCTTTATAACGGTGTCTACCAGGAAGCAGCTTGGGTTCTCAAGGAAGTCAGTCCGTCAATTCCAGAAGAGATCTGGAAGAAACTGGCGGTTAAGGACGGCTATGTGGAGGTTACTGCAGTGATCGATCAAGATGGTGTCATACGGACGGTCGAATCGATCAAGTCTAGCCAAAAGGAACTGGAACCGTATGTCACAGATGCGCTGCGACAATGGAAGTTCAAGCCAGCGGTGATCGACCACAAACCGGTACGATTGCGCATTAGTCAGCCATTTTATCTGAAAAAGGAAGAGCAGCCAAAAGGGGGCATGGGTTAACTATTGACGGCGGGAATACAGGCAAAAGATGGCAGAAACAACTCCAGGCAGGCCAGCGCAGAAAGCGCACATCGCCGCTGCGAACCGCGGCCCTTGTCGGCCTGCTTCCCAACCCGCTGTCAAGAGTCAATCCATGACCCCCTCTGACCATCCCATCTTTAGCGGCAAAGAAAAAAATTCAACACCATGGACGAAACTCGCAACATTCGATTCATAACCCCTGCTTTCTTTTTTCTAGGAAATCTATTCGTTGGAGCCTGGTTCGCCAATCCAAACCTTTTGGATTCCATCAAGACTCTTGATTCGGGGACCGTAGCAGCAATCGCTGCGGCGCTCGTGGCCGCTATGTTTCCGATAGGCTTTATTATTACTGGGCTTTCCACGATTTTCCTAAGAGCCGGTTTTCGCATTTTTCGCGGACATTGTTACCAAATTCGGTTATCTGACGAGGCATGGACGAAAGTCTGGTCTGTACTCAGACTCTCTCCGGACGTGCCAATGTCGCGGGCCAACAAAATAATCGCAGCCGCTACTTTTGATCACGAGATACTGGAAGAAGGCACCCACGCTTGGGCAGTCCGCTCTTGGAGTGCGTTTAATGTTTCAGTCAATTCCTGTACCGCATTGGTCGCGGCTACACTCATAGGACATTTCGAGTTCGGTATCAGATTCACGTGCGAATGGTTGTCTAGCACGGCCTGTTTACTCGTGCTGTTCACGTTCAGTGCCGTTATAATATGGCGAGAGCATATGAATCTCCTTGAGCTTCAATCTCACCGTATCAAGGACGGCAAAATGCCAAACAAATCGCCAGAGCAGGAAACAAGCAAAAGGGGTAACCCCACGTCTTAACTCTTAACAGAAACACTCGCGGATAGCCGATGAAATCACGCTTGAACAATCGCAGCCGGCTGCACCAGGGGCGGCCGGAGGCGGCCAGCGTGCCGGTCGCGCGCTTCCGCCGTAGCGGGGTAAAACGAGATTGCGATTACACGATGTTCACCACAATTGTTTAAGTCTGACCCCTTTTCCGCCCACCCATCATATGAAATCCTTCGTCATCTATATCGGATTCCTTTGCTCTGTCGTTATTGCCGGACGTGCCGCTGGCAGTGACATCTCCAGGCCAGAGATTGCCAGGGGCCAGAAATTCCAAAAAATAGAGATTCCTCAAGGCAAGGCGGTCATTTATGTATATCGAGTAAGGACCGGTTTCATGGCTAAGACCGTATCCGGGGCTGCCACGGCCGTTTTTATCAATGGCAAACCCGTCGGCACGGAAATGAACGGAGGCTATTTGGTCTGGTTTGCCGACCCCGGAGAGGTGGTAGCCTCCTACAGGCTTCCGGCGGCTCCACCTGGAGTAGTTTGGACGTATGCTGAGCGAATGGCCGCGTTCAAGCGGGACGCGGCTTTGACGTTCGTTGCCTTGGCGGATCATGAATATTATGTCGAATGGAAGGATCGGATGGAGTTGCGGGAATACTCTGCAGCAGCGAATGTATTAACCAAATGCCGTTTTCAGGGTATTGCGTCGGCCGCGGTCGCGCCTCAATTCAAAGAGCTCCCGCCCATTAGAGGATACGCCCGTCTATACTTCTTGAATCTCCGTGTAATTTATGCGCTCGGTCCGGTACTTTCTCCTATCATAAAAGTCGATGGCCACAAGATTGGGTGGCTGCAGACGGGCACGTACCTCGCATGTTACGCGCCAACGGGCACTCATCAGATCGACGCGGTTGGAAAATTGCTGGCAGCCCCGGGTCAGGACGCGAAATTGACCATCACGGCCTCGGCGGATGAGAGTTTGTTTTTCCGATGGGCTCTTTCGGGAGGTAATGTCTTAGAGACAACGTGGCGCTTCGATCAGCTGGGACATGATTCGAATGGGTTGACGGAGGGATTAAAGGCAAACAATTCGGATTACGACGTGCTAACAAAGTAGAGGAGAGCCGAAAAAGGGGTCACGGTGGTGACTATTGACATCTGAAGGAGGGGCAAAAGATGACCGAAACAAACTTCAGGCAGGCCGGCGCAGAAATCGCACACCGCTGCTGCGAACCGAAGCCCTTTCCCGCCTGCTTTCAGGCCCTCAGTCAACCCACCATTTGGCCCTCCGCCAATTCCCGACTGGCAAATTGAAAGTCCACTTTCCTACGACATCACAACGTTTGGCGAAAAACGCGGCAGCCAGCGATGAAGGCCCATCAAGAAAGTTTCGAAAGGTATGTCGCTTACTTCGACTTCCTCGGGTTTAGAAGCTGGATACGAACTAAAGGCTCTAAGGAAGTATATGAACGGGTCGTCTTTTTACTCGGATTAGCTGTCAAAGGAAGTCTTCCCGGCGCTTCGGTAGGTTCAGACATGTCAGTTCGACTCCGCCGTTCGCGAGTTCATTACTCCAATTTCTCGGATACGGTAGTCTTTTATACGACAGATTGCAGTTATGCATCGCTCGATGCGCTAATCAGGACTTGTACCAGCTTCATGGTGCAAGCGATAAGTATTCAAATGGTTCGTGGGGCCATTTCGCGGGGAGTGTTCCGCGTTTTTCGTGAAGACAATATTCATGTCGGTGAGGCGCTTCTCGATGCACATGATTTGGCCGAAAGCCAAGATTGGGTTGGGCTCGCAGTTCATAGCGGCATGCATGATGATACCAACACGAAACGATTTCGGGCAAAAAACCCCAAATGTCTCGTCTCATATCCCATACCGTTGAAGACCGGAGTTTACAATGGTTACTGCGTAAATTGGGTCGATAAGTCTATATCAGGCTGGAGCTTCTTTCCAGCCGATCAGATGGAAGAGTGCAGGGAAAGGGCGCTTGCATCTGCGGCAGGACAGCCAATCGAAATCGAAAAGATCGAAAGACGAATCAAAAATACATGCACGTTCCTCACGACGATGGCCCCAGTGGAAATGAGCCGGACAATGCCGGTTCGATCCGGCGAGATAAGAGACCAAGACGGGGTCACGCCTGAATGGCACTAAGATAGCGACGGGACAGCTGAGCGGCAGAATGGATCAGAAATAGTAACCTGTTCATGGGTAGCAATATGTGGCACGCATCCTGCTTTACTTAAGCGTATGCAAATCAAGACCATGTATCTGCCCGTGCCGGGCCAAAGGGGTCACGTCTTAAGGGCCTGTTGCCCAAATCCAAGCCATTGACTAACAATAATTAATGGCATGAGATATGCTCTATAAACTGCTCATTATGATGGGCAAACACGACGCGCAAAAGGAGCTGTTCAGTTACTCGGTGGATCTGGATCGCCGAGTGCATGCCGATCACCCGCTGCGCCGGGTCCAGGCGATGATCGACTTCGGTTTTGTGCGCGAGGCGGTGGCGCATACCTACGGCGACAATGGCCACGTCTCCGTCGACCCGGTGGTGTTGCTGAAGCTGATGTTTCTGCTCTTCCACGAAAACGTGCGGAGCGAGCGGGAACTGATGCGGCGGCTGCCCGAGCGATTGGACTGGCTGTGGTTTCTTGGCTACGGCCTCGATGACGAGGTCCCCAACCACAGTGTGCTGTCGAAAGCGCGAGCCCGCTGGGGCGGCGAGTTGTTCGAGGAGCTGTTCGTGCGCACCGTCCAACAGTGCGTCGAAGCTGGCTTGGTCGATGGCGCCAAGGTGCACGTCG
>Ga0182021_10002689_pt1 | contig 20795 bp, 14 predicted proteins | sample 612E3MmetaG_FD_120493 | JGI IMG/M metagenome (GOLD analysis project Ga0182021, IMG submission 120493) | Permafrost microbial communities from Stordalen Mire, Sweden - 612E3M metaG (Illumina Assembly) | ecosystem: Environmental > Terrestrial > Soil > Wetlands > Permafrost | place: Sweden... | reverse complement strand
CTGCTCGTCCGTGACCATTCCCTTGGCGCCGCGAGAGCGCGATTCTCGATGGTCACACTAGTTGTCGTCGAGCGGGAGTTTTAATTGTCGTCAGGCCGGAGTTCTAATTGTCGCCGAACACAAGACCCCGTCTGGCAGGAAGAAAGTCGATTACGTGCTGAAGAAGTACAAGCCGTGGCCGACCGATCCAACGGCGAAGATCAGGCAGTTCGAGCAGGACCGGCAACGCCGGAACAAGGGCGAACAGGACTAGCCCTTGACTACCCCAAGAATCGCCGCAGTTTCTTGGCAAGCAGCTTATCCTTGGCAATTTCACACTCCCAAAGCACCAGCACCCGAAAGCCGAGATCCAGGAGCTTCTGAATGTTTTCGAGGTCTCGTTGTTGGTTTCTCTGCAACTTGGGGCGCCAGTAGTCCATCCTGGATTTAGGAAAGTGCGAGTCGATGCAACCACCATGCTGGTGCCAGAAACACCCGCGCACTTCGATGATTTTCTTGAGCCGCGAGAACACCAGATCGGGTTTGCCTGGAAGTTTAGGGGAATGGAGCCGATAGCGATAGCCCATGCCGTGAACCAGTTGGCGCACTACCATCTCCGGCTTCATGTCCTTGCTCCTGATGCGGCGCATGTTTTCGCTGCGCCGATCGGCGGAAATGGTATCCACAGCTAGGATTTTAGCCTGCCACGCGCACAAGCCGGGAAGTGGTCAAGCACGCTCTCAGCTTCTCGGCAACCGCCTTGGCGAACGGTGGAGGAAAGGCGTTGCCAACCTGGCGGTATGCAGCGGTCTTTTTGCCGAAGAAGTGCCAATCGTCGGGGAACCCTTGAATCCGCGCCACCATGCGAACCGTCAGCCGTGGCATACCAACGAAGGTGGGACCGGGAGCCTCATCCATGATGCCGAGTCCATCCACACCGAGCGTAGCCCAGGCCTTCCTAGCCCTGGTCGGTCCAAGGTCAGGGCCACCGTGTTTGTGTGAGCCCCCGACCACGGTGGGGGCAATTTCGTCGGCATGCTCTTTCCAAGCGGCAGCGCCTTTCCAGCCGTTTGCCGCCATTAGATCGTACAGTTTTTCCCCCACCGTCGGCGGTCGCTCGCCAGTGCCTCCGGGCCAAGTGAAGTGCTCAGAATATTCGTCCCGCAGCCCCACGAAGACCACCCTCGGGCGCAGTTGCGGCACACCGAATTCCGCTGCGTTCATGAGTTTCCACCCGGTCTTGTAGCCGAGCTTTTTCAGTTGGTCCCTGATGTATAAACGGTAGTCAATAAAAACGGCATCCAGGATGCCGCGCACGTTCTCAATCATCACAGCTTTCGGGCGGATCTGATCGACGAGCCGGATCATGGCCGGGAACAAGTTGCGTTCGTCCTTCGTTCCAAGCTGCTTTCCCGCCACCGAAAATGGCGGACAGGGCAATCCCCCGGAAATGATATCCACGCCGACGAAACTGGAGCCATCGAAGGTGTTTAGATCATGCTCAATCACGTTCCAGCCAGGACGGTTCAGGCGCAAGGTAGCGCACGCAGACTTATCTAGTTCCACCAACCCGGCGTGGTCGATTCCGGCTTGGTCGTAGCCTAGAGCTTGACCGCCAGCCCCAGCGCACAGTTCCAGAGCGCTCAAGCCGCACATGCGCCGTTTTCCAGTTGCGTCGATCACCTTACCTGGCTTGGTCAGCCAGGGATTCTCAGACATCTCCGGAAAAAGAACGCCGTTTTGGTCGTCACGCCGCCGTTTCATTGGCTCTGCGTATCGTATCGGCTGTTCTTTCGCTTTCTTCATACGGATTCCCAGTCAGTAGCGGATGCCTACCGTTGAACTCCTTCCGGTTGAGAACTATTCTACCGCCAGCAGGGCGAATTCTCTCACTGAACTCGATGTTCCCTCCAAACGAAGGCAAGAGCAAGTCGCGGAGCCCAGAACACGGCGCCCCCCACGCCAGACTGAGGGCTGCCGATCTGTTCTGGACTGCAGCCAACGCGCCCGCCTGCCATCCCACCACAGGATGGAAGATCGAGCCAACTGGAGATGGCCTAATCGCGCGTTCGGGTCTCGTTCGCAGGAACAGAAAGACCCGCGCAGTCATGGTCGCGCAGGCATACCGTCGCGGCGGTTGGTGCAAGCTGTCCATCATTACGGCGGTACAGATTGATGACGCGCGCTATATCACCCGGCCTCCATGCCGCCACATTTGCGTGAACAGTACTCTCCAAAGGAGCGATCGTCACGGGGACTGCAATGGTGCCGGTCGTGTTCGCCATCGTGAGAGAGAGGGCTTTTCCGTTGTGGATTGGCTGTGGTGCGCTGCTGACCGTACCCCGCACGCACGCGCTCCCAAGGCCGTCCGTCCACGTCTCGTTCACGTTCTCCCAGAATCCAGTGCAGAGCGCCTTGTATTGGCACCAGCGGCAGATCTGCGGGGATGGCATCGCGAGCGATGAAACCGTGGGCACTGATTGGAGCCGGCTATTGTATACATCAAGGAGTTGGACGGCTTCAGTTGCTTCAACCGCGCACGTCTCCGAGTCGAGTGCGACCTCTACGGCTTCGCCTTGCATAGGCAAGAGCACGCCTTTCGTCGGGCATACCCCCAGGCGCTCCTCTACCAAGCGGCCGTAGAGCCGTAGTTGGCGCACGTATGCCTGCTTGATTGTCTGCTTCCCGTCGGCTGTCTCGTCATAAATCCGGCCTGATTTGTAGTCTCTGATCTCATTCCCGATGATCACGTCCGGTTTCCCGATCAGCTTGCCCTTCATCGCCGAGAAGTTCTGCTCCCGAATCACACTTACCGTTGCGGCGGAACTCTTCGGGTCCCGCGGTTGGTCGCGCAGCGCCATCTGGGCACGGAGAATGGCGAAGGCATGGACAAGATGGTATCCGGGCCAGTGTTCTGGAATCGAGAATCGCCTGTTGAGGCGATGCGCGATAGCTTTCGCTTGCAGTGTGGAAATAGCCTTGTTCCAGAGCCCTTCGATCCGGACGTTCTCGTCGAGAGGATTTGGGTCGTCCCACAGTCGCTCAAGGACCTCGTGGTACGCCGTTCCTAGCCACGCTTTAGGGTTGCCGAGCACGTAATCACGCACCCCGTTGATGCGAGAGATTCCAGCTTGGAGCGGACAGTTGCGGAGTGTCTCCGCAAGGCTGGGGCTAACTGCGGCTATCGGCGGCAACGCGTACGTTTGTTGATTGGCCATGTGGCTCGGTTCGCCTTCTAGTAAGGCCTGCGCAGTATTTCAAAAATGGGTTTGAACACGACCGTCGTGGCGCCGCTAGCCACAGCGTGAGCGTATGCTTTCGCGAGTTCTGGCCCGAAAAGATTCGGGTTGTCGTCCCAGAGCGGGTGAGTAATGATTTCGACGTGGCTGCCGTCTTGGCCGGCAACGACATCCCCGAACTGTGTGAGATTGAGCCCTGCAGCTTTGCAGTACGCTTGTGCGGCAATCGTATCTAGCCCCTGCCAGTAAGGTGTGGTGAAGTCGATCGTGGCGTTGGCATCGAGCGCAAGGCGTGCCATGTCCAAAGCGAGCCGCCAGTCGAGTATGCTGTGGAACGCAAGATTGCTGAACCCGCGCAAACAATCCGGGCAAGATGTCCGGCACTCCTTCCGGTGGGCCCCGTCGACGATGAAATCGTAGAACTCTGTGCCGGTCTGACCCAGGATGTACCTAAGAAGCTCCTCCGCCTTGACTGGGTCACCGTAGACGGAGCTGTAACCAGCTCCGTTTTCGAGAGCATCCGAGATGAAGACTTGCCCGGTTACTTGGGCGTTCGCATCTTGCATGACGCGGACCCCAACGTTGAGCTCCCGCTCATCAATGTCCAGCCGCACAGCCATAGCGCGGCGCAGCAGGTATCCAAACGAGAGTAGCGCCGCACGGCCCTCCACCCGTGGGGGGGTCCCGGTGACGATGGGCGAGCAGCGGAGGCCGGCTCGTAGGGGCTGCTGGATGCCCAGGATGAGCACGTTCGTGCGCTTGATTGATGCAAGTGCGCGGACGTCGGCTGGGTCGGGGGACAACATCCCCTGCGGGTTATTCACTCCAGACCGTTCGAGTGCGTCGATCGTCACCCAGGTCTCTTGGTTGATAACACGGCGAAACTCAAATCCCTGTGCGTTGTTATCGTTGACCACAAAGACGGTGTCGAAGTCCGACCACACCTCGAAGTTCGCGCGCGGCACCATGGTGAGTGGCCGCACGCCAACTCGAGGGTGGCTTCCTCGTGGGGTCCACTCGAAATTGCCGTCAAAGTCTCTGCTACGGCCGTAGAGTGTCCGGAATCCCTTGGGTTCAGAGAGACTCACGACACGATATCCAGGATTAACGGCGGTCGTCGCGCCGCAGACGCTGCAGGAGTTCGGCGGCGGCGTAGACTGGTCCACGGCTTGACATCGTGCGCAGATACCAACTGGAATCGGTGGCCCTAAGGGGTCAGGCGCTTGCACAACGGTATTACCGTGTCGCTGGTAGTCAACAACGCCGGCGGCCGTATGGATCACGCCATCTTTGACAGTCTCCGCTGATGGCGCGAATTGGCTAATGGCGATGTCGAGGTCTCGATCAACGGTGGTCTCGGGGGGCCATGGCCGCGCCGTTGGCTTGTCGTGGTATAAGAGCCGGACGCGAGTGGGGAATCCGAACATCGGAAGGATGCCGCGGTAGGCGAGCCGTTTGCTCAACGATTGGTCCGGAAGCATGGGGTCCGTTGCGGCCTGATCGATTGCGGGGACGAGATCGTGTTGTATGTACGCTATCAAGTTTGAGCGCAGCAACTGCAGTGTTGGTGCGGTGTAGGTCAGAAGCACGTCGCATGCATGCGTGATCGCATTTGTGCCCTGTTGAATCCACTCAAGGACGAGATCGCGGACCGTCGCACCTGGGAGTACATTAGCCGGTGGGTCGATTGGTGGTTGATTCCATTCGGCTGCGGTGCCGAATTCGCCATGCACGTTGTCACCGCCCTCTCCGACGAAGAGGTTCCGCTCCAAGAAAGCATGGCGCAAGGTTTCCTTGGCAAGCACTCTGGTAAGGATTTCTTGTTGGCGCATGTCGACATACGGCTGTGGGGGTGGATCGGCGGTAATACGGACGGGCCGTTGGAAGTAGTAGTCGTCGTGGCTGCGCCCCCGGCATAGTGTGAGAGCGACGGAAAGGCCGCTCCCGCGGCGGCCGGCGCGACCGACTCGCTGCTGGTAGTTGAACCGCATGGGAGGCATGTTTGCCATCATTACGGCCAACAAGGAACCGATGTCGACACCGGCTTCCATCGTGGTTGTGACGCTGAGGAGATCAATGATATCGGCGAGGGGGATTTCCGTCCCAGGCAGCCAAATATCCTGGAAGAGCCGCTGTCGCTTTCGTGCATCACCGCCCTTGGTCTGTCCCGTCAGTTCCTCACAGTTGAGCCGGAAGATATCTCCAGCGTGTGTCGCCAGGAAGCTGTAGTAGTCGGGTGTTGCCTGAGCAGTAGTCAACGGTACAGGGGCGCCGAGCGCGTTTAGGCACTCGGTACAAGTCCCGCCAGATTCATGTAGGTGGATGCGGCGGCACTCGGGACATCGGCAGAAGAAGTCTTGTGGTGTGGTGAGGCACAGCCCCTGCAAACGCACCACCGATCCAATGACGCATCCGGTCGTGCTCAGGTAGTTCAAAACCTGTTCGGTGAACGTAAGGGGGTCGCGCGTGTTGCGCTGCGCGATCGCGTACAGGTATGCCGCCACAAACGAGGGCGGCATATCCTGAGCTAGTGCTTGATGGGTCTGGATGCGGCGTCTCTGCGCAAGCAGCCGGATGACGCCATCAGAGGCCTCTTGGATCAACTGGTCGTGTTGCGGGTAGGTGATGCGGTCGGTAGTCGCGTACGCGAGCAGCAGTGATTCAAGGCTGCGGCGCCCGGACGCGAAGATGATGTTGACGAGCTCGATGATCGATTGTTGCTGGATGCGCTGCAGGTGCTGCTGTTGCGGCGCAGTGAGGTGGCCGAGAGGCCTCTCCTTAACGGTGCCATTCCAATCATATAGATCGCGCCACGAGCCAGACCGCTTGTCCGGGTCCGTCCAAAGCTGGTCTTGGCCGTAGCCGCCGGGGTTGATTCCTCGGCTAAGGAGTTGGTTGGCAACGCTGGTGGCCAACTGTGTGACGCGGAAGGGGCCGAACGCAGCTCGTTGAAGGATCTGTTGTGCCGCTTGCTTGGCAGTGAGTGGCGCATAACCTGGTGCCGGTGTATCGGCGGTAAAAGGGTTTGCAGCCATGATAATTGCTGCTATGTCGTGTGGGTGTTCCGCGCCGAACGCGGCCGCCAGCTCAGCGCGTTCGGGAGAGAGATGTTGACCGCCAGCTTGTTCTTGAAATGCGATTGCACCTTGCCCTGCTTGTGCGATGCTCATTGTGAGGGCTTGGCGGACGGTATCACGATAGTGAGAGACCCGCATGCCGGGGGCGAGCTTCGCGGCGTCTTGGCGGCTATCACTGAACACAACGAGCTTGCGGTGGTTCGCGTCAAGAGTCTGCGGAATCTCCCGCAGCAGCGTGTCGCACAGTACCTGGCTGATCTTTTGAAAGCCTGTGCGCTGTGTGCGAACCGGCGATCCAAGACTGCGCCACGACCAGTCCGCATCGCAACGGGGGCAGATTGCCGGATATGCTTGGGAAGCGCTTTCCACGGTTGGCGGGTTGTTGGTGTGCATGCGGGGCACGTAGTACATGTACCCATTGCCCCCACCCAGCCTGACGAGGCCGTCGGTGGGAGAGTACTGGGAGGCCCGCCAGCGCTTTGGAATGCCCTCTTGCACCCAGTTTGGCGTCGTTGGGTTCTGCTGCGACGTCGCAGGCCAAAATACTGCGAAGTTCCCGTAATCCCGCTCGAAGCTAGCAGCGTCAGCCGATGCTGCGAGATCCGGGTGTTCGGGACTGAGGTACCACTCGTTGGGGTTGGGCCCGTCAGTCCGATAACCACCATAGAAGATCTCTCCGCAGGATTCGCAATACAGAAGTTCCAAGATGCGTGCGCCGCAATCGCATGAGAGCCTTGGCACGTAGTGCAAGCGGCCAGCGGGTGGTTGGCCTTCTCGCTGCAGCGCGCATGTGCATTGTGGGTTGGTACAGACCCACATCCCTTGTAGGTTGCGGAAAAAGAAATGAGCACGCATGACCAATGGCGCGTCGTCTGAGGCATAACGGGCATTGGCGAGGGCCGTTAGTAGCCCGGTTGTGGCCTGTTCGGCGTCTGCTGTGGGGAGTGTGGGGAAGAGACGGTGTGCGATGTCGGCGGGCGTTCGAGGGATTGTCTTTGATGGAAGGTCGTCACTGGCGCACGCAATTCGGATCGCATCCGGTGCCTGAATATGGTCGAGAGTCGCCGCAAGGACCTGTTCGGTTTTCCCATCGCTGCTCTGCAGTCCGACATTGGCCGCGAATTCCTTTGCGGTGGCATCCTCGATGTTACCGTTGCCCGTGGCTACTTGGATCTGCTGGAGTGCGCCAGCGTGGGCCAAAATCGTTGTTGCGGCGGTCTGGTCTGGTGCTGCAATGCTCCCGCTCAGAACGCGGAACCGTTGGCGGTTGCGTCCAAAGAATCCCTCCAGGTATGTAAGGCCGGTGGGGTCGTTGTCCAGAGATGCGCTGGAAGCGATGATCCGGAGTTGATCTGAGTCCGTTGCGAGGCCCAGACGATCGTACAGCGCGCGCAGAATGTACGCTACTTCGGTGCCCGCTGTGCCGCGGTAGGTATGCAGTTCGTCGACGATGAGGTGGAAGACGTTATTGGGATCTTTAAGCCAGTTGCGCGTGTGTTCGAAGATGGGGCCGTCAACAGCCCGCATGAGCATGATATTCAACATGGAGTAGTTCGTCACGAGGATATCTGGCGGGCTATCCTGCATGTCCCAGCGAGACCACATCTCGCTGCCGTCTAGGTCTTGAAAAAAGCGCTTTGCTGGTGAACCGGCGACCTGGTGCGCTGCATCGTCGATCGCGCGGAGATCGTCGCGCAGCTGCGCGAGCTTGTCGTCTGGTGTCCCAGAGACGGGGGTTCGTCCTGTGTATCTGCCGAAGTAGATTCTATTGCCGCTTCGGTGCTGGTCCAGCCACGATCTGGCCGTAATGCCATCAAAACCGTCGCGCAACCGGGCGAGCTGGTCCTCAACGAGCGCATTGAGTGGATACAAAATCAGCGCTCGCATCGCTGCAGGCCGCGTTTCGTGCGCACGCTGGCTGATGCGCGGAGCCCAATGTCGGCGCTGGCCCTGCATCGTGTAGTGCCGCCACCAGGCACGTCGGGCATCTGGGGGGGTTGGTGCAGTCCAAGTAGCCGCTTCTTTGATGAGTGCGGCGGCGATAGAGAGGAAGAAACACTCCGTTTTGCCGGAACCGGTACCGGTCGTGATGATGACGTCGCTGTTATCGGTGGTCGATGCGGCAAAAGCGTCCCTTTGGTGTAAGTAGGGCCGCCGTTCGCTGGGAAAGAGGCCCAGGCTGGTGAAGGCCGCAAAGTCGTCGATGAGTCCTGGTGTCCAGTGGGGCGCGAGGACCACCTTCGCAATCTTCGCAAAGGCGTCCTGACATTTCTCGTAGGCGGGGACTGCCTCGATGAGGGGATCGCGGTAGATGCGCCCGTTCTGATCGAGGAGGGAACGCCGCTCCCTCACCAAGTCCGGGTATCGAAGATCGAACGGGCTGTCGAGGTAACGCAAATACATCTCGCGCAGATTGTTGAAGAGGGCAGTCGGGTTTCGCATGATCATTGCCTCAGGATGGCGGCGGTAGTTAGGGCAACTTCTTTGGTGATGTTTTGGTAGACTAGCGCTCCTTGCTCAATCGTCGGGAGGATTCCTGTGCGAAGGGTGAGCGCCCGGTCCACGAGCATTGGTGGCCTACAAATGACGGGAACGCGCAAGATTTCCGTCGTTGGGTCGAACGCTAGAACGCGGCGGCGAATCTGGCGCAAGACGAGGTATTTCCCTATCTGGACAGGAAGCCGGAAAGCATGCCTGCGATGAATGAGATAGTAGTGGCGTTCGTACGGCAAGTCCCAGCGAAACAGACCAAAGGAAACCTTGCGAGCTTCGCTGGGCTCACTCGACTCCCATCCAAGTTTCGTAGGGCAGAACCGGCTGACGGGCGCACCGTTACCAAACGGAAGCTCACAGGGCCTTCGCAGCTGCCAGTCGTCAACTGGCGGGATCGCAGCGAGGAGCGACTCGGTTGCGTCATCCTGCACGAGGAATCCGTTATCAGCAGCGATTCGTCCAATGGAGTCGGCTTCGAGCAGTTCGATGCAATCCGGGCATTCTGACTGCGGCGTGATCCGTATTTCCCTGGCGTTCTGCGCTATTTGGGCAAGTGATTCGTCGGTGCGCGCGCCACACAGGATGCCAATCGTTCTCCCGCTGGTGGCTGCAATAGTGGGCGGTACGACGCGCCACCCGTTGGGGAAATCAGCGCGGCCGAATTCGACGTGTGCGAGGCGTTCGAGATTGAGCCGGAGGCGTTGATGTATCGCAAGTTCGCGGTCGTCAGGCTCATCGTCGGCACCCTCGGCTGGCGTGTCCATCTCCTCTATCGCGGCTTTGTAACTGGCCCAGGAGCCCTCTTGCCTGGCGCTGAGCCACAGCAAGATGTCATTCGCGTTCATCGAGATTCCTTCTTGATGCGGCGCGCAATTCGCTTATACTCCGCCCACAGTCGCCTCGCTCCGTCTGTCTTCGGCTCGATGCGCAGACGTTTGTACGAGGCGTCCATTATCGCGTCCGCCCATCGCCTGACCATATTGCCCGACTTCTGTGCCGCTCTGATAGGTTCGGACAGGTGCGGGTGTACCAGTTGAATGCTGCTGGTTTCTCTGTTGGCTTGAAGGGGCGTCGATGGTACGGCCCAGACAATCGGGAAGTCTGCGGCAGCCAGGAATGCGCGGCCCCGCACGTCGAACGGTGGAGTTGCCAAGGCGATCTGGCCAGGCACCGCGCCGAGTACCAGCGTCGGTCCGTTGCTGGGCAACAACGCGGTGTCTTGACGCACACCTTTGACAATGGGGCCGCAGATGGTCATGGTCCAAGCTGGTGGAGCCGTTCTCTCGTAGGTGAACGCTGGGAAACTCTCCCACATGAGCGGCGGGGCAATCAGTTCGTATGAGGCTATCGCGCCGCCACAGAAAACTCTGTGGACGCCTGGGTCGTCCCACATCGGTACGGTGTAGTTGCCGTCATCGTCGCACGCAGCCGTCTGCTGGTCGATCGTAACATCCAAGTCGTCGTCATCGCCTCGTAGACGCACTTGTGGTGGATGGCCACGCAGCCATTTTATGCGTTCGACTCGAATTCCGCCACGCAGTTCAATCTCGACGGCGTGAAGGGGGCGAAGGACGTTGATAATCCCGGCCTCAGAATCGTGCGGCACTGCTGTAGTCGGCCGCACATCTTTGAACAGCACCCAACCGGCAGGGACGCCCGCATGCTCATCCAGCGAGCTTGGTGCCGGACAGCCCGCATCAGCGAGGGCGCGTCGCACGTTGCTCTCCATTTCTCCTGTGCAAAGAACCACGTGATCCTCGCGCAAGAGTAGCCGCGTGGTTGTCACGAATCCAAAGATTCCACGTTCCGGTCTACCGGCAAGAACGTAGATATCGCGGCCGGTGAGAGTCCAGCGCACGCCAGTTTCCCTTGCGGCTTCCCATTGCGCTCCCTCGCGGAGGATACGCCCGAGGCCGTCTGGCATGAGGTCGGCGTACCATTCATCCTGCAGGGCCGCCCACGATTCGGATCCTTGGGGCCCGCTCACAGTGACAGTTTCCTCAAGGCCATCGGCACGCTCTGGCAAGAGGGCAACTTGGCACCGGTTTCTCCGCCCTAAGAAATGCACATGAACCGCGACGCTGAGCGCGCGCTCTCCTGGTTGAGTGGGGGGCGTAGGTGCTCTTGGTTCCCTGGGCGCTGTAAGTGCATCGGGGGTTCGCGCAGGAGCCTGGTACTTATTTGGCTGATTGCGCTTCCGTCGTGGCCTTTGGGTTGGCTTAGCAACGCCGGATCGATGGTGTCCGCCGGGAGCAGTCTCGGGCACGCGATCTCTGGCGCTGATCGGATTGTCTTCTGGATTGGATGGACCGGTCAGGTTTGCATCAGGCGATAGGATGTCCCAACGTTGGTTCCCGTCCAGCCCCGGAGTGTCGGGGCGAGCGGATTCTGGCGTTTCGACGGCGCTCTGCACTTCTTGCGCAGGGCTGACTGGACTGTCTGGCGCCGCAAAGCGATCAAGGCGATCGAGCATACTCGGTCCAAAGCCGTCGTCGTCCTCCGTTGGAGTGGAATCCGAAGCGGTGGGCGAACTGACAGGATGCGGGCCCGTGTCAATATCGTGTGTCTCGCTTCCAGTCGGGCTCACGACAGGCGCAGCCGCAATGCCTTGAGTCGGTTCTGACTGGCCTTCGACATCTGCGGTTCCCACGACTGGAGATTCCGGCGTCCCGCCAATTAACGGGACTGCGGTTTGAGTGGGGACAACAACAGTGACTAGGCTGTTGTTAGGTTCTGACACTTCATGGGGTGCGCAGGCTGGTGTTTCGACGGTGCTCTGCAAGTCCTCCGTGTTGCTGATTGGGCTGTCTGGTGCTGCGAAGTGCCCGAACTTGCCCAGGGCAAAGCCGTTGTCGTCTCCGGCCGGAGTGGTTTCCGAAGCGGCAAGCGATTTGGAGGGTCTTTGGTCCAAGTCAAAAGTGATTTCCGGCGGCGCCGTTCCGGTTGGGCTCATAGCAATTGTACGCACCGGAATTCTTTCAGCCGGTCCTGCCTGGCCTTCGACCTCAGCCCCAGTGGTTTCCATTGCTGGTTCCGCTTGTGTCGCGCCAACAAGACTGACTCCATCAAACTCGGAAACTTCGTGAGGAGCGGCTGGCGTCTCGACGAACCTCGTCACATCCTCCGCAAGGCTGATTGGACTGTCTGGCGCGGTCAACTCCTCGATGCGATCAGGCAAGCCAACGCCGTCTCGGCATCCTGCCGGGCTCGTCTCCGAAGCTGTAAGCGCTTCCTGACCTGTATTAAAGACGAATTTCGGCCCTTCGACCTCAGATTCAGCGATCTTCTCCGTTGGCGACTGCGGCGTTCCACCGGAATAGATTGGATGGACGGCTGAGTCTTGTGTGGCGTCGCCAGCGCTGAAGCTGGCAGGCGGCGCCAAGGTGGCGTCCCAATTGCCTTGAGCCTCGGACGATGTCTCCAGGCCAGCATTGGCTAGAGTAGCGGGTGCCACTCCTTCCATTGGTATGCGGGATGGGCCAAGGCCCGGCGAAATCGGGTTTTCAGGCGCTATTGCAGTTTTTTCCGTCACCGACGCAGGACTTTGCGGCTGCACCTCGACGTCGCGCCGACCAGTGCCGGGAGGTTGGCCACTCCGTGCTGGATTTCTGGTTCTGCGCGTTGCGCGCCACAGAGCAAACGAGATCGCTGCCAACACAGCTCCGATAACCGGGGTAAATCGCATTGATAATCGTGCGCTCAGAGCCATACTAACAGCAGGAACCACCCAACGCGAGGACGGTTTCTCCACGTCGATTCTTCGGTCTACACAGTCGGAACCCCAATTGCTCAAGTGCAATATCGCCGACCAACGTCTCTGAACCCCACACGCCAGATCGCCAGAAACTTGCGCCGACGAGTATTCGCCTGGGCAATGTTGTGGGTGCTGGATATTGCATCGAGCAACGAGCAGCCGCAGCTACCGCCGCCCGCAAAACCCATACCCACCGTCGCCTGTCCTCGTGCATCCGCTGCAGGCGATGGGTCACTTGAACTCCAGCACCGCGTTGTCGGGGTACGAATTGGCTTTGCGCTTCGTTCCGTCGGCCTTCGTCGGCTGCGCGTGGAGGCTGCCACCATGTTCCAGCCCCTGCAGCGCCGGAGTCATGTGTTTTTTCAGATACGCCGTTTCGTTTTCGACGAACACTCGGACGTCAGCCGCCGCCATTGGCCCCCGACCGCCAAACCGCGCGTGCACGGATGAAGCAAGCTCCCCGATGTTCGGCTCATTGAAGAGCACGGTCTGGCCGGGGTTGGTGGCATCCGAAAATCGGAAGTCTCCAAGCGGATCAACCTGCCACATGGCCTCTTTCATCTTGAGGTGTCCCAGGTCGTGGTTGGTGGCGAAAAAGAGATAGTACTCAATTCGACCTTGCTTGTCGCGCATCTCAAAGTAGCGGACGAAGCGGGCAACGCGGCGGAGTTGGGCCTGATAGAGGCAGCGGAGCCGTTCTATCCGGTTGCCGGGCCCATTGGCGATCCGCAACGCTTCATCCGTCCCAAATGCGTCGACGATGTGCCTCACGATCGTGTCGTCCGGGTGCTCCAAGAACCGGTTGATGGCATCGACCATGAATGTTATGAGCGCTTCGCACCTGCGTTGCGAGAGCAAACGTTGGATCAGGCTGTAGGGGATACCTGAAAACCCGAACGGATCCACCAACGCGAAGGTCGGGGCCATCCGGAGACCGTTCTGGTCGATGCTGTCCAAAGCTTCCGTGAGGTTTTCCGCGAAGCGGTTACACTCGATGGCGATCCTGAAATGCTTCGGGATAGTCAGGTTGGCAAGCTCCTGCTGCAGGTGATCAATCCGGTCCTGGCGTTCGTCCATAAACCAAAACGCGATCTCCCCTTCGAGCGCCTGGCGGTGGTGAATTGCGACATCGAGCGCAACCAGCGGGGAGCCCGGCTCCCCGCCCGTGTACCTGCCGGGACCGGAGAAGCCGTCGATGTACGCAATCTTGTCATGCCATCGGCTCAGAATTGGGAACCACGCATTCAGGTAGCGCCGCAGAATTTCGTGCTTGGCCTGGGTGTGGGGCTCTATCGGCCAGAGAGTGTCTTTCGGAACGGCCATAAGCTTTCGTTGTACTCCCAGGCCGGCAAAATGGCAGGACGGTGTTAAGACGCCGACCGGCTTCACATGTGCGCCAGCGCTGACTCTGTCAACAAGACTATAATCTCTTTTTCTGGCAATCGGCAAATCCCTTTGAATCAGGGCGCGAAGATTCCCCGCGCAAAGGCCATGTTGGGCGGGTATTAGTAGGAGGGCGGTCGCGTCGCCACGCAATCGAGCGTTACTGAGAGAATAGGGGAACGACCATGGGACTGAAATCAACCATCGAGTGGACTGAATCGACCTGGAACCCTGTTACAGGGTGCACAAAGATCAGCCCAGGCTGCAAGCATTGCTATGCCGAACGAATGGCGGCGCGGCTCCAGGCGATGGGCCAGCCCAACTACGCGAACGGTTTTGAGTTGACTCTCCAGAAGCATGCCTTGGACCTTCCCCTCCGGTGGAGGCAGCCACAAACCATCTTTGTGAACTCGATGAGCGATCTGTTTCACGATGACGTTCCGCTCAGTTTTATCAGCCGCGTCTTCGATGTCATGAAACGGGCGCACTGGCATCGTTTCCAGGTCTTGACGAAACGTGCTGAGCGGCTTGGAGAGTTGAACCAGCAACTTCCATGGCCTGAAAACGTCTGGATGGGGGTCAGTATCGAATCTGACAAGTACTGCTACCGAGCTGATCATCTGCGGGAAACGAGCGCCCGGACCAAATTCTTGTCGCTAGAGCCTCTTCTGGGGCCCTTGCCGAGCCTCGACCTTTCCGGAATCGACTGGGTGATCGTCGGCGGCGAGTCAGGGCCCGGAGCGAGGCTGATGGAAGAGCGCTGGGCGCTCGACATCAAGGCGCTGTGTCGGGCCAGCCACACACCCTTTTTCTTTAAACAGTGGGGCGGCGTGAACAAAAAGGCAGCGGGCCGCCTTCTTCGAGGCCGGTCATATGACGAGATGCCCAAGGACCGATCCAAGAGGATGGGGAGCGAGGCACTGGTCTCTTTGGCATAGGTCTCCGGCGATTATCCGCACCCACAAATGTCCTGGCAGGGCGGCCGGCCAATGAAGAACGCATGCAAAACCGTGAGGCGTCACCGTTGGCGAGGCCGTCGGCGAGATCGCGGAGTTTGTCGACGACGCCAATGCTATTCGCCGATTCCAGGGGTGGGACTTGACGCCACCGCATCGTCCAGCCGTATCGAAACCACCCCGCGAAAAAGCGAAGGGGCGTCCGGATGGCCGGCTACGATCTGCGCCAATTCCTGCTTCGCCGCCGCCGTCACCCCGAGGTGGCTGGCGGCCGCGAGGAAATGATCACACGCGCCGAGCAGATCCAAAGCAGTGATTTCATAACCGTCGCTGGCCAGGATCCGCTCGACGGCGAGTCGGCCGACACGGAACGCAAACAGCGGCTCCGAATTCAAGAAATCCCGTGACGCCCGGCTGAGCGTTCTCGGTTCGGTGCGGCCTATTTCCGCGAATTTGAGGGCCAGGTCTAGATAGCCGTCGGTCTTCGCGGCTGCAAACCACCTGCCGGGATCGCCGCTTCGATCGGCCAGGTCGGCGAGAACACTCCTGGGGTCGATCTCCGGGTACTTCCTGGTAATCCTCTGGAAGGTTGTCAAGCCGACATTCGCCTGGTTAGCGGTGAGGGAGAACTGGCGGTACGCTTCTTCCCGGCGGCCGGCGGCCAGCAGAATCGCCTCACACTCGGCGTCAACCGCTGAGTCTGGTATGTTTAGGCCGCGCGACGACTCGGAATAGGCGAGTGCTTCCTGGAACAACCCTTGAGCCAGCAGCGCGCGAATTCCGTACCGGCGCCAGGGCCAGACTGGATGTTGCTTCAGTGCCAGAACACCCAGAAGTTCCTGGTATCGCCCGGCTGTCAGCAAACTGGACAGGCATATGTCCGTACCCTTGACGTAGGCGCCGGGACGCCAATCGTTCCATGCCGCACGCAAAGCCGGCAGAATCTTGTCCGCCCAGTGGGACGCGACATCGGCGTTGCCACAGAGATCGCCCCAGCTTTCTTCCACCAACGACAGGTAGCTGATCCCGTCCAGTTGGATCGCCCGCCAAAGCCGCTCAAGCCAGCGGTTGCGCTTTCTGTCGTCCACCGCCGTCCTGACGATCAGGGGGATGAGCTCTCCGACTGCATGGGCGACGGCGCCGCCGAGTGCACCGGAAGACGTGTCGATGAGTTCGAATGCCGGCCAGAGCCGTTCCATCAAGCACACCGCTCCGTCCGCGGCATCAATCGGGGCGCGACGACTATTGGAGCTGATCTCCGAAACTGCTTCCTTGAGCCGTTGGACAGCGAGCCGTGAGCCGCGCCAGCCGAACGCCCGTGCACGGATGTAAGACTTGAATGCCCACTTAATATAAGTGTGTTGGCCGCCCATTGAGCTTCGTTCCTGAGAGAACCAGATCGATTCCACTCCGATCAGTTCTCCAGTGAGGTGGCCTCGACAATCGCCTGAAGCTCGCGGAAGATGTCGCCGAAATTCTGCGCTAAGTAACGGACCACGCGGGCATTGCCGAATAGCTTCGCGAGGTATCCCCTTGCCAGCACCAGATTGAGGACCTCGTTGCCATGCGATGCCTCGATGAGCTTCATGTCCCGCTGGAGAGAATCCATCTCCTTTTCCATCTTCGCGATCTGCTCCGGCGTGAGTCCTTCTATGACCTTGCGCTTGTCTGGATCGACCAGCATCTCCGCCGGTGTAGCCGCCAGAAGCGCCTTGGTATAGGGCACCGAAAGGTTGTTCGTGGCCACCAGGAGCTCTGCGACTTCCAGTTGTCGCATTGGCTTCATCTTCTTCAGCGCCGCGAACACGTTGGGCGAGATATTCCGGTTCTTTAGGACCTCCGCCGCTTCGTGGCCAATTCCCACCAACAGATCGCGCTTCCGGCGTATGCTCGCAATATCAAGATTCAGTGCCTTCGCGATTCGATCCTCGGCGACATGGCCGTCCCTGATGGCATTCAACACCATGACGTGTTCCTGGACCGTTGCCAGCTTGCTGACGCGCTTGTTGTATGTGTAGGCCTCGTCATCGGTCGATATCAGGCATCGAGCGGACGTCTGCTCCAGTTCTTTGAGCACCTCAAGCCGAAGGTGTCCGTCCAGCAGTATGTACAATTCGGCCTTGCGGTCCTGCGGAAAGACGATCATGGGCTCTATGATCCCGATCTCCCGGACGGAAGCCAGAATCTGTTGATATTTCTGCGAGGCCCTGACTCCCGGCTTCAGCTGCCTCAAAGGCAAGATGCTGCCAATCGGCAAGATGACGCCGTTTGGGTCAAAACCGATCCTGACTTCTTTGGCCATTTTCACCCTCTCTCGGTAGCCTGAATCCTCTCCGCGAGGTAGGCCGGCAACATTTCCATTTGTTCCGCCCTCATGAGCGTGACGAAGTTCTCGTCTCGGAACAACTGCTTCAGGGCGGTGACGATGAAAAGCAGACGATTCTCAGTCAATCGAGCTTTTCTCACAGTGTCCTTCTGCCGGTCAGCTTCCTGGCGGTATACCCGAACCAGCGCCTCTGCGGTCGGCGCGCGTTCTTCCTTGGGCTTGGGGCCTTGGTTAAGGCGCTTACCCTTTGTCTTGCGTTGCTCGATGATTTTGCGAACCGTCAGGAGCTTCCGGCCCCGCAGCGTTTTGTTCTCATATGCATCGCATAGCGCCTGTTGAATGCCGGCATCGTCCGAAGTTGAGATCTGCATGGCGACAGATAGCGGTATTCGGCCCTTGTCAACCGCGGCGAGGAGCCGATCTTCGCCGTGATCCAACAAATGGGCAATGCCGATGACATAGCTTTTGGCCAGGTCAATCTTTTTGGCGATCTCTGTAGTGTTGTAACCTCGGGATTTGAGGTTGTTAATCTCTCGCATCAATTCCAATGGCGCGTGCGGGCGGCGCGCCAGGTTTTCCACGAGGCTCATCAGGAAACAGTCTTCCTTCGTGGCCTCTGTCACGATGGCAGGAATTTCGGTCTGGCCGAGGGCGATGTATGCCTCGAGCCTGCCCTCTCCACATGCCAGGTCGTACAGTTTGCCGTCGGACGGCTGCTCTCTCCGGGCGACCGTGATCGGCTTTTTCAGGCCGACGTTCGAGATATTCGACACGATGTCCTGGAATGTTGCCTTATTGCGGCTGCGCGGATTGAGAATATTGATCTGCGCGATGGGTATCATCTGAGCGGTCGGTGCGGCTTCTGTCATGCTGCCTCTCGGATTCTGGCTCGCTGCGCCATCCCAAAGAAGAAGTCCAACGTATCGAACCGGTACGTGTCCAAGGCGACCCCGTTGTCCTGGGCGAGCAAAAGTTTTCCCGGAGTGATGTCAATGGCGGGAAGCAGGTAATAATCGAGCGGCGCCTTGTTCTCCTCGTCCATCCGTGCCGCGACGGTAATATCCGGCGCCAGTCCGGTGTCGAGGCGGATTGACCACCGTAAGGACCCTGACTCCGTTCGCCGGCACCGCGCGACAACCAGGGATGCGGTAAACTCGCCGTTCACTGTGAGCAAATCGGTCTTCGGATCTTGAACGACAATGCCACCGAGGCGCCTGATGCGCTCAACCATTTCGGTAATGACTTTGGGATGCAACTGGCGAAGTTGGCGGTTGACCTCAATGAACGCGTAATCACGGTCGGGCGTGTAACCGATCAAATGATAGGCCCTCACGAGACTGTTGAAGCGGCTCTTGTAAACGGAACTGGATGGCATGTCCTCCGTCTCATCGATGAGCAACCCAGACAGGTTCCCTTTTTCAGTCAGGAGCGCGCGCAATCGGTCTAAGAGTTCTTCGTCTGCGAGCTTCTTGCTGCGCTCCAGGACGATTTTCTGGGCGCTCTCGAACAGTTCCGCCGAAATGACCGGCTCGAACGCGCCGTTGGCCCTGATCCACATGTCTGCGGGGTTGAGCACGCGTTTCTTTTTGAGCTTGAAGGAAATCCGATTATAGACATTGTTGCCGACGTACTTTTCATTGGTCAGCACCTGATGGACTGTACCGCGCGTCCATGGCCTGCCGAGATCAGTCTGCACGCCGCGCCCATTCAATACCTTTGCGATTTCCGATTCAATTTTGCCCTCTTCCACGAATGCCAGGTACATCCACCGGACAATCTCAATTTCTTCTGGCGGGCCAGGGACGAGGACCACACGATCCGTCTGGATACTCTTATGCTCACCCCGGGCCAGTACGCCTTTCGGCTGCCCGCTCTGGTCCCGGAGCATGCGGCGAAGCCCAAAACCAGGCGCGCCGCCCTGATGGAATCCCAATTCAACAAGCCGGCATTGTCCGTGAAACACCTTCACGGAAAGCTCGCGGCTATATTCGCCGGCAGAGAATCGCTTAAAGCCTTTGAGCATCGTAGAAATGGCGCTGCCATCATTCTCGAATTGCTCAGCGCAGTATTGGACGCCAACGTTGGCCCGCCGACAGATGTATTCGTAGTAGGCACTCTCGTCGGCATCCTGGAAGCGCCCCCAACGGCTGACGTCATAGACCAGAATCACATCGAAATCGGCGCGGCCGGCCTGGACGTCCTCGATCAGACGCTGCAGGGCATCCCGGCCGGCAATTCGTAGGCCGCTCTTACCGGCGTCCTCGTACGTGCGCGCGATGGTGACACCGCGCTTTTCTGCCCACTGACGAATCACGTCCCGCTGGTTCTCCGTCGAGTACTGCTGATGCTCGGTGGACATCCGGACGTATTCTGCCGCCCGGCCTCGACCGGGTTCGAGGCGTTGCGGGTCTGGTGATGTCGGTCCGGTCTTGTCCATTACCGCTCCTATAGATGCAGGAGATGCAAACGACTGGGGGTCTGTCGTCACGCTGCGCAATTCTGCAACTAATCTCACTTATACGTCAGGCCCAGTGGAATTACCAGAGCGTTGTTCTTTCGCACGTTTAGCTCAAGCGTCAGGCGCAAGGCCATGAATTACAATCACATGAGTGGGTGCGGCGGTGTTCTTATCATCCGCCTTTCTCTTGGGGGCGAGTACCCAAATATTGGGAGCACAGCGCGTTACCCGGAGCGCCGGGGTGTTCTCTACAAGGTTGTTCTTTACGCTGGTAAGCAGCCGTTTCAGCTCGCTGATCAGAGGCTGAACCGCGGGCCGGTCTGGCTTTGCCTCCCGCTGGCCAGCCCGGTATCGTTTCATGTACTCTGGATTCTGCTCCGACCAGGTCTCTTGGCTGTCTCGACACAGCGCACGGTAAAGAGGATCCTTCTTCAACTTTTTGCGGTGGTAATCGGCGCGGCGGCGACGTTGGCAGTCGCCGGAGCTGCAGACCATTTGGTGCGGATGGCTGCGCAGTGGCTTGAATTGCTGGCCGCAGTACGGGCATTTCCTGACTTCGAGATCTCGTTGGCGCACGATTGCATTACATCTGGAGCCATCATTGTCCAACGTGGCCAACAAAACCGAAAATCTTCAAACTCGCGCGGGTATTAGTTGACAGGGGCGCGAACGCGCCCCGGAATACCAGACAGCGGGCAGGCCGCCAAGCGGGACTCGTTGTGGGTGCTGGACATCGATTCACGCCACCACAACCAGCAGTCGGCGGCCGCTTCTCCGTCCTCACCCACAGCATCCTCGCCAGGCGGCGCGCCATCGGAGGCGAGCGCATGGAACTCGGCGAGGAACACAACGTTGACGATGCTGCCAGAGAGATAGCGGCGCTGCTGGCCACTGCGTATCAGCGGTATGCCAAACTCCGGCTCGTCCGGACGGTGCCGGCGGCGCTGCCGTCAACAAAAGGCCTTGATAACACCGGGGAACCGAGCCCTCATGTACTGACGTTGACAGGCCGGAGAGGCCACAGAAAGGAGTCAGCACAGGAATGAGGAAAGAAAAGAAGCTGCCGGCGATATCGGATTTGCCGAGACTCGGCGCGCCGCAGTTGCAGGCGGTGCACCAGGAGATGTTCG
>Ga0182021_10002688_pt1 | contig 20807 bp, 19 predicted proteins | sample 612E3MmetaG_FD_120493 | JGI IMG/M metagenome (GOLD analysis project Ga0182021, IMG submission 120493) | Permafrost microbial communities from Stordalen Mire, Sweden - 612E3M metaG (Illumina Assembly) | ecosystem: Environmental > Terrestrial > Soil > Wetlands > Permafrost | place: Sweden... | reverse complement strand
GGCGATGGACGAAGTGGTGACGAGCTTCCAGCAGGTGGCCAATCTGGTGACGGAGATCAGTGGGGCGAGCAGGGAGCAGAGCTCGGGCATCGAGCAGGTGACGCAGGCGGTGAGCCAGATGGACGAAGTCACGCAACAGAATGCCGCCCTGGTGGAAGAAGCGGCGGCGGCGGCGGAGAGTCTGGAAGAGCAAGCCAGAGGGCTGGTGCAGTCGGTGAGCATGTTCCGGCTGCCGGGCGGTGGCGGAACGCACTTACCGGCGGTGGCCTTGCGCGATGCAACACCGAAGCGGTTGGGCAAGCCCGCCGGCAAGCCGGCAAAGACAGCAGCCAAACAACTCGCGCAGGCCAAGCATGCCGGCCAGGCAGAGGACGAGTGGGAGGAGTTCTAATCGCGACAGTCGCATCCACAACCTGATCGGAGAGCCGCGATGAAAACCAACTTGCCGGTAACACAGACTGAGGCCGTGCTGCGTGACGATATTTTGATCGTTTCGAAGACCGATCTCAAAGGCCAGATCACCTACGTCAATTCCGACTTCATCGAGGTGAGCGGATTTACCGAAGCCGAGCTGATGGGGCAGCCGCACAATATCGTGCGTCACCCCGATATGCCGGCCGAGGCATTCGGGGATCTCTGGTCGACGCTCAAGGCCGGACGGCCGTGGACCGGCTTGGTCAAGAATCGCTGCAAGAACGGTGACTTCTACTGGGTGCTGGCAAATGCCTCGCCGATCGTCGAGAACGGGGCGGCGGTCGGTTACATTTCAGTGCGCCGCAAGGCTGATCCCAAGCAGGTGGCTGCCGTGGGCGACGTCTATCGCCAGTTCAAGGCACGGCGCCAGGGGCGCCTGCGTATCAGCTACGGGCGAGCGATCAAGGGCAGCGAGTGGCTGCGGAACCTTGGTCTCTATGGCCGACTGCTGCTGGCGGCGGCGGTCATCGGCCCGGTGTTCGGGCTGCTGATCTATGTCCTGCTATCGACGCTGACGCGAACCAGCGAGGCGGTGTGGGAGATGTACGAGCGCCGCGTGATTCCGATCGAGACCATGGGGCGCATCAACAAGCTCATGGTGGACAATCGGGCGCAGGCATTGCTCGCCTTGCAGCACGACCCGGCCGGGCCGGTCGCCAAGTTGCACGACCATCCGCTGGACATGCATCTGGGCAACGTCGACAAGAACCTCGCCGAGATGGATACGCTGTGGCAGAGCTACGCTTCGGGCATCCGGCAGGCCGAGCACAAGCAGTTGGCGAACGATTTTGCCGAGGCGAATCGGCGCATGACCGACGAAGGACTGAAGCCGGTGTTGCAAGCCGCGAAAGATGGGCGGTTTTCGGATGGTAGCGTGACGCTGCTGAAGAAGCTCAATCCGGCCTATGCGGATGCTTCGGCCAAGGCCGATGCGCTATTCAAGTTCCTGCAGGATAACGCCAAACGCAACTACGCGAGTGCACAGGATCGCTACCGGCAATCGTGGATGACGGCGGTCGCCTTGATCGTTGTCGCCGTTCTGCTGGTCATCGCGGCTGCCTACCTTTTCGTGCGTGCCATTCGTCTGCCGCTGGACGAGGTGGCGACGGCCTTCGGTCGCATCATCCGCGGCGACTACTCGCATCAGATCGATATCTCCAGCAACAACGAAATGGGCAGGCTGATGCAGGGGCTGCAGACGCTGCAGTCGCAGATGGGATTTGAGGTCTCGGAGACCAAGCGTCGCAGTGAAGAAATGGCGCGCGTCAAGATCGCGCTGGATGGGGCGACGATGCCGATGACGATCTCGAACGAGCACAACGCGCTGATCTACATGAATGCGGCGGCCGAGAAGTTGTGGGGCGAGATGGCCTCGAAGATTGCCGAGAAGCACGAGGGTTTCACCGTCGCCGGCATGTACGGACGAGGTTTGGTCGGGTACTTCGACGAGGAGGAAATGAAGGTTGCCTTTGCGGCCGAACTCACGGCGCCGCGCACCCTGGACATCGGCATGGGGGGCAAGACCCTGAGAGTGACGGCAACGCCGGTACGGGGTGGCAAGGGCGAATACCTCGGGCGGGCCAGCCAGTGGATCGACCGCACGCTTGAACTGGCGATCGAAAAGGAAGTGCAGGGCATTATCTTGGCCGCCGCTCAAGGGGACTTCGGTAAGCGTCTTGACCTCGACGGCAAGCAGGGCTTCTTCGAGGGGCTTGCCATCGGACTCAACGAGTTGCTCGATACCACAGCCAGAGGGCTTAAGGATATCGCCCATGTCTTGCAGGCCTTGGCGAAGGGCGACTTGACCCAGAGCATCACGGCCGACTACGAGGGCTTGTTCGGTCAGTTGAAGGAGGACACCAACGCCACTATCGCCCGCCTCCAGGAAGTGATCGGTCGGATCAAGGAGGCGACGGAGGCGATCGATACGGCGGCGAAGGAAATTGCGGCGGGGAATCAGGACCTGTCCTCCCGGACGGAGGAGCAGGCGAGCAGTCTGGAAGAGACGGCCAGTTCCATGGAAGAACTGAACGCCACCGTGAAGCAGAACGCCGAGAACGCCAAGCAAGCGAACGAACTCGCCAAGAAATCGAACGATGCCGTCAGCCGGGGTGGCGAAGCGGTGAAGCGGGTTGTGACGACGATGGGCGACATCCAGGACAGTTCGAAGAAGATCGCCGACATTATTGGGGTGATCGACAGCATTGCCTTCCAGACCAACATATTGGCCTTGAATGCGGCGGTGGAAGCGGCGCGGGCGGGCGAGCAGGGTAGAGGGTTTGCGGTGGTGGCGACGGAAGTGCGCAACCTGGCGCAGCGGAGTGCGACGGCGGCGAAGGAGATCAAGGGGCTGATTGCCGAGTCGGTGGACAAGGTCGATGGTGGCGCCAAGCTGGTGAATCAGGCGGGCGAGGCGATGGACGAAGTGGTGACGAGCTTCCAGCAGGTGGCCAATCTGGTGACGGAGATCAGTGGTGCCAGCCGGGAACAGAGCTCGGGCATCGAGCAGGTGACGCAGGCGGTGAGCCAGATGGACGAGGTGACGCAGCAGAACGCGGCGTTGGTGGAAGAAGCGGCGGCGGCGGCGGAGAGTCTGGAAGAGCAAGCCAGAGGGCTGGTGCAGGCGGTGGGCATGTTCCGGTTAGCGGCAGGTGGAGCCAACACCTCGCATCTGCCTGCTGCGGCCCTGCGCGATGCAACACCGAAGCAGTTGCAGGGACCCGCCGACCAGATGGACTTCGATGCGGCGATCAAGGCGCACCGGGACTGGAAATACCGGCTGCTCTCGTTTGTCGCGGGCACCAGCAAGGAAACGCTTGATGCGGCCGTAATCAGTTGCGACGACAAGTGCGCCCTGGGCAAGTGGATTTACGCCTCCTGTCGCCCGGCCATGGGGGGTGACAAACGCTGTCAAAACCTCGTTACGTCGCACGCGAACTTCCACCACAACGCAGGCGACATCGTTCGACGGAAGCTCGCGGGCGACGCGAAGTCGGCGACACAGCTCCTGAAGGGAGACTTCGCCAAGCACTCCGACGAGACTGTGCGCAATATCGAGTACATCCGCGGGGCATGGTCTGCGAGGGCAAGTGGGGGGGCTTCGGCCACTGGTTCGAAGCCGCCGGCGCGAGTCCCACCGGGACTGGTGCAAGGCGACGATGAATGGGAGGAGTTCTAGGCCTTGCCAGCATTCGATCCGCAAGCCGCACCCTCGTTGATGCCTGAGCGCGAATTTCATTTCACGCAGGCAGACTTCGAGCGCATCCGCAAGCTGATCCACCAGCAGGCGGGAATCTCGTTGGCGCCGATTAAGCAGGACATGGTCTATTCGCGGCTGGCACGGCGCCTGCGGGCGCTCGGGCTGGCGACGTTCGCCGAGTATCTGTCGCTGCTCGAAACCGGCGATCCTCAGGAGTGGGAAACCTTTGTCAATTCGCTGACCACGAACCTGACCTCCTTCTTTCGCGAAGCGCACCACTTTGACATCCTGCGCAAGCATCTGCAGGCTGCCCATCATCGGCCATTGCGGATCTGGTGCTCCGCGGCTTCCACCGGGGAGGAGCCATACTCGCTGGCCATCACGGCTTGCGAGACGTTTGACACCCTGAGCCCATCGGTAGAGATTCTCGCCAGCGACATCGATACCAATGTCCTGGCGACCGCTCAGCGCGGCGTCTATCCGATGGAGCGGGTCGAGCGCCTGTCTGCGGAACGCTTGCAGCGTTTTTTCCTCAAGGGCTCTGGGGCGCAGGTCGGCTATGCCCGGATGCGTCCCGAACTGCAACGCCTGATCACATTCACCCGCATCAACCTGCTCGACCCGCGTTGGCCGGTGCGCGAGTCGCTTGATGTCATCTTCTGCCGTAACGTGATGATCTATTTCGACAAGCCGACGCAGTATCAGATTCTCAAGAGATTTATGCCGCTGTTACGACCGGAAGGCTTGCTGTTCGCCGGTCATTCCGAGAGCTTTCTCCACGCTGCGGATTTGTTTCACTCGCTTGGACGGACAGTTTATGAGCGGGCGGACAAAGTGCGACAAACGGCGAAGGCTGCCAAATGAGCGATACGGAATCCGGCTCGGCAGAACATCTGGCCAGCAATCGCTACTTCGATCGCCAGTTCGATGTCGAGGCAGTCAAAGTGCTGCCCGGCGAGTACTTCGTTACCACTTCTGAAATGATGCTGGTGACGGTGCTCGGTTCCTGCGTCTCGGCCTGCATTCGCGATCGCGAGCGCGGCCTGGGCGGCATGAACCATTTCATGTTGGCCGACGGCGATAGTGAGGACCAAGTGGCATCGGCCCGCTACGGTACCTATGCCATGGAGGTATTGATCAACCATTTGATGAAGCTCGGTGCTCGGCGGAGCAATCTGGAAGCGAAGGTTTTTGGCGGTGGCCGCGTCATGGCGACGCTTTCCAGCAGCCAGGTCGGCGACCGCAATTCCAGCTTCGTCCTCAAGTTTCTCAAGACGGAAGGAATCCCGGTCAAGGCCCAGGATTTACTGGACGTGCACCCGCGCAAGGTCTACTTCTTCCCCTTTACCGGCCGGGTCTTGGTCAAGAAACTGGTGCGTCTGCACAACGATACGGTCATCCGCCGCGAGAAGGAGTACGCGGAGCGACTCAACGAGGGCCCGGTTTCCGGCGATATCGAACTGTTTACCTGATGACCATCAAAGTACTGATCGTTGACGATTCGGCGCTGATGCGGGCACTGTTGACGCAAGTCATCGGCAACGCGCCGGACATCGAAGTGGTGGGTGCGGCGCCTGATCCTCTGGCCGCCCGGGAGATGATCAAGACGCTCAACCCGGACGTCCTGACCCTCGATGTCGAGATGCCGAAGATGGACGGCATCGAGTTTCTCGGCCGCTTGATGCGCTTGCGTCCGATGCCGGTAGTGATGATCTCCTCCCTGACTGCCCGCGGCTCCGAGGTTACCTTGCAGGCGCTTGAGGCCGGAGCGATCGATTTCGTCGCCAAGCCGAGGGCCGATAGCGATGCCGCGCTGCTGGCCTATGGCGACGAAGTGCGGGACAAGATTCGCGCTGCCTTTGGCACCCGTGGTCGATTGGCGACGCCGCGGCCGGAGGCCCCGATTCGGCTGGCCAACGCGGGTGGTGGCTTTTCGCAGCGGCTGCTCACTAGCCACCTGATTGCCATCGGTGCGTCAACTGGCGGCACCGAGGCGATCAAGGACGTGCTGACGCTGCTGCCGGCCGAAATGCCGCCCATTGTCATGGTTCAGCACATGCCGGAGACTTTCACCGCATCGTTCGCCAAGCGGCTGGATAGCCTGTCGGCGCTGCATGTCGTCGAGGCTCAGGGCGGTGGTGAGCGGCTGCGCCCAGGCACTGCCTATCTTGCACCGGGCCACTCGCATCTGCGAGTGCGCCGGCAAGGCGGCATGCTGCTTGCCGACCTGGACAAGTCGGAACTCCGCAACCGCCATCGGCCGTCGGTCGACGTGTTGTTCGATTCCGTTGCCGAACAGGTTGGTCGCGATGCCACGGGCATTATCCTGACCGGTATGGGCAAGGATGGTGCACAGGGGATGCTGAAAATGCGCAATGCCGGAGCCTGGACCATTGGCCAGGATCAGGACAGCTGCGTCGTTTATGGCATGCCGCGAGAAGCCGCCCAAGTTGGAGCGGTAGCCGAGGTGGCGCCACTTGGCCAGATTTCGGTGCGTTTGCTCGAGCGTTTGCGCAAGTGCGAGCGGGGCTGAAGAGATATACTGGAATCAACTGATCAAGGGAATCGAATTATGCGTACAACGGTGATGAATGCTGACGGCTGTTCGGTCATCCGGCTGCAGGGCCGTTTCGACTTCAGTTCGCATCGGGATTTTCGCGAGGCGACGGAAAAGGCCATCACCGCGGAGGACTGCCGAACGATTTCGGTGGACCTGGGCGACGTCGACTATCTCGATAGTTCGGCGCTGGGCATGTTGTTGATGCTGCGCGATAAAGCCCAGGCCGCCAGCAAATCGGTCAGCCTGGATCGTTGCCGCGGAGCCGTCAGGCAAGTCCTCGATATCGCGAATTTCGGCAAGCTGTTCGCCATCAGTTAGACCTGTTTGTTCCAGAACCGCGCCGTGCCGCGGATTCTCCGCCGGTCCTGCTGCGGCACAATCGAGCGGTCGGGGGCCGCCAGAGCCGGTAAAAATAACGTAAGATTCCCCGTGGCAGGCTGATCGACCGTCCCGTCGATGCCGGAAATGAGGTTGTCACATGTCCGACTTACTGAAGAGCATAGACGCGCGCACGCGTCTCGCCGGCACCAACAAGCTGGAGATCTTGTTGTTCACGCTCGGTGTCGATGCCCGCACGGGGCGCCACGAGACTTATGGCATCAACGTCTTCAAGGTTCGGGAAGTGATGCGCACGCCCGCCATCACGGCCGCTCCGGACATGCCGCCGGCGGTCAAGGGCATGGTCAGCTTGCGTGGAGCTCTGGTGCCGGTGGTCGATCTGGCCGAGTACGCCGGCGTGCAGCCGGACTCGCCGCGCGACATCATGATCGTGACCGAATACAACGGCCATACGCAAGGTTTCCTGGTCGAGGCGGTGGATACGATCTTGCGCCTCGACTGGGCGCAGATGCGGGTGCCGCCGGAAATGCTGACCACGAATATGGGCGGATTGGTGACGGCGATTACCGAGTTGCCGGATGCGCGTCTGGTAATGATGCTCGACGTCGAGCGGGTGCTGGCCGAGACGACCAAGATCGACGACGATTTCCTGTTTGCCGGCATCAAGCCGATCAATCGCGATGACCTGACGGTCCTGTTTGCCGATGATTCGTCGGTGGCACGCAGCCAGATCGAGCGGACGCTGAAGGTCCTGGGAATTCGCTACGTCGCGGCCATCAACGGCCGCATGGCCTGGGAAGAGCTGCAGAAGATCGCCGCCTACGCCGAGTCGACCGGCCGCAAGGTCAAGGAACTGGTGCAACTGGTGTTGACCGACGTCGAGATGCCGGAGATGGACGGTTATATCCTGACCAAGAGCATCAAGGGCGATCAGCGCTTCAGCGGCATTCCGGTGATCATGCATTCGTCGCTGTCGTCGATGTCGAACCAGCAACTCGGCAAGTCGGTAGGTGTCGACGAATACGTGCCGAAATTCGAACCCCAGCGGCTGGCCGAGACCTTGAGCCGCCTGTTGCTTGGCAATGCCGCGCAGGCCGTACCTGCCTGACCGAGCGGAGAACGATCATGAATGCCATGAGTCTCGCCCAACCCCAGAATGCCACCTTGCTCGAGAGTGTCGACGCGCGGACCAAGCTTGCCGGTTCCAACCGGATGGAGATCCTTCTCTTCTCGCTCGGGACGCATGAGACCTTCGGCATCAATGTCTTCAAGGTCCGGGAGGTTTGCCGGACGCCGGCAATTACCAAGACGCCGAACATGCCGGCCGGCGTCGAGGGATTGATCAGCCTGCGCGGCAACGTGATTCCGGTGGTTTCCCTGGCGACGGTGATGACCCTGGCCGACGCGCCGACGGCGCTGGGCGGCTCGATGATGGTTACCGAATACAGCAAGCGGACGCTGGGCTTTCTGGTGCACGGCGTCGACCGCATCATCCGCGTCGACTGGGAGAAGGTCCGGGCGCCGGAATCTGTGGTATCGACCGGCCTGCACGCCTACATCACCGCCATTACCGAGATGCCCGACGGCAAGCTGGTTTCCATCGTCGACGTCGAGCAGATCATGGCCAATACCTTCGGCGAATCGATCATCGGCCAGATTGAACGTATCCAGCAAGCGGATGACATCAATGTCTTCTTTGTGGACGATTCGGCCGTGGCGCGCAAGAAGATTGCCGAAGTATTCGATAAGCTGGGCGTCAAGCACAAGCACGCCCTCAACGGCCTCGAAGCCTGGACAAGGTTGTCGGGAATTGCTGCCCATTGCCAGCAGCTCGGCCGCAGCGTGCGTGACGAGGTCAGCTTGATTCTCGTCGATGCCGAAATGCCGGAGATGGACGGTTATGTACTGACCAAGAACATCAAGTCGGATCCGCGCTTCGATGGCATTCCAGTGGTCATGCATTCGTCGTTGTCTTCCGAGGCAAACAAGGCGATGGGCAAGAATGTCGGTGTCGATGCCTACGTCGCCAAGTTCGATGCCGAGATGCTGGCGGAAACCATACGACCGATGCTGCAACGGGCAGCTCATGACTGAGTTTCGGAGAACGTACTGATGGCTGTGGATCCAAGCAAGCTCAAGTTTCTGGTGGTCGACGACTTTTCGACGATGCGCCGGATCGTCCGCAACCTGCTCAAGGAGCTCGGCTTCACCAACGTCGATGAAGCAGAAGATGGCGCGGTGGCGTTGCAGAAGCTGCAGGGCGGTGGTTTTGATTTCGTCGTCTCCGACTGGAATATGCCCAACATGGACGGCCTGACCCTGCTGCAAAGGGTGCGTGCCGACGCGGCGCTCAAACACCTGCCGGTTCTGATGATCACGGCCGAGGCGAAGAAGGAAAACATCATCGCTGCCGCCCAGTCGGGCGCTTCCGGTTACATCGTCAAGCCCTTCACGGCGGCGACGCTTAACGAGAAGTTGGTCAAGATCTTCGAAAAGATGGGAGCCTGAACATGGCCAAGCCGCTCAAGATGGATGAGTCCGGCGATTCCGAGGACCTCCAGGCCTTGTTCGACAGCATTGCCGGTGGTGTCGCCGTCGCGCCGCCACCGCCGCCGCGGGCGTCGGATGCGTCCGGTGATTCGGACGAACTGCAAGCGCTTTTCGACAGCGTGGTCGCCAACGTTGCCGCTGCCGAGCCCGAGCATCAACAAGCGGCGGCTGGCGATGATGCGGCGGTATTCAATCGTCTCGGCCACATGGCCCGCCAACTGCATGACAGCCTGCGCGAGCTCGGTTACGACAAGGTCATCGAAGATAGTGCGCGGCAGATTCCGGATGCCCGACAGCGCTTGACCTACATCGCCCAGATGACCGAGCAGGCCGCGTCACGGGTGTTGAATGCCACCGACATCGCCAAGCCGTTGCAGGACGACCTGCTCGCCCGCAGTGAGGCATTGGCGGCGCGCTGGCAACGAATGTTCGCTAACCAGTTGTCGATGGACGAGTTCAAACAGCTGGCCACTGATAGCGGTGCCTACTTCAACGAGGCGCCAGGAAAGCTCAAGGCAACCAACGAGCAACTGATCGAGATCATGATGGCGCAGGACTTTCAGGATCTGACCGGCCAAGTCATCCGCAAGGTGGTCGATCTGGTGCAGGGTTTGGAGTCGCAGTTGCTGCAGGTGCTGGTCGAGGCGGTGCCGGTGGAACGTCGTGGCGAAACCGATAGCGGCCTGCTCAACGGGCCGGTAATCGATGCTGCCGGCCGTAACGATGTCGTCGGCTCGCAGTCGCAGGTGGACGAGCTGCTGGAAAGTCTGGGTTTCTGAGGATTGCGGCAAGACGTTGGCTGTGAAAGGGGGTAGCAGATGAGCGAATTCTCCGGTATGGAAGACCTGCTGCAGGATTTCCTGGTCGAGGCCACGGACCTGCTGTCCGACGTCGACAACAAGCTGGTCGACCTCGAAAAGACGCCGCATGACAAGAAGCTGCTCAACGATATCTTTCGCGGCTTCCATACCATCAAGGGCGGCGCTGGTTTCCTCAATGCCAGCGAACTGGTGACCCTCTGCCACCTGACCGAGAATCTGTTCGACAAGTTTCGCAACGGCGAGATGGCAGTCACCGAGGCAGCCATGGATATAGTCATGGCTGCCACCGGCGCAGTGCGGGACATGTTTTCCTACCTCGAACGAGGTAGCCAGCCGCCGGCCGCCGATGCCGAGTTGTTGGCCGGCCTGAAAGCGGCCATTGCCGGTGAAGTGAAGACGACCAAGGTGCCGACGACGGCAGCCATTGCCACCCCGGCGCCAGCCGCCGCCGGCGGTGCCGCGGGTCCTGATTGGGACAAGCTCTTTCAGGTTGTGGCGGGTGCGCCGGCAGCGACCGCTGCGGCAACGACGAAGGCCGAGGTCGCGATTCACCACGACGTCAGTAGCGAGACGCCGGAGCAGATCATCCAGAAGGCGATCGGGCGGCGCGCCAGCGACAAACCCGGTTACCAGGGCCCGGTCGGTCGCCGGACGGAAGAAAAGACGCGCGACAACTCGATTCGTGTCGATACCTCCCGTCTCGATCAGGTACTCAACCTGTCCGGCGAGATCGGCTTGACCAAGAACCGCCTCACCTCGCTGCGTTCCGACATCATCAACGGTCGCAACGATACCGACACGCTGCACGCCCTCGATCAGGCCGTGAGTCAGCTCGATCTGCTGGTCTCGGACTTGCAGAACGCGGTCATGAAGACGCGCATGCAGCCGATCGGACGGCTGTTTCAGAAGTACCCGCGCATCGCCCGAGACCTGGCGCGCAATCTGGGCAAGGATGTAGAACTGGTCCTGGCCGGGGAAGACACCGAGATCGACAAGACGATGATCGAGGATCTTTCCGATCCGATCATCCATTTGATCCGCAACGCGGTTGACCACGGTGTCGAACCACCGGCGGAACGACTGGCCAGCGGCAAGACCGAGAAGTCGGAAGTGCGACTCGAAGCCCGGCAAGAGGGCGATCACATCGTACTCATCGTCGCCGACGATGGCCGCGGCATGAACCCCGAGCGACTGCGCGCCAAAGCCCTGGAAAAAGGCCTCATCACGGATGAAGAAGCCAATACCATGGACGAGCGGCAGAGCTACAACCTGATTTTCCTGCCGGGTTTTTCGACCAAGGAATTTGCCTCCGATGTGTCCGGTCGCGGCGTCGGCATGGACGTGGTCAAGACCAACATCCAGAAGCTGAACGGTTCCATCGAAATTCGCTCGCACGCGGGCAACGGCACGACCTTCGTTATTTCGTTGCCACTGACGCTGGCCATCCTGCCCGTGCTGCTGGTTCAAATGGGCCGCCAGCCCTTCGCCGTGCCCTTGTCGATGGTGCGCGAGATCCTGCCCATCGATCTGGCAGAAGTCCAGGAGGTTGGCGGTCGCGCCACCATGGTGGTCCGCGGCGAGGTCCTGCCGGTCTATCCGATGTCGTATTTGCTTGGCTGGAGTCCGGAGGGTGTGCCCGAGTATGGTGTGCTGATGCAGACAGCGGAAAACACCTTCATTCTCGCCATCGACGGCTTCATGGGCCGTGAAGATGCGGTCATCAAGTCGCTCGATGATTTTCGGCCGAAGGGTGTCGCCGGTGTCACAACCTTGTCGAATGGCCAGATCGTCCTGATCCTCGACATGAAGGAACTGCTCGGCGCGCTGGGCGAGGGCCGCGGCGTACCACGCTCTTCGTTCATATCGAGCAAGGCATCTCTGCCTGAAAAGGCCGCCTAATCCGCTTCTAATCCCGTAATAGACCTATTCCATGCCGGCAATAATTGCCGGCATGGAGGGAAGTCTTTTTGGCTGAAGAGAGCGATCTCGAACGGACAGAACCAGCATCGGCGCGGCGCCTGGAAAAGGCGCGTGCTGAGGGTCAGGTGCCGCAGTCGCGGGAGCTGATGGCATTCCTGATCATGGCTGCTGCCATCGGCGGCGTCTGGCTGAACGGCGACTGGCTGACCGGTCATGCAACTGGCATTATACGCCACGGTCTGACCTTCGATCGCAGTGCCGCCTTCGACACCCACAACCTGTCCATAACCTTCGCGACGCTTTCCTGGGAAGGCCTGCTAATGGCGGCGCCGATCTTCGCGCTCACCATTGTCGCCGCGCTAATGACGCCAGTGGCACTTGGCGGCTGGACGTTCGCTCCGGAAGCACTGACACCGCGCTTCGAACGCCTGGATCCGAGCAAAGGCATCGGTCGCATGTTTTCATGGCAGAGCATCGGCGAGCTGGTCAAGGCCGTATTGAAAGCCTTGCTGATCGGTGGCGTGGTCTACTGGATGGTCAGTCATCAGCAAGGGCAACTGTTTGCGCTGCTCGGCGAACCGCTGGAAGGTGCTTTGGCGTCATTTGCGCGCATGTTGTTGTTCGCTGCCATGGCCATGGTCGGTGGCTTGGCGGTCATCGCCGCCATCGATGTGCCCTTCCAGTTGTGGCGCTACTACCAGGGCTTGCGCATGACGCGCGAAGAACTGCGCCAGGAGATGAAGGAACTTGAGGGTGATCCCTTGCTCAAGGCGCGAATCCGCAGCCAGCAGCGCGAGATCGCCCGCCGGCGGATGATGAGCGAAGTGCCAAAGGCCGATATCGTCGTCACCAATCCGACCCATTTCGCGGTCGCGTTGAAGTACGACAGCGGCGCGGCGGGCGCGCCCGTCGTGGTGGCCAAGGGCATGAACATCATTGCGCAAAAGATCCGCGAGATCGCCGACGAGCACAAGGTACCGGTACTCGAAGCACCGCCGCTCGCCCGCGCCCTCTATCGTCACGCCGAATTGGGTGATCAGATTCCGGCGACGCTCTATGCCGCCGTCGCCGAGGTCATGGCCTATGTCTATCAGCTCAATCGCTATTTTGCCTCCGCTGGCCAGCTGGCGATGATGCCGACGGCGCCGACCGCAATTGCCGTCCCCGCCGGCTTGGACCCGGGCCTTGGCGGAGCTGAAACGTGAACAGTAGCGTCGCCCTTGACGTCTTCTTCAGCCGCAACAACCTAAGAGCGCTCGCGGCCCCCGGCCTCATCATCGCCATCCTGGCGATGATGGTCCTGCCGCTGCCGCCCTTCGCCCTCGATCTGTTCTTCACCTTCAACATTGCCCTGGCGGTGATGGTGTTGCTGGTGGCCATGTATGCGCAGAGGCCGCTCGACTTCTCGATTTTCCCGACCGTCCTGTTGGTCACCACCCTGTTGCGCCTGTCGCTCAATGTCGCCTCGACGCGCGTCGTGCTCCTGCAGGGGCATACCGGTCCGGATGCGGCCGGCAAGGTGATCGAGTCCTTCGGTCACTTCCTGGTCGGCGGTAACTACACGGTGGGCATCGTCGTCTTCATCATCCTCACCGTGATCAACTTCGTCGTCATCACCAAGGGTGCCGGACGCATCGCCGAAGTATCGGCACGCTTCACCCTCGATGCCATGCCGGGCAAGCAGATGGCCATCGACGCCGATCTCAACGCGGGTCTGATCGGCGAGGACGACGCCCGCCGTCGGCGCAAAGAGGTCGCTCAGGAGGCGGACTTTTACGGTGCCATGGACGGCGCCTCGAAATTCGTCCGCGGCGACGCAGTCGCCGGCATCCTGATCCTGGTGATCAATATTCTGGGTGGCCTGATTGTCGGCATCCTGCAGCACGACATGGAGGCGGCACAAGCGGCCAAGAACTACACGCTGCTTACCATTGGCGACGGTCTGGTGGCGCAGATACCGGCCCTGATCATCTCGACGGCAGCCGGCCTGGTGGTGACCCGGGTTGGCGATGGCGAAGGCGATATCGGCCAGCAATTCATCGGCCAGGTATTCGGCAATCCGCCGGTCATGGTCTTGACCGCGGGCATCCTGGGCGTCCTTGGTCTGATCCCGGGCATGCCACATTTTGCCTTTCTGTTGTTGGCCGCGCTGATCGGCTCGCTCGCCTGGTGGACCTTCGAGCGCAAGCGCAAGCTGGAGCCCCTGGTGACCGCGCCTGTGGCGCCGGCGCAGGAGACCCTCGAGGCCAGTTGGGCGGACGTCGCGCCGGTGGATGTGCTCGGCCTGGAAGTCGGCTATCGGCTGATTCCGCTGGTTGACAAGGGACAGGACGGCGAGCTGCTCAAGCGCATCCGTGGCTTGCGCAAGAAGTTCGCCCAGGAGGTTGGTTTCCTTTCGGCACCGGTGCATATCCGTGACAACCTGGAACTGAAGCCAAATGCCTATCGCCTTGCCCTCAAGGGTGTCGAGGCGGGCGTCGGCGAGGCCTATCCGGGTATGTTCCTGGCTATCAATCCCGGGCGGGTCAGCGGTACGTTGAACGGGGCGCAAACCAAGGATCCGGCCTTCGGCCTGCCAGCGACCTGGATCGATGCCGGGCAACGCGACCAGGCGCACACGATGGGCTACACGGTGGTAGACGCCGGCACCGTGATCGCCACCCACCTGAACCATATCATCCTCTCCCATGCCGCTGAATTGCTGGGCCGGCAGGAGACCCAGCAACTGCTCGATCATCTCGCCAAAGACGCGCCCAAGTTGATCGAGGATCTGGTGCCCAAGCTGTTGCCACTGGCGACGGTGCAGCGCGTGCTGCAGAACCTGCTCGAGGAAGGTGTCAGCATTCGTGACATGCGCACCATCATCGATGTGCTCGCCGAGTACGCGCCGCGCAATCAGGACCCGCTGGAATTGACCGCGCAGGTGCGGATTGCGCTCGGTCGTGCCATCGTCCAGCAGCTGTATCCAGGCAGCGCCGACATGCAGGTGATGGCGCTTGAACCGAGCCTCGAACGTCTGCTCGGGCAGGCAGTGCAGGGCAGTGGCGGCGATGCCTCGGCCATCGAGCCGGGACTTGCCGATACCTTGTTGCGCGAGACCGCCGCTGCGGCACAGCGCCAGGAGGACGTCGGTCTGCCGGCGGTACTCCTGGTCCCGGGGCAGCTGCGCTGGCTGCTGTCGCGTTTCCTCCGCCGGGCGTGGCCGGCGTTGAAAGTCCTGGCCAACGGCGAGGTGCCGGAATCGAAGACGATCAGGGTGACGACCGTTATCGGAGCTAAGACATGACTGTAAAACGCATTGTGGCCGAATCGGCCCGAGAGGCGCTGCGCCGGGTAAAGGAACAACTTGGCCCCGATGCAATCATCATCGCCAACAAGTCTGTTCCGGGCGGCGTCGAGATCACCGCCATGTCGGCGGCAAGCCTGGATGCCATCTCCAACGCTCCCGAGTCCGCTCCCGTGGTGGCCAAACCCTCACGACAGCCGCCGCCCAGCGATGATGGCGACTATACGGTCAGCCTGTCGACCAAGGCACGCGCCCAGGAGCCCTTCCGGGCCTGGCAACCGCCGGTGCATACCGCGGTGCCGGCGCCCCGGCCGCAGTTGCGGCCGTTGCCACCGAAGGCTGAAGACGGAGTGCCGTCGGTCGAACAAGTGGCGGCGACCTTGACCAGTGCTGCGACCGATCAGCGGCCAGTGCGGGCGCAGACTGTTGGCGCGGCGGAAGTGCCGGTGGCTCAGTTGGCGGCCGACATCCAGTCCATCAAGGCGCTGCTGGAGCGTCAATTGGCCGGGTTTGCCTGGGGCGAACTGTCGCGGCAGACACCGACGCGGGCGCTGCTGCTGGCGGAAATGCTCGACGCTGGATTCTCCAGCCTGTTGGCACGGCGATTGACCGACGAACTGCCGGAGACCCTGTTGGCGACCGATGGCCGCAAGTGGCTGGCGACGGCAATCAATCGGCGCTTGCGGACGCTCTCCGTCGACAACGACATCATCGACAGTGGCGGTGTCTTCGCCCTGGTCGGGCCGACCGGTGTCGGCAAGACGACGACCACGGCGAAACTGGCGGCGCGTTGCGTCGTCCGCTACGGTGCCGACCGACTGGCACTGTTGACTACCGACGGTTATCGTATCGGCGCCCACGAGCAATTGCGCATCTATGGCCGCATCCTCGGCGTACCCGTACACGTCGTGCGTGACACCGAAGATCTTCGCCGCACGCTGGTCGACCTGCGCGACAAGCACATGATCCTGATCGACACTGTCGGCATGAGCCAGCGCGACCGGATGGTGGCCGAACAGGCGGCAATGCTGACGCGTGCCGGCGAGGTTCGTCGCCTGCTGCTGCTCAACGCCGGCAGTCGCGGCGATACGCTCGACGACGTCGTTCGTGCCTACTCGGGCGAAGATCTGGCCGGCTGCATCCTGACCAAGATCGACGAAGCGCCGTCTCTGGCGCCGGCAATCGACGCCGTGGTTCGCCACGGCCTGCTGCTGGCTTATGTGGCCAACGGCCAGCGGGTGCCGGAGGATCTGCATCTGGCCAATCGCAACTACCTGCTACACCGGGCATTCAAGCTGCCGGCCGAGGTATCGCCGCATCGCTTGCGTGAGGACGAAGTCGGCCTGGCGATGGGCTCGCGCCCGCTTGGTCAGCCTTCATTGGGGGCGTTCCTTGGCTGAGCTTGCCAGTTGGAACGGCGACCAGGCCGATGGCTTGCGGCGGCTGTTCGGTTGTCAGGCGCCGCAGGTAGTCGCCTTCGCTTCCGGACGCGAAGCCTGCGGCCGAACCACCCTGGTGGTGCAGACAGCGGCGGCTCTGGCGGCAGAGGGGCGTAGTGTCGTCATCGTCGACGAAAACCCGGCGCCGGACAATACGCCGTCGGCGTTCGGCCTCCAGGCTCGCTACGACTTGCTGCAAGTATTTCGCGGCGAAAAGACCCTGGCGCAGGTTTCCTTGCCGGCGGCGCCGCTGGTGCGCATCGTGCCGGCAGCGCGGGCGGCACGCGAACTCGATCGCATCGGCGCGGCTGGTGAGCGGCGCTTGCGGACGAGCCTGACCGAGATCCAGCGGGGCGCCGATTTCGTCCTCGTGGATTGTGCCATTCGCCGTGGTGACCACTTGTCGCCGCTGGCGCGTATGGCCCGCCATATTGCCCTGGTCGTCGCCGCCCAGGGCAGCGCCATCACGCACAGCTATGCCCTGATCAAGCGGATTGCCAACGACCACGGGCGGGACTCCTTCCACCTGGTTGTGACCCGTGCCAAGGGGCGCGAAGAAGCGCAAGCCATCTACGACAATATGCGCCGCGTCGCCCGTGAGCGGCTGGGTGTGCGCCTTGACTACCTGGGTTCGTCGCCGGTACCGGTGACCGACCACCTGGCCGACGCATTGTTGCAGCGGTTGCCGCCGGTCGGCGCCGAGGCTGCACTCGGCGATACTGGCCTGCTGCCGCAGGCTTGGCTGCCCGCGGCGGGGGCCTTGGATTCGGTGCTATAGTAGGCTGCGATCCCCGGCCTGCGATTCCACCCCATGTACACTGCCCAGGGCGCCCCCGACAAGGACCAACTTGTCCGCCAGTATGCGCAGCTGGTCAAGCGCCTTGCCTTTCAGTTGATGGCCAAGCTACCGGCCAGTGTTCAGGTAGACGATCTGATCCAGAATGGCATGATCGGTCTGCTTGATGCCATCACGCGATTCGAAGAGGGGCTTGGCGCGCAATTTGAGACTTATGCCGTGCAGCGCATCCGCGGTGCGATGCTCGACGGCCTGCGCGAAAGCGACTGGCTACCGCGCGGCATCCGCAGGGAAATGCGCCGCGTCGAAGAGGCGATCCACCAGCTCGAGCATCAATTCGGCCGACCGCCGAACGAAAGCGAGTTGGCCAGTGCGTTGGGCATGCCGCTGGCCGATTACCAGAAGCTGTTGCAAGAGGCTCGTGGCCACCAGCTGGTCTATCTTGAGGATTTGGCCGAGGATGGTGAGGAAGCCTACCTTGACCGTCATGATACGGCGGCGTCGGCGGATCCGTTGGCGGTGCTTGAGGACGCCGACGTCCGGCGGGTGTTGCTGCGTGGCATCGAGGCCCTGCCGGAGCGGGAGAAGTTGGTCATGGCCATGTACTATGACGAGGATATGAACCTCAAAGAGATCGGAGACGTGCTCGGCGTCACTGAGTCGCGGGTCTGCCAACTGCACAGCCAGGCTGTGGCGCGCTTGCGTGCTGCCATGCAAGTCGGCGCCGAAGCACCGATCAAGAAGCGCCGCGGCAGACCGCCCAAGGCGTCGCGGGAGACTTAGGCGCCATGGACAGGACAAGCCTGATCGGGTTGATCGTCGGCATTGCCGCCATCGTGCTCGGACAATTGTTCGAAGGCGGACATATCGGTTCGCTGTTGCAGCCGACGGCGTTCTTTATCGTCATCGGCGGTACCTTGGGCGCGGTGATGCTGCAAAGTCCGTGGCCGACATTTCGCCTCGGTATGCAAATGGCGCGGTGGGTGATTTACCCGCCGTCCGTGGCGCCACAACGCTTGATCGACCAGCTGGTGACCTGGGGCCAGATCGCGCGCAAGGAAGGCCTGCTGGCTCTTGAAGTGCAGATCGCGACGCTGAAGGATCCATTCGCCCGTCGCGGCCTGCAACTGCTGGTCGATGGCGCCGAGCCGGAACGCCTGCGTGAGGTTCTTGACGTCGAGATCGTCACCTACGAGAACCAGATGAAGCAGGCGGCCAAGGTTTGGGAGGCGGCGGGCGGCTACTCGCCGACCATCGGTATCCTTGGTGCCGTCATGGGCCTCATCCAGGTGATGGAGAATCTTTCCGATCCATCAAAGCTTGGTGCCGGTATTGCCGTTGCGTTCGTTGCCACCATTTATGGCGTCGGGGCGGCCAACCTGATTTTTCTGCCAGTCGCCAAAAAGCTCCTGGCCAGCATTCAACGCTTGGTGGCGATGCGCGACATGTATGTGGATGGCTTGGTCGGCATCGCCAATGGCGATAACCCGCGGATCATCGAAGGGCGACTACAGGGCTACTTCCTGTGAGCATCCTCGTCTGACCATGGCGCGACGAAAGCGCGGTGAGGACGAGCACGAAAACCACGAACGCTGGTTGGTTTCGTACGCTGATTTCATCACCCTGCTGTTCGCCTTCTTCGTCGTCATGTATGCCGTCTCGCAGGTCAATGAAGGCAAGTATCGCGTGCTCTCGGACACCTTGTCGTCGGCATTCAGGACCGTTCCCGGCTCTACCTCGGGTGCCCAGGTGGCAATCAATCCAAATGCGCCGATGCCGATGGCCATTCCATTCCGGCGGCCGACTCCGAACCTGAAGACCGATCAGGGCCAAGTCGTGAAGAAAGAGCAGATGCGTAACATGGCCAAGGAGATCAACGACGCGCTGGCCCCCTTGGTCAAGGAAGGGCAGGTGCGGGTCACGGAAAGCGCCACTGGAATCACCGTGGACATCAACGCCAGCGTGCTGTTCGCTCCAGGCGATGCGCGTCTTGGCCCAGCCGCGATCCAGGCCCTCGATGCCGTTGCCCGCATCCTGGCGCCGACTGATTTTCCGATCACGGTCGAGGGCCACACCGACAATACGCCGATCGCTACTGCACAATTCCCATCGAACTGGGAACTCTCGGGCGTGCGGGCGTCGAGCGTCGTCAGGCTATTTATCGACAACGGCGTCGATCCGCGGCGGATGACCGCCACCGGCTACGCCGATCAACGGCCAATCGACGATAACGCTTCGCCAGAAGGTCGGGCGCGCAATCGCCGGGTCGCCATCACGATCGAGTCGAAGACGCCTGATTTCGGCGTCGAAGTGAAACTGCCCTAGCCCTTATGCGCTACCGAGGGAACGGCCGCCGCTTGACAACCGTTGTTGACCATCCGGGCCATAGGTGGTGGCTTGATCGGCGGCAGCTGTAAGCACGGCCAGCGCGCGTTGATTGTGCTGGAGCCTGAGTGCGATCAGCTTGCCGTTGGTATCGTTGACTGCCTTCGCTTCGCCAGCGGCTTCCAGTAGGCGCTGCCAGCTGCTGCGGCTGGCAGCGGTGGCGGATTCGCACCAGAGATTCATGCCGGCCTTGCCGGGGATCAAACCCAGGCGCGTCAACTCGGCTTCGCGGGCCTGGCAAAGCTGCGACAACTCGACCGCCAGCCGCGTCTTCTCCTCGGCCAGGGCAACCAGGGGTTCAGTGTTGGCGGCTTCGAGTAGCGATTTCTCCTGGCGCAGAACGGCCAGAAAAGCCTGTACCCGTCTCAGCTCGCGCTCGACGAGGTTCTCCAGCAACGGCTCCGCTGCTGCAGCCACGGTGTCCTCAGTTACTTGCCGCTGGCAAGTAGATCGCGGACGCTGCGCAGCAAGCCGTTGGCGATACGCTCCGGCACGATCTGGAACTTGCCATCGGCAATCGCCTGCTTGATCTGGGCGACGTGTGCCGCATCGGCAACCGGAGTGTCGTCAAGTGCCGCGCCGGCTTCCTGAAGGCGTGCCGACAGGGTCGACAACTCAACCTGATCAGTTTGCGCGGCCGCTGCCGGGGCCGGTCTTTGGCCGACCGCCTTGGCGCGACCGCTGTCCGGACTCTTGCCGACTGACGCGAGTGTGCTCGGAATCTTCACTTGAGAGACCTCTTTTGCAATTGGACTTGTCTCAATCAACGGCAAGTGGCGCCAAAACTTGAGCGACTCGTTGCCAACATCATGATTCTACATTAGAAACCAACCTCAACGACGCCCGACGCACGGGCGATGCCGCTGAGCACCTGGCCGCTGGTCAAGCGCACCTGAATCACTTCACCCTCGCTGCCGTGGTTGAGGGCCCGGCCTTCGGTGGCGACTTGACAGCCCTCACCACGTGATACCAGCTTGACCGGTTGGCTCTGCCGCACCAGCACGGGCAGGCGCAGCACGTCGCCGCGCAATGCCCGGC
>Ga0182021_10002687_pt1 | contig 20810 bp, 31 predicted proteins | sample 612E3MmetaG_FD_120493 | JGI IMG/M metagenome (GOLD analysis project Ga0182021, IMG submission 120493) | Permafrost microbial communities from Stordalen Mire, Sweden - 612E3M metaG (Illumina Assembly) | ecosystem: Environmental > Terrestrial > Soil > Wetlands > Permafrost | place: Sweden... | reverse complement strand
TCTCTTGTAATTAATTTATAGCTGAAAAAAGAGCTGATCGCCTAACGAAAAAAATATACAGTCTTGCTGATAGAATAGATTTTTTGGAAAAAGAAGATGGAAATTCAAGAAGGGAACTCCTTCAACTTAAAGTAGCTAACGCTTGTTTTCAAAGAGCTTTACAGGTATATACAAATAAAATTACACTTACAGTTACTCATCGGTAACAAAAGAAGATTACTATGTCATTTTCAATACGTGATAGCATTTTTGAATTCTGTATGAGTGATAGAGAACCCACCACTTTTATAGGTAATAGTATTGCTGTATTCATTAATCACACGTCACTCGCGACTAAAATTACTTACTTGGCAAGATCTATATTAATGGGAGTTTATTTTGCTGGAACGATCTATTGGAAATTTCCTGTTCCCCTGGCAACTGTTTTACCTTGGGCTTGTGGGCTAATTGCGATGACGATGCTTTTTCAGGCTATTGTATATGGGAATGGCTACAGAAACACTAGATTAGAGGGGGAGGAGGAATTGCCAACTAACACAATTAATCATATTAGAGATAGCTTATAATCCTGATCAAAGAAATTGTTTTTATGCTTCCGATAGTTAATTTTGGTATACCATGGCAAAATGATTTCTATAAAATATAATGCTCTAGTGGATTTTTTTATATATAACAGAAAATGAATAAGGTTATTATGTCATTAAAAGTTTTCGATCAAAAAGCATTGGCGGTGATTAAGGAAGAATTTGATTATGTCGGCGATAAAAAAGAGTTTGAAATCTCTCAATCAAGTCTTGATAAAATTAACAGGATATATATTCTCTCAGCGATTATCAACAATGACAATTTTTTAAGGCTGGCAGATATCATAACGCATTCTTACAATGTACATCATGTTACGGTTTCGCTAGCTAGAAATTCTTTGCACATGCCTATTTTGCAAATGATGAGGATACATTTGATTCCATAATGAATGAAATATAGGTAACTGCGATTTAGTGCGGATAAATAGAACCTTAGAAGATATAAAATAAAAAAACCAGAGACGGTCAATCTCTGGTTTTAAGAAATAAAAGACTTTGCGTGGTCTTGTTTTATATCCTCATAGTAAAGTTTTTATACGTTTTTTAGCAACCAAAACGTACAGACTTCACATTTTCAAGATTCTAAATAGTTGGGGCGGTTTTTGTTTTAATGATTGTTGGCATACTTAAGGACAAGTTTTTGATGTATAAACTGATTATTTTAATTCTGCTGATTTTTTTATATTTTCGTTACATACATAACTTTCCAGTAACTGAAATAAAGCAGACGATTGAAGAATTGTGCGAAAAGAAAGAGCCGAAGGAGAAACGTATTTTTTAAGAAAGAGGAACGAAATGAATTTTATAAAAATTAATGGAAGTTATCGAGATGAAGAATTAATAAATCTATCTATGGTAGAAAACATTTATAAAGAAAACAAAGATTTAGATTGGAAAGATCGATATGGGATTGTCTTTATAATTGATGACTCTTCTTATGAAACTTATTTCACAGAAGAAATCGAAAGAGATAAATATTTTGAGGAATTAGAAAAAAAGCTAACAATCTAAAAGATTTGTAATATTATATTTGTCAAATAAAAATTTTATTATTATCTTTAGCCATATATACAAAGGAAGTTATATATGGCTGTCAGTTCTTATGGTCTAAGAGGCTTCGAAGAGTTTTACACCGACGGTGACAAAAGAATCCAGTCTTGGATGAAAGAAATCTACAATGATACTGCGACAGTAACGCAATCCAGATGGCTACAACAATCGATAGACGAGCGTTTCTATGCGGGAGATCAAAGCCTTTGGAATGAGTTCTATTCATCTATTCCTGTATTTCGAAGAAAGCAGTTCAACTTCAATAAGATCAAAAGAATAGTCAACATGGTAAGCGGTCACCAAAGGAAGAACCGCAAAACTCTGAATGTCGTTCCTGTTGAAAATAGCGACCAATTAACAGCCGATCAGTTTAACAAGGTACTGATATGGGCTAACACGCAAGAAAATGTATTTAACACCCTTTCTGACGCGTTCTTGGGCAGTTTAATAACAGGCATGAATCTTCTTTCTGTATGGATGGATTATAGAACTGATCCTTTCTCGGGTGATTTACGAGTTGATAACCTAGCATACAACGGATATCTCATTGATCCATGGTTCAAGAAAAAAGACCTGACAGATTGTAATTATATTTGGGTGAGACGCTTCCTAAGCAAAAAGCAGATTTCATCTCTTATGCCTGAGCGCGAAAAAGAAATAATGGCAATGAGTGCCGATACCAACAAAGACGGGTATTTCAATTTCCTTCCGGAGAATTACAATATCAGTCAAAGACAGCTTCTTCCCTATGATGAGTTTTACTATTTAGATTATAGAGACGCAACAATCCTTGTTGACCCTGAAAATGAAGAATCTATCGAATGGAACGGACCTAAAGACAATCTTAAATACTATCTCGCTAAATATCCGAATATTAAGAAACAGACAATCCAAAAGCAGACTTGCAAGCTAGCTATTTGTGTTAACAATCGAGTTATGTATTCTGGTAAGAACCCATATAAGACCGATAGATATCCATTTATACCAGTAATAGCATATTACCAGCCAGAACTTCCATATTATGAATGGCGCATTCAAGGTATGGTCAGAGGTCTTAGAGATGCGCAATTTATTTTAAATAGACGCCAGCAAATTTTGCTTGATGTGCTTGAATCTCAAATAAATTCTGGCATGAAGGTAATGGAAGATTCACTTGTTGATGATAAAGATGCTTTCAAAGCAGGTCAGGGACAGGCTTTATTTATTAAAAAGGATGCGCCACTCGGGTTAGATTCAGTTCAAAAAATTCCGGCAGCCGATGTTTCTCCGGCGTTTACTAACATTATCGATCAGATGAACCAGTCAATAATGGACATTTCCGGTGTAAATGAAGAGCTACTTGGCTCTGCGGAAGATGATAAGGCAGGTATACTTTCCATGTTACGACAAGGAGCTGGCTTAACGACCCTTCAACTGCTATTTGATAACTTAGATGAATCTATGAAAAACTTAGGAAGACTAGAGATTGATCTAGTTCAAAGCAACTTTACTCCTTCAAAAATTCAGAGGATTATCAATGAAAAACCAACTGAGCAATTTTTTAATAAGACTTTTCAGAAGTTCGACTGCGATATTGTCGAAGGCACGAATACTTCTACGCAGAAATTGCAAGCCTTCCAGCAAGGAATGTATTTACGCGAAGCTGGTATTCCGATTCCGTCAGAATTTTTGCTTCAAATGTCTTCCCTTCAGGATAAAACTAAAGTTATTGAGCAGATTGTACAACAAGAACAACAGCAACAACAAATGCAGCAAATGCAAATGCAAGTGCAAATGCAAGAACTACAGGCTAGAGCAGAATTATCTCATGCTAGAGCAAATGCAGACCAAGGATTAGCAGTAGAAAGAGCTTCTAGAGTACAGGAAAACCAAGCTTTAGCTGTGGAAAGAAGGGCAGCAGCAATAAAAGATTTAGAGGCTGCAAGTTTAGATAAGATTAAGGCTGCGAAAGAACTTACCACGATTGATTTAACACAATTGCAACAGCTATTAGATATTGTTGAAAGGATAAAGGGTGGAGAAGAAACTAAAGCTGAGAAACTGGAAAAGCCTCAATCTAACGAAACACAAACTAAGGGAGTGGCATGATGAAAAAACAGTGTTCTAAAATAAAAGAAGTAAAGAAGCACTTGAAAGGCGATGCAAAGACATGGGACAAGCTATCAAAAGAAGCGAAAGGTGAAGAAAAATCAGATAAAAAGCTAATCAAAAAAATTAAAAAAAAGAAATAGGATTTTATGAAAAAGAAGGCTAAGGGACAAACCAAAGTTCATAAAGTAATGGAAGAATATAAAGAAGGAAAGCTACATAGCGGTAGCAAGAAAGGGCCAGAAGTAACTAATCGCAAACAGGCAATTGCGATTGCCCTTAGTGAAGCTCGCAAGTCCGGAGCGAAAATTCCTAAAAAATCTTCTAAAGGCAGATAAAGAATTTCGCAGGAATCCGTGTGTCATGGCTCGGTATGGGAGTTCTGCCAAGGCCTCCCGTCCTGCACTTTTAAGTTTGAAGAGAAGCCAAAGGATCGAGGCTACCAGACAGTGGAAAGAATAGGAAATAACTTAGTCGGAATACCTATCATCAAGGGGTTTAAGTCCTCTCTCTTCTTTTATAAACGTTGTAACAACAATTAACCGAGAGGTAAATATATGCGCCGAGAGGAATATAAAGAGATTGACCGAAGCAAATATCATAATGGTCAAGAACCATATGAAAGCAAAGGTGAATACCAAGAAGAACAACAGCCACATTTTACAGGTGAAAGGCATGAAGAAAGATGGGAAAAAGACGGAACAATTAAAAAGGAATATCCAAAAGGAAGAAAGTTCGATCAAATCATGGACAATCCCAAATTTGTTCAAAAAAGAAAGGCTGATTATCCAAATAGATATGTAGGTGAACTTGCTCCAAAGAAAGAAATAGAGCAAATTAGACCGGGAAATTACAAAGACGATAGATATAAATAGATTTATTTGCCCTATGGAAACGTAGGGCTTTTTTTGAGGTTTTGATGGCTACTGTTATAACAAAAAAAGAAGAGATTAGCGTTCCAAATTACGAAATAACAGCAGGAGATCTAGCCGATGAAGTCGGCAAGATCTATATGAAAGATCTATGGAAAGCGATTGAAAGGAATGCAAAACAAAACCAAAAAATTATCTATTATTTGACTACAGTTCGAAAAGATCCAAAAGATCTAACAAAAATACTAATTTACATTTGGCCCTTTTTAAAACCAATAATTTATAAACGCGAATCAATGGATTTGTGGCAATTCGATTACGAAAAAGAAGAATTAAAATTAATTTGGTCAGTGCCACATCGGGCAGAAATGAAAACATTCTTACGTTCACCTGAACTTTACAATAAAGATTTGATAAAGTGGATCAGGGAATATCTAGATCAGGAAAATATCAATCTACAAGATTCTTCAGCGCAGGTAATAAAATAAGTTTTCTTCTTCATAATTTTCCTCAAATTGCTTGCGCTGTTTTTTTGACAAGTAAAATTTTTATTTATATCAATTAAAATATTTAATACTATTCAAATCATACAAACGCTAGCCGGCGTTAAGGCAAGTGTACGATTTTAACGTACAACTCAAACAAGCGTAACAGGGTGTCGCTACCCAAAGGAAGGCATATGACCGAAGATGAAGCAAAAGACGTTAACAATCAGGAAGCCGTCAGCCCTGAGGCTTTAACAGAGGATCAAAGCCAGAAAGTTCAGCAAAATGATGCTAATTCGAAAGAGATGAACTTCGCTAAATTACGCGAAAAGTCCGAAGTAGCAGAGAAAAAAAGTGCTGAGCTTGAGCGTCAACTCAAAGAATTGCTAAGAAGGGAAGAAGAAAGGAATCGTCCAGCTCCTGTGAAAGAGGAAGATGAATTAAGTTCGCTCGCTGATGATGACATATTAACTGTCAAGCAGGCCAAAAAGCTCGCAACCATGCAAGCAGAGCAACTAATCAACAAGACTCTAGAGCAGAGAGAAAGGGCAACCCTTCCGGAAAGAGTTCGAGGCAAATTCGATGACTATGACGCGATAATGACAGAAGCAAATATAAAAAAACTTGAACAAGACGAACCTGGTCTAGCGCAAGCATGTTCTGTAGCACCGAATCCTTGGGAAGCGACATATAAGATTGTTAAGAAGTTTATTGTTCCTCAGCAAGAGACAAAGGCAATAAAGGGTGACGAGAAAATGAAAGAAAACTTGTCAAAGCCCGCCTCAGTAAATTCAGCTGGAAGGCAGGGGCCTTTAAACAATGCTAATTTATGGTCTGAAGCTTCAAAGGAAGACCTCTATAAGGAAATGATGCAAGCGGCCAATCGTTAAGTTCTCAAAACTTGAGGCTTAAATGGGTATTACAACTTCGACAATACTTCCGGCTCCAGTCCAGCAGAAGTTTAGTGCGAAAATGTTGTCGACACCACAAGCTAGGTTGATTCACAGAATTGCAGCGGTACCTTATAAGATGCCCGAAAATTCTGGTTACATTCTTCGTATGAGAAGATATACCAGACTTCAAACAGCACCTGTACCTGTAAACCCTGCGATGATGAATCCTCCAGCTCAGCTGTTAACAGCAGTAGATATCGATGCAACCATTAACTGGTATGCAACATATAGTGTTATAACTAAGGAAGTTACACTACAAAACCAAGACCCTAAACGACAATATGGGGTCTATAAATCTTCTCTGATTGACTTGGAAACCGCAGCGTAAGGATCGGTGGTGACAAGGGGCAAGAATGAAAAAGGAAAAAAAAGTGTTTTTTAACCTTGATGCAGATGACTTCATTAGAATAGAAACGCAAGATGGATTTATTCCTCGTGTTTATTATTTACATGAAGATTCTTATCAAGGCGAATGGGGAAAAATTGAATCTCCTAGAACAATTACACGTTTTTTTGTCATTCAGCCTGAACGACTAAGTGAGGAGACCTTGAAAGAGGATGCGATAGTCTGAACTCTATGGAAACATAGAGAGAGAAATCCGAAGAGGTTTCTCCGCCAGTAGGTAACAAAATGTAACCAACTAGGTCATAAAAGTAACAGTTTGGTATTAAATCAAGCAGCAGCCCGTTTGGGACAAAGTTTGAGAGAAACAGAAGATCAGCTAATCAGAGACATGCTTGAAGCAACAGCATCTTTGATTAACTGCGTTGGTGGAACTAACGGAGACAATCCAACAGAGATCGTAAGATCTGACGTTGATGGCGTAGTGGCAACACTGCAAAACAACGACGGAGAATTTATCTCTGAGATGATTGGCGGAGAAAACAAATTTGGAACAGGCCCAGTAAGAGATTCTTACTTTGCTATGGCAGACAGCAATATGATTGGACAGTTAGAAAACGTTCAAGGTTTTATTGCAAAAGCTCAGTATCCAAATGATAGAGGAACTTTACCTAGTGAATGGGGATCTATTGGAAACATAAGATTCTTCCTATCATCTAGGGGATCAGTAACTACAAACTCTTCTTTGCTTGGTGCAGATATATACAACATATTTGTAACAGCTCAAGAAGCATATTGCAGTATTGATCTTGACGGTTCTAGTGCGCAATTCATTTATCATCCACCTGGCTATTGTAAAAATTACCCTTTTGGCCAGTATAAATCTTCTCTGATGGACTCGAAACCCTTCCCAAATTATGGCGAAGACAACGAGGCGCAAGCAATCCTAGGATGTGCAGCGTGAACGCAGCAAGCGAGAAGACACGAGAAATCGTGATGCAGTGCTCTGAACTCTATAGTGATATAGAGATGGTGGCTGAGAAGATCACCACGCTTAAATAGAGGTTAAACCAACAAGGTTGAATTTATGAATTTCTTGAATAATCAAAGATCTTTTTTCGATAACATCAGAGGGAAGTTTTTTTGTAGTTTGATAGGTTTTCATAAATTCCAGGATAATTTTACAGTTTCTTTTTTTATACTGCAAATAAGGGAAAATGCTTTGCAATATTTCTTTCAAAGACTTTCCAACACAAACCCATTGAAATTTGAGTCTTCGATTCGAAAATGGTTTTTTACAAATATAAATATAACCACCGAATCGAGATGCAATCCAATAAAAAATGGGCGCCTTAGTATTATTAAAATAAAGGATTGGATATTTTTGTCTAAAAGAAAGACAACATTCAGCATCAATAAAACCTGCAAGATAAATAAAATCTTCTTTTGTAGGAATAATAGTATTTCTGCAATCCAAAATTTTTTGTTTGTCGGTTTCTTCAAGAAGATTTTTTTGATGTTTAACAATTTTCAATTGGTCAATTATTTTAGATTTTTCATATTTATAAATATGATCAACGAATTTGTTAAGAAGTTGAGCCTCTTCTTTTTTTTCAATAAGATATGGAATAAGAGATTTAGTCAAATTATTAGAATTATTTCCTTCAATTTGAAGAGTATATTGATCTCTGGAATTCATTCTAATTTTGGAAACTTTTCTTATATGAATAGTTCCGCCGTAAATATTTTGAAAAAAATAAATTATATCGGGATTAACAGATGTGACTCTAATACCATGAGCATATCTAGTATATCCATCTCTTTTATCGAGTTGTTTTCGACAACGGAAAGAAGCATCTCCATCAAAATATCCAGCAGTATAAATAAGTTTTTGTTTTATGTTCATGTAGGTAAGGATAACATTCTAACTCTTTTTAAGTCAACAAGTAACAGAATTGGGGGGGACGATCCCTGCGAACTTAGACAGACAGCAGGTTATCGATTTGGTTATTCTACAAGAATTACCAATGATGCTTGGATTATTAATCTACGCGCAACACTAGCTTAAGGAGGGGACTATGAGTACACCATTATCATTGATTGCTCAAGGTACCTTTACTTCTACTGGTGCTGTTAGAGCGATAGAATTACCACAAGAGCCATGCTATTTTATGGTCAGAAACCGTTCTACATGGGGAACAGCTCCAACAGCTGTTGTTCAAGCTGAATGGTTCAAGGGCTATGCAAATGGGCAGGCTACTACATTAACTGAAGGTGGAGCGAGTGCCATAACAGCAACTGCGATAGCTGCTGGTGGTAAAGGTTTTACATTCTTTAATTTAACTGATCAGTCAACAGGACCATTAGTTGCAACTGGTACTGTAATTTCCGCTGCTAACCCAGCAGTTGTATTAGATGCTAACAATGCTCCATTGGGATCTATTGTTAGAATATTTAACTCAACTGGGATGCTTCAAATAGCTGGTATGGACTTTACCGTCACAGCCGTTAACGCAGGGGTATCTTATACTCTTGGATATTTGAACTCAGCTGGATTTGCTGCACCTGCTACAAATGCTGATTATAGAATAATTCCACCAAAATACTATAGTCCATATAGACGATGGATCACTGGAATTACTCAAGCTGTTAATGCCGTAATTACTGTATCTGTAGCACATAATTACCTAGTAGGCGATAAGATCAGAATAATTGTTCCAAATCAATATGGAATGACTCAGATCAACGGTCTATTAGCCACAGTTACTGCTGTAACCGTAAGTACACTTACAGTAGATATTGATTCTTCTGCATTCACACCATTTGCATATCCAACATCAGCAGTGGCTGGTGCCGGGGTATCTTTCCCATTAATTGTTCCAGTTGGCGAAGTAGCTACAAAGCTTACCTCTTCAATGGATAACGTTGGCTACTATGCTATGCTTCTTGATACAGGCGTAGTTGGAGCTGCCGGCAACGTAATGGACTGGTTAGCATTTAGTAGAGATTATACTTTTTAAATGAGTCCGGAAGGGGTTTCGACCCCTTCCTTAATTTTAGGAGAAAAAAATGAGTGTAAGTTGCGTTAAAGAGTTTACTATAGGAGCCAAAGTTAAACGCTCTAAAGAAGAGAAAATTAAAGCTGAAGATTTAAGAGTACAGAAAAGAGACGAAGATTCGAAAATGGTTACTGGAATATTCAAGAACGATGAAGTAAAGGGCGGAGATTTAACTTTTACAATAAGATTGTATAAAGAAGATCCTTACAAAACATATTATTTTGAAGATGGAAAAACTTATACGATTCCACTTGGAGTAGCCAAACACATAAATACTATGACAAGACAAAAAGAGCATGCATATTTAGTTGACAAAGACGGAAAAAAGATTAATGGTATAGGTTCGTATAGACAAAGATATACATTCTTGTCTACTGAATTCATGTAGGATGTAACATATGGCTGATCCTGATTTTGAGCCGGAGCGAAGGACAATAATTGCGATAACAAATGCGCCAAATGCATCTATTACCACTTTAACAGATCATGGTTACATTAACAACGCAACGGTGTGTGTTTACGTACCTGATACTTACGGAATGAAATTTGACTATATAGAAACGAAAATTAGTGTAACGGGATTAAATACATTTGATTGTGATTTAGATACACAGGAAATGGATCCATTTGTGATACCAGTTTTAGTTTCATTTACGCCAGCGCAGGTCATGCCAGTGACACAAACAATAGAAAATATCGCTAGATAAGAGGCAATATGGCTTTAAATGATTTCAATTATATCAAGGCAAAAATTAGAAGGGTAACAGGAAGGCCGAGCATTAATCAATTGACTGATGCGGAGCTTATCGATTATATCAACTCGTTTTTAGTCTATGATTTTCCATTGCATACAAGAGATTTCTATAACAGACAGACATATTCATTTCAATTGACGCCAAGTGTTGCTGTCTATTCCATACAGGCAATAAAGAATATCTATAGCAATTTCGAACCTCCTCTCTATGTTGACGGCTTTTTATCGCAGTATTTCCAAAATGAACAGGGATTTTATTCTTTGTATCCAAGAATGAAATACTCAACTAATTTAAGTGCAGGAAACGGAACTGTAGGACCTTATGCAGGAAGTTATTCATATACTCCTGTAGATCCAGGGACTGTAGTCATTTCAACAACTGATGCTAATGGTGTTGTATTAGTTGCAAATGATATTAAGATAAATAGTACTATGGGTGGTTTAGTCACGGGACATTTGGCTATAACAGGTATTTCTCAAGCAGCACAGGCTGTGGTAACGGTTCCCGGAGTAACAGTTGCTATTGGTGATTTAGTATTCATAGAAGGAGTTCAAGGAATGACTCCAATAAATGGCGGATCATATACTGTTATGAACGTTGTTGGAGATGATATAACAATAAACGTGAATTCTACGGCATATAATCCCTATTTATTAGGTGGATTATTTTCTATTCAAGCAGGAACTATTACTTATGCAACAGGGGCGGTGGCTGGTTTAATTTTTCCTGCTGTTGTTCCGGTTGGAAATGTTATTTATATGTCTGCTAATAATTATGTCAGAGCAAGACCGTTTGCGATGCTTTATTTCAATAATGAATTTCGTTTTTGGCCATATCCTGATAGGTCATATACTGTAACTATTGTTGCTTGGGCAAATCCATTTGCAATAACAGCAGCAGGAGGAGCCTTATTTCCAGAACTAAATCAGTGGGGCGATGTAATTGCTTATGGAGCAAGTTTAAAAATTCTTGCTGACAATTTAGACCTAGAATCTTATGGTAAAGTGAAGCTTTTATTTGATGAATCCAAGAGGCTTGCTGAAAGAAGAACAATGAAACAATTATCAACACAAAGGGTAGCTACAATCTATGATGATGGAATGGGTTATCCGGCTGGCGGATTTGGTTATCCGTTTTAACAGGAGGCTTAAATGACATTTTTACCCAATATACCGCAAGCTGCTGATGATCCTGCTGTATCTCAAGGGCAAATTTTAACTAATTTTCAACAACTGGAAACTGTTTTCGATGTAGATCACGTACCTTATACTATTGGTGTAGGTGCTGGTGCAGGTTATCACGATAGGGTTGTTTTTAATTCTGTAGCAGCCCCCCCAGCCCTTGGACCTAGATCAACTTTACATACGGCTTTAATAGCAGGATTTGCCGAACTATTTTTTCAAAACGGGAATAATGTTGATAAACAATTGACAGGTTTGACTATTGTTACTGTTGGAACAAATTATGGAGTAACAACTCCATGGGGATTGGTATTAAACTGGGGAGTATGCAACGCAAATGGAGTGGGGATAGTTAATACTTTTGCAATTCCTTTTCCTACAAATTGTTTAGCTGTTGTTGCTACTGGAGGAAACGCAGCTCAACCAACAAATGTAATCAAAGTAACTACTGTTCTTCCAGCAAGTTTTGTAGGACGCGCGCCAAGTGGAGAAGCAGGATTTTATATAGCCATAGGAAAATAAAATGCCTAAATTGTTTATTGGACCTTATGAAACAGGACTTGAAAATGATATAAAACCATGGCTTTTACCAGAGGAAGCATTCTCAACATTGGAAGATGCTTATGTTTGGAGGGGTAGGGTAAAAAGGAGAAAAGGTTTTAATTTATATGGAAATAACCAGTTAACATCAAGATTGAGCATGTTAATCGGAGCATCGGGAGCATCTCCATTTGCCGGCGTAATACCAAATGCTGTTCCTATTCCTTCTCCGGGTCAGCAAATGTTTTCTATTGGAACAGTCATACTCACCTCAAATAATGCAGGTGCAGGAGTACAAAATTTAATTTCAACAGATCCCACTTATACTGGAACACTTAATAATACCACTGGTGCTTATATTATAAATCATCCTGTAATTGCAGCAACCAATGTTTACTATTATCCAGGACTTCCTGTAATGGGATTATGTACAAGAGAATCTTCTACTATAAATATTGAAGATATTATAGCTTTCGATACTCAATGGGCATATAGGAGATCAGGCGGAAGATGGGATAGATTAGATACGGCTCCTGGTTATATAGGAACATGGACGGGAACGAACTATGACTTTTTCTGGTCCTGTAATTACAGGGGAATTACAGAATATGACAGAGCTTTTTTTGTTGTAAATAATGTTCCTGCTGATTTTATAAAATATATTAATCAAGGTTCTATATTATGGAACATTCTAAGGCCACAATTAAATACTGGCGCAGCTAATAGATGGTTAGATACTGGTTTAATCATTCTTCCATTCAAAAACAGATTGCTAGTTTTAAACACAACAGAAACTTCTGGTATTGCGCAAAATTCATATCCAAATAGGGCAAGATGGTCTTTAAATGGTGATCCCAGAAATGTTGCAACTTCATGGATTGATGATGTAGTGGGAAGTGGTGGCTATATAGATGCTCCGACATCTGAGGCAATAACATCAGCGCAATTTATTAAAGATAGACTTCTTGTTTTTTTTGAAAGAAGCACATGGGAACTTGTTTATACAGCCAATGAAATACTACCTTTTATATGGAGACAGATAAATACTGAACTTGGATGCGAATCTCCTTTCAGTCAAATCTCATTTGATGATGTTGTTTTGGGAATAGGAAATAGAGGTATTCATGCAGCAAATTCTAATGGTGTCGAACGTATAGACATAAAAATCCCTGATGAAGTTCTAAATATAAACGATCCTAATAATGGTCCTGCAAGGGTTTATGGAATAAGAGATTTCCAACGAGAATTAGTTTATTGGTCTTTTGCTGCATTTGTTAAAGACCCAATATTTCCAAACCGAGTCTTAGTATATAATTATAGAAATAGATCTTTTGCATTTTTTAATGATTGTTTTACATGTTATGGATTTTATAATCGTGATGTACCGATAGCGTGGAACAATTTACCATATAAAACATGGGCTACATGGAATGTTCCTTGGAACTCAGGAACTCAACAATTATATACTCCATTAGTTACAGCAGGAAATCAACAAGGATGGACATTTCTTTTTGAAGATACGGGTTCTAATGCTCCGTCTTTAATGATTACTGACATAACTAATGCTACCAGAACTATTACTTCACCTGATCATAACTTACAAGTCGGTCAATATGTAAGATTTGCTACAGTAAACGGAATCAGTGCCGGAATGGATTTGATATACAAGATCACATATGTAAATACAGACAATTTCATTATTGATGACCCTGCAAGTGTTGCAATCATTGGAGTTTATCTTGGTGGAGGAACGATTGAAGTTTTAAACAATATTGATATTATTACTAAAAATTTCCCATTTTTTTATCAGCAAAATCAAAATGCTAAAATAATAGAAAATCAGTTTCTTCTTGGTAAGACCCAGAGCGGTGAAATAACAACTAACATATATTTAAATTCTAATCTAGCTGAAACTATATTGCCATGTATGGGAACAAACGTAGTAAATACTCATGCTGAAACAGGAGATTTGTTTAATGCCAATTCAGATGAATTATGGCATAAACAGTTTAATGGAGCAGTGGGAGCTTCAATGCAAATTGAATTAACTCTTTCTGATGCACAAATGAGAAATAAACTTATTCAAGAGTCAGATATTATATTACATGCAATATTATTAAATGTTGAACCGGCGGGAAGGATGAAATGACAAATCCTGCTGTATCTTCATTTGGAAACTATCTAGCTGAAAGTTATCAAATTCCTAAAGATGATGTTGAATTTTACATAATGATTAAAAGTTATTTTGAAGATTCAGCCAAACTTTTGAATAGAAAAGATACCGGCACATATGATTTAGCAGAAATTCAAAATAACCAGCAGTTCTTTGGGGCAAATCCCCAAGTAAAAAGATTTGCTTTTAGAAAAGTCTTCCAGTTTACAGGGGCTTTGCTCACATTTCCTCATAATATTACTGGGGCAACGATGTATACTCGTATTTATGGCGTAATTCAAACAGCAGCAGACAGTAGGCCTCTTCCCTATGTTGATGCAGCACTTGTCACTAATCAAGTGTCAGTGCTAGTAAATGGAGCTAATATCGTGATTGTGAATGGAGCAACGGCTCCGGCGGTTGTCTCTGGGGTCTGTGTGCTAGAGTACCTGAAGTCTTGACTTATAACATAACTATCGCCATAATTATATATAAAACAGGTGTTTTATGCAATATGGATTATGGTTATATCTGAATGAATCTAAAAAAAATAAATATAATCAAATTTTATACAAATGTCGTTGTAAATGTGGTTTAGAAAAATATGTTTTAAAATACAATTTAGAACATGGTTATTCTAAAGGATGTATATCATGTGTCCATAGAGAAGATAAATTATTGAATAAAAAATTTGGTAATCTGTTAGTTATTGAATCATTAAAAAACAAAAAATCCTTGTGTCTATGTAATTGTGGAAATAAAAAAACTTTTCTAAATGGTAATTTAATATCTGGTAACGCGAAAAGTTGTGGATGTTTACAAAGTATAAATCGAGGAAATTATGATGAAGAAGCCAAACTTAGGTTTATGGAAAATATAAAAATTTCATTATCTGGTTGTTGGGAATGGACAAAATCTAAACATAGACAAGGTTATGGTAATTTTATGTATAAAATGAAACACTGTTTAGCTCATAGAGTTGCTTGGTTATTATTTAAAGGTGTATTAAAAGAAAAAGATGTAATTTGTCATAAATGTGATAATACCTCATGTGTCAATCCTGATCATTTGTTTTTAGGAACTCAAAAAGACAATATGAAGGATATGTTTTTAAAACATCGTAAAGATCATAAAGGAATTAAACATCCAAAACATAGATTAACTGAACAAGAATTTTTAGAAATAAGAAAATTAATTAATGAAGGATTAACCCAAGAAGTTATAGCGCAAAAATTCAAAATAACTAATTCTCAAGTTGGTTCAATTAAACATCGAAGAACATGGAAACACATTTAGTTTTTTCCTTTTGCTAACAGTTAAGGAGTCGGTTACAAAAAGTAACCATCTCATTCTTTCTTCATTGCATAAAATTAAAAAAAATACTTTACTAAAGGCATTGACAAAAAAGAGGTGTGTTATGGGCTTAATGGATTTTCTTTTTGGCCACAAAGCTAGTTATGAGCAAGTGCCAACAATGGATCCACAACAACAGCAATTGTTACAACAGTTGTTAGGTGGTCTTTCTGGAGGCAATCCAGGCGGTGGAGCAATGGGAAGCGGAATGGGTTTCTTGCAGAATCTTTTAAGCGGAGATACTAGCAAATTTGAACAGCCTCTAATGAGTCAGTTTTATCAGTCTACTGTTCCCAAACTTGCAGAAATGTTTTCTGGAGCCGGCGCTGGTGCTCAATCAAGTAGTGCTTTCGGTCAGCAACTCGGTGCAGCAGGAGCAAATCTATCAGAACAGCTTGGAGCTCTTCGAGGCGGTTTACAAATGCAAGGATTGGGTTCTTTACAAGGATTAATGGAAATGGGAATGGGAGCAAAACCATTTGAAACCATGTATAAACCGGAAACTCAAGGTTTTATGGGAGCTATGGCACCGGGAATTGGACAAGGTCTTGGAATGGGGTTGACAGGTGGAATGTCAGGGATGGGATCTGGGTTATCTGCTTTATGGAATTTAATTACAAGAAGTGGTGGGTCGGGACTAAGACCAGGAGAAATGTATAATCCGCAATATGGATATAGAAAATCTTAAGGAGAAAATTTATGGTTCAAATTTTACCCCAAGCTCCAAGTTTAGCTGAATTATTAGGTTCTGGTATATCACAAGGTTTGCAAACTGGAATGCAAGGAAAAATGCAACTTAATCAAGCATTGCAATTGGAAAAACAAAAACAACAATTAAAACAAGAAGGACTACAAAACATTCTTAACTCATTGGGATTATCTCAAACTCCAGGGCAAGGACAACCTGAAATGACGCAAGAAATGCAATCTCAAGGACAAATGCCATCATCTCAAAACGATCAAATGTCTCAGTTAGAAAAAATTGCTACAAACCCACAAGCTATGACAGCTTTAGCAGCTGTTCAACCTCAAATGGCAGATCAAATTGGAAAAATGTATGCAAATCAATTACAGAGAGAAAAATTTCAATTTGAAAAAGAAAAAGAAGAAAGAAAACGTGGAGTTATCACACCAGAAACTAAAACAAGATTGAGTGATGTATTTAAAAGACAAGATGAGTTATTGAAGTCGGGAAATGTAGGAATGCGTAAAACGATTTCTGCTCAATTTAGTGAACAAGGAAGACAAGATAGAGCAGAATTCGATACTTTATCAGCTTCAATTGAGGCTGCATTAATGCCTCTTGTTTCTAAAGGAACTCTTGCGAAAGATAGATTTAAGTATATCATGTCTTTACTTCCAAAAGCAACCGATACTATTGGTGGTATTAAAGGGAAAATCAAAGCTTTAAAAAGAGAACTACAGGTAATAGATCAGGAGTCCCCACAATCATCAGAAAATTCAACTGAAAATACAGAAAAAAAAGAATTACAGATTGGTCAAACAGCTACCAATCCCAAAACTGGTGTAAAAATAGAGTGGACAGGAAGTAATTGGAGAAAAGCAAAATGAGCATTCCAGAAGGTTTTGTCCTAGATCAAGTAATAAGTAAACCGTCTGAAAAATCTAAAAAAGTTGCAAAAAGTTTTAAATTTTTTGGATATGAGCCAAAAGCTGAAACAATAGAACCTATTCGTCATCAATTAATGCAAAAACTTGTAGAACCAATTACAGAATTTACAAGTGCTGCATTAGGTGCTCCTGGAGATGTTTTATCTTTAGCCAATGAATTTATTGCTAAACCTATAAGTAAAAAAATTACTGGACAAGAAGGACAACCTTTTGAAGAAACTGCTGTAGGAAAATTAATTCCGACATCTCAAAAATTACATCAAATTGCTGAACAAGCAGCAGCAGAAAAACTTAGACCTGAAACTACTGGAGAAGAATTACTTGGAACAACTGCTGGATTTCTAGGATCAATGATAGGATTAGGTGCTAAAGGTATTGGGAAAGCAGGTACGATTCCATTTATAAAAAAAGCTTTACCCGGCTCAGTCAAAACAGTTCTTTCAGCATTTGCTCCCGCTTCTGCGTTTGTCGCAGCTAAAAAAGCTGATCTTCCTCCATGGATGCAAGTTGGAGCTACAATTGGAACAGCTGCTTTAACTCATAAATTAACTAATAAATCAATTCCTCAAATTTCAAGCGAATTGTTCGAAACGAGAAATTCTTTAGCTAAAGATGTCATGATGCCTGGAACTCCTTTAGCAAATGATTTAAGTAACTTATATGGAGAAATGCAAAAAGGGGGTACGACTTCTGTTGAAAAACATATAATGACTTTTTTAGATAATATAAAATCAAAAGCGGAAGGTGGGGATGTTCCTTTGGAAGAAATTTTGAAGGCCCGTACAAAACTTATGCAAGAAAGCAGGATGTTTACTCCTCATCAAAGAAAGGGAACTGAAAAGTTTTGGAATGATGCAGAAAGAATTTTAGACAATCACATAAAAAAATATGAAAATCCTGAGTTTCAAAAAATAAATACCGAAGCTAATTCTTTATACAAAGGGATAAAAGAATCTAAACGAATAGAAAGATTTTTGGGAAAGCATAAGAAAGAAACTTTAACCGGAGCTGGCAGTCTCTTTTTATCTCATTTCTTAAGGGATATTACTGGCATTTCGTTGGCATCTCCAACTACTGTATTATCAATAGCAACAGGATTAAAAACATATAACTTTACACGAGCTTTGATAAGAAATGCAGGTTTTAGAAAAGCATATAAAGATGTATTAAAAAACGCTTCAAATGAAAATGTTAGAGGTACTTCTAGAGCATTAAAAAATTTCAATCATTACTATGATAAACTTCAAATAGACGGAAAAAAAGAACCACAAATCCCTGAAGGTTTTGAATTAGATTAAAAATCGAAATCTGAAGGTTCTTCAGGGTTTCTTTTTTCTCTTTGAGTGCTAAAAAAAAACCAACATAAAAATAAAGTAAACATTATACTAAAACTATCCATTATTTTTTCTCCGTTTAATTTTCTAAATTTTCCATGTTTTATTTTTACAAATACAACAAATTGTTGCTCTAGAAACTTTAAATTTTTTTGCTAGATCTTTTTGTAATATTCCTGATTCGTAAAGTTTTCTTATTTCAATAATATCTTCTATTTTTAGTTTGGCGGATCCAGAACGCTGACCTTTTGGTGGATTGTTTCTATGTTTTATTATGCAATCTTGTATATTATCAGAATGAGTTCCGGTCCATAAATGATCTGGATTTACACAATGTCTAACATCACATTTATGACAAATACACAACCCTTCTGAAATATTTCCTTTGAATGTTTCGTAAGAAAAAGCGTGGGCTTTTTTTTGAATACTTCTATATTTAGAAATACAATAACCTGTTTTTTTACTAATATGACCATTCCAAAGCCAACATCCATCTTTATTAACTGTAATCTTTGCTCTTATATATTCTTCTGGAGTTTGATATTTAACATATTTGTTTTTAAGACATTTTGAACAAAATTTTGTACTAATCATTCCTGATTTATTTAATTTCAAAATTTGATTCTGATGGCATTTTTGACATTCAACTTTCCAATAATAATCATTTGCTTTTCTATAAGAAAATTCGATCAATTTATAAATACCTAATAAATCATTAGAATTATATTTTTTCATCAGAAAAATCCCAAAAATTTCTCCAAAACATTATTTTTTCTCCTCTAACTTTTCTACTTTAACTTCTATTTTGGCTAGTCTTTCTCTAATATTAGTTATGTCTCTTTGAATTTGATTTTGTCCCATCCAAAAAGTTAATAAAAAAGATAAGCAAGCCACATAAATACCCACCTTTTCCCATTTAATGTTTTTCATGAGGAAAACTCCAATATATACCCCAACTCATGGTTGCGATAATTAACAAATAAAAAATAACATTCATCATTTCTTCTCCTCTTCTTTCTTCACTTTCTCAGCTAATATAGCCTCGCTTAAAGTCTTTCCGGTCATAAGCCAAAACATTCTATCATCTTGTTGATCTAGTCTTATTTCCAGTCTGTCGATCTTCTTGTTAACATCATTCTTAAAGTTTCTTAAGAAGCCGTAAGTAAAACCGATGATTCCTAATCCTGTACCGATAACTTGCCAATCCATCATTTCTTCTCCATTTGCTTATATTTCTCTTCCAAAGCACACAATCTGCCATGAAAATCAATAATTGCCATTCTGAATTCTTTCATTTCGCTTCTAATTTCTCTTATTTCGTCTTTAGTTTCTTTTCGATTCCATAGAAACATTCCGAATATTGACAATATGATTACTAATACTTGATACCATTCCATTATTTCTTCTCTGTTCCTGTCTTTTGAGCTGATCCAATTAAATAACCTTCGATATGGGCTATTCTTGAGTCTAATCCTCTGATTTCTTCAATTAGATCAATTTTGGTATCAGCTATTTTAACTTTAATATCAGAGATTTCTTTTTGCATCTTAAAAGATTGATAAATTAACCAACCAAAGCCTGCTCCACCCATACCGATTAGTGTTATAAAAAAGCCTATAATTGTTAAAAATTGTGAGTTTTCCATTATTTCCTCTCCTTCAGTAGTTCTATCTCTTTTCTTACCTTGTCTCTTATAGCTAAATCAACAAACCAACTCATCGAAATTCGGAGTTTTGCGCAAAAAGTCTTAAGTTCAGTATGTTTTTCTTCTGTCAAATAGACAACGATTCTTTTTCTGGCAGTCTCATGTGGCATATGCTAGATTCTCTTTTTTCTCTTATTATAGCACTAAAGCACTACTTTGTTTCAAGATAAATAGTATTAAAAGAATTTTTATACATAATTAAAGAAATAAGTTTACAAATCATAAACAAAGGATTTTTTATGGCTAAATATAATAGACGAGTATCCGATGGATACGGAATAACACAACCAATACCAGGAATATTTCCGGAACCAATAGAAGCGTTAAGAAACCCAACGACTGCTGACAGAGCAGAGCTAGGACAGGTATGGATCAATACCGTTGTTCCAAATGCATGGATATGCGTTTTAAACGCTGGTGGGTTGACTACATGGATTCTATGCGCTCCCGGAACCAGTAACGTCAATACTATTAATAGTCTTGCACCGTTTGGCGGAAACATTACTATTGCGGGAACCGCAGACCAAATTCTTGCAATATCAGCAGGATCAACAGTAACCCTCAGTCTTACTGGGCCATATAGTCCATCTACTTATACAAATCATGGTGTACTGATTGGAGAAGGTACAACTGCTATCCATGCTACAAGTGCAGGAATTGCTGGACAAGTGCTTACTTCCAACGGGCCTTTGCTAGACCCAACTTTTCAAACAGCTGGTGGCGG
>Ga0182021_10002686_pt1 | contig 20821 bp, 20 predicted proteins | sample 612E3MmetaG_FD_120493 | JGI IMG/M metagenome (GOLD analysis project Ga0182021, IMG submission 120493) | Permafrost microbial communities from Stordalen Mire, Sweden - 612E3M metaG (Illumina Assembly) | ecosystem: Environmental > Terrestrial > Soil > Wetlands > Permafrost | place: Sweden... | reverse complement strand
TGAGCGGCATTACGCCCTCGCCCAGGAAATCCGGCGCACGCTCGCGCAATACGCGGAACTCAAAGACATCATCGCCATGCTCGGCCTGGAGCAGCTTTCGCCCGAGGACCGCAAGGTGGTCGCACGCGCCCGCCGCCTCGAGCGCTTTCTCACCCAGCCTTTTTTCACCACCGAGCAGTTCACCGGCCTCAAGGGCAAGCTCGTCAGCCTGAAGGATGCGCTGGACGGCTGTGAGCGCATCCTGCGCGACGAGTTCACGGACATCCCGGAGAGCGCGCTGTACATGGTCGGGGCGATAGCCGAGGCAAAGGCAAATCCAAAGACGGAATCCAACCCCGGCCAGCCCGCCGCCTCAACCAAACCGGAGACAAAAGGCGAAGCCCAGGCCGGCGTAAAACCTGACGCCGGGGCTGCGGTGAAAGCCGTGGCCGAAGCGCATACGCAGCCCGGGGCAAGACCTCAACGGAAGCCCGTACATGCCAACAGCAAACATGAATCTTAAGGTTCTGCTGCCGTTCAAAATCTTCGCCGAGAAGACCGGCGTATTGCGCGTCGTCGCTGGGACGCGCGCAGGGTCGCTCGGACTCCTGCCCCACCGGCTGGACTGCGTGGCGGCGGTTGCCCCGGGGATACTGGTGTTCGAGACCGAAGCAGAAGGCGAAGTTTTCATGGCGGTCGATGAAGGTGTCCTGGTCAAGACCGGGGCCGACGTGCTGGTCTCCGTGCGCAACGCGATCGGGGGAACAGACCTGGACAAGCTGCGCCAGGCGGTGGAGAAGGAATTTCTCAATCTGGATGAACAGGAAAAGAGCGTGCGTTCGGTGATGGCGAAGCTGGAGAGCGGGTTTATTCGCCGATTTGCCGCGTTTCATCATGAGTGAAAAGCCGGAAGCGAAATCCGCGCCGGGCGCGACCGAATTCAGCCAGCAGGTGGGCGTGAAGGCGGCGCGCAAGCTCAAGGCGCAGCGTCGTGTCACCCAGACCGTCTGGTCCGGCCTGGGCATGATGGGCATGGTGGGCTGGTCGGTGGCGGTGCCGACGCTGCTCGGCGCGGCACTCGGACTTTGGCTGGACGAGCATCATCCAGGTGGGCATTCCTGGACGCTCGCGCTGCTGGCCATTGGCCTGGGTCTGGGTTGCTTCACTGCCTGGCATTGGGTGGCGAAGGAAGACAGGGAAATACACGAGCAGGAGAGGAATAACCATGAGTGAACCCTTGAGTCTGGCGTTCGCCATGTCAACGGGCGTCTTGCTCGGAGCGATGTTCTACGGCGGCCTTTGGTGGACCGTACGCCGCGGCGTCTCGTCCAAGCGGGTTGCGCTTTGGTTCTTCGGCAGCCTGCTGTTGCGCACGGGCCTTGCCCTCGCCGGCTTTTACGTTGTTGCGGACGGTGATTGGCAACGCTTGCTGCTGTGTCTCCTCGGATTCGTCGTGGCGCGCCTGGCGGTGACGTGGCTGACGCGTCCAGCGGGGGAGAACCCGCCGCAACAGGCGCTGGAGCGCAGCCATGCACCTTAGCCCCGACGACATCGTCTTCTGGCAACACGGGTTTCTCAAGCTCAACGCCACCATTGCGTACACTTGGGGACTGATGCTGGTGCTGGCTGTCGGTTCGAAACTCGTGACGCGCAATCTCTCCACGGGTCTGGCGCGTTCGCGCTGGCAGAATCTGCTGGAAATCGTGGTCACCGCCATCAATGGACAAATCGCAGAGGTCGGCCTGCGGCAGCCGGAGAAATATCTCGGCTTTCTCGGTACCTTGTTCCTGTTTGTCGCGATGGCCAGCCTCTTCACCGTCGTTCCCGGCTATGAGCCGCCGACCGGTTCGCTCTCGACCACCGCCGCGCTGGCGATCTGCGTGTTCGTGGCGGTGCCGCTTTACGGCATCGAGGATCGCGGAGTCGGCGGATATCTCAGAGCCTATCTCAAGCCGACGTTCATCATGTTGCCGTTCAACATCATCAGCGAACTCTCGCGCACCCTGGCCCTGGCGGTGCGTCTGTTCGGCAACATGATGAGCGGGACAATGATCCTCGCCATTTTGCTGACTGTGACGCCCTTCATCTTCCCGATCGCCATGAGTGCGCTCGGGCTGCTGACCGGCATGGTGCAGGCCTACATCTTCTTTATCCTGGCCACGGTGTACATCGCGGCCGCCACCCGTACGCGCAAAACCACCACTGAAGTCGTAGCGGAGCCTAAGCCTGACGCCGAGGCAAAGCATAAGTCCGAAGGAAAAGTAGAGCCAGAGCCAAAACCCGAGGCCAAGTTCGAGGACTGAATCAGAACGCCAACTACGAAAGGACGCACCATGGATAGCACGACGCTCATCGCAATCGCTTCAATCGTCACCGCCGGCCTGACGATTGCCCTGGGGAGTATCGGCCCCGCGCTCGGCGAAGGCCGTGCGGTCGCCACGGCATTGAGTTCGCTGGCGCAGCAGCCCGACGCCGCAACGACGATCACCCGCACCTTGTTCGTGGGCCTGGCCATGATCGAGTCCATCGCAATCTACTGCTTCGTGGTCTCGATGATCCTCATTTTCGCCAACCCGTTCTGGAACCACATCATTGCCCACGCGGCGGGAAAGTGAGTCATGCTGATCGACTGGTTTACCGTCCTTGCGCAAGTCGTCAACTTCCTCATCCTGGTGTGGTTGCTGAAGCGCTTCCTCTACCGGCCCATCCTCGACGCCATCGACGCGCGCGAGAAGCGGATCGCCAAGGAGCTCGCCGACGCCGATGCGAAAAAGGCGGAAGCGCAGAAGGAACGCGACGAATTCCAGCACAAGAACGAGGCGTTCGAGCGGCAGCGCACCGCCCTCCTCGGCAAGGCGACGGACGAGGCGAAGGCCGAACGCCAGCGGCTGCTCGACGAAGCGCGGCAGGCCGCCGATGCGCTCGCCGCGAAGCGGCAGGAAGCGCTCAAAAGCGAACAGCATAGCCTGAATGAAGCTCTCAGTCGCCGCGCGCGGGATGAGGTGTTTGCCATTGCACGCAAGGCGCTGGCCGATCTGGCCACGGCGAGCCTGGAAGAACGCATGAGCGCGGTGTTCGCCCGCCGCTTGCGCGAAATGGACGGCAAGGCGAAAGCGGGCCTGGGCGAGGCCCTTAAGTCGGCGTCGTCCCCCGGGCTGGTGCGCAGCGCCTTTGAACTGCCCGCGGAGCAACGCGCAGCGATTCAAAACGCGATCAACGAAACCTTTTCGGCCGATATTCACCTCCGCTTCGAGACCGCACCGGACCTGATCAGCGGGATCGAACTCGCCACCGATGGACAGAAAGTGGGGTGGAGCATCGCGGAATATCTGGCATCGCTGCAAAAGGGTGTCGAAGAACTTCTGCGGGAGACGGAAAAGGATCAAGCCCAAGCCAAGGCAAAGAAGCCGTCGGACTTGACCAGGCGAATCGGCAAGCGAGCCTATGAGCTCTACGAGGAACACGGCCGCAAGGAGGGCTTGGCAGTACAGGACTGGAAGACGGCGGAAAGCGAGATTCGGAAGGAGATTTCCAATCCCGTCAAAGGCGAGCCGGCGCCTGAAGCCAAAGCCGAGCCTGCATCGGAACTATCCGAGCCGCAAGCAAAGGGCCAATGAACATGGAACCTGGGGGCCTGCAGCACGCTTTCGACAGCGCGTTCGCGGGTATGCGCGAAGCGCGGGAAGCATACGCGCCGAATCTTGCGCCGCGGGAAGTGGGTACGATCACCAGCATCGCCACCGGCATCGCCAAGGTGTCGGGGCTACCCGGCGTTGGCTTTGATGAATTGGTGGAGTTTCCAGGTGACGTGCTCGGCATTGCGTTCAACGTGGATGCGGACGAGATCGGGGTCGTTCTGCTCGGCGAATACTGGCATCTCCAGGCGGGAGATGAGGTCCGGCGCACCGGCCGCGTCATGGACGTAGCCGTGGGCGAGGGTTTGCTGGGACGCGTCGTCGACCCACTCGGCCGGCCCTTGGATGGCATCGGGGCGGTGGCCTCGGGCAAGCGCCTGCCGATCGAACGCGCGGCGCCGCACATCATGGATCGCGCGCCGGTCACCGTGCCGTTGCAGACCGGGCTCAAGGTCATCGATGCGCTCATTCCCGTCGGACGCGGCCAGCGCGAGTTGATTCTCGGCGATCGCCAGACGGGAGAACCCGGCATAGCGATCGACACCATCCTCAGCCAGCGTGGCAAGGACGTCCTGTGCGTCTATTGCGCCATCGGTCAGCGCGCGTCTGCCGTAGCAAAGGCCGTGGCGAGCCTGCGGGAAAAGGGCGCGATGGATTACACCGTCGTCGTCGTGACCGAGGGCAATGACCCGCCGGGTCTCGCCTTCATCGCACCGTACGCCGCGACCAGCATCGCCGAGTCTTTCATGGAAGCGGGCCGGGACGTGCTGATCGTGTACGACGACCTCACCCATCATGCGCGCGCCTATCGCGAGTTGTCCCTGCTGCTGCGCCGTCCGCCCGGCCGCGAAGCGTTTCCCGGGGACATCTTTTACATCCACGCGCGCCTGCTCGAGCGCGCCACGCGCTTGCGCCCCGAACTCGGCGGCGGCTCGCTGACCGCGCTGCCCATCATTGAGACCGAAGCGCAGAATATTTCCGCCTACATTCCGACCAACCTGATTTCCATCACCGACGGGCAGATCTACCTCTCGCCATCGCTGTTCGAGTTGGGCGTGCTGCCCGCGGTCGATGTCGGCAAATCGGTTTCGCGCGTCGGCGGCAAGGCGCAACGCGCGGCCTATCGCGCGGTGGCGGGCGACCTCAAGCTCGCCTACGCCCAGTTCGAGGAGTTGGAGACCTTTGCCCGGTTCGGCGCCCGCCTGGATGAAAACACCCGCCAGATCATCGAGCACGGGCGGCGCATCCGTGCCTGTCTCAAGCAGCCGGAGTTCGCTCCGGTGTCCGTGCCCGCGCAAATCGCCATCCTGCTGGCGTTGACCGAGAAAGCGTTCGACGCGGTGCCGATTGACGAGATGAAAGACGCCGAGCAGGCCTTGCGCGAGGCGGCGGAAAGCATACCGGCGGAGGTGTGCGCGCGCTTCGAAACCGCCGACAAGTTGAGCGATGAGGATCGCAAAGCGATTGTCGACATGGCGCGCCGGGCGCTCGCCGGTTTCCAGCCCAGGCCGGAAGCAAAACCGGAACCCGAGACCGAAGCCGAAACTCCGCCCAAACCCAAGGTGGAGACGAAGGAGAAGTCATGAGCGACACCACGGCGAGCCTGCGGCGGAAGATCGGCAGTGCCGGCGATCTGCAATCGGTCGTGCGCTCAATGAAAGCCCTGGCCGCATCGAGTGTCGGCCAATACGAGCAATCGGTGCGCGCGTTGGCCGACTACTATCGGACGGTGGAACTGGGCTTGAGCATCTGCTTCCGCGCAGGCGTGCCGGCAGCGCCGATGACCGAAGGCAAAGGCCGCACCAAGGAGGCCGCCGTCGGCGCGATTGTATTCGGTTCCGATCAGGGACTGGTGGGGCAGTTTAACGACGTGGTGGCGGATTTTGCGGTGAGCGCCCTTGCCGCCGTCCCAGGCAAACCGCAGGTCTGGGCGGTCGGCGAACGCGTGTACGCACGTCTGTCCGACGCGGGACTGCCCTTGGTCGGGCTCTACGCGGTGCCCAATTCCGTCAAGGCCATCACCCCGCTCGTCGGGCGGATTCTGGTCGACAGCGAGACGCGCCACAGCCAGGGTGAAATCAGCGAACTCCACCTGTTCTACAACCGCCCCAGCTCCGGCGCGGTATACGCCCCCGTAAGTCAGCGCCTGCTGCCGCTGGACGATACCTGGCGACGCAAACTGGCCGGACGTCCGTGGCCGACGGGAAACCTGCCCGAGGTCATCGGTGCCGGCACCGCGACCCTGCGGGCGCTGATCCGCGAATATCTTTTCGTCTCGCTGTTCCGGGCGTGCGCCGAATCCCTTGCAAGCGAGAATGCGAGCCGCCTGGCGGCGATGCAGCGCGCCGAAAAGAACATCGGCGAACTGCTGGAGGACCTCAACGGGGCGTTCCATCGCCTGCGCCAGAGCGGCATCGACGAGGAACTGTTCGACGTCATCTCGGGGTTCGAAGCGCTAAGCGTAGAGAAAAAGGAAGTGGTTCCTCGTGGATTAGGGCATGAAACTGCTCGCGCACCTTGAACTATGAGCAGCACTAAACCGATCATAGAAGCCGAGCTCTAACTGAATGAAGTCGCGAAATCATATTAATCAATATCTTTGTGCAATAACTATTTATTGGCGCCTGGCGTCAACCGCACAACGTACGGGATCGTTAATATTAAGTCTGTATGTGGCGTTCGCGAAGAGCGCCAATGCGTACCCCGCCTTTCTATCCGAATTTGTTGCAGGTTTGTCACCGGCAGGGACTATCAAATATGGATAAGGAACGCGTACCCCCGGTAGCCAGAGCAAGACGGTTTCGGCGCCTGGTTACGCTGCTTTTGGCGGTAACCATGGCGTGGGCGGCATGGGTGGCGTGGCAAACACGGCCCCGGCCGCTGGTGACTCATCTCGCCTATCAGTCACAGACGCAGAACCCGCGCGCAGTTGCGACCACGGCAGAGAACACTGCCCATGGAAAGAATCGCAAGCTCTCTAAACAGCCGACGTGGGCGCAGCTTTCGCCAGATCAGCAGAATTTGCTTCGGCCACTAGAACACGAATGGGACGAACTTTCTGGTCCTGAACGAAAACACCTTCTTACTGCCGCAAAGCGCTTCCCTACGATGTCGAAACAAAAGCAGGAACGATATGCGTCGCGATTGCTGCAGTGGAGCAAGATGACAATTGAACAGCGAAACCAGGCGCGCAAACGATACGCCGAGTATTCAAGAGTCCAGAAGGAAGCTCAGCTGGAGATTGAAAACAAGTGGAAGGCGCAGCAAGCGGAAATTATGCATACGACCCAAGATAAAGCAGAGGCATTGACACCGAAGCTTCAATTTGGCGATGCCTCGAGCGTGGACGGAACTCAGACGGGTATCCAAACGCATTAAAGCGCTTGATTGAACAGCGGATCAATATATGGATCCACGTTCGGCAGGATGCCGGACGGCGAACCTGATCAACGCGACCGCGCCCGGCGCGGCCGAATCGGACTTGGGAAGGTGGCGGCAAGTGCCTTAGAATGGCGTTTTCGCCTCCGGTGCCCCGCATGCCGCCCACCGTCCATAGCCAGTTCGTCGCCTGGTTCCGCTCCGCGGCGCCTTATTTCAACGCGTTCCGCGGGAAGACCTTCGTCATCGCCTTCGGCGGCGAAGTCGTGGCCGACGGCAAGTTCGGCGTGCTAACGCAGGACATCAACCTGTTGCGCAGCACCGGCATACGCCTGGTGCTGGTGCACGGCTCGCGCCCGCAGATCGAGGCGCAACTGAAGCTGCGCCGCGCGCGTTCGCGCTACCACGCCGGGGTGCGCGTCACCGACGCGGTGGCGCTCACCTGCGTGAAGGAGGCCGCGGGCCTGCTGCGGGTCGAACTCGACGCGCTGCTGTCGCAGGGGCTGCCCAATTCACCCATGGCGGGCGCGGCGATCAACACCGTGTCGGGCAATTTCATCACCGCCCAGCCGATGGGCGTGCTCGACGGCGTCGATCTGCAATACACCGGCGCGGTGCGCAAGGTCGATGCCGCGGCGATCGAATCCTGCCTCGCGGCGGACAACCTGGTCATCATTTCCAGCGTCGGCAATTCGCCCACCGGCGAAGTGTTCAACCTGTCGATGGAGGACGTGGCGGTCGCCACCGCCAAGGCGCTGCAGGCGGCGAAGCTGGTGTTCCTCAGCGACGCCCCGGTGGAGGATGCGCGCGGCCGGCTGATGCCCGAACTGTCGGCGCAGGAGGCCGACGCGCTGCTCGCGAAGGGCAAGAACCTCACGCCGGACACGCGCCTGTACCTGACCCATGCGGTGGAAGCGGTGCGCGCCGGCGTGGCCCGGGCGCACGTGGTGTCGCACAAGGTGGACGGCGCGCTGCTGCTGGAACTGTTCACCCACGGCGGCTCGGGCAGCATGATCACCGCCGACAAGCTGGAGCGCCTGCGCCCGGCGAGCATCGACGACATCGGCGGCATCCTGCAGTTGATCGAGCCGCTGGAGGCCGAGGGCACGCTGGTCTACCGCGGACGCGAACTGCTCGAGCGCGAGGTGCAGAGCTTCTTCGTGATCGAACACGACGGCGTGATCGTGGGCTGCACAGCCCTCTACCCGCTGGCGGGCAAGGCGGCGGAACTGGCCGCGCTCGCGGTGCGTCCCGAGTACCAGGGACGCGGCTACGGGGAGAAGCTGCTCGAGCACGGCGAAGTCGAAGCGCGCCAGCTGGGCTACAAGAAACTGTTCGTGCTCACCACGCGCACCGCGCATTGGTTCATCGAGCGCGGCTTCGGCGAGGCTGCCATCGGAGCGCTGCCAGAGCCGAAAAAATCGCTCTACAACTGGCAGCGGCGCTCCAAGGTCCTGCTGAAAAAGCTCTAGACACCGCTATCTACGGGGTCTCCAATATCGTTGCATTCGACAAGCAAACTTGCGCGCTGCGCGAGCCAACCGTGCTTTCTGTACGGATGAAAAGCGCATCCGCACAGAAAGCACGGTTATTGATAAAAGCAAGGGCAGCACCGGGGTTTTATACAAGATCGCCGATTGCGCACGGATGTGCTTTTCATGCGTGCGCAATCGGCGATCCGCGCGGACGGTTTCTCGTCCGCGCAACATCGCAACCTTGGCACGCGTCAATGCGGCATGCGGTCGAGTTCTGCGGCGAGCGCGCGCAAACCCGGCGCGATGTCGACGCGGTACGGCGTGCGCGATGGCGCGAGCAACCTCAGGTGCGGCGGCAGGTGTGCCATTTCGCCTGCGGCGCGGGCGCGGGCGATGGCCAGCGATTCAGCCGGGGCAATGCGCCTGCCTGCGCTCATCACCGGCACCAGCAGCGGCGTGCCGCGCTGCGCGTCGCCCTCCAGCGCCACCACGTCGTGATCGAAGGTGCCGTCCGGCGCGAAATGCCGGTAGACCTGCTTGCGCCCGGGCCAGGTGGCCTTGCCTTCCGAATGCTTGCGCCGCGGCGTCCCCGCGTATTCCTGCAATTTGTAGGCGCAGTCCAGGAACGGCGCATCGCTCGACGTATCGAGGCTGGTGCCGATGCCGAAGCCGTCGATCGGCGCGCCCGAGGCAAGCAGTTGCCGCACCTTCAGCTCGTCGAGATTGCCGCTCGAAAAAATGGTCACGTCGCTCAATCCCCCACGGTCGAGGATGGCGCGCACCGCCCGCGCGTGCGCCGCGAGATCGCCGCTGTCCAGGCGCACGCCGCGCACCTTGATGCCTGCGCTCGCGAGCTCGGGCGCGAGGCGCACCACTTTTTCCGCGGCGCACTCGGTGTCGTAGGTGTCGATCAGGAGCACCACGTTCGCCGGACAGGAGCGCGCGAATGCCCGGAAGGCGGAGATTTCGTCGGCGTGCGCCTCGATGTAGGAATGCGCCATGGTGCCGTACACCGGTACGCCGAATTCGATCCCGGCGAGCACTGTCGCGCTTCCGGAGAAGCCCGCGAGGTAGGCGGCGCGCGCGGCGAGCAGTCCGGCCTCGGCGCCGTGCGCGCGGCGCATGCCGAAATCGACCAACAGCTTGCCCGGCGCGGCGAGCACACAGCGCGCCGCTTTCGACGCGATCAGCGTCTCCAGGTGCGTCAGGCTCAGCAGCCGGCTCTCCACCACCTGCGCCTGCGAAATCGGCGCGGTGATGCGCAGCAGCGGCTCGTTGACGAAACAGGCCGTGCCCTCCGGCAGCGCGTGCACGTCGCCGGTAAAGCGCAGCGCGCCGAGCGCGGCGAGAAACGGCTCGCGAAAGCCGCCGTGCGCGCGCAGCCAGGCCAGCTCCGCTTCGGTCACGCGGAACTGCTCGAGGTATTGCAGCACCTGCTCCAGCCCGGCGGCCAGCAGGAAATTGCGCCCGGGCGGCAGCGCGCGCACGAAAAACTCGAACACCGCGGTATCGGCCATGCCCTCGTCGAAATAGGCCTGCAGCATGGTGAGCTGGTACAGATCGGTGAGCAGCGCGCTCTCGTTCCGGCTCACGGCGCAAGGTCCTCGTAGCGTATGGTTCGCGCGCCCAGCTGCTGCATTTCCCGCTGCGCGCGCGCCCCGTCCCCGGCCTTGACGTCGACCGCGCGGATCGCATCTTCGAGCAGCAGCACCCCGAACCCCTCGGCCAGCGCGTCCCTGACGGTGTTGAGCACGCAATAATCGGTGGCGAGGCCGCCGATGAACAGGCGTGCAGCTCTCGCGGCGCGCAGGCGCGCGGCGAGGTCCGTGCCGCCGAAGCCGGAATAAGCATCGGCTTCCGGCGTGACCGCCTTGGAGATGATGACTGCCGCCTGCGGCAACGCGAGCCCGCTCGCAAATTCGGCGCCGCGCGTCGCGGCGACGCAATGCGCCGGCCAGATCCCGCCTTGCGCCTGGAACGAGCAGTGGTTCGCCGGATGCCAGTCGCGCGTCGCAAATACGGGCAGCGAGCGCGCGGCAAATGCCGCAAGATAGCGGTTGAGCACCGGGACCACGGCATCGCCCTCCGGCACGGCGAGACTGCCGCCGGGAAGAAAATCGTTCTGCGCATCGACCGCGATCAGCGCATCGCCGGCCTGCAGACGGATGGAGGAATCGGAACTCATGAGGCGCACCGCCGCGAAAGGAATCGGGATTCGAGCCTTTACCGGGGAATTTTCCGGCGTAGTCGCAGCCGCCGTGTTGATAATCGTCAAACAGCCCGGCCCGCGCAGCACTAAGCTGGGGTTTGCCGCGCGCCATCATGAATGAGCCCATCGCCTATTTCGAACACGCCGCCGACATGGGCATTGTCGGGCGCGGCAAGCGCATCGAGGAGGCGTTCGAGAACGCCGCGACGGCGGTGTTTGCCATGATGACCGGCCCCGGCCAGGTAGCGCTGCTGCAAAGCGTGGCGATCGAATTCGAGGAGGCCGATGTGGAGCTCGCACTCGTCACTTGGCTCAATCTGCTGCTCGGCCAGGCGCGCAGCCGGGCGCTGGTGTTCGGCCGGTTTCACCTGCGCCGCGACGCCGCGCGCTGGAGCGGCATCGCGGAAGGCGAGCCTTGGCGCGCCGGACTCGAGCGCGGGGTGGAGGTCAAGGGCGCGACGCTCACCGGCCTCGCGGTGACGCAACAGAACGGAATCTGGGAAGCGCGCTGCGTCGTGGACGTCTAGAGTTAGAACCCGTTGCAAAATGAATTTTGCAACGGCCAATATAGGGGAGCATGAGGGGAGGTATCCCCTCATTTTGAAATGAACTCTTAGGGCAGTACATCCATGGACCTGGCCCGGCTAAAGGAAATCAATCCCTGGTGCTACGCGCTGACGCCTCTGCCTGGCGAAACGCGCGCGCCAGTGCGCCTCTACGCCAACGCGGAACTGCTGCGCGGCATGGACGCCAAGGTGCTGGAGCAGATCGCCAACGTGGCGCGCCTGCCGGGTCTGGTCGGGGCGGCCATGACCATGCCCGACGCGCACTGGGGCTACGGCTTTCCCATCGGCGGCGTCGCCGCATTCGATGCCGAGGCGGGCGGCATCATTTCTGCCGGCGGCGTCGGCTTCGACATTTCCTGCGGCATCCGCTGCCTGCGCACCAACCTCGACCTGCCGGCCATCGCGGCGCAGCTCCCCCGGCTCGCCGACCAGTTGTACCGAGCCATTCCCGCCGGCGTCGGCGAAGAGGGACAGATCAAGCTGTCGCCGGGCGAACTCGACGCGGTGATGCGCGGCGGCGCGCTATGGGCGCTGCGGCACGGCTACGGCGTTCCGGCCGACCTGGAATACATCGAGGAGCGCGGCTGCGTCGCCGGCGCCGTGCCGGCCGAAGTGTCCGATCTCGCGAAACGCCGCCAGCGCGGCGAGATGGGAACGCTAGGATCGGGCAACCACTATCTCGAGATCCAGGTGGTGGAGCGCATCTTTGATGCGGCGGCCGCCGCGGCCTACGGGCTCGCGGTAGGCCAGGTGCTGGTGTCTATCCACTGCGGCTCGCGCGGGCTCGGCCACCAGGTCGGCACCGACTATCTGGTCACGCTCGCCAAGGCGGCCGGCCGGCTCGGCATCCGCCTGCCCGAGCGCGAGCTCGCCTGCGCCCCGATCAAGTCGCCCGAAGGCCAGCAATATCTCGGCGCGATGAATGCCGCGATCAACATCGCGCTCGCCAACCGCCAGATCCTCACCCATCTCGCGCGCGCCGCTTTTGCCGACGCGCTGCCCGACGCGCAACTGGAGACGCTATACGACGTCTCGCACAACACCTGCAAGGTGGAAACCCATGTGGTGGACGGCAAGCCGCGCCGGCTGCACGTGCACCGCAAGGGCGCGACGCGCGCGTTCGGGCCCGGGCATCCCGCGCTGCCCGCGCGCTATCGCGATGTGGGGCAGCCGGTGATCATCGGCGGCAGCATGGGTACGGGCTCCTGGATCCTCGCCGGCAACCCGGAGGAGCAGAACGGCGCCTACGCCTCGGCCAGCCACGGCGCGGGACGCGCGATGAGCCGGCACCAGGCGCTGCGCCTATGGAACGGGCGCGAACTGATCCACGAGCTTGCGGCGAACGGCATCCTGATCCGCACGCGTTCCATGCGCGGCGCCGCCGAAGAGGCGCCCGGCGCGTACAAGGACGTGGATGTCGTCGCCGAAGCGACGGAGAAGTCCGGGCTCGCCCGCCGCGTCGCTCTGCTGCGGCCGAAAGCGTGCGTGAAAGGTTGAGCTGTCGGGACAGCAACTGCCTGGAAACCCAATAGGGGCGCGGGGTTCCAGGTATTAGCCGGGCTACTCTCCCTCTTCCGGCGGCCGTATTTTTCTGAACATCGCGAGCAGCAGCAGGTCGTAGACGATCTTCACCCCGCCCGCCACCACCAGCGGCCAGCCGAAGGACGACACGCCCAGCATCCAGCCCGCGAGGAACGGGCTCATGGCGGAGGCGAGGCTGCGCGGCACTGAGGTGATGCTCGCGGCCGCCGGCCGTTCCGCCGGCGTCACGATCGCCATCACATAGGAACTCCGCGTCGGCACGTCCATCTGCGACAGCGCGCTCCTCACAAACAGGAGCGCGATGGCCCAACTCAGGTCGGGGACGAAGGGCAGCGCGATCAGGCACACGCTCGACGGGATGTGCGTGTACACCATGGTATTCACCAGCCCGAAGCGGCCCGCGACGCGCACGGCGACGAGATAGGACGCCGCGGTCAGCACGCCGGTCCAGAAGAACACCGCGCCCGCGGCCGCCATCGACAAGTCGAAGCGCTGGTACAGCCACAGCGCCACCATCGACTGCACCACGAAGCCGCCGCCGAATGCGTCGAGGCTGAACAGCGCCGCCAGCGTGTAGACCATTTTTTTCGATTGTTCCAGCGGCGCCATCGGCTGCTGCACTTCCGTCGCCAGCGCCCTGGGCAGGCCGCGATAGACCAGGCCGGAGGCGCAGGCGATCAGCGCATACAGCACGAACATTGCCTGGATGGCCTGCGTCGGCGACATGCCGCTCAGGCTGACGATGGTCGCCGGGAGGGCCGCGGCGAGCGATCCGGCCGCGGCGAGCAGGGAACCGACTAGGCTGTAGCGCGCAAACGTCGCCGTGCGCTGCCGGTCGCTCACCACGCGCGAGAGCACGGCATGCTCCAACGGCAGGAACACGCTGACATCGCCGCTGGAGGGATTCAGCGTTCCCACCAGCGCGACCAGCAGCAGCGGCCAGAAGTCGGTGAGCACGGCGAAACCGAAGCCGGTGCCCGCCATCAGCGCCGATGCGCCCAGCAGCAGGCTGCGGTAATGGTAGCGCCAGGCGTGCAGCCCCACCGCCAGGGTGAGCAGGCCGGAACCGACCAGCGTGGTGGTCGCAATGATGCCCACGTGCAGCGGGCTGAAGCCGAGTTCCAGCAGATACAGTGGCAGCAGCAGGCTCACGTAGCCGTCGCCGAACGCGCGCAGGCCCTTCGCGATCAGCAGTCGATTGACATGAGTTGATTCGGTGTCCAAGGTCCGCTCCTTTAGCCGAGCGGCAGATTTGGACGGGACACCGTCTTGGCGTGTAGCCACCGGGGATCTGCCTCGCCCCGATGCGTGAAGACTACTGCAATTTAGCCGGTTCGGCAAACCGGCTCCGGTTCGCGCGCACGGAAAATCATGGCCGGCGCTCCAAGCTTTACCGATCCGTCGTCAGCGATTCAGATCAACGCAGCCGTGGTGGGTTGAGCTTGCATTTCGGCATTGGGAGGCGTCCGGGAAGGCGGGGCGACGCCAGTGCTGGATGGAGGCCAGCGTCGCGGATGCGTGGCGGCCGCCTTACCTTTGCAGGTGCTCCTCGATGACCGCACAGAGGTCATCCGCACTGATAGGCTTGGCGACGAAAGTATGTCCGCCAATCTGACCCTCCGACCTCAGCTCCTCGCCCCGGGTCACAACCGCCGTGAGAAAAACAAACTTGATTGCGCGCAACTCCGGATCTGCTTGCAGCTGCGCAGCAATTTCGGAGCCGAGCATGCCGGGCATCATCACGTCTAACAGGATCAGATCCGGCCGGAATTCCCGGGCGGCTTCGATTGCGTTTCGTCCCAGGTTTTCGGTGCGGACCTCGTAACGCCCGGTCTGTTCAAGGTTGAGCTTGATCATGCGGGTGATCGCCGGTTCGTCATCGACTACCAGTATTCGCTTTTTCATTGGTCTAGTGCTCTCGATCTACCCGAAGCATTAAGAGCGCCGACGCGCCCCCTTCCGGACGGTTAGAAATGCGAATGGACCCTCTGTGCATGATAACGATGCTGCGTGAAACAGCAAGGCCAAGCCCAGAGCCTTCGCCCACCGGTTTGGTCGTAAAAAAGGGCTCAAACAGCTTCTTCTCGTGCCCGGCCGAAATCCCCGGTCCGCTGTCCCTGACGTCGACGGCAATCACGGGCTCACCTATACTGAGCATGCTCGTCTCGGAGTGCTCCAAATCACGCTCGCCCAGGCACATCGAACGCGTGACGATTTCGATGCTGCCGTCTCGTCCGATGGCCTGCGCCGCATTAGTAAGCAGGTTGATCAGAACCTGCACCAGGCGGTCTGGATCGGCAAATATCGGGGGCATCAGATCGTCGCGGTTTGTCACAATTGCTATGTCGCGACGCTCAATCTCGTGCCTTGTCAGGCGAATGGCATTATCGATCACTTCGTTAATGTCGGTCCGGCGCGGGGCGAACGGTTTCTGTCTGGAAAAATCCAGCAGATCCCTTATGACGCGTTCGGCACGATCAATTGCTCCCCGAATGTCATCGAGAACCTCCAGATTGCCTTCCTGCGAAGACTGCTTGGCAAGGTAGTCGGCACCGAGGCGGATGATCGTCAACGGATTCTTGACTTCATGGGCGACACCGGCGGCCAAGCGGCCGACAGACTCCAGGCGATCCGCTTCGGCGAGCGCCTCATGCGCGTTGAGCAGTTCTTGCTCGGTCTGCAGGAGCCTGGCGTGCTTCTGTTGCAGTGCTTCCTCCCCGCGCCTGCGCTCGGTGATGTCGCGGAAAGACCAGACACGGCCAAGTATGGCTCCGTCCAATATCAGCGGGAAGGACAGGCGCTCAAAAATCCGGCCGTCCTTGAATGTCAGCGTGTCCATGTCTTCGGCGTCCGATGCGTAGAGCGCATGCACCTTGTTCACGAAGTCTCCCGCGTCGTTCAGCTGGCTCCCGACAAATTCCAGCAGAGCCTGATCGTCTCCGCTGTCCAGCAGCGGTTGCGGAATCCGCCACAGTTCGGCAAAACGCCGGTTTGCCCGGATCACCTTACCCTTGCCGTCGACGGCCAGAATTCCGTCGGTGGTCGATTCGAGTATGCCTTTCAGCTGGACCTCGCTTTCCCGCATCGCTTCCTCGGCCCGCTTGCGCTCGCTGATGTCGCGCCCGAGCGTGACGATCAGCCAGCCACTGCCCGAGCGTAGCGCGTGGCGGTGAAGCTCGGTCCACCCGCGGCGGCCATCGCTTGTGAGGTAGTGCATTTCCGCGCGCGTTCCCTGCTCGCCCGCCGCGATGACCTCGTTGTACAGGCGCTTGAGTTGCTCGCGATCCGCAACGAGCACATCCTGCGGCCCCAATTGGAGCAATTGCTCGCGCGTGTAGCCGAGTCGGCGGCACGCCGCGCCGTTGACCTCCACGAACCGCATGGTGGCCGGATCGGTGAGATAGACGGAGTCGATCGTCGCGTCCATGGCCGCGCGTAGGCGCCGCAGGTCGTCGATGCGTCTCACCTGTTCCGTGATGTCCTTACCCACGCCGCGATAGCCCTTGAATGCGCCGGAGGCGTCGAACACCGGGTCCCCGCTGATCGTGATATGCCGCTCGGTGCCGTCCGAGCCGAGGCGCGAGAGCTCGAAATCGCGGAACGGCAGGTGCGCGTCGAGCACCGCCCGGTGCGCCTGCCAGCCCGCCTCGTCCGGCGACAGATACGGTATTTCCCAGCGGCGCTCGCCGATCTGCGTGCCCTGCCGGAACACCGACACGGTGCTCAATTTCTTGTCGGCCGAACCGCGCTGCGTGAGCCGATGTTCGGCGTCGCTTTCCCAGTAGAAGTCCGAGGACATCTCGGTCAGGCTGCGAAAACGCGCCTCCGACTCGTGCAGCGCGTCCTCGGCGCGTTTGCGCTGGGTGATGTCGCGTTCCACGGTGACGATCGTCCAGCCTGCTTCGGACTGCGTGGCGTGTCGCCTCACCTCGATCCACACTGGTTCGCCGCCCACGCGCGTGCGCAGCATTTCGACCGGATGCATGGCGCCACCGCCCGCGATGACAGCGTCGTAAATGCGCTCGAGATCCTCGCGCGACATCGACAGCGCGCCCTCAGGTCCAGCCGCGAGTATCTGCTCGCGCGTAGCACCGAGCAGATTGCAGGCGGCGGAATTGACGTCGACGATGCGCATGCTTGCGCGATCAACCAGATAAATCGCGTCTTCGGTGGCATCCATGGCCGTGTGGAAACGCCGCAATTCCTCTTCGCGCTCCTTGCGCTCGGTAATGTCCTTGCCGACGCCGCGATAGCCGGAAAAGCGGCCGGAGGCATCGACGATCGGCTCGCCGCTCATTTGCACATAGTGCCTCGGGCCATCGCGGTAGGTCCGGCCAATTTCGAAATCGCGGAACGGCTGCCGCGCCGCGACGATGGCCTCGAGCGCTGCAAGCTGCGATTCATCCCACACAACGTCCTTCGCTTCGCGCCGCGTCTTGCCGAGAAAGGTGTCCGCCTCGATGTCTTGTTGCCCCGCGTTCGGCCTGGACAAGCGGGTCAAGCGCAGATCTTCGTCCTGCTCCCAGTACCAGTCCGATGACAGCTCGGTCAGGCTGCGATAGCGCATCTCGCTCTGGCGCAACCTGCGCCTGAGCGTGTTGATGTGTCCGCCTATGACGGTGAAGAACGGCAGGAATCCGGCCAGCCCCAGCCAGCTCATCCATTCGCGCGGTACGTCCTGTATCGCCTGCGGCCGCATATACATCAGCAGGAAGATGACGAGCGCGTATGCCGCCAGCGCGTAGAGCGTGACCACAGTGAACTCGCGCGCGTTGAGGCGAAAGATGCCGAACAGAAACACGAAGAAACAGCCGAACAATGCGACGCTACGGCCGTCGTCCATGTGGTAGACGACATACATTAGAACGGTGATGGCAAGCAGAATCTGGAAGCGGGTAAGGCTGGGGTCCGCGAAGCGAAGGTTCAATCCCGAGCGAATGACCGCATACAGACCCAGGTTGATCGCAAGAAACGCTGCCGCAGCTTCCAGCGCGGCCGATGCCGGAAGCACGCCGAACGACCAGGCAACGGCGACCAGCGCCGTAGCCAGAACATAGCTCGACGCGGCGAGGCCGAAGCGACGCAGACGCAGAGACTGCTTCGCATCGAGCGAGGGCGGGATCAGAACAGCGGCAAGGTTCATATTCTGCAAATGTACCGCGCGTATGACAGAAGGGGGCGCGAGCGAGGGCAGAACATTGTAGCTTGCTTGCGGCTCGCCGCGCTCGCGCTTTGCGTCAGCTCCGGTAGCAGCGCGGGCTTCCTGATTTTTGACAGGATCAGCTGAACCCCACTTCGAGCACACCGAACTGGCCGAAGTCGGCGCTGACGCTGTCGCCCGCGGATACCGGCACCGGCGTCACGCAGGTGCCCGTGATCACCACGTCGCCGGCGCGCAATCCAGCGCCGTATGCGCAGAGTTCGTTGGCAATCCAGGCGAGCGCGCTGCGCGGGTCGCCCAGCACATTGGCGCCTGAGCCCTGCCCGGCCAGCGCGCCGTTGCGATAGGCGGCGACACGGTGCCGCGCCAGATCGACGGCGCGCCAGTCGGCGCGCGCCGCCGGGCCGATCATGAACCAGCAGGCGCAGGCGACGTCCGCGATCAATTGCGCTGCGCCGACGCGGGTGAAGTCCGCATAGCGCGAGTCGGGCACTTCGATCGCGGGATGCAGCGAGGCGACGGCCGCCAGCACTTCCGGGACGGTATAGGCCGCCGCGCGTTTGGGCAGCGGCTTGCCTATGCGAAACGCGAATTCCGCTTCCGCGACTTTCATATTGTTGCCGGCGAGGGACACACGCGCGCCGGCTTCGAGCGACCGCGCCGAAAGCAGACAGCCTGCCATCGGCCCGTCCACACGGATGTGTTGCTGCCCGGCCGCGCTGGTGGCCGCTATCTTCCAGCCGACGATACTCTGGCCGGATAGCTTCGCCAGCTCCGCCTGGATCGCATAGCCCTCGGCGCGGCTGCCCGGCCGGCAATGCGCCGGCAACTCGTCGAGGCGGGTGGATTGCCGCCAGTGTTGCCACAGAATGGCGGCGGCGTCGCCGATGTCTGGCTGACTCATGTGATTTGCTCCCTGGCCCGCGGCATACGGCTGCGTAGGATAGCACCGCCGCCCGGTCCCGCGTCTCAGCGCAGCCTCGCGCAGGCAACTGTGATATGTTTGCGCGACGACGACGCGAAGAAACCGCCATGACCGCATTCACCGAATCCATCACCCTGATCGGCCGCCACGCGGCGCTAGAGCCTCTTGCATACGAGCAGGAGCACGCATTGTCCGAAGCCGTGCGCGACGGCGAGCTGTGGAAACTCTGGTACACGGCGGTACCATCGCCCGAAGGCATGCGCGCCGAGATCGAACGCAGGCTGGGCCTGCAGAAGGCGGGGACCATGCTGCCGTTCGCGGTGCGCAGCCGAGCCAGCGGGAAAATCGTCGGCATGACGACCTACATGAACATCGACGCGAAGAACCGCCGCGTCGAAATCGGTTCCACATGGTATGCGCGGTCGGCGCAGCGCACGCCGCTCAATACCGAATGCAAGCTGATGCTGCTCACCCATGCGTTCGAAACGCTGGATTGCATCGCGGTCGAATTCCGCACCGGGTTTTTCAATCACGCCAGCCGCCGCGCGATCGAGCGCCTGGGCGCGAAGCAGGACGGCATCCTGCGCAGCCACCAGCGCTATGCCGACGGCAGTCTGCGCGATACTGTCGTTTTTTCCATCGTCGCGCATGAATGGCCGGCGGTGAAGCGGCATCTCGAATTCAAACTGGCCGGGAACTGAGGCGCCATGCAGACCCTGCTGCCGCTGGCCGAACAGGTGGCGATCCTGCTGAAACAGCGCCGCGAGACCGTCTCGGTCGCCGAGTCGTCCAGCGGCGGGCTGGTCTCGGCCGCGCTGCTGGCGGTGCCCGGCGCCTCGGCCTATTTTCTCGGCGGCGCCGTCGTCTACACGCGCAAGGCACGCGAGCTGCTGATGCAGCTTCCGCGCGAGGCGGTCGCGGGGATGCGCTCGGCGTCCGAACCCTATGCGCTGCTGCTCGCGCGCACGGCGAGCCAGCGTTTTTCCGCCAGCTGGGGCCTGGCCGAAACCGGCGCCGCAGGACCGACGGGAAATCCGTATGGCGACAGCGCGGGACACAGCTGCATCGCCATCGCAGGCCTGAGGGAGGAGGCGATTACCGTCGAAACCGGCAAGTCCGACCGGCTGGAGAACATGCACGCGTTTGCCGCGGCCGCGCTGGAGTTGCTCAAACGCCACCTGTCGCAGTAGACAGTCCCCTACCTCAGCGCCACATCGCGCGCATGCCGGCTTTCAGGTCGACGTTCGCCGCCGCAGATGGCATCGCTGTCTCCGCCCGGTTCGGCTGCTGCGGGGCGCCGGTCAGCTCGAAGGCTTCCAGATCGGCCTCCGCGATGAAGCGGCTGCGCGGCGCATACACGCTGCGGTCGCCGCCGTAACCCTGGCCGCGCACGTAAAAGCGCAGCGGCTGCATCAGCACCAGCTCGTCGCGCGCCCGCGTCATCGCGACATACAGCAGCCTGCGCTCTTCCTCGATTTCTTCCGCCGTATCGGTCGCCATGTCGGATGGAATGCAGCCGTCGACCACGTTGAGTACGAACACCGCGCGCCACTCCTGGCCCTTGGCCGAGTGGATGGTCGAGAGCACGAGCCAGTCCTCGTCCTTCAGCGGCGGGCCGGCCTCCGCACCCGAGGCCTCCGGCGGGTCTAGGGTGAGATCGGTGAGGAAGGACGAGCGCGTCGCATGCTGGGCCGCCATGCGCTCGAGCTGGTCCAGATCGCCCAGGCGCGTATGCGCGCTGTCATAGACGAGCGGCAGCATAGGATCGTACCAGCGCCGCAGCCGCTCGATCTGGCCCTGCCAGTGGCTGGCGCGAAGCACGTCCGTCATCGCCGCCACCAGGGACGCGAACATCGCGGCCGCGTTCGCCGGCGGTTTGAAGCGCTCGAGCAGCGCGAGGTCGCGGCCGTCGCGCTCGATGCCGTCCAACGCACGGCGCGCCGTCGCCGGG
>Ga0182021_10002685_pt1 | contig 20825 bp, 14 predicted proteins | sample 612E3MmetaG_FD_120493 | JGI IMG/M metagenome (GOLD analysis project Ga0182021, IMG submission 120493) | Permafrost microbial communities from Stordalen Mire, Sweden - 612E3M metaG (Illumina Assembly) | ecosystem: Environmental > Terrestrial > Soil > Wetlands > Permafrost | place: Sweden... | reverse complement strand
CTCCAATAAAAAGAGTGGGGCCAAAAACCCCTCCTGAGCCGCCTGAAGAGATGGTGAAGCTGGTGGCAAAAATTTTCATAAAAATGAGGATTACCATTATTCCAATGCCCAATTTGCCCAGAATGGCAACTTGAATCCATCCCCACCCATCTCCATAAACCTGAGGGTAGAGTAGTCCGATTATTCCCACCCCTAATCCACCCAGCATAGGCTTAAAGCATCGGGGGATTGGAAAGGAATCAAAAAGGGTTTTAACCCCATAAAAAATTTTTACGTAAAAAACTCCAATAGGAATACAGATCATCGCCAACAAAACATAAAAGAAAAGTTCCTTGGGATTCGAAAAGGTGTAAGGGGGGAAGTAAAAAATCGGCTTTGAGCCATAAAAGAGAGAGAAAATTACATATGCCGTAATTGAGCTGATAATAGTTGGGATGAGGGCTTCACTTTCAAAATCCCGGCGGTATAGGACTTCAATGGAGGTTAGCGCTCCACCGAGAGGAGCTCTAAAAATAGCTGAAAGTCCACCTCCGCAACCAGCTAACAGCAAAATTCTCCGCTCCTTATCACTGAGACCTAACAGGCTAGCAATCTTCGAACCAAGGCCCGCTCCGATTTGAGCAATCGGCCCCTCCCTTCCAGCACTCCCGCCACTGGACAGCGTGAGGAGGGTAGCAATTCCTTTTATTAAGGGCACCCGCCCGCGAATTTTTCCTTTTTTATTGTGAAAGGCATCAATCATAGCGTCGGTTCCGTGGCCCTCAGCCTCAGGAGCAAAGCGGTAAACAATCAGGCCGCTTAATAATCCTCCCACAACGGGAAGAAGAAAAAAAATCAACTGGTTAAAGTGAAGGTTGCCGCTACTTTCTAAAATCCGCTCTCCTTCAGGCGCTGGTGATGCAAAACCAGCAAGAAAATGCAAGGTGAAATGTTTTCCCAGTTGAAGAAGATAAAAAAAGCTCACTGCGGTCAGTCCCGAAAATACTCCAACGAGTATACCCAATATCAGCCATCGGGAGACATTTTCCGGAGATAAAAATTGTGAACAATTATTGACTAGCTTTTTCAGTACGTTTTGCATTATTTCTATAACCTTTTATGCTCGACAAATCTCTCGCATCTATATTGTTCTTATCGGGAAGCTACATCCAACCAGGAAGTGCAACGCAAGAGGAAAAGACCTCTGCTGGGGTTTTAAAGTTTAAACATTTACGATGATCACATACTGACGCAGCATATAAGATTTCATCATTTAAAATTTTATAGGCCCGTGAATGGGGCTAATTCTCAAAATGAAGGATAATAGGATCCTTTTTTATCAATTCATATTCTTGAATTTTTTTATAAAACAGCAGTAAAACATCAATCGGCCCCTCTACTGAGCCATGCGCTTTAAGGTTATATTCATGGCACGGAGCAAGGGTTTCTATTTCCTTGCATTCAGGATAAATCTCTTCGTGAGGTTGGTAATCTGAAGAAGTTTTTAACTGCGGCGGTAATTCCTTAAAAACATTTTTTATCTCTTCACCGTATTTCTTCCCGTAAACTTCATAATGAAAATTAAAAGAAGCTTTTTTTATTTTTCTCACCTTTTTTAGTTTTAACTTTAATACCAGAAAAGTGCTTTCTAATCCCTTTTTGACCATTTCCAAAAGCCTTTCTTCTATCACCAAATGACATAGACTTTCATGTAGGTGCATCCATTCCTCAAAAAGCTCAGTCAAGGTCTCGGTTTTTATATTACTCTCCTGGCTAAAAATTACGGTCCCCTCTCGCTTGCTTCCTTCCAATAATCCGAAAATAAAACCCTTAATGACGGGTAAATGACCCTCAATGACTAATTCATAGAAAACTTTTTCCATTTTAACTCCCTTGCTCTTGCTAAAAAAAAACAAAAGTTACCATGATAAAAAGCGGAATCAAAATCGGAATCGAATATTTAAACATGTAGCCAAAAAAACTTGGCATTCCCACCCCGGCTTCTTCAGCAATGGATTTTACCATAAAATTAGGGGCATTCCCAATATAGGTGTTTGCTCCCATAAAGGTTGCGCCAACAGAAATTGCTTTTAAAAATGATATAAATTCTTGATTGATAAAACTATCATTTCCATTGCCATGAAGAATTTGTCCGACTAGGGGTTCAGATATCTGGAATTTTCCCAGGAGGGAATTATAAAAAGCTAAATAGGTGGGTGCGTTATCTAACAAAGAAGAGAGTCCACCCGTTATCCAAAAATAATGAGAGGGTTCTTTAACCGCATTGATCAACAAAACAAAAGCTCCTTCGTTTCCGGCCTTGAAAATAGCCAGAGCGGGGATAATCGTCATAAAAATCCCTGCAAAAAGATAGGCTACTTCCTTTATTGCCTCCCAACTAAACTCATTGGTTTCGCGCAAGGCTTTTTTGGTAGTCAATAATGAAAGCACCCCCATCACGATCATCATAAAATCACGAAGGAGGTTTTGTTTTGGAATCGAAATAGTAAAGATAGATATTTCCTCCCATTTTAAGATACCACTTAATAAAATTGCACCCACCACGCCAGCTAAAAAGAAAAAATTATGCCACCCTTCTAAACCAATCGGCACTTTCTCATTATCGGTAACTAAAGTTTCATTATGTGGTTCTCGACGGTAATAAAAGCGGTCAATAAAGAAAAAAAGAATGAGTAGAAGGCTGCTCGCGAATAACATTTCCGGGAAAAGTTTCAATGTCCAGAAAAAAGGAACCCCATGGAGAAAACCCAGAAAAAGGGGTGGGTTGCACAAAGGAGTAAGGGAACCACCAATATTGGCCACCAAAAAAATGAAGAAACAAATAATATGCGCTTTTTTTCTTCGAGAGGCATTTGCACGCAAAACCGGCCTGATCATAATCATTGAAGCGCCAATTGTTCCAAGCAATGATGCTATTAATGTACCGACCAACAAAAGAATGGTATTCACCCCAGGGCTTCCCTGCAAGTTTCCTGTAAGGACAATTCCCCCGGCAATAGTAAACAATGCCCAAAGCATAATCATAAAGGGAATATAATCCACCATATAAATGTGAAGAATATTGTGGATTGCATCATTTTGAAAAAAATAAATAAACGGGAGGGCAAAAAGGAGTGCCCAAAAAGTTGCAACCCTAGGGTAATAGTGATGCCAGAAATGCGGCGCAACTAAGGGGAAAACAGCTATTGAAAACAATAGGCCGAGAAACGGCAAAATTGCCCAAAGAGGAAGTTTTTTGCCTAGATCATCGCTGTATTTTTCAATTTTTGCAGCACATTGATTCGCAGCGACTGTTGTTTCATTGCCCGAGTGTAAAGAAGAACCACTCAATGATGACCCGGCCCAAGAACCTCCGATGAATAAGCCAAAAGTAAAAAATAAAACAAAAAAAAAGACTAATGTTTTTTTCATTAGGGGTAACTTCTTATTAAGTTTTTTTTTCATGTTACCATTAATATTTAATGCTGGATATATTATTTATATGACACAGTAATTGCAATAAAAAATGAGCATTTTTAAAAAACATTGGTAGGGAGATAGTTTGTTTATCTACTATAGTATTTTTGACCTAACCCTCTTTAAACTCACCAAAATAAGGCTGGTCTGATCGCCCTGTTTTTTTGTGTTCATGCGTTGCACAATTTTCGATTTAAAATACATAGTTTCTTTCAGGAAAATAAGGGATTTCCCTTATTTTTTTTGCATTATTTCCCTGATATTAAGAAAGAAAAAATTTGTAAGTAAATATTTGCTTACTAAAATATAGTGGGAAATAAGAATGTTCGGTAAAACAAATCCAAGTACACCCAGGCAGCAAGAAATAGTCGATGCCGCAAGGAAAATTATAGCCTCAAGAGGGACTAAAAGCTTAACGGTCCGCCAGATAGCTAAAGAGCTCAAAATCACAGACGGGGCTTTGTACAGGCATTTCGATGCTAAAAATGGCATTATCAGTCTGTTAATACGGGATATCGAGAGTACTCTATTAAATAATATTCAAGAAGCAGCTCAAAAGTCGGACGATCCTTTACAAAAGCTGAAAAATATCTTTTTCTCACATCTTTCTTATGCAGAGCAAAGGAAGGGCCTTACCTTTATTATTATAAACGAAACCCTGAGTATGAAAGATAAGAAAGCACAGAAGGAAATGTATAAAGTTGTGCGTACATATTTAAAGACTATAGGGACTATTTTTTCTGAAGGAATTAATTCAGGCAGGCTTAGAAAAGGTATAAATGCAGCTTCTGCGAGCCTAGCATTTTTTGGCATGGTGCAAGCTACGGTTACCATCTGGTCTTTAAGTGGTTTTGATCCTTCCCTTATGAGAAATAGCCGCCTCAATGAGTTGTTTTATATTTATAAAAGAGGGATAGTAATATGAAGATACTATCTGTAGCAGGTGCAGTGTTATTATTAGCAGTTCAATTTTTATACCGAGCGCATGCAATCGAACTTTACGAACCACAAGATTAGTAAAATTTTAAGTCAACCTTATTTAAAAAAGGAGGTACCCAATGTATTCATTATTCACCCTTTTGCTCACGTTAGTCTTTTTAGTTAACACCGCAATCGCTGGGGCTCCCGCAACTGCTCCAGCCCCCGACGTAATGACTATCATGAAGAAAACTAAAGAGGCATTCGAGCCGATGCGCCCAAGCAAGAGGAAGATGGTTATCACCGTAAAGTCAAAAAGGGCAAAAGGTGAAACGGCACAATTTATTGTCGGGCAGGCAATAAAAAAGTTTCCTGATGGGAAACGGATGGTTATGGTGATACTGGAGCCAACCGAACTAAAAGGCACAACCACTTTGATTTGGGAACAGGAGAATAAACCGGAAGACCGGATGTTTATTTACCTGCCAGCTTTGAAAAGAACAAAGGAAATAAAAGGGTTTGTCGACAAGTATGCATCTTTTTCAGGCACTGATTTTACTTACGCTGACCTTGGTTTCATAAAGCTGCATAAGCATTACCGGCTCCTCGGAGAAGAAAATCATGGAGGCGTGCAAGCGTACAAAATCGAGTCAAAAATGCCGGGAGAGAAGGATTATTACTCTAAGACTATCACCTGGGTAGCTACTGATACTTTTCTGCCACTCCAGCGTGATTACTATGGCCCGTCAGGGGAACTTTGGAAGACCGAGCTTTTTGAAGATGTTTCGTCCATTAACGGAGTGCCAACCCCTCTTCGGCTCACGATGAAAGATCCGCTAATAAACGGAAGCACCGAGATATACTTAAGTGATGTGGAATATGATGCTTTAGTACCAGATTCACTTTTTGATCCTAACGGACTCCCTCAAGTTTCAGCTCACGAATGCTGGCAGGCTTATTGTTCTGCGCCTGCCCAAAAGAAATGAACGATTCTTCAGGTTCTGGCTTAATGGTATCTCACCACAGAGTGGCATCGAGAATGAACTGTTTGATGTCATCTTCGGCTTCGAAACGCGGAGCATAAAGGAGAAATGATGCGCATTGGCATAGCTGCAGACCATGGTGGGTTTGAGTTGAAAGTGCAACTGACCGCGGCACTCAGGGCCGCCGGTTATGAGGTGGCTGATTTTGGCGCCCATGAGTTGGTTACAGGAGATGACTACCCGGATTTTGTGGTGCCCCTGGGCAGGGCGGTGGCGAGGGGTGAGGTCACTCGGGGCTTGGCCATCTGCGGCAGTGGCGTCGGCGCGTGCGTCGTCGCCAACAAGCTGCCGGGCGTGCGGGCGTGCCTGATCCATGAAACTTTCTCAGCCCGTCAAGGGGTCGAGGACGACGACATGAACATGATCTGCCTTGGCGGTCTCGTGGTTGGGCATGCGCTCGCCTGGGAATTAGTCAAAACATTTCTTCAGGCGAAATTCAGGGGCAACGATCGATTCCAGCGCCGCCTGGCGAAAATTGCAGCGCTGGAACATAAGGAGGCAAAATAATGAAAGAAAATCCGTTGAAGAAATTGGAAACGCTTGGTCAGTCAATTTGGCTTGACTACATCCGACGTGATCTGATCCGAAGCGGTGAGCTTCGACGTTTGATTGAGGAAGATGGACTGCGTGGAATGACCTCGAACCCATCCATCTTTGAGAAGGCGATCGCTGAAAGCCATATTTACGACCAGGACATTCGTGACATGGCCATCAGGAAAAAAGACGTCAAAGCCATCTATGAAGCTCTCAGCCAGTGTGACGTAAAGAACGCTGCTGACGAGTTCAAACCTGTGTATGAAAAGACTGATGGCAAGGATGGATATGTCAGCCTGGAAGTCAACCCTCATCTGGCGCAGGACACCAAAGGTACACTTGAGGAAGCCCGCCGATTGTGGGCCGCACTGAACAGGCCCAACGTTTTCATCAAAGTCCCGGCGACGTCCGATGGCCTTCCTGCAATCCAGCAACTCATCAGCGAAGGAATCAATGTCAACGTGACGTTGCTCTTTGGGTTGCCTCGTTATCGACAGGTTGCGGAAGCCTACATCGCAGGTCTCGAAGCCCGCGCAGCTCAGGGAAAACAAGTGAAACATATAGCCTCGGTGGCCAGCTTCTTTTTAAGCCGCATTGACACCCTGGTGGACCCGCTGGTGGAAAAATTCCTCGAGCTAGGCGGTAAGAAGACGGAAATTGCGATGAAGGTGCATGGGCAAGTGGCCATCTCGAGTGCTAAGGCGGCTTATCAAATCTACAAGGAGATTTTTGGAAATAATAGGTTTAAGAAACTGGCTGATAAGGGTGCTCGTGTACAGCGCCTGCTCTGGGCCAGCACAAGTACCAAGAACCCGGACTACAGCGATATAAAATATATTGAAGCAATAATCGGCTCGGACACCGTAAACACAGTCCCGCGTGAAACCATCGACGCTTACCGTGATCACGGCGATCCGAAATTACGCCTCGAACAAGATATCAAGGAAGCCAACTGGATAATGGCACGATTGCCGGAACTCGGGATCAGTATTGACAAGGTGACTCAACAGCTTGAAGACGAAGGCATCAAGAAATTCGCCGAGCCATTCGACAAGCTGATTGAGGCCTTAACAAAAAAATCATCAGAGTAATAAAAGAGAGAACGATGGAAATAAGCCCTTTTGCCGGAAAACCTGCCAAACCAGCGATGCTGGTTAACGTACCCAAACTCATCACGGCTTATTATACCGAAGTGCCTGATCCGTCGGTGCCGGCGCAACGTGTTGCCTTCGGCACCTCAGGACATCGGGGCTCAGCTTTCGCGAAAGCATTCAACGAAAGGCATATTCTCGCCATCAGTCAGGCCATTTGTCTCTACCGCAATAAGCAAAAGATTGATGGCCCTCTGTTTCTCGGCATTGATACACATGCGCTCTCCGAACCGGCTTTTGCCAGTTCGATTGAAGTGCTGGCGGCCAATCGGGTGGAAGTCATGATTGCGGATAATAATGAATACACTCCAACCCCTGTTATTTCTCATGCTATTATCACATACAACCGCGGGCGCCAGGCAGGACTTGCCGATGGCATAGTGATCACGCCTTCGCATAATCCGCCTCATGACGGAGGCTTCAAGTACAATCCTCCTAACGGCGGGCCGGCTGAAACCGATGTCACCGATTGGATCGAAGCGAAATCGAATGAATTTCTTGAGAGAAACCTTCTGGATGTAAAAAGGATTCCTTTTGAGAAGGCCCTTCGCGCCAGCACGACACACCGGCATAATTACCTCGATGCTTATGTGAGTGATCTCGGCAATGTGATCGATATGGACATTATTCGTGGGGCTAAGATTAGTATGGGGGTGGATCCGCTCGGCGGTGCCGGCGTCCACTACTGGGCGCCGATTGCTGAGCGATATAAATTGAACCTGACAGTTGTCAACGAGGCCGTCGATCCGACCTTTCGTTTCATGACGGTGGATTGGGATGGCCAAATCCGCATGGATCCATCCTCGCCTTATGCGATGCAAAGGTTGATTGGTTTAAAAGATCGCTTTGATATTGCCTTTGCCTGTGACACGGACCATGACCGGCACGGAATTGTCACCAGGAGTACCGGACTGCTTTCGCCCAATCACTACCTTTCAGTTGCCATCTTCTACCTTTTTCAACACCGACCAAAATGGCTCAAGGAGGCGGCAATCGGCAAGACAGTGGTAAGTAGCCAGATGATTGATCTCGTCACAGCGAAGCTTGGCCGCAAACTCTACGAGGTGCCGGTCGGTTTCAAGTGGTTCGTTGATGGTTTGCTCGACGGTTCGCTTGGCTTCGGTGGGGAAGAAAGCGCGGGCGCGTCTTTCGTCCGCTTGGATGGAAGAGTTTGGACAACGGACAAAGATGGAATCGTCCCGGCTTTACTTGCCGCGGAAATAACGGCAAAAATGAGCCGCGATCCTGGGGAGATATATCGTGAACTTACCCGCGAATTCGGTGAGCCTACCTATGACCGAGTTGAGGCGCCAGCCACCCCGGAGCAAAAGGGATTGCTGGCAAAACTCTCGCCGCAACAGGTCCGGCGCACAGATCTGGCTGGCGAAAAGATCCAGACTATCCTAACCCGCGCCCCGGGCAACGGCGTGCCCATCGGTGGGTTAAAAATAATCGCAAAGAGCGGATGGTTTGCGGCGCGGCCGTCAGGGACCGAAAATATCTACAAGATTTATGCGGAGAGCTTCCGGGGAGCGGATCATCTGCGCGGCATCCTAGAGGAAGCCCAAACGATTGTCAGCGATGCTTTGACGGCGTCCCCGCAGAAGTCAGGAATTTCGTCCAAGACAAATTTGAAGAAGAAACCATGAGCAGCAGGAAACTAATCGCCGACACAGAGCTGGAAAGGCTTCAGCACGAATCATTCAGCTACTTTCTGCATGAGACGAATCCAGCCAACGGTCTGGTGATCGACAAGACCGCAGCGGATTGGCCTGCCAGTATTGCCGCTACCGGCTTCGCGTTGGCAGCTTACCCGTTGGCTGTCGAGCGAGGATTTATGCCGCGTGCCTTAGCGGTAGAACGAACGCTGACCACGCTGCGTTTTTTCTGGAACAGCCCGCAAGGCCCCGACCCCGACGCCACTGGCTACCAGGGCTTTTATTATCATTTTCTCGACATGCAAACCGGCCGGCGCGCTTGGCAATGCGAACTGTCAACGATAGATAGCACTTTTCTGCTGGCGGGTGCGTTGACGGCGGGAGTTTATTTTGACGCGGATACGGCCGGCGAGCATGAAATCCGCACCCTCGCCGACACGCTCTATCGCCGCGCGGATTGGCAATGGGCGCAAAACCGTGGCGCAATGGTTACGCACGGCTGGAAGCCCGAAAGCGGATTTCTCAAATACCGTTGGGAAGGCTACGATGAGGCGATGCTGCTGTATATCCTGGGGCTGGGTTCGCCTGCTCATCCGCTGCCCGAGAGCGGCTACGCCGCGTGGACTTCGACTTACCGGTGGGAACACTGTTACGGATATGAATATCTTTACGCCGGGCCGTTGTTCACGCACCAGCTCTCGCATGTCTGGATTGATTTTCGCGGCATTCAGGACGCGTTCATGCGCATCAAGGGCATCGACTATTTCGAGAACAGCCGCCGCGCGACTTATGTGCAGCAACAGTACGCGATGGAAAATCCGTTTAAGTTCGCCGGTTATGGCCGCAATTGCTGGGGAATTACCGCGAGTGACGGCCCTGGCCCCGACACGATCAAAGTGGGCGGCATCGAGCGCCAATTCTTCGATTACCTAGGACGAGGCGTGCCGTATGGCCCCGACGACGGAACCATCGCGCCGTGGGCGGTGGTGACATCACTGCCGTTTGCGCCCGAGATCGTGCTGCCCGCGATAGACCATTATATTAACCAGGTTGAATTAACAAAGCACAATCCCTACGGCTTCAAAGCGACTTTTAACCCGACCTACCCGGTAAAATCCAGCAATCCCTATGGCTGGGTATCGCCATGGCATTTCGGGCTTAATCAAGGGCCGATTATTTTGATGATCGAAAACTATCGTACCGGCTTATTGTGGCGATTGATGCGAGACTGCCCTTATATCAAAAGCGGCTTGCAGCGAGCGGGTTTTGGCGGGGGTTGGTTATGAACCCTGTACTTTCGCGCGTGTTCAGCGGCCCCGCCACGCCGATACCGGCAGTGAAGTTGCTGTCGAACGGCCGATACCACGCGATGATCACGAACGCGGGAGGCGGCTACAATCGCTGGAAGGACATCGCGGTCACGCGCTGGCGCGAGGATAGTACGCGCGACAATTGGGGCACGTTCTGCTACCTCCGCGATGTGGCGAACGGTGCGTTTTGGTCAACCACCTATCAACCAACACTCAGCCCATCTGCGGCCTATCAAGCAAATTTTTCAGGGTCGTGCCCGGTCTTCCGCTGTTATGAACAGGGCCTAGATGCGCACACGCAGATTGCCGTTTCGCCCGAGGATGACATCGAGGTACGGCGAATTTGCATCACGAACCGTTCGGGTGCACGCAAGGTAATCGACCTGACGAGTTATGCAGAAGTGGTTCTCGCCTTGGCTGCTGCCGACGCTGCGCATCCCGCTTTCAGCAATCTTTTTGTCCAGACGGAGATCATCCGTGAGCATCAGGCGATCCTGTGCAATCGCCGGTCTGGCGCTGCCGGCCATGCGGCACTATGGATGTTTCACCGGATTCTCCTCAATGAGTCGGCTTTTGGCGACATGTCGTATGAAACGGACCGGATGCGTTTCATTGGCCGCGGGAATTCGCTCGTCAATCCGCAGGCGATGCGTGATGTCGCGGCGCTGTCGGGCAGCGAGGGTTCCGTGCTTGATCCGATTGTCGCTATCCAATGCCGGATAACACTGGATCCGGAACAATCGGCAACGGTCTCTCTCGTCTCCGGCATCGGTGAGTCCCGCGACGCATGCCTGAAGCTCATCGAGAAATACCAGGATGGGCATTTGCCCAATCGCGTCTTCGGACTGGCATGTACGCACAGCCAGTCGGTCCTGCGGCAGCTCAATGCGACCCAGGCCGACGCACAACTCTATGACCGCCTCGCCGACTCTATTATTTACACCAATGCTTCACTACGCGCCGATCCTAGCATTCTCATCAAGAATCGCCGCGGGCAGTCTGGTTTATGGGGCAATTCAATTTCCGGGGATTTACCGATCGTGCTATTGCAGATCGGGGAACCGGCCAATATCGATTTAGTGCGCCAGCTATTGAAGGCCCACGCCTACTGGCGTTTAAAGGGACTGACAGTCGATCTGGTTATCTGCAACTCAGAGGGTACAGATAACCGGCAATCGCTCCACGATCAGATCATGACGCTGATCGCCGCAGGCACCGAAGCCAATCTGAGCGATCAGCCGGGTGCAATATTCGTGAGACTTGTAGAGCCTTTGTCAAGCGAGGACCGCATTCTGCTTCAGTCGGTCGCCCGCGTGGTGCTCGATGAAAGGGGTGGCGCGCTGGCGGAACAGATCAACCGACGCAGCTTTGCTGAAGCTGTTGTTCCACTTTTAACACCAGCTCGAACGCTGCACATAGAACCAGCGCCGGCCGGCGAGTTTTCTCGTGACAATCTGATATTTTTCAACGGGCTTGGCGGATTCACCCCTGACGGAGGCGAATACGTAGTTACGATCGGACCCGGTCAGGTGACGCCGGCACCGTGGGTGAACGTACTCGCAAATCCATTGTTCGGCACTATTGTCTCGGAAAGCGGCTGCGCCAATACATGGAGCGAGAACGCGCACGAGTTTCTCCTCACGCCATGGTCGAACGACCCCGTAAGCGATTCTGGCGGCGAAGCCTTTTACCTCCGGGACGAAGAAAGTGGACACTTCTGGTCCCCAGCGCCCTGGCCCAGCCGCGGACAAGGATATTACGTTTGCCGGCACGGATTCGGCTACAGTGTGTTCAACCATACTGAGGATGGTATCGAGTCCGAACTGTGGGTTTATGTGGCGCTGGATTCACCGATCAAGTTTGCGGTGTTGAAGGCGCGCAACAAGTCAGGCCCGTCGCGCCGCCTCTCTGTCACCGGATATATCGAATGGGTACTGGGAGAACTGCGGCCAAAATCGATGATGCATGTGATCACGGAGATGGATCCCAACACCGGCGCGCTGTTAGCGCATAACTCATTCAACGAGGAGTTCGGCGAACGAATTGCTTTTTTCGATGTGGAGGATACGACGCGAAGTTTCAGTGGCGACAGGACTGAATTCATTGGTCGCAACGGAACGCTTCTGAATCCGGCCGCTATGTCGTTGCCGCGGCTTTCCTGCAGGGTAGGCGCGGCACTGGATCCTTGTGCCGCGATCCAGGTGCCATTCGAGCTGGCCGATGGGCAAGAACGCGAGATCATTTTCAGGCTTGGGGCGGCTCGAAACGGCGATGACGCGCGCCATATGGTGCAGCGTTTTCGAGGATCTGCTGTCGCGCGCAGCGCGCTCGAAGTCGTCACGAACTACTGGAAACACACCCTCGGCGCGGTATACGTGGAAACGCCCGATCCATCCATTAATGTGCTGGCGAATGGCTGGCTAGTCTATCAAACTATGGCTTGCCGCCTGTGGGGACGGAGCGCGTTTTACCAGTCATCGGGCGCTTTTGGTTTTCGCGATCAGCTGCAGGACGTAATGGCACTCGTTCACACCGAGCCAGGTCTTGTGCGCTCGCATTTGCTCCTCTGTGCATCCCGTCAGTTCAAGGAAGGCGATGTACAGCATTGGTGGCATCCTCCGCTGGGCCGGGGTGTTCGTACCCTTTGCTCGGATGATTTCCTTTGGCTGCCATTGGCGACGTGTCGCTATGTTTCGAGTACCGGTGATACCGGTGTGCTGGATGAGTCCATCCAGTTTCTGGAGGGCCGTCCGCTCAAGCCGGAGGAGGAATCGTATTACGAGCTACCCAGCCGGTCTGACGAAACAGCGACGCTATACGAGCATTGCGTGCGGGCAGTACAAAGGGGCCTCCGCTTTGGCGGACACGGCCTGCCGCTCATGGGTACCGGCGACTGGAACGACGGCATGAACAAAGTGGGCGCGCAGGGTAAAGGCGAAAGCATTTGGCTGGGCTTTTTTCTCCATTACGTGCTCATGAAATTCGCTAACGTTGCACAACTGCATGGCGATCAGGCTTTCGTCGAGCTTTGCTACAAGGAAGCAGCAAAGCTTCGCCAGAATATCGAGGAGCATGGCTGGGATGGCGAATGGTACCGCCGCGCTTACTTCGACGACGGTACGCCGCTTGGATCGGCAAGTAACCTTGAATGCCAAATTGGTTCGATTGCGCAAAGCTGGTCTGTTTTATCCGGGGCGGCTGATGCCAAGCGCTCGCGAATGGCCATGGACGCGCTCGACAAGTACCTTGTGCACCGAGACGACGCAGTTATCCAGTTGCTGATGCCTCCATTCGACAAATCGACTCCTGACCCGGGTTATATAAAGGCATATGTTCCCGGCGTCAGAGAGAATGGCGCGCAATACACACATGCGGCAGTCTGGGCCGTGATAGCATTCGCCGCCATAGGGGACAACCGTCGCGCATGGGAACTGTTGTCGATCATCAATCCGGTGAACCATGCAGGGAGCGCCGCGTCGATTGCAATTTACAAAGTGGAACCGTATGTCATCGCGTCCGATGTGTATGCGCTGTCGCCCCATACCGGCCGCGGTGGCTGGACCTGGTACTCAGGTTCGGCGGGCTGGATGTATCGGTTGATCGTGGAATCAATCCTGGGACTGCGGCTCAAGGGGGACAAGCTGCATGTCGAACCTTGCATACCTGCGCACTGGGTGTCGTTCAAGATGAACTATCGGTATCGGGAGACGGTCTATCAAATCACAGTATGTCAAACGCGGGCAACGGATGGCGTGGCGATGTTGACGCTCGACGGCATCGAGCGGCATGACCTTGTCATCCCTTTAGTTGACGATCGACAGAAACACGAAGTCGATCTGCGAATTCACATTCCACAGGGTTGGTCTTGATGGGTTGAGTATGAGCGAGACGGTGCCAGAAGGGTAACGACCGAATGAAGCAAAATGGAGGAAAATCTATGAGCAAACAAACACCTGTCAGCAAGTCGATCTACAGTCTTTTGCCGACGGACATCGAGGGATTCGATTCCCTGGCGGAGCTGGCCCTGGATATGCGCTGGTCGTGGAATCATGCCTCCGACGAAGTGTGGCGGCAGCTTGATCCCGCACTGTGGGATATCACCTATAACCCTTGGGCCGTCTTACAGACTGTATCAAGAGACAAACTCCAAAGCATGCTGTCCGATCCCGTTTTCCGCAAAAGCGTCGATGACCTTGTGCAAGCCCGGAGTCAGGCGGCTAAATCCCCGGCGTGGTTTCAGCAAGATCATCCACAGTCGCCCCTGAGCTGTATTGCTTATTTCAGCATGGAGTTTATGCTGAGCGAAGCTCTCCCCATTTATTCGGGTGGGCTGGGCAATGTGGCCGGCGATCAGCTCAAATCTGCCAGCGATCTGGGTGTGCCGGTGATCGGCGTGGGACTGCTATACCAGCAAGGCTATTTTCGTCAGGTGGTCGACAAAGACGGAGCTCAACAGGCTCTCTTCCCCTATAACGATCCCGGACAACTGCCGATCACGCCTTTGCGCCAAGCAAGCGGCGAGTGGTTGCGGTTGGAGATCGCCTTACCGGGTTATTCGGTCTGGCTGCGCGCCTGGCAAGTCCAAGTCGGCAGAGTAAAACTTTACCTGCTGGATAGCAATGACGCGGCGAATTACCCTGCTCATCGAGGAATCACCAGCGAACTCTATGGAGGGGGACCGGAACTGCGCCTCAAGCAAGAACTGCTCCTCGGGATCGGCGGATGGCGGCTGCTTGGTGCGCTTGGCATCCAGCCGGAAGTCTGTCATCTGAATGAAGGACATGCGGCCTTTGCCGTTTTGGAACGCGCCTGCAGTTTCATGCAAGAGACCGGACAGCCCTTCGAAGTGGCACTGGCCGTCACGCGAGCGGGGAACCTCTTCACCACCCACACGGCAGTAGCCGCCGGCTTTGACCGCTTCGATCCGACCCTCATTCAGCAATACCTCAAGGGCTACGCCGAGCAGAAACTCGGCATCTCTCTCGATGATTTGTTGGCTCTGGGCCGGGAGAACCCGAGGGACTCGTCGGAAAGTTTCAATATGGCTTATCTGGCGATCCGCGGGAGCGGGGCGGTCAATGGCGTGAGTCGGTTGCATGGGAAAGTCAGTCGGCACCTCTTTGAGCCTCTTTTCCCCCACTGGCCAGCGGACGAAGTGCCCATCGGACACGTTACCAACGGGGTTCATATGCCGAGCTGGGACTCGGCAGAATCTGACGATCTGTGGACTGACGCCTGTGGAAAAAACCGCTGGCTGGGTACGACTGAAACTTTGGAACAGAATATCCGCCGCGTTTCTGACGTCAAGCTCTGGCAATTTCGCAACGTTGCCACAAAGTCTCTTGTTGAATACGCCCGCGAACGATTGTCCCGGCAACTGGCCGCCTCAGGCGCGTCGCCCGAGATGGTTGACGAAGCAAAACATCTATTTGATCCCAACGCATTGACGCTGGGCTTTGCGCGCCGTTTCGCGACCTACAAGAGGCCGAACCTGCTGCTGAACGACCCGGAGAGGCTGCTCCGCCTGTTGACCAATCCTCAACGGCCCGTGCAACTCATTCTTGCCGGTAAGGCTCATCCGGCGGACCAGGCCGGGCAGGCCTTGATTCAGGAATGGACCCATTTTATCCGGCGGCCGGAGGCCCACTCCAATGTGATCTTCCTGAGCGACTACGACATGCTGTTAACGGAGCACTTGGTGCAGGGGGTGGATGTCTGGATCAACACGCCACGACGGCCTTGGGAAGCCTGCGGCACGAGCGGAATGAAAGTGCTCGTCAATGGAGGCATTAATCTGTCGGAGTTGGATGGCTGGTGGTCGGAAGCATACATACCTGAAGTGGGGTGGGCGTTGGGGGACGGCCGTGCGCATGGCGACGATCCAGCCTGGGACGCTGTCGAAGCCGACGCGCTCTACGACCTGCTCGAACGCGAGGTCATCCCCGAGTTTTATACCCGCAACACGCAGGGCATTCCCGCTGCCTGGGTGACGCGTATGCGTGAAAGCATGGCGCGGTTAACCGCACAGTTTTCTGCCAACCGCGCCGTACGCGAGTACACCGAACAACATTACATCCCGTCGGCTGCTGCCTACCGTGAGCGCGCTTCCGATAGAGGTGCTATGGGCAAAAAGGTGGTCAATTGGCAGCATACTATCGAGCAAAAATGGGCTGCGATACGTTTTGGCGAAATAAAGGTTGAAACCAATGAACAGCAGCATATATTTGAAATTATGGTCTATCTTAAGGACCTCGACCCCAAGGCGGTGCGGGTAGAGCTTTACGCAGACGGCGTCATGGGCGGTGCTCCCATACTGCAGGAGATGAAGCGCGTTCGCCAACTGGCCGGCTCGTCGGATGGCACCGTTTACAGCGCGGCTGTGTCTGCAGCCCGCCCTTCAACGGACTTTACGGCGCGAGTAATACCGCACTGCTCCGGCGTTGCGATCCCTTTGGAAGACCCACGAATCCTATGGCAGCGATGATTCGATTTTTAAGGAAGAAGGACTACGAGATCGTTATGGTTTTCAGAGGCGATGGAGCCCAGTTTCTACTGAATGATGAGGCATATAACCTTAAAGTGAAGCAAGCTTATTTCCAAGGGCAATCTTAACAAGGCAATGATCGAAGACATGCACAAAGGCAGGGTGAAGATGGACGATTATCATGTGGCCATGAAATTTAAAGGCTTAAAAACCGAAGATATCTTTCCTTTCGGCCGTGTTGTGGTTTCCGGTATTGGTGCCATGGATGATTTCGAAAAATCCTGTTAAATGGGAATAACCCCTTGAATGTAAAGCCCTTACAAAGAGGGACTACAATAAAAAAGGAGGTGGTCAACGATGTCGTAGTCAATCTACCTCGAGTCACGTCATTAATTATTAAAATCACAAATCTAAGGAGGATTAACCATGTCAAAGGAAAATGTTGGTATTGCTATATTCAATACTCACGGCGAGGCAGAAAATGTCGTAAAGGAATTGCAAAAATCGGGCTTCGATATGAAGAAACTATCCATCGTGGGCAAAGACTACCATACTGAGGAACAGGTTGTCGCCTACTACAATACGGGTGACCGCATGAAGTACTGGGGCAAACTGGGCGCCTTTTGGGGCGGCCTGTGGGGTATTTTATTCGGAGCCGCCTTCTTCTGGATCCCCGGGATTGGTCCGCTTGTTGTAGCAGGTCCGCTTGTCTCCGCCATCGTTGGAGCCCTGGAGGGTGCTGTGGCAGTTGGAGGATTAAGTGCCCTTGGCGCCGGTCTTTACAGCATTGGCATTCCTAAGGACAGCATTATCAAGTATGAATCCTCCGTCAAGTCCGACAAGTTCCTGCTGGTTGTTCATGGCTCGGGGGATGATCTGGCCAAGGCCAAGGATATTCTGAAAAGCACCGGTCACGAAGTGTCCGTTCATTCTCCCAGTGAGAGATGATCGCCCCGGTGGTGTTGCTGCGGGGAGGAAGCTCCAGGCAACCAGAGAAACGGCCACTATTCAGGTGCCTAAAGCATGGAGGTAATCAAAATGAGAAAAAGCAGCTCTTTTGCATCATTGGTTTTTTGCGTAATTCTTGGCATCGGCGTAGGATTAGCGTTTGCCGTGTATAGATTCACAGGTAACACGGAAACATGGATTGGAGTCACTGCCTTTGTTATCGCCCTCATTATTTCTCTCGCAATTAAGGTTGCGGATCAGTGGGAAAGGGTGGTGATATTACGGTTAGGCAAATTCCGCTCCCTTAAAGGACCGGGACTGTTTTTCATTATCCCGGTCATCGACGTGATACCTTACTGGATTGACACCCGCGTGATCACCGCTTCTTTCAAGGCAGAGAAGACTCTTACCAAAGATACTGTGCCGGTGGATGTAGATGCGGTGCTATTCTGGAAAGTTTTGGACCCCAAGAAGGCCGCCCTGGATGTAGCCGACTATCAAAGCGCTATAAGTTGGGCCTCCCAAACGGCTCTGCGTGATGTTATCGGCAAGACCATGCTTTCGGACATGCTGGAAGGCAGAGAAAAGATTAGTAAGGAGCTGCAGAAGATCATTGATGAGCGTACCGAGCCATGGGGCATTAATGTTATTTCGGTTGAAGTCAAGGATGTACTTATTCCCTCGGCCTTGGAGGATGCGATGTCGATGCAGGCCCAAGCGGAAAGAGAACGTCAGGCCCGGGTGATTCTGGGAGATTCAGAGCGACAGGTGGCGGAAAAATTTGCAGAAGCGGCCAAGACCTACACAAACAATCCTATCGCTCTTCATTTGAGGGCGATGAATATGCTCTACGAAGGTTTGAAGCAAAACTCAACGATCGTAATTGTACCCAGTTCAGCCGTGGATACCATGCAGCTTGGCGGCATGGCCGGGTTAACAGCCTTGACTATGGGAATCGGCCAGGATAAAGCAAACAAAGCGAAGGAAAGCGAGCCCAGAAAACAAGAATGACTTCAATGAACAATGGCAGCGGTGATTGGATTTCGAAAGGTTAAAGAATGAATAAAAAAGAGCCAATGCAAAAGGCAACAAAACCGAAAAGAATGCGACGCCCAAAAGGTCAGATGTCGTCCATGTCAGGACAGGCCGCAGAAAAGGCGGAGGCGACCACAGGTCTGACTACGTCCGAACGCACCCTGCATGATTATGTGGCAGAGGTATCGGAGCGGACTGATGTTCGAGTTGGTGTGCCATTGCCTCTGGGAACCCATGCGCGTGGCGAAGGAGTGAACTTTGCGTTCTTCAGCCGACATGCCAGCCGCGTTCGGCTGGAGTTGTTTGATTATCCCGAAGATGCCACGGCCTTCAGGGTGATTGATCTTAATCCCGCGCGCAACCGCACCGGTGACGTGTGGCACGTCTGGATTGAGGGGATTCGGCCGGGGGGCCAGCTGTATGCCTATCGCGTGGACGGCCCTTACGAACCGAGCGAAGGGCATCGTTTCAATTTCAACAGGCTTCTTCTCGATCCTTTCGCTACCGCGATTTCGCGGCTGCCCCGGTGGAATTTTGCATCGGCACGTGGATACGACCCGTCGGCGCCGGAGCAAGACTTGGCTCTCTCGAAGCTGGACAATTCCAGGTCGATGCCGAAATGCGTATTTGTCAACGAACCCTTCGACTGGGATGGAGACCAGCCACCCCGGCATCCGTGGTCGAAGACCGTCATTTACGAAACGCATGTTCGCGGCTTTACCATTCACCCCAAGTCGGGCGTGGACCATCCGGGAACCTACCGAGGCCTGATGGAAAAGATTTCCTATCTCAAAACGCTGGGAGTGACCTCTGTGGAACTGATGCCCGTGCAGGAGTTCAATGAAACTTCCGTCACGCGCAGGGATCCGCAAACAAGTCAACCGCTCAGGAATTACTGGGGATACGATCCCGTGGTTTTCTGTGCACCCAAAGCTTCCTACAGCAGTTCGGGAGGTTTGGGCCAGCAGAAGCTGGAGTTCAAGGAAATGGTCCGGGTCTTTCACAAGGCCGGCATCGAAGTGATTCTGGACGTGGTGTTCAATCACACGGCGGAGGGAAACGAGCTGGGTCCGACGCTTTGTTTCCGCGGGATGGATAACGCGATCTTCTACACGCTTGCGGACGACAAACGCTACTACAAGGACTACACGGGCATCGGCAACACCATCAACGCCAACCATCCCGTGGTGCGGGACCACATTTTGGCCGCGCTCCGTTATTGGATGGTCGAGATGCATGTGGATGGATTCCGGTTTGACTTGGCGTCGGTTCTCGGCCGGGACCGTACCGGCAAGCTGCTGGCCAATGCCCCGCTTCTCGAACGGATCGCCGAAGATCCGATCTTGAGAGGTGTCAAGATCGTCGCCGAGGCGTGGGACGCCGCCGGTGCGTACGAGGTAGGTAGTTTTTCAGAGCGGCGCTGGGCGGAGTGGAACGGCCGGTATCGGGATGATGTCCGGCGTTTCTGGCGCGGCGATGATGGGATGCTCGGCTTGTTTGCCAGCCGCATCTGCGGCAGTGCCGACATCTATACCAAGTCCGGCAAAGGCCCCGAGGGCAGCATCAATTTCATCACCTGCCACGATGGCTTCACTCTGAATGACCTAGTGAGCTATCGTTACAAGCACAATGAAGCAAACGGAGAAAACAACCATGACGGGACTGATGCCAACTTCAGCGAGAACTACGGCGCTGAAGGCGAGACAAGGGATGCGGGGATCGAGACCTTGCGGAAAGGCCAAATCAAGAACTTCATCCTGACTCTGTTTATCTCGCGGGGCGTGCCGATGCTGCTCGGCGGGGACGAATTCCGCCGCACGCAAGGCGGCAACAATAATGCGTACTGCCAGGACAACGAAACGAGCTGGTATGACTGGAGCTGTCTGGAACACCACAAGGAGATTTTCCGCTTCACCGGTGGCCTGATCGCCTTTCGTCGTAGCCATCCGATTTTGAGTAAGGAGCAATTCTACACGGACGCCGAAATCCATTGGTTTGGCCCGCAAGGAGGATTGCCCAACTGGGCCGACCCGAAAGAAAAACAGTTTGGCTGTCTGATCCATGAAGATGAGCAGCGCGAACTTTGCCTGATGTTCAATGCCGGCCCCAATGCGGTCGATTTCGGTTTGCCCCCCGTACTGCCGGGGGCTCGGTGGCATCTGGCCATTGACACCTCTCGCGAAGCGCCACAAGATCTGTTTGATGCGGGCGAGGAACCGCTTTGGGAAGATCCACAAACTTACCACCTGAGCCCCCGATCTAGCGCCATACTTCTGGCTCGAGGAACG
>Ga0182021_10002684_pt1 | contig 20826 bp, 12 predicted proteins | sample 612E3MmetaG_FD_120493 | JGI IMG/M metagenome (GOLD analysis project Ga0182021, IMG submission 120493) | Permafrost microbial communities from Stordalen Mire, Sweden - 612E3M metaG (Illumina Assembly) | ecosystem: Environmental > Terrestrial > Soil > Wetlands > Permafrost | place: Sweden... | reverse complement strand
GCCGCGGCCACGGTCTCGAAGTAGTCGCCCAGGCCTCGGTTCGCGGCCAGGACGGCGGCATCCTTGGGGGGAAGGGCGTATTGCGAGATGAAACGCTCCTTGCGGGCCGCCGGCAGTTCGGGCAGGGAGGCGCGGACCTTCTCCACATACGCCTCGTCCAACTCGATGGGGGCTAGATCGGGCTCCGGGAAGTAGCGGTAATCGTGCGCCTCTTCCTTGCTCCGCAGGCTGGAGACAGTGCCGGTTCCCGGATCGAAGTGGACGGTCGCCTGAATCACCCGGTCGCCGCCTTCGATGGTCTCTTTCTGCCGCTCGATCTCCGCCTCGAGGCCGCGCTGAACGAAGCGGAAGGAGTTCATGTTCTTGAGTTCAGTCTTGGTGCCGAAGGGATCGCCGGGCTGACGGATGGAAACGTTGGCGTCGCAACGGAGCGAGCCCTCTTCCATGTTGACGTCGGAGACGCCCAGCGATTGCACCAGACTGCGCAACTGGGTGAGGAAGACCCGGGCCTGCTCCGGCGTGCTGATGTCTGGTTCGCTCACGATCTCCACCAGCGGGGTGCCGCCCCGGTTGAAGTCCACCAGAGAGTAGTCGGCCCCGTCGATGCGGCCAGACGCGCCTCCCGCATGTACCAACTTGCCGGCGTCCTCTTCCAAGTGAACCCGGGTGATGCCCACTCGCAACTCGCTGCCGTCGTCCAGTTCCACGTCCAAGTATCCGCCGATGCCCAGGGGCAGGTCGTACTGCGAGATCTGGTAGGCCTTGGGCAGGTCGGGATAGAAGTAGTTCTTGCGGTGGAATATGGTGCGCTCGGCGATGCGGCAGTTGAGGGCGAGGGCGATCCTCGTCGCGTACTCGATAGCTTTCTCGTTGGTCACCGGCAGCACGCCTGGATGGCCCAGGCAGATAGGACACACATGCGTGTTCGGCGGATCGCCGAAGGACAACTCGCAGCCGCAGAACATCTTGGTGCGGGTGTTCAGCTGCACGTGGATCTCCAAGCCTATGACGGCTTCCCAGGTCTCGTCCGGGGCGCCGGCCATGGCGCCGCCCCTGCCGCCGGTGACTTCCGCCGCGCTCACGCCGCCACCCCCTTGATCACCGGCACGGTGGGTACGTGCAGGTGCTGCTCCAAAGCGTGCGACGCCTCCAGCAGCCCCTTTTCGGAGAAGTGCGGCCCTATCAGTTGCAGCCCCACCGGCATGCCGGCCGAGAAACCCGCCGGGATGCTGATGCCCGGCAGCGCCGCCAGGTTCACCGGGATGGTGCAAAGGTCGGACAGGTACATGGCCAGCGGGTCGGCCACCTTCTCGCCGATCTTGAAGGCCACGGTGGGCGACGTCGGCGAGATGAGGTAGTCGAAATCCTCGAACGCCCGGGCGAAGTCCTTGATGATGAGCGTCCGGGTGCGTTGCGCCTGAGCGTAGTAGGCGTCGTAGTAGCCCGCGGACAGCGCGTAGGTGCCGATCATGATGCGCCGCTTGACCTCCGTGCCGAACCCCTCGCTGCGGGTGCGCGTGTACATCTCGTAAAGGTCGTGGGAGCCGGCGTGACGGTGACCGTACCGCACCCCGTCGAAGCGGGCCAGGTTGGCGCTGGCCTCCGACGGCGCGATGAGGTAGTACGCGGCGATGCCGCGCATCACGCTGGGCAGGCTCACCTCTTCGCACACCCCGCCCAAGGCGCCGATAGTGTCCACGGCGGAACCGAAGACCTCGCTCACCCCCGGTTCGACAGCGTCGCCGACGAGCTCTTTGATGACGCCGAAGCGCAGACCCTCCAGGGCGCTTCGCGAGGGTATCCCGGCCGGCTCGCGCAGCCCGAGGCTGGTGGAGTCGAGCGGGTCCTTGCCGGCGATGATGTCCAGCAGCGCGGCTGCGTCTTTGGTGTCGCGCGTGAGGGGGCCGATCTGATCGAGCGAGCTGGCGAATGCCACCAAGCCGTACCGGCTGACGGCGCCGTAGGTGGGCTTCAGACCCACCACGCCGCACAGTGACGCGGGCTGGCGGATCGAGCCGCCTGTGTCGGTTCCCAGGGCCCACGGGGCCTCTGAGGCGGCCACGCACGCGGCGGAGCCGCCGCTGGAGCCGCCCGGCACCCGGTCCAAGTCCCAGGGGTTCCGCGTGGTCTGGTAGGCGGAGTTCTCGGTGGAGCTGCCCATGGCGAACTCGTCCATGTTCAGCTTGCCCAGGAAGACGAGCCCTGCCGCCCGCAGCTTCGCGATGATGGTGGCGTCGTAGGGCGGAATATAGCCCTTGAGGATCTTGGAGGCGCAGGTGGTCTCCATGCCCTTCACGGCGAAGATGTCTTTGAGGCCGATGGGCACACCCTCCCAGGGCTGCCGCGCGGAGAAAGGCTTCGCGTCCACGGCCGCAGCCGCCGCCATCGCCCCTTCCTCGTCGACGAGGAGGTACGACTTCACCTGCCCGTCCACCGCCGCGATGCGGTCCAGGTAAGCGCGGGTGAGTCCCTGGGCCGAAACCTGGCCGGATGAGAGGAGTTCCCGGCACCGCCAGGCGGTGAGCCCTACTACGTCGCTGCCCGCGGTCCCGCCGCCGAAGCCGGTATCGCTCAGGGCCGTCACCCTATTTTCGGGACGACGAACTGCCCGCGCTCGACATCGGGTCCGTTCGCCATGGCCGCCTCGTGGCTGAGACCTTCCCGCGGCTCGTCGGGCCGTAGTACGTTCTTGAGGGCCACGGCATGCGAGGTCGTCTCCAGGCCGGAGAGGTCCAGTTCGGAAAGTTGTTCCACGTACCCGATGATCTGCTCCAGCTCCGGTTGCAGCCGGGCGAGCTCCTCCTCGTCGAAGTGAAGGCGCGCGAGCCGCGCTACATGCTCGACCTCTCGGCGGGTGATCATCCTGCAGCTCTCCTTGAGGGCTTGGTGGGACAGGGGATTATAGCCGACCACCAACCGCCCCGGCGCAGGCCGGCTGCTCGGACGCAGTGGTGCGCAAAAAAAGTGGGCGCCTTGGCAGGCGCCCGAGAGGAGAAAGGAGAGTTTTTGAATGGGAAAAACTCTCACCCCCTATATCGGGCCCGGCGACCCGGGACTTTAGGCCCGAATTTGACTCTGCGTATACGACTTTCGTCCCACAGAACACCCACGGCCTATCCTCGGGCACAAAAAAGCCCCGCCGGAGCGGGGCTCGAAGATGACAGAGAACTATCTCTTCTTTGTGATCTACGCCGGCGAGACGTTCGCCGCCTGAAGACCTTTCGGACCTTGTACGACTTCGAACTTCACGGCCTGGCCTTCGGACAGCGTCCGGAAGCCCTCGACCTGGATCTCACTGAAATGGACGAAGAGATCCTCACCCTCCGGCTGCTCAATGAATCCGTAGCCCTTTTCGGGACTAAACCACTTGACAGTCCCCTCAGCCAACCCTGCGACCTCCATGTCTTTGGGAGCGACCCGGCACCCCGTGCCCACCCCACTCTACTGCGATACGTGCCCCCGCTGGGACCCGCCTCAGGTACAGTACCGGACTGAGGGGAAGCGGTCAAGCGTCTAATCGCTCCCTCGGGTTATTCGATGTCCCTCAGACGCTGGGCCGCCCGGTAGTTCTTGAGCCGGTTGAGAGTCTTCGCCTCGATCTGGCGGATGCGTTCCCGGGTGACGCCGAAGCGGTCGCCCACCTCCTCCAGGGTCCGCGGGCGCTCGCCTTTGAGGCCGTACCGAAGCTCCAGCACCTTGCGGTCCCGCTCGGGCAGGGCGTCGAGCACACGGAACAACTCTTCCCGCCTGATCTCCTTGAAGACCACCTCGAGCGGCTGGTCGGCGTCGGCATCCTGGATGAAGTCGCCCAGCTTGGAGTCCTCCTCGTCGCCCACCGGCGTCTCCAGCGACACGGGCTCCTGCGCTGTCTTCTGGATCTCGGCGACCTTGTGCGGCGTCACCCCCAGCGCTTGGGCGATCTCCACCACCGTCGGCTCCCGGCCGCTGCTCTGCAAGAGCTCCCGCTGCACCCGGTTCATCTTGTTCATGGTCTCCACGGCGTGCACAGGTACCCGGATGGTCCGGGCCTGGTCGGCGATGGCCCGGGTTATGGCCTGCCGTATCCACCAGGTGGCGTAGGTGGAGAACTTGTACCCCAGCCTGTAGTCGAACTTCTCCACCGCGCGGATGAGCCCCAGGTTGCCCTCCTGGATGAGGTCCAAGAACACGAGCCCCCGCCCCATGTAGCGCTTGGCGATGGAGACCACCAGCCGCAGGTTGGCTTCCGTCAGCCGGCGCTTGGCTTCCACGTCCTTCTTCTCGATGAGCTTCGCCAGTTCGACCTCCTGCGACCAGGTGAGCAGCGGGATGCGGCCGATCTCGCGCAGATACATCCGCACCGGGTCGTCCACGGTATGGTCGATGGTGACGTCGAGCAGCCCCAGGAACTCCTCCTCCTCGGAGAAATCCTCCGACTCCTCCTCGTCGGAGTCGCCGACCTCCACTCCCATCTCGCCGAGCAATGAGTAGATGAAGTCCAGCTCCTCCGGCGAAAGGTCGGCATCGCCGGCCATGGCCCCAATATCGTCCGGGGACATCGAGCCTTGCAGCCGCGCCGCATCCAGGATCTCTTGGAGCACGTCGTCGTCCAGTCCGGATCCGTTGGTCATCTACGACCGCCCCTCTTCCGGGTCCAGATTGGTGAGGTTGGACCGCACGCTCGCAAGCAACTGCTGCAGATGGAAGAGTTGGCGTTGCTCCTTCTGCACGTCGTCGCCCTCGTCCAGGTGGCTGCGCAGATCGGTGACGGTGCGCGTGAGGTACTGCTCCTGCACACGCAGGTGCAACTCCTCCAGGACCGCCACGGGATATCGCTCCTGGTCCGCCTCCATCACCAGGCGGACGTAGAGCCGCCCGGCCTCGGAGTCGCCGCGGGCTCGGGCCTGCAGCCCGGCCACCGCTTTCTGCCCCGGGGGAGCACCGCTCTCGGGCGAGAACGCGTCGCAAAGTCCCTCGAAGACCTCGCGGTTACTGGGATCGGAGAAATGCTCGGAGGTGAGGACCTGCAGGATGGCCGCTGCGCGTTCGGGGTGGCATGCAGCAGCCACCAGGAACTCGCGCTCGATATCCGTCTCGGACGCCAGCAGGCGCTCGGCCATGCTCGGCCCCCGGTTCGCAGCCGCCCCGGCGCCGTTCCGCCTGCGCTGCCCGGAGCTGCCCAGAAGCATGGCCACGCTGTCGGCCGACAGCCTGAGCCGGTCCGCCACCACCGGGATCTCCTCTTCCCTCTCCTTGAGGGAGGCCGCGCGTTGCATGATGCGCCGCACCTCCTCGAAGGCCCGGACCCGCCCGTCCTTGGTGGCCGTGTCGCTGCGGTCCAGGGCCTGCCGCAACTCGAACCCCAGCAGCGACATCTTGTCGGCCATCGCCTTGGCCACCTGCTCCTTGCCCCCCTGAACCGCCAGGTCAGCAGGGTCCTTGCCCGGCGGCAGGAGCGCCACCCGGGGGCGCAGGGAATGGCCGCGGGCCAGTTCACCGGAGCGAAGCATGGCTTCGGTCCCGGCCCGATCCGCATCGAACATGAAGGTGATGTTGCTGGTGAAGCGCATCATCAGGCCGATCTGTCCGTCGGTCAGCGATGTGCCCATCGACGCGACGACGTTCTTGACTCCCGCCTGCGCGAGTCCCAGGACATCCGTGTAGCCTTCCACCACCACGACCTCGTCGGCCTCCGCTATCGCGCGCCGCGCCTGGTAGAGCCCGTAGAGCAGGTGGCTCTTCTGGTACAGCGGTCCTTCCGGCGAGTTGAGGTACTTGGGGTTCTCGTCCTTGAGCGTCCTGCCCCCGAACCCCACCACTCTGCCTCGGTGATCTACCAGCGGGAACATCAGCCGGCCGCGGAAGCGGTCGTACGTCTTGCCCGTCTGGCGCACCAGGAGGCCGGCTTCCTCGAGTTCCCGGTCTGAGAAGCCCTGCTCAGTAGCCCTCTGGTGAAGGCCTCTCCACTGGTCGGGAGAAAGCCCCACCCGGAACTCCTCACAGATCTCCTGCCCCAGACCCCGCTTTTCGAGGTACTCCCGCGCAGCCATACCTGTCGGCGATTCCCAGAGGTAGCGCCGATAAAACATCGCAGCCTTCTCGAGCAACTGTAGCAACCGGTGATCGCGGTCCCGCTTGCCCGTATCGGGCCCGCCGGTCTCCTCGTACTCGACCTTGATGTTGTACCGCTCGGCCAGTTGCTCGATGACCTCGGAGAACGAAAGGTTCTCCATGCGTTCGAGGAACCGCACCACGTCGCCACCTTCGCCACATCCAAAGCAGTAGTACAGGCCCTTGTCGGCATTCACGCTGAACGACGGCGTCTTCTCTTGATGGAACGGACAGAGCCCGGAATAGGTGATGCCCCGTTTGCGGAGGCTGGTGTAGCCGGAGATCACATCCTCGATGCGTGCGGCTTCGAGCACGCGCTGCACGCTGCTGTCCTTGATCATGGCGCCACCCACGAGCGGGGCTCGAACACATCCCGGTAACGGCTGAGTGCGTACCGGTCGGTCATGCCGGAGATGTAGTCGGTGACCGCTTGGATGCGCGCGAAGGGATCGACTGCTTGGTCGCCGGCGCCGTCCGGCCCGGCAGCAGGCCCGGTCACAGGGGCCGCTGCTACCTCGAGAGTGAGTTGCCGGTGATCGTCCCTGCGGGCCATCGCCGGCTCGTCTCTCATCTCCTCCGGGTGTTCCAAAAAGTAGCTCATGAGGTTGGTGATGACGTGCCGCACACGCTGTTCGCCCGCGCGCTCCAGCGACTGCGGGTAGACGGTACGGAACATGAACTCGCGAAGAGCAAGCATGGCTTTGGCGATCTCCGGGCTCTGCACGATGGCGCCGCTGTCCCAGCTGGTGTCCACGAGGTCGTGGACCAGTGCGTCGATGCGGTCGCTGCCGGTCTCCCCCAGCAGCGCCATCGGTCCAGGCGGCAGGTCGGCCACGGTGAGCAGGCCAGCGCGGAGCGCGTCGTCGATGTCGTGGTTGATGTAGGCGATCCGGTCGGCGAAGCGGACGATCTGCCCCTCCAGGGTACACGGCAGCACCTCGCCGGTGTGGCGGCGGATGCCATCGCGGACCTCCCAGGTGAGATTGAGGCCCCGGCCGCCGTTCTCAACCACTTCGACCACCCGGGCGCTCTGCTCGTTATGGGTGAAGACCCCGGCGCCCAGCCCTTCGAGGATCTCCTGCATGACCTTCTCGCCGGCGTGGCCGAATGGGGTGTGGCCGAGGTCGTGGCCCAGCGCGACGGCCTCGGTGAGGTCCTCGTTCAGCCGCAGTCCCCGGGCGATGCTCCGGGCGATGCCGGACACTTCCAGGGTGTGCGTGAGCCGCGTCCGGTAGTGGTCCCCCTCCGGGGCGATGAAGACCTGGGTCTTGTGCTCCAAGCGCCGGAAGGCCTTGCAGTGCACGATCCGCCCACGGTCGCGCGCATAGGGAGTGCGAAGCAAGCAGGGCTCCTCGGGACGCTCGCGGCCGCGGGAGGCGGAGGTGCGCTGTGCCAAATTGGACAAGCCCGCCTCCAGCTCGTCGGCGGACACGAACACTCTTCCCTCTGTCTCGTGGTCCACAGCGTCACCGGCCCCGTCGATGCCACTCCGTCAGCCGTCTAGGCTCCGCGTTGGCGCGGAATATGTCAAGCGGCCGGCACCAAGAAGGGGCCGGCCGCTCAAGGGTCTTAATGCCGCCCGGGTGCGCTGAGCGGCGCCCCGGCCGCGACGCCACCAGGGCCGCCGCGTCTCATCGTATGGCCGGGCGCTTCGCGCCTCAGTCGCCGGCCTTCTGAGCGGCTCTCTCCTCCAGGACGGCCTGAGCGGCGGCCAGACGGGCCAGCGGCACCCGGTAAGGGCTGCAGCTGACGTAGTTCAGACCGGTGCGGTGGCAGAACTTCACCGAGGTGGGCTCGCCGCCGTGCTCGCCACAGATGCCCGTCTTCAAGTCCGGCTTGACCGAGCGGCCCTTCTGCACCGCCATGGCGATGAGCTGGCCCACTCCTTCCTGATCGAGCTTCTCGAACGGGTTGCTCTTCAGCAGGTCGGTCTTGAGGTAATGGGTGAGGAACTTGCCTTCCGCGTCGTCGCGGGAGAAGGCCAGGGTCATCTGGGTGAGGTCGTTGGTGCCGAAGCTGAAGAAGTCGGCCTGCCGCGCGATCTGGTCGGCGGTGACTGCGGCCCGCGGCACTTCGATCATCGTGCCGATGGTGTAGTCGATCTTCACGTTCCGCTCGGCGAGGACCTTGTCGGCCGTCGCGATGGTCAACTCACGCATGAGCTTGAGCTCCTGCTCGAAACCCACCAGCGGGATCATGATCTCCACGTGCGGGGTGTTGCCGGTCGAAGCCTGGACGTCGGCCGCGGCTTCGATTATGGCGCGGACCTGCATGGCGTAGATCTCAGGCCACTGGATGCCCAGACGGCAGCCGCGGGTGCCCAGCATCGGGTTGGCCTCGGCCAGGGATTTGACTTTGGCGGCCAGCGTTTCCTGCTTGGCGATCTCGGCCGCCGGAGCGTTGGTCAACTGCAGGCGCTGCAGTTCCAGCATGGTGTCCACGTAGCTCGGCAGGAACTCGTGGAGCGGCGGGTCGAGCAGGCGGATGGTCACCGGCAGGCCTTCCATGGCCCGGAAGATGCCGTCGAAGTCCTCACGCTGGAACGGGAGCAGGTTCGCCAAGTGTTTCTCGCGCTCTTCCGTGGTGTCGGACATGATCATGGCCTGCACGTGCGGCAGACGCTCCTGCTGCATGAACATGTGCTCTGTGCGGCACAGGCCGATACCCTCGGCGCCGAACGAGCGGGCGACACGCGCGTCTTCCGGCGTGTCGGCATTGGTGCGCACCTTCAGGCGGCGGATATCGTCCGCCCATCCGAGCACGGCGCTGACGTTCTCGTCCATGCCGGCGGCCACGAGCTTGGCTTTGCCCAGGATCACGCGGCCGGTGGCGCCGTCCATGGAGATCCACTCGCCCTCTTTGATGACCGTGTCGCCGATGCTGAACTGCTTGCCCTTCTCATCGACCTTCATGTCCTGCACGCCGGCGATGCACGGTTTGCCCATGCCGCGCGCGACCACGGCCGCGTGGGAGGTCATGCCGCCGTGGCTGGTGATGACGCCCTGGGAGTGCATGAGGCCGTGGATGTCGTCAGGGTTGGTCTCCCAACGCACCAGGATGACCGGCTCGCCCTTGGAGCCCTTCTCCTCGGCTACGTCCGCATCGAAGACGGCCGTGCCCACGCCGGCGCCCGGGGAAGCGCCCAGGCCGGTAGCCAGGACGTTCAGTTCCTGTTTCGGGTCGAGCCGGGGGTGCAGCAACTGATCCAGCTGGCTCGGGTCGATGCGCATGAGCGCCTCGTCCTTGGTGATGAGGCCTTCAGCCACCATGTCGACGGCCATCTTGAGAGCGGCCGGGGCGGTGCGCTTGCCGTTACGCGTCTGCAGCATGTACAGCTTCTCGTCCTCGATGGTGAACTCGAGGTCCTGCATGTCGCCATAGTGCTTCTCGAGCGTCTCGCGGATCTCGTAGAGCTTCTTGAGGTTCTCGGGCTGGACCTGTTCCATCTCCGGGAGCGGCCGCGGCACGCGCACGCCAGCCACCACGTCTTCGCCCTGGGCGTTCATGAGGAACTCGCCGTAGAAGGCATTGTCGCCCGTGGAGGGGTCGCGGGTGAAGGCCACGCCGGTGCCGGACGTCTCGCCTTTGTTACCGAACACCATGCTCTGCACGTTGACGGCGGTCCCGAGATCGTCCGGGATGCCCTGGGTGCGGCGGTATACCTTGGCGCGGTGGTTGTCCCAGCTCTTGAACACCGCCACGATGGCCAGGTGGAGCTGTTTCATGGGATCGGCCGGGAAGGACTCGCCGGCGTTCGTCTGGAGCAGCGCTTTAAGCCGGTTGCAGAGGTCCTCGAGGTCGTCGGCGGTGAGGTCGGTGTCTAGCTTGGCGCCGACTTCGTCCCTCTTCTTCCATAGTTCTTCCTCGAACACCTGCGGGTCCACGCCCATGACCACGTCGCCGAACATCGAGATGAAGCGGCGGTATGAGTCGTAGGCGAAACGCTTGTTCCCGGTGCCTTTGGCCAGGCCGGCGACGGTATCGTCGTTGAGGCCCAGGTTGAGGATGGTGTCCATCATGCCCGGCATGGAGAACACGGAGCCGGAACGGATGGAGAGGAGCAGCGGGTTCTTGGGATCGCCCAGGGTCTTGGCGGTGAGCGCCTCGAGGGCCTTGAGGTGGTCGTTGATCTCCTGCTGGAGCCCCTCGGGGTATGCGCCGTTGCTGGAGTAGTAGACGCACGCCTGCGTGGTGACGACGAAGCCCTGAGGCACCGGGATACCGATCCGGGTCATCTCCGCGAGGTTGGCCCCCTTACCGCCGAGCAGGGACTTCATCGAGGCGTTGCCCTCAGAGAAATCGTAGACGTACTTCGTGGCGCCCATCAGACCGAACTCCCTTCGCGTTTTCTTCCAGCTGCTGAAGATATCCCCCGCGTACTGCAGTGCGCTTTTCCAGGACTAAGTATTCTAACCAAGCAGGGAGGTCTTTGGAAGCGTGTGCCGGCCGGGCGCCGAGGGCGTCCGGAGGCTTTCGCCGCTACATGCGGCTTTCCGTCGGGAATCAGCGGATCATACTTATGGGGAAGACCTGAGTCGTGCTATCGTGGTTCGGTTATAGAGAATCGGAAGCATGTGAAAGGAGGGTTGTCGATGCCCGAGCGAGAAATGGAAAAGACTCGGGAGCGGCGCGAGTACGAGCGGACCGCCTCCATCATTTCGGGGGCTCTGACCGTAGTCGGCAGTTCGGATCTAGCCATGCGCGGTCTCACCACAGCGGTGAAGCGCACGGCCAAGTCGGCGCAGCAGAACATGATCGCCGACTGGCTCAAGGAGTACACGTCCCCCGGCCATCCTGGCAACGCGTTCTTCAAGAACATCCGTCATCTTCATCCTAATGTACGCAAACGTTTCGTTGCCGGGATGATGGCCAATTTCTTCATGCGTGATCCGGAGTACACCGAGTCGCTCCTGCGGGAGAAGGGCATTTCTTCGCCCACCGCTATCCTCATCAGCCCCTCGATGCGCTGCAACCTCAAGTGCGTCGGATGCTACGCGTCCGAATACGACGACGAGGACGAACTCACCGAAGCCCAGGTCGAAGACATCATCGACCAGGGCGAGGCCATAGGCTCTCGCGTCTTCGTGATGCTGGGCGGCGAGCCGTTCGTGTGGAAGCCGCTCCTCGACATCATCGAGCGCCATCCCCAATCAGTGTTCATGGTGTTCACCAACAGCACCATGATCAACGACCGTCTGGCCGACCGCATCGTCGAACTGGGCAACATCTGCCCCACCATCAGCATCGAAGGCGGAAGAGAAGCCACCGATGCCCGGAGGGGCGCGGGCACCTACGATCGCATCATGGCGGCCATGGACCGTCTGCGCGAGCGGGGCGCGATGATCGCCTTCTCGGCGACCGCCACCAGCCAGAACATCTCAGAGATCACCTCCGACGAGTTCGCCGATCTCATGGTGGAAAAAGGCTGCTTCTACGGCTGGTACTTCTCCTACATGCCGGTCGGGCGCGATCCCGATCTGAGCCTCATGCCCCAGCCGGAGCAGCGCGATCAGCTGCGCCGCGGCGTGATGCATATCCGCAACACCCGGCCGCTCCTCGTGGCGGACTTCTGGGGCGACGGCACCCTTACCGGTGGCTGCCTCTCCGGCGGACGCAAGTACATCCACATCAACAATCACGGCGATGTGGAACCGTGCATCTTCTGCCATTTCGCCACGGACAACGTCAAGGAAAAGCCGCTGCTCGACTGCCTCACCTCGGACTTCTTCAGGGATCTCCGCAGGATGCAGCCGTTCGGCAGGAACCTGCTGCGGCCGTGCCCCATCATCGACCATCCGGGCGTTATGAAGCGCGCGGTGGAGCGCAACAACGCGTACGCCACTCACGACGGCGCCGAGTCACTCCTCACCGATCTGCAGCCCGGTCTGCACGAGTATGCCCGTGGAGTCAAGGAAGTCCTCAATCCCATCTGGGAGACCGAGATGCCCTGGGCTCACAAGTGGCTCGATGCCGACCCGGAATACCAGAGTCGCAAAGCCCGCGGTGCGGACGCTTCGCAACTGGCCGACGAGGCCGGCGACGGAGAGCCCGAGAGAGCTGCGGTCTAGTCTTTCCCTGAACATCGGCGGGAAGCGGAGAGGGGCGGCACCCTGACGGGTGCCGCCCCTCTTGTCATTTCGGGGTGGACTGTGGGGCACTGGCTCGACCCCATTCCCTGCGTTCCTGTGGCAGCGCAGCGCTGCCCGTTACCTCAACCCTGGACGTACTCCAGGAAGGCGATCTTCTTCACCGAGTCCGCGATGGCGGCCAGCTGGCGCAGGCGGTTGATCCGCACCGCCTCGTCGTCGGCCATCACCAGGACGTCGGCGAAGTACTTGTCCACGAACGGGCGCAGCCGGGCCAGGGTAGCCAGGGCTTTGGTGTAGTCGCGCTTCTCCACGGCGATGCCGGCTTCACCGGCCGTCTGCCACCACTCGCCCATGAGTTCCCGCTCTGCCTCGGTCTGGAAGAGGGAGGGCTGCAGACCGCCCAGGGCTTCGCCGGAGGCCGCCGCGGCGCCGGCAGGGAGCTTCTTGGCGAGATTCGCCGGGCGGGTGTAGACCGTCATCAGGTCTTCCCAGGCCTCGCCGCTCCGGAACTTCTGCAGGGCCGTAGCCCGGGCGCGAAGGTCCAGGAAGTCGCGGGAGGTGGGCAGCACCGCGTCCACGATGTCGCGGCCGATGCCGTCGTCGGTGAGGGCTTTGGCCAGCCGCTCCAGGATGAAGGCGGTCGCCTCGGGCACCACGTCGTCCCGGGGCACCAGTTTCGGGAACTTCTCAAAGCCCTTGTAGGCCTCGTTCACCAGCTTGGCCACGTCGTAGTGCAGCTTATGCGCGGCGGAGATGGCCACCATGCCGGCTGCGGCCCGGCGCAGGCCGTACGGGTCCTTCGAGCCCGAGGGCGGCTCATTGCAGGCGAAAGCGGCTACGATGTTGTCCACCTTTTCGGCCGTCGCCAGCAGCGCGCCGGGGATGGTGCCCGGCACCACTCCGCCGGCGGCGTCGGGCAGGAACTGCTCACGCAGCGCTCGCGCCACCTCGGGATGATGGCCCTCCATGAGGGCGTACTTCTCGCCCATGACGCCCTCCAGATCGGCGAACTCACGCACCATCACCGACACCTGATCGGCTTTGGCCAGACGTGCCGCCTCGAGGGCCCGATCGCGGGCGTCACCCGGGACACGAGTCACCGCACCGAGATAGTTCACAAGCGAGATGAGGCGGTCGGTCTTGTCGCGCATGGTGCCGGCTTTGACATGGAACACGATCTTACCGAGTTGGGCTGCCATGGCTTCCAAGCCCATGACCTTGTCCTTCTCGAACGAGAACTCCGCGTCCTCGATACGGCCCTGCAGCACCCGCTGGTTGCCGGCGGTGATCTGCTTGGTCCAGGCCGGGTCGCCGTTGCTCACGTAGAGGAAGTGGTTCGAGAGGTTGCCCAGCTCGTCCATGAGCGGGAAGTAGCGCTGGTGCGACTGCATGGCGGTGATGAGCACCTCCGACGGCAGCGCCAGATGCTGGGGCGCGAACGTCCCCTCGTTGATGGTGGGCCTCTCCACCAAGAAGAGCACCTCTTCCAGCTTGCCGCCCGGGTCCACCACTTCCAGACTCTTCTCGGCGGCCACCCGCTCGAGCTCGCTCCAGATGAGCTCCTCCCGTTCCTCGTGATCGACGATCACGCCGGCTTTGTGCATCGCTTCCACGTAGTCGCGGGGCTTGTTGATCTGCACCGTGCCGCCCAGCCAGCGGTGACCTTTGCTGGTCTTACCGGAGGTCAGCCCGGCGATGCCGAACGGGATCACCGTGTCGCCCCACAGAGCCACGAGCCAGCGCACCGGGCGGGAAAAGCGCAGGTCCTTGTAGCCCCAGCGCATGTTCTTCGGGAAGTACATGTCGCGGACGACCTTCAGACAGATATCGGGGAGCAACGCCGCCGTGGACCGGCTTTCGGCCCGGGTGACGTAGTAGACGAACCTGCGGCCGGATTCTTCGCGCACTTCGAGCTGGGCCGGGGTGATACCTTTGGCGCGGGCGAAGCCCTCGCAGGCCTTGGTAGGGTTGCCGTCGGCATCGAAAGCGGCTTCGTACGCCGGGCCGCGCTGGGCGATCTCCCGCGGAGCCTGCTCGCCGGCGACATTGTTCATCATGACCGCGATGCGGCGCGGGGACACCAGCACCTTCACGTCGTCCGGCTTCATGTCGATGCCCTCGGAGGCGAACATGCCGGAGACCCGCTCGGGAAGCAGGTCGATGGCGGCACGGCAGGCCGAGGCCGGCATCTCTTCCACACCGATCTCGAGCAGGAAATCGCGGGTGCCCCGGTCTTTGGGTGAGATCCACTCTTTGGAGGGCGCGGCAGCTTGCGCGGCCGCGCCGCTCTGCCCCGCGCCGCCCGCGGCAGCCTCAGGTTCGGCCGGCTCCACTTCGAGTTGCGAGTAATACAGCTCCGCCACCTTGCGCGCCATGGTGCGCACCCGAGCGATGTAGCTGGTCCGCTCGGTGACGCTGATGGCGCCGCGCGCGTCCAGCATGTTGAACGCGTGAGAGGCCTTCAGCACGAAGTCATAGGCCGGCCGGGCCAGGGCGCGCTCCAGGCAGCGGTCGCACTCCCGCTCGTAATCGGAGAAGGACCGTTGCAGCAGCGGGATGTCGGCCAAGTCGAAGTTGTACACCGACCACTGCGCCTCGTTGGCCTTGTAGACGTCGCCGTAGGTGACACCCGGCACCCACTCCAGGCCGAACACGTTGTCGATGCCCTGGAGGTACATGGTGAGGCGTTCGGTGCCGTAGGTGAGCTCCACGCTCGGCGGGTCGAGGTCGATACCGCCCACCTGCTGGAAGTAGGTGAACTGAGTGCACTCCATCCCGTCGATCCACACTTCCCAGCCTAGGCCCCACGCGCCCAGCGTCGGGGATTCCCAGTCGTCCTCCACGAAGCGTACGTCGTGCTGGGAGAGGTCGATGCCCAGATGCTCCAGGGAGGCGAGGTACAGGTCCTGGACGTTGTCCGGGCAGGGCTTGAGGATCACCTGATACTGGTAGTAGTGGCCCAGCCGGTAGGGATTCTCGCCGTAGCGGCCGTCGGTGGGACGGATGGACGGCTCGACGTAAGCCACCTTCCAGGGGTCGGGACCGAGCACCTTGAGGAAGGTCGCCGGGTTGAACGTACCCGCCCCCACCTCGGTGTGGTGCGGCTGCCAGATGATGCAGCCCTGCTTGGCCCAGAACTCCTGCAGTCCCAGCAGCACTTCCTGGAACGTCGGCTTCTCTTTGCTCACGGTGAACCTCGCTTCGCGGTTTAGCAGGCGCGATTGTACCAGCGCGCGGCCTGGAGACGCCCGGGCGGCGCCGCGAAGCGCGCCGCTACGTCGAGCTCGTGGTGGTCGAGCCTGCGGTGGTGGTAGTAGTAGTCGAGGGCTCCGTCGTGGTGGTGGTCTGCGGCTCGCGCGCGATGGTTATCTGCACCGTGCTGCCGATCTTGACCTCCACGCCCGCTGCCGGGTCCTGGTAGATGCAGAGCCCGGGCTTGAAGTCCGGCGTTTCCAGGTCGACGATCTGAGCCTTGAGCCCATACTGCGCCAGCCTGGCCTTCGCCTGGGCCTCAGTGAGCCCCAGGGCCGCGACCGCCGGCACCTTCACCGTGGTGGAGACCGGCTGATTGCTGATGTACACGTTCACCGTGGTTCCCGGCTGGACCTCGGTCCCCGACGCCGGGTCCTGATGATCCACAGTGCCGCCCGGCAACTGCGAATCCACGGCCTGCACGTTGGACGTCAGACCCATGCTCTTGAGCAGGTTTACCGCGTTCTCCTGGCTCATGCCGGTGAGCGGAGGCACCTTCACGGTGTTGGTGGCGGCCGCGACAGTGAGGGTCACGGTGGTCCCGGCGTCCACCTGCTGCTGCGCTTCCGGGTTCTGCCGGAGCACGGTGCCCACCTGCACGTCCGGGTTGACTTCCGGCTTGGTGGTCACATCCAGGCCCTGCTTGGACAGGATGGCCGTGGCCTCGACCACATCCTTACCGACCACATTCTGCACGGTCACTTTGCCCGCGCCGGAGGAGACCCAGTAGCCGACCGTGCCGCCCTTCTCGAGCTTAGTGTTCTGCTCGGGGTCTTGGCGGGCGACGTTCCCTTCCGCCACATCGGCCGAAGCCTGAGCGCCCTCTTTCTGGTACTTGAACCCCTCGGCGGTGATCTTTGTCTGGGCGGCGGCCTCACTCAGGCCCACAACGCCGGGGACGGTCTGCATCTCCGCTTGGGCAGAGTTCCAGTTGGTGAGTATCACGTAGGCGGCGCCGCCCAGGGCGGCGATGAGGATGATCACCAGTATCCACGGCCACACGGCGCGCCGCCGCTCGGGCCGTTCCTCCGGTTGGTAGAACTGCGCCGGGTCTTCGGAGCGCCTGGCCCTCACCATGGTGGGTTGCGCAGGGCCCTGGGTGCCGGCCGCGGCAGCGACCGCGGTGTTGCTCATGACCCGGGTGGCCTCTTCGCCGAAGCCGTTCGGCGTGGTGACGGTCTCGCCCTCCTGGACGCGGCGCAGGTCGTCAAGCATGGCCTGGGCCGTGAGGTAGCGGTCGATGGGGCGCTTGCCCAGCGCCCGCATGATGACCGCCTCGAGGTTCTCGGGGATGGCCGGATTGAGGGTGCGGGGCGGCACCGGCATGTCGTGCACGTGCTTCATGGCGATGCTCACCGGGTTGTCGCCGTCGAACGGCAGTTGGCCGGTGGCCATCTCGTACATCACGACGCCGAGGGAGTAGAGGTCGGAAGCGGCCTCCACAGGCTGAGCCTGCGCCTGCTCCGGCGAGAAGTAGTGGGCAGTCCCCAGGATGGAGCCTGCCTCGGTCATGGTGGAAGCGCTGCCCGCCCGGGCGATGCCGAAGTCGGTGACCTTCACCCGGCCGTCGTTGTCGATGATGATGTTCTGCGGCTTGATATCCCGGTGGATGACGTCCCGGCGGTGCGCGAAGCGCAGCGCCTCGACGATCTGCACGGCCACCGACACGAGCAATTCCGAGCTGAGCGGGGCGTACTTGACGATGATCTCCTTGAGGGAACGCCCCTCCAGGTACTCCATCGCTATGTAGTAGGTTCCCTCCGCCTCGCCGCGGTCGTAGATCTGCACGATGTTCGGGTGGTTGAGACCGGCGGCGCTGCTGGCTTCCCGGCGGAACCGCTCGACGAACTGCTCATCGTGCGCGTAGCGGCTGGAGAGTATCTTCAGCGCGACTTGCCGGCCGAGCAAGCGGTCGTTGGCGAGATAGACATCGGCGAAGCCACCGCTGCCCAATTTACGGACGACTTCGTAGCGGTCGTCGAACACTCGTCCTATCAAGACTCTACCGTCCCTCGGCGCCTTTCAGCGCCCTCGTCACCGCGTTATGCACGCGAAATACTACTGTATCGCTTTGCCGTATCCTGCCATCAGCGCCCCAGGGCGGCTGCGATGACCTGCTTGGCGATCGGTGCGGCGACGGTGCCGCCCGACCCGCCGTTCTCGACTATGACGACCACCGCGACCTGCGGATCGTCCGCTGGAGCGAAGCCGGCGAACCAGGCGTGGGAATCGCCGGTGGCCACCTGGGCCGTCCCTGTCTTCCCTGCAACCTGGACGCCGCTTATCGCAGCGGCGGTTCCCGTACCGGACCGCACCACCTGAAGCATGAGGTCCTTCATCGTAGCCGCCGTGGCCGCGCTGATGGGCTGCAGCCATGCGCCCGGCGACGTTGTCTCCACGATGGCGCCGTTGTAGCTGAGGATCTGATCCACCATGTACGGCTTCATGATCGTGCCGCCATTGGCGACGGCGCAGGCCGCGAGGCCCATCATCAGCGGCGAGGACAACACCTCCCCCTGGCCGATGGCCGCCTGGGCCGTATGCGCCTTGTCCATGCCCGAGGGATCGGGGAAGGTGCTGGTGGCCCCGCCCAGGTTCCACGGGAGCGACTTGCCGAAGCCGAACGCGTCCGCATAGGTGGCCAGCGTGCCGGCGCCCATCTGCGACCCGACGGTGGCGAAAGTGGTGTTGATGCTGCTCGCGAAAGCCTTGGTGAAATCGTGCTGGCCGTACGACTTGTTGTCGAAGTTGTGGATGACGTAACCGCCGATGTTGATGGAGCCGGTGTCGGTGAAGGTGCTGTCCGGCGTGACGGCGCCGGTCTGCAGGGCCGCGGAGGCCACGACGATCTTGAAGGTCGATCCCGGCGGGTACAGGCCTTGAGTGGCACGGTTGAAGAGCGGCCGGTCCGCGTCGGCCACCAGCGTCTTCCATTGTGCTGTGAGCGTGTTGGGATCGTAGCGCGGGTAGGAGACCATGGCCAGGATAGCCCCGGTCTTCGGATTCAACGCCACGACGGCGCCCTTGCGGTTCCCCAGCGCCTGCGCGGCCGCCTGCTGCACCTTCATCTGCACTGTCAGCTTGATGTCCGACCCGCGCTTGACCTGGCCCAGCACCTGGCTCCATGAGCTGGTGACGCCCAGCAGGCCGGCCTGTCCGGTGAGTTCCTCGTTGTAGACCCGCTCGACGCCGGCCCGGCCGTACGTCAAGTTGTTATAGCCCAGCCACGGCTCGGTGAGGTCCCCGAAGGGGTAGGTGCGCAGGTAGTACTGGCCTTGTTGCCGGTTGTCGGCCAGCACCTGATTGTCGGCCGAGAGGATGAGTCCGCGCTGGATCTTCATCTCCTCCTCTACCGCCCGGGTGTTAGCCGGGTTGATCTTGAGGCTGGGAGCGGCCCACACCTGCACGTAGGTGAGCATGAGGATGAGCCCCACGAACATGGCCACGAAGACGTAGAACAGCCTGCGGATGGACTTATCCACGAGCGGCCGCCCTTCCCGAGCCCGACCGGCCGCCCGGCGCCGGGCCGCTCAGGACCCTCCCGGCCGGCTCCGTGCCGGCGTAGAGCTTGTCCCGTGCCGCTCTGTCGCTGGCGCGCAGGAGCAAGGCCAGCAGCACGAAGTTGGCGACTATCGAGCTACCGCCGTAGCTCACGAACGGCAGGGTGATGCCGGTGAGCGGGATGAGCTTGATGACCCCGCCGATGATGATGAAGGCCTGGAGGGCAAAGATGCTGGCGAGACCGGTGGAGAGCAGCCGGGAGAAATCGTCCCGGTTGGCCATGGCCACGCGCAGCCCGCGATAGGTGAAGACGAGGTAGAGCAGGATGATCCCCATACCGCCCACAAGTCCCAGCTCCTCGCCGATGGCCGAGAAGATGAAGTCTGATTCGAGGTTGGGGATGATCGGGTTGCCGTTCTGCAGGATCAAGTATCCCTGCCCCAGCCCGCGGCCGAACAATCCACCCGAAGCCAGCGAGAACAGCGACTGCACGATCTGGTAGCCCTTGCCACTCGCGTCCTTCCAGGGATCCAGCCACACATCCACCCGGACCTGCACGTGCGCGAAGACGAAATACAGCCCGGTCGCCCCTATGAGGAAGAGCACGATGCCGATGATGACGTAGAAGACGCGGCCGGTGGCCACGTAAATGAGGGCGAGGAGCGCCCCGAAGAACAGCAGGCTGGTGCCCAAGTCCTTCATGAAGATCATGAGCATGACGGAAAAACCCCAGACGCCGAGGAGCGGGGCCAGGTACCGGAACGGCGGGAACGGCACGCCCAGAACCCTGCGCGTGCTCACAGTGAGCACCTCGCGGACGTCCACCAGGTACGCGGCGAAGAAGATGATGAGAAGTACCTTGGCGAACTCCCCGGGCTGGAAGTGGATGGGCCCGATGAACACCCAGAGACGGGATCCGTTGATGTCGTGCCCGATGGCGGCGGTGCCCAAAAGGAGCAAGAGCCCGGTGATGCCGAACCAGTACTTGTGCCTGGCAAGCCAGCGCAGGTCACGCACCACGACCAGCACCAGAAGAAAGGCCGCCAGCCCCACCACCAGCCACATGGCCTGCTTGAGCGCGAAAGCTGCGTTGATACGGTAGAGCAGCAGAAGCCCCAGGGTGGAGAGGAGCGCCGTCACCGGCAGCAGGTACGGGTCCGCGAGGGGGACCAGGACCCTTCGTCCGACGTGAGCGATGGCGAACAGCACCAGGAAGAGCAGGCCGTACGTGAGCGACGACCAGCTGAGCGCCTCCGACTTGGCCGTGTAGACCAAGGCGAACCCTAGGGTCGTCAGGACCAGCGCCGGGAGCAGAAACACCAGCTCGCGGTTACGGACGCTCACGGTGTCGCAGCCAGCCCTCGCAAGAAGGCTCGACCCGTATCCTTTCCAACCAAGTCATGGGCGTCGACTCTCTGTCGCTGGTAGTCGGGCAGCGAGCCGTACGCGACGGTCCCCACTTCGACCACTGAAGAGAGATGCAAGCCGAGCAGCGTGGCGGGCAGGCCGTGATACAGGGCAACCATCCCGCCCGAGGTGCCGACGTAATACACGTTCGAGTTGAACACCGCGAAGGCCACTATCGCCAGGGCCAAGATTATGACCACCACCACCGCAGTGAAGATCCACTTGCGCCTGAAGCGATGGACCTTGGGAGCGCTCTCAGCGGCTGCCGAAAGCGGCGCCTGCCGGGCCCAGATAGGGGGGCGGCGGCTCAACTTGGCGCCCCTCGCCAGGGCGGGGCGCATAAACCCGGGGACCGAACTGCGCTCCACACCTCGGTCGGTGGGGCCCATGGCCACCTTGTCGTCGTCGGGATCGGCGGCCCCGGGACCGGGGGTGCTGTTTGGGGCGCCGCCGGACCCCTCGGGGCCGGCGGCGCCGCTGCCGTCCG
>Ga0182021_10002683_pt1 | contig 20826 bp, 18 predicted proteins | sample 612E3MmetaG_FD_120493 | JGI IMG/M metagenome (GOLD analysis project Ga0182021, IMG submission 120493) | Permafrost microbial communities from Stordalen Mire, Sweden - 612E3M metaG (Illumina Assembly) | ecosystem: Environmental > Terrestrial > Soil > Wetlands > Permafrost | place: Sweden... | reverse complement strand
GGCCTGTCGCATAAGGTGCAGAGCCTTTTTCATGAATTCGAGAAAACATAAATGAAACGAGTCGGCGTTCGGAAAAATATCCAATAAGCACCAAAACTGCTTGATTGGCCGAATAGTATCCATGTTCACCGGAACTAATTGTCATAGAAACTATTTCACCAAATTCTTTTGCAAATCTGTCTACTACATTATTTTGTAGCCCGTATTCTACGTTCTGAAAAATCTTGATTACCGGAGACCGCTGGTCGGATGATTGGGTAGAAGATATAACAAGCGTATCATCTGCTTGAGTGGTCACAAGTTGAGTTTTCACTCGCGCTTCGAAAATAAATGATAGAAGTAGTATAAAGAGGACCAATCTCATTATTTGTGTCCAAATTATCAGAAAACGTGGAGAAAGTCAATCAAGAAAGAAAACAACACTCATGAAAATGTTTTCCTCATTTACTACAAAATTCATACAGCACTAGAAGAACGATAGGAAAAGAAAACAGACCTCAAGCGAAGTTTGCCTTTCCCTCACTTTCTCCGTATTTTTCTATTGATATCAATGATATGGTTCCCTATCCGACAAAAACCTGCAAGGCAACAAGAATGAGATACCTCACTTCCTTTTTTATTCTTTGCTCTTCGATCTCTTTTGCTCAATTCGATAAAGAACCGAACCGTTCGGATGCCCATGGCATAAGCCCTGTGGTATTTGAAGCTCTTCCGTATTGGAGCAGCGACACGACATCCATAGATCTCATCGTTCTCTACCGCGTGAGTCCGTCGTTTCTTTTTTTTGCTAAAACAAATAACGTACAACAAGAAAGCTACGAAGCAAAGGGTGAATTAGTTGTTGAAATTCTGGATAGCAACAATGCCACAGTTGGACGTGACTTCCGCCCGATGCAGATTGAACGACCCTCGATGCCTGCCGAAGATGCACTTCCATCCGAGGAGATTCAAGGAATTTTTGCTTTCAAACTTAAAAAGGGATTTTTTAAAATTATTCTTGAAGCAAAAGACAGCGAGTCTGGTAAATCATTCATCAATCGTGATATAAAAGTTGATGCACGGACTTTTTCTGCCTCCGGTCTAAATATTTCTCCATGTATGTTTATCGATCCGATACGATATGACTCCTCTTCCCCCGGCCTTACTGTTTTTTTTCCGAAAAACCATGGCGGAAACGTTATTATTGGGCAAACCGGAGTATGTTTGTTTCAGGTCGTTTCACCCGATACAAGCACCGATATTCATCTTGCATGGAAAATACAAAATAACGACGAAGATAATGACGAGATTGTACAAATAATACAAGGTGAACACTATTCCCAGCAAACCGGCACACTTGCCGTGATCAAAAATACAAACCATGTTTCTTTTACATTAGAGAAGGCGGATGCACACAGTCGGTTCATCTTTGCACCTATTCCCATAGAACGGTTAGATATCGGCACTTATCTTTTTACCGCAATAGTCACGCAAGGTGCAATGAAATCTGTGAAGAAATATACGTATAAGGTCATGTGGCCGCTCAAACCTCGTTCTCTTTCCGATCCTAACCTTGCCGTTGATGCATTGAAACTTATTGCAACAGAAGAAGAAATTGACCAGATGTCTGCGTTCAGTTCCGTTAAATCAAGAAAAGCATTTCAAGAGTTCTGGCACAAACGTAATCCTGACACTACCCATGCATACAATCCAGTCATGGCTGAATACTACCGCCGGGTAGATGAATCGATTAAAAGATTTTCTATTACTGAAAAAAAAGACGGGTATCGTACCGACCGCGGACACATCTATATTTTATTCGGGGCGCCATCCATAACAAATCGCTTGTTGAAACCAAATACATCGCCAACTGAAATCTGGACATACGAAAAACTCAAAAAGCGATTTACTTTTAAAGATTCACAAAGGAACGGCAATTATCTTCTTGTGAAAACGGAGAATTATTGAGACCCATTATTCTTATAACGATTGGTGATTTTAACGGCATCGGCCCAGAACTTGCACTCAAAGCTGCAATCCATCCGATTATAAAAAAGCTCTGTATACCGGTTCTCATCGGACCACTAAGTGTTTTTGAACAGACGGCAAAAAATTGTAAACTCAAAGTACCACTTGCGCAAACAACGTTAGTTCAGCTTCATCGCTCTGGCCTTTCTGTAATAGATGTTGGTGATGGTATCGGCGCAGACATCCAGTATGGCGCCACGACAAAAACGGCCGGCCGGTCTGCAGGTGTTGCTCTTGAGCGCGCTGTTGAACTCTGCATACAAGGTAAGGCAGCAGCTATGGTCACCGCTCCTCTCTCCAAAGAAGCGATCAATCTTGCCGGTTATAGTTTCCCGGGACAAACTGAGATGATTGCTCTCCTGAGCGGATCCCAGAACGTAGCGATGATGCTTGTATCAGATACAATGCGTGTAGGACTTGTCACTATTCACTCTGCGCTCAAGGATGTCGTCGCAAATATATCTAAAGAAAAAACTATCGAAAAAATTGCTATTATCAATTCATCGCTGAAAAAAGATTTTCGTTTGAAGAAACCTCGGCTTGCCGTCCTAGCACTAAACCCACATGCAGGCGAGAAAGGATTGTTCGGTACTGAAGACGATGAAATGATCGCACCGGCAATAGCAGATTCCAATACGGCCGGAATTCTTGCCGAAGGGCCATTTTCTGCTGATGCATTCTTTGGAACACATGCGTATAAAAAGTATGATGCGATTGTGGCGATGTACCATGACCAAGGGTTGATTCCACTTAAGATGAGTTCATTCGGAAAAGGTGTGAATTTTTCAGCAGGGCTGAAAATCATCCGCACTTCACCTGACCACGGCACTGCCTATGACATTGCTGGAAAGAATAAAGCAAACTTATCCAGCATGATCGAAGCGGTCAAGCTTGCCGTCCAAATATCGCAGAATAGGCACGATCATGATTGAACTAAAAAACGTTTCAGTATCGTTCGATGGCCAACAAGTCCTCGACCGCCTCAATTTCTCGGTAGGACAAGGTGAGTTTGTGTACTTAGTCGGACAAACCGGCACCGGAAAAAGTTCACTCATGCGGTTGTTGTACTTTGACTTGTATCCCTCTACCGGAACAGTAAAAATTGCCAGTTATGATTCCGAGACTCTTACGAATCGTCAAATACCGCTCATCCGGCGGCGGTTAGGAATTGTGTTTCAAGATTTTAAATTGCTCGATGATAGGAGTGTATATGATAATGTTGCCTTCGCACTTTTCGTCACGAACGCGCGGCGAAGCGAAATCAAAAAAACAGTTTTGCACGTACTCGCTGATGTTGGCTTAAGCCATAAACGCAATCATATGCCGCATGAGTTATCGGGTGGAGAACAGCAGCGTGTCGTCATAGCACGGGCGCTGGTCAACGAGCCGATTGTCCTCCTTGCAGATGAGCCCACAGGTAATCTTGACCCAGTTTCTTCCGCGGAAATTATGGAACTTTTAAAGAAAATCAATATGCGTGGGACTGCCGTGCTTATGGCAACACATAATTATGATTTAGTAAAAAAATATCCTGCGCGGGTAGTTCAGTTAAAAGATGGAAAATTGACTGAAATAGATATGAAGAAAGGAAAATAGGCTGAATGACCTTCGTGAGGTTCTGGCGAATGGTATTCAGCGGCTATTTCACCTGTTCCACACGCCGCACTTCCGGGTGTTGTATCATTAACGACCGTTCGATTCCGGCCCGCAATGTCATCGATGACATCGGACAACCAGCACACGACCCCAGTAATCGTACTTCGACGATACCGCTTTCTGTAACACGCACGAGTTGAACATCACCCCCATCGATCGCAAGAAAGATTCGCAAGCGTTCAATACTAGCTTCAATTGATTGTGATGCTAACACGTTTTCTCCGACTCAATTTTCATTCGGCAATAATATCTCTATCTTCGGCACCGAAGGTGTTCCAAGATATTGAATACTAACCTGCGCCGCAAGCTGCCTCGCGATGGCTTGAATAATTTTTCCCTGTTGAGAGTTCGGTTCTCCATGGACAATCGGATCACCTTTATCTCCGCCGACACGAACTTTTGTATCGATAGGAATTTCACCAAGGAATGGAACGTTCAGCTCATGAGCCATTCGTTGACCACCGCCCATATCAAAGATGTTTTCTCTTTGACCGCAATGGCTGCAAATGAAATAACTCATGTTCTCAACGATTCCGAGCACAGGCACATGAACTTTATTGAACATCACAAGTCCTTTTTTTGCATCGGCAAGAGCAACATCTTGCGGTGTTGTCACTATCACCGCTCCCGTTAACGGAATCGTCTGAACAAGTGTTAATTGAATATCTCCAGTACCGGGAGGCATATCGAAGATCAAATAATCCAGGTCACCCCAGGTTACATCAGCTATAAACTGTTTTACAGCACCGCTCGCCATTGGTCCGCGCCAGATAACTGCTTCCATCGGATGAACAAGAAATCCAATCGACATCACCTTGACGCCATACTTTTCAAGCGGTTGAAGTTTACCGTTCGATACTTTCGGTTTCTCGTTCATTCCAAACATCAAAGGAGCACTTGGACCATATACATCCGCATCTAATAATCCGACTTTGGCACCATCTAGTGCGAGCGCTACTGCCAGGTTCACAGCAATAGTTGATTTGCCAACCCCTCCTTTTCCGCTTGCAACGGCAATTGTGTTCTTGACTCCAGAAAGGAAGTCTTCTTTTTGTGCATGGGTATTGCGCTGAACATTAGAAGTCATCGTAATATCAATCTTCCCCACTTCTTCGATTGTTGTTCGTATAGCCTTTTCGCAATCAAGGATGAACTGATCTCGCACCGGACACGCAGGTGTAGTGAGTTGTAGATCGAACTTGACATCACTTCCATTGATTGTGAGGTTCTTAACAAATCCAAGAGTTACAATATCGCGATGCAAATCAGGATCTTTGACTTGCTTGAGTGATTGCAAAATATTTTCTTCAGTACATTTGAGCATATTCATGTTATTCTCATTTTTCTTCTACGTGTTCTTTCGCCAAACCGACCGTCTCAGAAGTTCAATTCTTAAATTCCTCAATCGATCCTTTCATTGCAGAGACAATAATTCTACATCAATGTTCTCCCGCTCAATTGCTTAAGTGCTTCAAGATAGAGCGCCGAGGTCTTGAGAATTACATCATCCGGTAATTTTGGCGCAGGCGGCTTCTTATTAAAATTGATAGACAAGAGATAGTCACGAACAAACTGCTTGTCGAAACTCTCCTGCCCGCGACCCGGTTGATATTTATCTTTTGGCCAGAATCGTGATGAATCCGGTGTGAGCAATTCGTCAATGAGAATGGGTTCTCCATTTTCATTGACACCAAATTCCATTTTTGTATCAGCAATGATAATGCCTTTCTTTTCCGCAAGCTGCGATCCGCGTTGATAGATCTTGATAGAAATATCGCGCACTTTGTTTGCCAATTCTCTGCCAATAATGCTGCACATCTGCTCAAACGAAATATTTTCATCATGCTTGCCGATTTCTTCCTTGGTTGTCGGAGTAAAAATTGGTGCCGGCAGCTTGGACGATTCCACAAGGCCATCCGGCAATTGAATACCGCAAACAATTTTACTTTTTTTGTATTCATTCCAACCCGACCCCGAGAGGTATCCGCGCACGATACATTCCACCGGTAACGGTTTTGTTTTTTTTACAAACATAGAGCGATCGCCAAGCACTGCCCAATATGGTTTGCATTCCAATGGAAAGTCATATACAATAGAAGAAATAATATGGTTCTGAACGATGTCTTTTGTCTGGTCGAACCAAAAGTCGGATATCTGCGTTAATACTTTTCCTTTGTAGGGAATACCTTCATTCATAACTACATCGAACGCAGAAATCCTATCCGTAGCAACAATGAGCAGGGACTCGCCAAAATCATAGATATCCCGCACTTTGCCGCGATTGATCAGTTTTAAGCCGGATAAATTGGTTTGTGTAATAACTGGTTCAAGATAATTGTTGGTCATAGTTCCTCATGCGTAAATGAACAGAGTATAGTGAGAGCTTTTTCCAGGCGTTGCAAATATTCAGCGCGTGGAATTTCACGCGATCCAAATCTTTGGAGATGTGGTGTCGTGAATTGTGTGTCCAATAATGTGTACCCTCTTTCTTTTAACCGCATCACAAGATGCACGAGGGCAACTTTTGAGGCATCTTGTGTCTTACTGAACATCGATTCGCCAAAAAAAGCTCCCCGAATCGCAACACCATAGAGACCGCCGACAAGCATCCCATCCTTCCACATCTCAACACTATGTGCCATACCGACATGATGCAGTTGGACATAGCTCTTAATGATCGCTTCTGAAATCCATGTTTCTTGCCTATCTGCGCATGCACGCATTACTTCTTCAAATCTTTCATTAATTCGAATATCAAACGGTTTCTTCTTCAGCGTCAACTTAAGACTTCGTGGAATATGAAATGCATCAAGTTCGAATATTGTCCGTGGATCTGGAGAGTACCAGCCAATTTCTCCCGTCTTTGGATCAGCCATGGGAAAATAGCCGTTACAGTACGCCGTGCATAAAAACTCTGGATCAAAAGATTGTATGTCTGACGAACGTGGTTCCATGGAGTGTGCAAGATATATTCCTGATATCCAAAATCAACTTTTTCTTAGTCGCCAAAAGCAGTACCGACAGCCCGAGCAGATGTGATATATTGCGAATCAAGCGGCACAGTACGAAGTTTGAGGATTGCTTCTTTAACGGGAACAGCAATAACTTCAGTTCCACGCAAACTGACCATATATCCGAATTTACCTTGGGCCGCTAACTCAAGAGCCATAGCACCATATCGTGTAGCGAGAATACGATCATAAGGAGTTGGACTGCCGCCCCGGAGCACATGCCCAAGGACGACGACGCGCGTTTCCAATCCTGTTGCTGCTTCGATCTTTCGCCCTACCACATCACCAATGCCGCCGAGACGTACCGGATCGGTGCGCTTCTTATCCATTTCTCTCACGACGACATCACCCTCGGAAGGCTTTGCTCCTTCTGCAACACAAATGATACTGAAACGGTTTCCGCGCTTGCTGCGCAAAAGAACATGTTCGTAGACTTTTTCCCACTTGAATGGAATCTCGGGAATTAAAATCATATCTGCACCGCCGGCAATTCCAGAACCGAGGGCAATCCACCCTGCATATCGTCCCATCACTTCAACAACCACAACACGATGGTGGGCCGAGGCAGTTGTATGAAGACGATCGATTGCCTCCGTTGCAACGGAAACTGCGGAATCGTATCCAAATGTCACGTCTGTTGCAGAGAGATCGTTATCGATGGTCTTCGGAACGCCGATGAAATTCAGTCCAAGCTCTGTGAATCGGTCGACAATGTGCATGGTGCCATCCCCGCCGATAGCGATGAGTGCATCAAGATTCCAATCACGGTAATTCTGAATAGCTTGGCTCGAATAGTCGAGCACTTCAATACCCTGCGGCGTTTCGACGGGGAATTGAAACGGATTTCCTTTGTTTGATGTGCCAAGGATCGTACCGCCGACATTCACGATTCCGCCAACATCACGGGGAGTCAATTCACGCATCCTTCCTTCTACAAGGCCTTCAAAGCCATCCAGAATACCTATGACGGTACAGCCGAATTGGGTCATCGCTGGCTTTGCAATACTCCGAATGACTGCATTCAAACCCGGACAATCACCGCCGCCTGTAAGAATTCCAATTCTCTTAAGAGTATTTTTCATTTTTTATTTCCCTTGTGTTTCAATAATTTTTTCCGCTTCAAAGATATACAATGCTCTTCATTGTTTCCATCGACGAACACAGACGAAAAAGCCTCTTCAGTTGACCTGAAGAGGCTTTTTCCTAAATTCAGGATCCAAATTAAACCGTTTCCTTTTGTTCAACGCTCTGCTGATATTTTTCACCGAGCCATGCACCGAAGAGCGAAATCATAAATCCTATGAGCAATCCGACAATAATGTACATCGCTGGAACACGAAGAGAAACGATATATCTTAAATACACCCAATCTAAAAGCACTGCAAGGAGTCCTGCTACAGCAGGTTCTTTCAGAGTCACACCTGGTGATTTAAATCCGACAATAAAACCTGTCAGCACGAAACTTATGATGAAACCAACAAATGCAAATTTAAAGATATGGACGAGAAATAATTTTGAGAGAATGAATACAAATAAAATATTAAGAGCAAAACAAACTATGACTCCCACGATGACCCATTTCCAAAGAAATTTTTGATTTTGTGCCTCTGCTGCTGAAGCATCATCTCCCTGAAGCTTTTCACCTGCCCAACCGCCGACCCAAGAAAAGCCCAAACCGAGAATCAGGAGCAATAAGTTGATCGATGCTGAAAATTGAATTTCTGCTTTTGTGATATAAAGGAGGAATAGCATGATGAGCATAACGAGCACGCCGCCAACCGAGGCTTCATTGATGGTAATTCCCGGAGAGTAATATCCGATAATTGTGCCAGTGACAATGAATCCGACCAACATAACGATTACCTGGACTTGACCACTATGGAATGTCGGCGCTATAATGAAATACGATACTCCGACTATGATAAGTCCGGCAATAACTGATACAATCACCCATTTCCATTGTAACTTTGATTCTTTATGCGTACTGGGCGTCATAATCTTTTCCTTTCAAAGGTAGTACGTCTTGTGGATTACAATTCTGATGTTGAATATCTCAAAACAATGAAGGAAAAGCAAGAAATTTGTTCTATGAGTAACACTTCCGAAAGTCATTCGTAATTCCGGCCTAAATTCCTTCTAAAGATTACTGTGAAGATTCCTTCGAAAACGCATCTAACTGATTTTGTTCCTTCGCATCAGGAATGGATTGCACTGTCTTGAATTTCTCTGTCAATCCTGCCAGTTGCTTGTCGGCTTTATCATAGTTGTTCTTTGCATTGTTCAACTGCATACCCAGTGTTTCAAACACATCGTTGAATTTTCGTAATTCTGTGCTGAGAAGTTCAAGATTTTGAAATATTTCTTTTGCACTGCGCTCAATCTGCAGTCCTTTTAAGCCAAGAGCTATGACACGCAAATGCGCATAGAAGCTGTTCGGCGAAACCGGAACTACCCTTCGCTTGGTTGCGTATGAATATAATCCATCCTCCTCATCAAAAGATTCATCTCTGATAATAGTTTCGTAATAAATATTTTCGGCCGGAATGTACATCAATGCGAAGTCGAATGTCCCTTCATCCGGCAAAATATATTTTTCCGCGATTGTATCGATGTGTTTCTTCACATCTGATTTAAAAAGGCGTGCAGCGGTTTTCTTCTCCTGGTCCGATTTTGCATCGAGCATCTTGCGAAAATTTTCGAGCGGAAATTTAGAATCGACCGGCACTTTTCCACCGGCTGTATTGATGATTGCATCGACCGTTTGACCATTCCGAAATGTGTATTGAATGTCATACGCATTTGCCGGAAGAACCTGTTTGAGAAGATCTTCCAAGAGCAACTCGCCAAGTCCGCCGCGAAGCTTGGGGGCTTTGAGCATTTCTTCAAGTTTCGAAACGCTCTGGCCAAGTTCCTTGATCTCTTGCGTTGCTTTCCCAAGTTCGCCGAGTTTATTCTGAACATCTTGAATCACCTTTGCCGCATTATCTAACCGCGACCCCATCTGACCGGTGTTGTTCTGCAATTGCGAAGTCACACTGCTCAGATGCTGGTTCATACTCTCTGTCGTTGACTGCAGGCTCTTCAGAACCAGGTCTGTTGTATTCTTCAGGGACATCACAAACGTATCAGTTGTATTTTTAAGATTCTGATTCACTTCTCCGCGTAACGAATCCACTTGCTGCTGGAAAATCAACGCTGTTTGTGTCGAATCATCTCCTTTCCGATGAAACGTTCTTTGGAGAACTATTAACACAAGGACCGCAACCACCATTGAAACTATCAGTGATACAATTTCCATTTTTTCTTTCCTTCTTTAATCTTTTTTATTTTCTGCGCTTCCCTCTGCTTCATTCCCAATAGGATCAACTCATGAAATACAATGCCGTGATTGTTCCGGAAAACATCCAGAAGAACGCTCGTGCAAGCGGCATATGATTTCGCTTCAGCCATCCCCACATCATCGCGGTACTAATCATCGCTATGATAAGAACAACTGTCCCTGCAACACATTTCCATAATTCGAAGGTCTCGCTGTAATAAAACCATAAACTATGCTCATTCCAAAATCGTCCGTAAATGACAAGTAAATGGGCTGCATATACCATCAGCGACTCTCTGCCGACATCCAACACAAACGACCTTTCGGTCTTGCGGTAATCTGCATAGAACCAGCACGCCGTAAGGAGCAACATGACGATACCCAGGCGGAGGAAGAAAAAGAAAGGATCCGCACTGATACTATCCGATCCAATGTGAAGATGGACAGGCAACTGCCCTTCAATCGAGCATATCACTAAGAGAATCACCCCAAGAAGTGCAAACCATAAAATGAAATCCTTTTCTTTCTGCTGCTCACGCGCTCGAATGTATCCAGAAGCAAAGTACCCTCCGAAGAGCATAAAAGCCATCCACGGGAAAAGTGGGAAAAGGGAGTAATGCTTACCATTAAGATATGCGGCAAGAGGCGCAGGCAATGACGCATTGAAATCAATATCCCAAAAAAACATTGTCGCCAATACAACGAGTAATCCGCTTATTACTAAGAATGTCCGATATATCCGGTCACTCCGTATAAGCAATCTTAAGAGAAAGAGTACGAGCAATCCAAACGCTATACAATGCAGAACATCTGATTGATAGAAACTCAACCACTGAGCTTCTGTCGCTTCTGCGATTGCTCGGCGGAATGAAAAGAATGGAAGATGAAGGCTATATCCAACGAGCCAGATCAATCCAATTCTTCCTAACTGTTTCCAAAATGCGAAGCCGAATGTACGGAATGCCTCCAATTTCTTTTGACTTGCAAGAAGGAAAACAAATCCGGAGATGAATACAAAACTGGGCGCCACGAGACCGTTAATAAAATTGAGCGCATGAAACCATAAAGTTGTTTTGTCATATGGCAAGATAAAGGCGTTAAATACATGGACCTCAATCATGACTAACAGCGCCCATCCGCGAAGAAGATCAATAAATGCAAGTCTTGAATGTGATGGCATGGGAAGTATGAGTGCTTAGTGCTTGGTTCTTCGTTGTCTGTTATTAATTTTGAGCTGTCCAGTTCTGAGGAACGGATTTTCTCTGTTTCACTCTCCTGCTTTTCCCTTCTGCCTTTTACCTCTATGCTGCATTTTTAAATCACTTTCATTTTTTTTCCAACTTTCTCAAAGGCTTCTAATGCGTGATCAATATCTTTTTTCTTTAACGATGCCGAGATTTGAGCACGCAATCGCGCTTCTCCTCTCGGTACTACCGGATACCAAAGGCCTTTGATATAGACCCCAGCCTTCAGTAAAGCATTGCTCATTTCCTGCGCGATGGATGTTTCACCGAGCATCACCGGCACTATTGGATGTGTACCTTCGATAATTTTAAAACCCAGGCTCTTGATTTCTTTCCGGAAGTATGCTGTATTTTCATGCAGCCGTTGAACGATAGATGTATCTTTCATCAATAAATCGAATGCAGCGAGCGACCCGCACACGACTGCAGGGGGAAGTGAGTTCGAAAAAATGTAAGGTCTTCCTTTCTGGCGCATATATTCAACGAAATCTTTCGAGCCGCTGATAAACCCTCCGGCTGCTCCGCCTATGGCCTTCCCCAGCGTACCGACAGTAAAATCAATTTTGCCCAGCAAGCCGAAGTATTCTGCTGTGCCTTTTCCACTCTTGCCGCAAACACCGATTCCATGCGCATCATCTGTAAAGACTACCGCATCGTATTTCTTCGCTAGTTCATAAATCTTTGGTAGTGGTGCAAGATCTCCTTCCATGCTGAAGACACCGTCGGTAGCTATCATCCGAATACGATAATCTTTTCCCTTGTCTTCTTCTAATTGTCGTTCGAGATCGGCAACATCACCATGTTGATAAATTTTACGGTCCGTTGTCTCCGCCCTGCATAACCGCTGACCATCAATAATGCTGGCGTGATTTAATCGATCGCTGTAAATAACATCTTTGAAATTTTCAGAGCCGAGTTTTTCGTTGGTGAACGCCTGGAAGAACGCGATATTTGCCGCAAATGATGATGAGAAAAGAATCGCATCTTCCGATTTTAAAAATTTTGATATCTTCTTTTCCAGTTCCAAATGAATCGTTTGAGTGCCTGTAAGAAACCGCACGGAAGCAAGTCCATATCCGTATTCTTTCATTCCATGGATTGCGGCTTTTACAACAACCGGATGGTTCGACATGCCAAGATAATTGTTGGAAGCAAGCATAACCACTTCTTTGCCGTTAACCCTGACGATTCCACCTTGAGCACTTTGAAGAGCGGTTTCATATTTGAACGTCTGTGTGTCTACAAGCCGTTTCAGCTCTGCAGCGAGAAGGTCATTGAGTTTCATAGAGAATAGCCCTCAGTATGCAAGGTTCATGATAATGAGTTCTCATACTTCCATCATGGGGGTTTCTTATTTCTTCTTCAATCGAATTGAGAATGATCCATCCATCCCATGTTTATGCTGGAATGTTTCCACTTGCCCCTGACTACCTACAAAATTCTGATGAACAAATTCTTTCGCTGATTCAACAGAGAACTCAAGATGCCGAACAAGGAATTCTTTGATAAGATCGAAATCTTCTTCCGGTTCGATGGTGCATGTACTATACACAAGCACTCCGCCGGGTTTCACTAGTTTCGCAGCATTATCGAGAAGTGATTTCTGCAGTTGTACGAGTTTTTGAATATCATCAACATCCCGCTTCCATTTGGCATCCGGTTTCTTCGAGAGAACGCCAAGGCCAGAGCACGGTGCATCCACTAACACTTTATCCGCAGGAGGAATCTCAAGAACCGCACCATCTTCGGCAACAAGATGAACGTTGGTTATGCCTAATCGCAGGCATGCGTTCTTCACGAGATTGAGCCGAGTCTCATAACGATCAACAGCGATGATTTCACCGATATTTCTCATCAGCTCTCCGATAAATGTTGTCTTCCCTCCTGGTGCCGAACAGAGATCGATGACGCGCTCTCCCGGTTTTGGATCGAGCAAGAGGACCGGAATACCGGCACTTTCATCTTGAACGGAAAAATATCCCTGCGTAAAAAGTTCTGATCTGCCAATGCCTGCCATATGTTGAACGCGAACAAAGAAATCAAGATACTGAGAACGTGTATATTGAATTTGATGTTTGTCTAATAACGAAAAGAAATAATTCAAATCCACTTTCAATCGATTAATCCGCAGCGCTAAATCAGGAATGGAATTATTTGCTTCCATCATCAATTTTGCTTCGTCATATCCATAGCGTTCCACCCACCGTTTTGTCATCCATATCGGATGAGATTCGATTACTGCAAGGTGACGAATTTTATCTTCTTCCAGATCGGGATAGCGGATGTTATCTATATTCCGGAGAATATTACGAAGAACGGCATTGACAAGATCTCCCACTTTCTGTCCGCGCAGTCGTTTGATGAACTCAACCGCTTCATTGACGGCAGCCGAGTGCGGAACCCGATCAAGGAATTGAATTTGATATAACGCCACCCGAAGTGCATTCTTGATATTCGTTTCCGCTTTTGTGAAGTTGCCATGGAAGAATCCCGTGAGAACCCAGTCAAGTTTCATTTTCCAACGAATCACACCGGTAACGATCTCGTTCATGAGGCTTTTATCTAGTTCATTCATGGCATCCGAACTTAGTTCCGTATCAAGCAGCTTATCAAGATAGGCATCTGAACGCTCAACGCGATTCAGTATCTTTACTGCTGTCCCGCGGGGACCGGTATAGATACTTTCCGGCTGCGGCGCGTACTCCTGTGGTGCGGTGGTATCTTCCATTCAATTATCTTTCAGTGAAAATGTCTTGTACGGGAAATGAGAGGAACTGGCCGGAGTTGAGCAGACGGCAGGGAGCCCGGGAATTGATTATCTTTAAAAGTGCAGAGTTGTACTGCCATCGGTCAGGTCATTTCTCAAAAAAATATATTCGTGGAGATTCGACATTTCGAACCATCGCACTACCGATAACAAAAAAGCGGAATGCATTCTGATAACACATTCCGCTTTATAATAGCAACGTTGTTCTTATGCCCCAGCTACGGCTGCTTTTGGTTCATCTGGCTTTGCAGCGTACTTCCGTTTGAACTTCTCAATACGCCCGGCTGAATCAAGCAGCTTCTGCTTACCGGTGAAAAACGGATGGCAATTTGCGCAAATTTCTATGTGGAGATTGCCTATGGTTGAACGCGTCTCAAATACATTACCGCACACGCAAGTAACCACAGCTTTTTTATATGTTGGGTGAATTCCTTCTTTCATCTCAATCCTCTATTGCTTTCTATGAATAATATTGGTATTAATTTACAAAAAAAACGATTGATTTGCAAAAGGAATTTTATTCCTTGGTTTTCGTGTAATATCTGAATGCTTAAAGAAGTCATTTCCAATTCGCAACGTCCGGCTCACAGGAACCATTTAACGGTTTTTCCACATTCCTGTTCGAAGGAATTTCTTGAAGGCAATGGTTATATTTTGAGACGATGATTGCTAAACGCCGCTTCTCTCGGTCCAGTCTTATGGAACAATCAGCGCTATACTCCTTCATAAGAGGCAGAAATGTCTCTTCTGATTTTTCAGGAACCACACTAAATCCGCTCATATCCCAAGCCACCCGAAGAAAAATATTTTTTCCGCACGGTCTACATATTCATCCAAATCGAGTATGTTTTCGCCGCGCACAAAAATGAATTGAGCAATGCGCGATACTAATCCTTTCTTACCAGTACATGATCATAATAAAGTCGCCGTGAGATTTTTTTTTAGTCACACTTACCCCCTTCTGGAATGAATATCAATAGCTTAGAAATAATAAGAGAGTAGCGTCAGAGTTGCAAGTCATTTTCATATTCCACTTCATTTTAGTTGTTTTGCTTGAATTTCATTCTCATTTTTGGTAGATTCATACAGAATGAAACGAACATTTCTTTCTCTCCTTGCCGCTGTCTTTATTGCGGCAACACTCTTTGCTCAACAAGCGACGTATGATTTTCTTCGTATTGATGTAAGTGCACGAGCCGCAGCCCTCAATGGCAGTTTTGCCTCGATGAAAGACGATCCGAATGTATTGTTCTATAATCCGGCAGCCCTCGGAACTTTAAGCAGACCTAAAATTTCCGCCAACTACTTAGATTATCTCATGGATGTCAATATGGGATCGCTGAGCTACGCTCAGTACATGGAAGGAATCGGAAATATCGGCGGCGGCATCACTTATATCAATTACGGTTCATTTAATCGAACCGATGAAAATTTAAATGTTATCGGAACATTCGAAGCAAAAGAGTTGGCACTTATCGCAGGCATCGCAGCACACTATGACGACGATATCCTCGTCGGCGTGAATATGAAATATATTTATTCCTCTATTGCAGAATATAGTTCAAGCGCACTTGCAGTCGATTTTGGATTCCTCTATGATATTCCTTCGCAGAATCTTACAATCGGCGGCAGCGTTTCAAATCTTGGTACACAATTAAAAACATATGCTGGCAGAAACGAATCGCTTCCCCTGAATGTCACATTTGGCATTACGAAGAGGCCTGAACATCTTCCAATATTTTTAAACCTTGACTTCCATCGGCTTAACGAAAAAGGCAATAAGTTCTGGGATCGCTTCAGCGTTTTTACAGTTGGTGCCGAGATACTGATGAGTGAATCATTTCGGCTGCGCGTTGGGTACAACAACAAAGAGCGATCAGACTTCAAAATGGGAACAAGTGCCGGTCTTGCCGGTTTTGCTATGGGTGCCGGAATTATTGTGAAGGACTACCAATTTGATTACGCGTACAACTCTTACGGAAAAATCAGCGGGTTACACCGTATTTCTCTCGGCATGAGTCTCTAGCCTCAGGAACTTTCCGATGTTCAAAAAATATTGAACATTGACGCCTACCGCAGTATCATGTCTAAAAGTTTTTCACTCAGGTAAAAAAGCATCATTCCCACAAAGACCAGAAGGGGCGGTAGGCGGTTTTTCGTTTTATTCACTTCAGGAATCAAGTCGCTTGCACCCACATACGTTACAGTACCGGCGGAAAATGCAAACGCAATACCTGCAAGCTGGGCGTCAACATGTTCCAACAAAAAAACTGAACATGCTCCAATAAAAGTTGCAAGTCCTATACCTATTGCCGAATACAGAACGATTTTGCGCGAGAATCCGGCACTCATCATGATAGAACCGATTGTTAGCCCTTCCGGAAACTTATGCAATAATATTGCCAGGAAAATAAGAAGTCCTAGATAAAAGTCATATTGAAAACCGACCGAAATGGATAGCCCATCGAAAAAAGCGTGGATGAATAACCCTGTAAATGCAGAATAGCCGGTAATTTTTGACATCATCACATCGTGATGGGTCTCTTCACCAAAATGGAAATGCCCCACAACGGTATGCTCGAAGAAATGTACTGTTGCAAAACCTAGAAGAATCCAAACGGCAGCTGACTCTCCAACAAATCCGAAACTGACAGGCACCAGCTTGAGAAAAACGAGCGCAAGAATAAATCCCGCACTGAGTGCAAGAAGGATCTCTTGAACGCGCGTCGGCCAACTTTTGCGCGATACGATCATCGTGCCGCCGAGAACAACGGCGATAGAAGCAATAAGGGCAAGTAACAGAATTTGAGTTTTCATCAATTTCGTGCGTATGGTTTTTCCAGATACTTTTTTGATTCCTTATGGGAATCTTCATATTCTTTCATCGCCAGTACTTTTTTATATTGCTGTATCGCATCTTGTCTCTTCCCTTGTGCGTCATAAATCATGCCGATGAGTAAATTCCCAAGAGACATGAATCCGGATGGCTCCTCTTTGTCGGTTTTTCTGCTTAACTCATCGCTTCGGTACAAATACTTCAGCGCTTCATCAAATCGTCCTGCCATAAAATCAAATTTTCCAAGGTAATAGGACGCTTCACGCGCATCGTAGGTATCATATCCCAGTTGTTTTTTAAAACAGCGTTTATCGATATCTGCAAAGATGTCCTTCGCTTCGCCAAGATATCCTGTGCTGACTAAACAACGGCCAATATAGCAATGGAACATAGAATTGTTCGGGTACTTCGTATGAAGCTTCCGGGCAAGTTCAAGGGCATTCGCATAGTCTTTTTCGTAGACGAAATAGTTCTGCATGAGGAAATACATTGCTTCCACTTTCGCATATTTCGCATTTTGCGCGGCTTGGCGAAGCTGCTCTAAACCCTTTTTCCGGTCACCGCTGGGAAAAAAGATCATTGCCGGTTTGACGAATGGATATCTATCGGGCACAACGGATGCGTAATAATTATAAATGCCGATTCCCAATAAAATATCATAGTTGTTCGGTTCCAGTTCGTATGCTTTTCGTACCAACGGCAATGCAACCATGCCGTCGTTGGCGGCACCAAGCCATTTGCCTCGATTTGCACGCAAACGGCCGCGAAAACCGACTGCACCCCCATTGAAAAACATCGATGTCACGTCATTGGGATGCTCATCCAAACGTTTCTCACACATATCAATGACTGCATCAAGCATCTGATATAATTTATCATCCTGCGACTCGTCATCAAAATTACTGATAATACGTTCCCACTGAACCATCGCCCGAAAAAAATATCCTGCCGGATGATCCGGACGCAGACGAATCACATCCGTAAAGTCTGAATCAGCTCTATCAAATTCATAGTTGTAGAGTTTATCAATACCATGCATTACTCGTTGATCGAGAACAGGATCGTCAAGCCACTGTGATTGAACCTTGGAACAAACAAAGAGAAGCAGAAATGCTGAAAGAAGATATATATATCTCAATTTTTTATCTACATCCCGATATTCAAGGGGATACATACTTGCTAAATCCAATGGTGTCGTAATGAAAAATTCTCCCCTCATTTAGATCAACTTCTTTGCGAGGTAATCTTTAAGACCTGTACTCGCTACACGCTCCTGCACCATGCTGTCACGGTCGCGCACGGTAACTGTTTGATCCTGTAAAGTCTGAGAATCAATGGTTATACAGTATGGTGTTCCAACTTCATCCTGCCTTCTATACCGCCTGCCCACTGCGCCGCTGTCATCATAGAATACACGGAAATACGGCCGCAAATCGGCCTCAAGCTTGCGCGAAAACTCAGGCATCCCGTCGCGATTGACAAGCGGAAAGATAGCCGCTTTCATAGGTGCGAGTTTAGGATGAATCTTCATCACAACACGTACTTCCATGGCACCTTCGGCATTGGGTGCTTCTTCTTCACAATATGAGTCCACAAGGAATGCCATAAACGACCGACTTGCACCGGCAGATGTTTCGATAACAAATGGTGTAAATTTCTCTTTTGTTTCCTCATCGAAATATTTCATGCTCTTACCGGAAAATTGTTCATGACGCGATAAATCGAAATCTGTACGATTATGCACACCTTCGATCTCGCCCCATCCAAATGGGAACAGGTATTCGATATCATACGCATCTTTGGCGTAATGCGCCAGTTTATCCTTAGGATGTTGATGCCATTGGAGTTTTTCTTTCGTCATTCCGAGGTCGATGTACCATTGCATGCGTTCTCTGCGCCAGTATTCGAACTGTTCAACATCGGTACCGGGCTTCACGAAGAATTGCATTTCCATCTGCTCAAATTCGCGTGTACGGAAAAGAAAATTCTTTGTGTTAATTTCGTTTCGGAATGCTTTCCCGATTTGCGCAATGCCAAAGGGCAGTTTCTGCCTCGACGCAGATTGCACATTTAAAAAGTTGACGAATATTCCCTGTGCTGTTTCCGGCCGTAAAAAGACAATCGATGATGAATCTTCCACCGGACCAACAAATGTCTTAAACATGAGATTAAATTTGCGTGCTTCCGTGAATGTCCCTTTAGCACCGCAATTAGGGCATGGCAGCATCAATACGATACGCGCAGCATCTTGATCGGTTGTTACAAGTTTTGCGAACTCTGCAATGATCGTCTCATCTTTTTGCTGTCCGCCGAACTTTTGCATATCGAGTTCGCGAAGAACATCTTTTTTCTTTTTTAATGATAAGTCGTCAAAAAGAACGTCAATCCGATAGCGTGCTTTGCACTGTTTGCAATCAACCATCGGATCTGTAAAATTCTCAACGTGTCCTGAGGCTTCCCATACGCGCGGGTGCATCAGAATGGAAGCATCGAGCCCTTCAACATTCTCACGATAGGTCATGCTTTTCCACCATTGCTGCTTCAGGTTATTAAGCATCTCGACACCCAGCGGGCCATAATCCCAGCATCCATTCAAACCACCGTAAATTTCACTCGATTGGAAAACAAATCCACGCCGCTTCGCTAAAGAAACAATCTTCTCCATGGTCTTTGCTTGATCACCTGCAGTCTTACTATTTTGAACCATATTCTCTTGCACTCTCTATTATTTTATATGAAGATAAAACTTTACCTCGTTAGATCATTTTCATCGGTCAAATTTGCAATCCGCATGTTCATGCTACTTCAATCCTGCTTTGGTCACCGATCATAAAACGATGTACCTTTGGCTTTCCAAGAGCCTCTACGACTTCAACGTCATTGCCGAGAATACTCCCTTCAATCCGAATACCGACACTCGTAACCTTACAATCCCGGAGAACAATGCTGTATTCAATTTCGCTGTTCCGCACTTCAGTTCTATCGCCAACGGAAGTAAACGGACCGATATAGCTGTTTTCTATAATACAATTTTTTCCGATGATAACGGGGCCACGAATCTTGCTGTTGATGATGCGTGCTCCCTCCTCTAGTACGATGCGGCCCGCTACTTCAGATTGTTTATCCACTGTACCATCGTTCCGAGGCGCTATGTTATCCAATATCAACCGATTCGCTTCCAATAAGTCGGTGGGTTTTCCTGTGTCTTTCCACCAGCCCGTGATTTCTGTGTACCCGACCTTCAAGCCGCGCTCAATAAGAAGCGTGTGTGCATCGGATATTTCCAACTCGCCGCGTGCGCTGGGTTTGAGGCTTTTGACTGCTTCAAAAATGTGATGATCATACAGATAAATTCCCGCAACAGCATAGTTGCTTTTCGGATGTTTTGGTTTTTCTTCCACCCGCACAATTTTCCCATCACGGATCTCCGGCACGCCAAATTGTTCCGGATCTTTTACTCTCGATAATGTCAGATAACAATTACATCCGCTTTTTTCAAATTCATCTACGAATCGTTTCACACCGCCAACAAGCATATTGTCACCGAGGTAAAAAATGAACTTGTCGCCTGCAATAAACTTTTCGGCCAATTGAACGACCTGTGCGAGTCCGCCGGGAGTTTCCTGCGGGATGTATGTGATTTTCACACCCCACTTTGAACCGTCGCCAATGTATTTCGGAACTTCCTGACTGTCGGCATTATGCACGATACCAATTTCTTTGATACCTGCATCCGCTGCCGCTTCAATGGCATAGTAGAGGATCGGTTTGTTCGCAATCGGAATGAGATGCTTATTCTGAGTGTGCGTGATAGGGCGTAATCTCGTACCACGTCCGCCGCTGGCAATAAGTGCTTTCAATGGTTATCCTTTATACTGTTCTTTGACCGGTTTTCTTGTCGACGCATTTTTAAATGCCTATGAACCATTTCGTGCGTCAGAAAAGTCGATACAAAACCATATGTACTATGATACAAAAATATTTCT
>Ga0182021_10002682_pt1 | contig 20831 bp, 14 predicted proteins | sample 612E3MmetaG_FD_120493 | JGI IMG/M metagenome (GOLD analysis project Ga0182021, IMG submission 120493) | Permafrost microbial communities from Stordalen Mire, Sweden - 612E3M metaG (Illumina Assembly) | ecosystem: Environmental > Terrestrial > Soil > Wetlands > Permafrost | place: Sweden... | reverse complement strand
TGAATGAATCATGTTTATCATTTAGCTTATCAATTTCGTTTAAAAGATTGAGACCTTTGTCTGTAATTATAACATCAACACATCTACGGTCTTTAGAGGAGAGATCGCGTTTAACAAATCCTTTTATGCGCAACCGTTCAACAAGTCTCGATGCGTCTGACATTTTATCAAGCATTCTTTCTTTTAACAAGTTTACTGTTGCGGGATGGGGATATTGCCCGCGGAGAATACGAATAATATTGTATTGATTACTTGTAATATCATGCTTAGAAAATAGATTTGAATACAAATTAACAAGCCAGCCGTTAGTGTAAAGTATATTAACGGCGAGCTTGTGATATTCATTTCTAAATTTTGGCTGTTTTATTTCTTGTTCAAGCTTCATTTAGATTTCTGCAATTCAAGATCTATAATCATGGTAACAGTTTTTCCAACCACCGCGCCACCGGCTTCAATGAGAGAATTCCATTTTAGATTATAGTCAAATCTGTTGATTTCACCTTTGACTTTGAATCCGGCTTTGGTATTACCCCAAGGATCTTTAATTGAACCATTGTAAACAACATCAAGGGTTATCTCTTTGGTTACATCGCGTATCGTGAAATCGCCGACAAGTTTATAGTTCTTAGCATCAACTTTTTTTAACGACTTCTCCTTAAAAGTTATTTTAGGAAATTTTTCCGCATTGAAGAAATCATCTGATTTCAGATGTTTGTCGCGTGCGTCATTATCTGTACTTATGCTGTTAACATCCATTGTGAAATCAATTTTAGCATCGGTAAAATCATCTTTTGATGATTCAATATTTCCATCAAATGATTTGAATTGTCCCGATACTTCCGAAATTATTAAGTGAGTAACTGTAAATTGAACTTTTGAATGTGCTTTATCAATGGTCCATTTAGTTTGAGCATTTAGTGATAAAACAGCGAATAAGACAAGAATTACTGTATTACGAAGATGTTGCATTTTAACCTCTATATTTTGTTTGTAAAACTATCACGAATTAGTAATAATGTTGTAACGTTTATTGGTATAACGCATATCATTGTTATAAAGTTCCCATAGATTAATAATTCAACAAGAAAAGTGATTACCGACTTTTACATCAGAATTTCCGGAAAGCAGAAAAACTGTAACTGTTTTTCGTCCTCCTCAACACCGTTACAATGCCGGCATTTTTTAACGTAAAAAACTATAGATTCTTCTCCAGCATCAAGGTCAAGAAAGTTTACTATAGATTGGCAATTACTGCATTGAACAATATGATGAGTGTGTAGTCTTCCCTCACAGTTAGGACAAAGAAAATCCGTATCTGTGAAAGCATTCTGATGAAAAACTGGAAAAACGGAATTGCATTTTGTATTTGTACAGTTTGTAAATCCTAACGGTTTCGCAGAATCGATTTTGATGTTAACCTCCTTTTTGAAAACCGTTGGAAAAATAAGTCGGTAAACCGTTCTTGTCTATGCAAAAATTTATCCTCTGCTGTCTTTAATTGATTTAGTTTTACTTATTTTTCGATTAACGAATAGTTTAGAATCCTTATGGAGAATTAATGGACAAAATTTCATCATTCAAAGCATACGATATTAGGGGTAAAGTACCTGATGAATTGAATACAGACCTTGCTTATAAAATAGGCAGAACATTTGCTAAATATTTGAATGCCAAATTAGTGGTTATTGGAAGAGACGTAAGAAAATCATCGCCGGAATTATCGGAAGCATTATCAATTGGATTAAACGATGCCGGCTGTGATGTTTTTGATCTGGGATTATGCGGAACAGAAATGATCTACTTCGGAACCCCTTTCCTTAATGCCGATGGTGGTATTATGATAACAGCAAGCCATAATCCGCCGGAATACAACGGATTAAAGTTTGTAAAAAAAGGTTCTGTACCAATGGGATATGATTCCGGTTTGAATGAAATTGAAAAGATGATAGTGAATAATGACTTTGGCGAAATTTCAGATCATAAAGGAAAAGTTTTTCAAAAAGATATTATGCAAGAATTTATTTCTAAAGTCACAAAATTTTTTGATGCTGGAAAAATCCAACCATATAAAGTAGTTGTTAATGCCGGTAACGGTTGTGTTGGTCCGGCATTGGATGCTCTGGAAAAATATTTGCCGATTAAGATGATAAAGATTTTCCCCGAACCCGATTCAACCTTTCCTAACGGTGTTCCTAACCCGCTTCTACCTGAAAACAGACAGCCGACAATTGATGCAATCAAAAAATATGGTGCTGATCTTGGGGTTGCTTGGGACGGCGATTATGACAGATGTTTTTTCTTTGATGAAAAAGGTAATTTTATTGAGGGATATTATATTGTAGGATTACTTGCAAAATCAATATTGAAAACAAATCCGGGTGAAAAAATCGTACACGATCCTCGATTGATTTGGAATACAATCGAAGTAGTAAAAAAAGCCGGCGGTCAAGCCATTGTTTCTCAAAGCGGTCACGCTTTTATTAAGCAGAAAATGAGAGAAGTAAATGCAATTTATGGCGGGGAAATGTCTGCTCATCATTATTTCCGTGATAATTTCTATTCCGATAGCGGGTTAATTCCATTTGTTCTTATTCTCCAATTAATGTCGGATGAAAAAGCTAAACTTTCGGAACTTCTTGACGCTATGATACGATTATATCCTTGTTCGGGTGAAATTAATTCAACAATTAGTAATCCAGAAGAAAAAATTAACGAAATCAGAAAAAGATATACTGGCGGAATAAATGACGAATTAGATGGTCTAAGTGTTGAATATCCTGATTGGCGTTTTAATATTAGGATGAGTAATACGGAACCTTTGTTGCGATTAAATGTAGAATCCAAGAACGATGAAAAATTAATGCATGAAAGAACAAATGAGCTATTGAAATTTATTAGAGGATAGTTATATTTCGGTTAGCTTTTAAAACATTTAGAACACAATAATAAATTATATAAGAAGGAATTTGAAGTGGCAGCAGGACAAGAAAAAACAATTGACGTAGATAAGCTTCTAAAAAATAAATTGAAATCTGTTAGCGTTGTTTCGATTGAAAGTGCTGTTGCTAAAGTAATTAGTGATATGGTTGGTGAAGATTATAAATGTACAATAAGCGAAGTAAAATACACTTTATTTAGCGGCGCTGATTTTCATATTAAAATTGAATTAAGTTACAATCCTGAAGAATAAATTTTTGGGGAGTTGCGGCTGAGACTTAGGTCTCCCCCCACCCTAGGTTTTGGCTCTTCTCCCCGCTTTTTTATCCCGCAATACTTTTTAACTCATTAACTACTTTATCAATCTCATCTTTTGTATTATAAAAATGCGGAGATAAGCGAATCATTCCTTCTCTAACTGCACAATAAATTTTTCTTTTTTCCAATTCAGAAAATATTTCTTTTGATTTTTCATGTTTAAACGTCACAATTCCGGCAAGATGCTCATTAGAAATATTTTTTAATAACGGTTCAATTCCTATATCAGAAAGTTTGTTAATAAAATAATTCGTGTTTTCTAAAATTCTCAATTCGCAACTCTCAACCTGCCTGCCGGCAGGCACGGTTCTCAATTGCTTAAAAATGTTAAGTGCGGCATCAAATATTGCAATACCAAATGCATTCAGAGTTCCGGTTTGAAAGCGTTCTGCATTTGATCTCAAAGTCAGATCATAGTTCAAAAAATTCCATGAATCTTCTACTGATGTCCACCCTACATTTTTTTGATCAACTTTATTTTGCAATTCTTCTGTTATATAAAAATATGAAAGTCCTTGACTGCTCATTAACCATTTCTGTGTTCCTCCTGTAAGAAAATCTATTGGAGATTTTTTTAGATCAACCTTAACAGCCCCTACTGCCTGAATTGCATCTACACAAAAAATAATTCCTTTTTGTTTACACGTTGCACCGATTGCATCAATATCGGCTTTGTAACCGGAAAGGAACTGCACCATACTTATTGAAATAAGTTTTGTCTTAGGTGTAATCAGCTTTTCAATATCTTCGAGATCTACGATTCCATTTCGCGATTTAGCAAAATCAATTTCAACTCCGTGCTTCTTTAGGTTTAAGAATGGATAAACATTTGAAGGGAATTCAATATCGTTCAAAATTATTCTATCACCGGTCTTCCAATCTAATCCTTGCGCTAAAATGCTTATTCCGTTAGATACGTTATCAACCCAGGATAATCTAGATGTACTCGCACCTAAAAGATCAGCCAGTTTTTCTTTTGCACCGAAATTCCATTTTACAAAAGATTCAAAGTTCATAACATTAAGTCCGCTTCTTTCATCCATATATTCTTTAATACGATCAAGAACAAGTGTGGACCACGGACCGAGTGCCGCATGATTGAAATAGATCTGATCTGTTTGCAAATGCGGGAATAGTTTTCTTACTTCTTCAATATTCAAAATAATCTCCGTATAATTTCTTCAACTAAATTAAGAAAGGTTCTTTACTCAACAAACCTTGAAGGTCAAACGAAGACCAAGCCCATCCCAACCCTTCCCAAAGGGAAGGGTTTTTTCAATTAAATTATTTTTTCTTACTGATTATCTCTTCAATCTGATCCATAACTTTATTCATTTTAGCAATCGTCAAATCGAATGCTTCAGAAGATAACGGATCAATCCCTGCTTTCTTAATTAGCTCAATCGGGTAATCGGAACTTCCGCCTTTTAATATATTGTAGAACTTGTCAACAGCGGGCTGTCCTTCTTTAACAATCTTCTCTGCAAATGCCGTAGCATAAATAAGCGAAGTTGAATATTGATAGACATAATAAGTGTAATTAACAAAATGGGCTATGAATCCCCACTCGTACGCAATGTAAGGATCAATAATGCAAACACCAGCATCGTTGCCGTAATAATTTTTTACTATATCGTAATAAATTTTGCTTATACTTTCGCCTGTAAGCGGTTCGCTGTTTTCAATTTTTTTGTGAAGTTCTAACTCAAACTCGGCAAATTGGGTCTGCCGGAAGATTGTTCCCTTTAGTAAATCCAGATATGAACCGAGCAAATATAATTTCTCATCATCCGTTTTAACTTTTTGCACCATATAATTATTCAGCAAAGTTTCGTTAATTGTAGAAGCAATTTCCGCAACAAACGTTGCATACTGTGCATCAACAAACGGCTGGCTCTTATTGGAAAAATAACTATGCATTGTGTGCCCAAGTTCATGAGCAAGAGTAGAAACAGATTCATAATCATCTGTCCAATTCATTAAAATGTAAGGATGATAATCATAAGGGGCACCGGATGAGTAAGCACCGCTTCTCTTACCTACAGTTGGAGCGTAATCAATCCATCTATCGTTAAAAGCTTTCTTAACTGTTGAAACGTATTCTTCTCCCATTGGTTTAAAAACATCCAGAATAAGATTCTGTCCTTCTTCAATTGTAAACTTAAAATCAACCGACTTAACGAGAGGAGGATATAAATCATAATAATGAAGCTGATCTACACCCAACATTTTAGCTTTTAATTTTAAATATCTATGGAACGTAGGAAGGTTATTGTGAATCTGAGAAACAAGGTTTTCATAGACCGAAACGGGAATTTTGTTCGCATTGAGAGAAGCTTCTAGAACATTATTGTACTTTCTATTTTTAGCATAGAAATAATCTCCGCGAATCTTTCCGGCTAAATTTGCACCGATTGTATTTTGGAATTTCTGATAGCTTTCAAAAAAAGCTTTCATAATTTTTTCACGATCCTCCCTAACCGATGTTGTTCTGTACTTCGAGTAAGCTGATGTGCTTAATTCAACTTCCTCGCCTGTGGAAAGTTTTATTTTAGCATTTGGTTTTTCAGCATTATCAAAAATTCCATATACATCGTTTGGTGTTGAGGTAATTAATCCTGCACTTGCAAGAATTTGTTCTTCGCTTGCATTTAATGTATGTTCTCTGAGTCTTAGAATATCATCCACAAAGAATTTAAATTCTTTTAACACTTTCTTCTCGTTAAAAAAGTTTTTGATCTTATCCGGTGGTAAACTTAATAGTTCAGGACTTAAGTAAGAAGAAGCTTCGCCAAATTGCGTTCCTAACGTATTGGTTATTTGAGTTAATGATTGATTCCCGCTATTACGTAAGTCTTCATCGCTAATTCTGCTTGCATAATCGGATAATTTGTAAAAACTCTTGTACGTATCAAAGTAAAGACGGAGAGCGCTGTAAAAAGTATCCGCACTTTCTCCAAGCTTGCCTTTATAGTCGGATATTTTTTTAATTTGTGTTTCTATGGCTTGTTTATCTTTCTGCCATTCGTCAATATTTTTATATAAAATGGAATTATCCCACTTCAATTTTTCCGGAACATCTTTTCGTTCCAGATTTTGAGCAAAAGTAAATTTACCGGTCATTAATACCGCCAGAATGATTGTTGGAAAATTATAAAAATATTTCATTATCTCTCCTTTGAAATTAATAAATCAACGGGACAAAAATTATGGAATACTTTTTAAATATCATCAATAAAAGAATCCAAAAATTTTTTCCCTCAAAATTTTCACGAATAAAAGAACCCCCGATAAATCGGGGGCGTCTAAGTTTTCTATTTTAAGAACCTCCCCTTTGGGGAAATCTGGTGGGGCTATTCTTTCTTTGCTCTCATCGAATCCCAAATTGTGTAAAGACATAATAAGCAGAACATAACAAAAGATAAAACTTCCGCTGAATTTGATTCGAACCATTCTTTCATTAACCAATTAGCTCCGAATGATCTTATAATTACAGAAACAACGCCCATCAAAGCACCGCCGGCTATGAATCCTGATGCAATTAAAGTTCCTCTTTCTCTGCGTGAATTATTCAATCCTTCGTCTTTGCTTCTTGTAGAAACGTAATAAGAAATTAATCCGCCGACTAATAACGGAGTATTTATTTCTTGTGGTAAATACATTCCTAATGCAAAGGCAAGTACCGGAACTTTGATCACTGCTAAGATTAAAGCAATGCAAGCACCTGCAATGTATAACATCCATGGTGCCGGTTGATTTGACATCAACGGTTGTATTATTGCAGCCATAGCGTTTGCTTGCGGTGCAGGTAATCCGCCGCCGGCAAATCCATAAATTCTATCCAACAAAGAAATTATCCAAACTACAGTTGCGGCAGAAACAATAACGCCGACAAATTTCCATCTTTCCTGTTTATGCGGTGATGAACCAAGCCAGTAACCAATTTTCAAATCTGTAACGAATGATCCTGCTACTGATAACGCTGTGCATACAACTCCGCCAATTATAAGTGCCGAAACCATTCCAGTTGGACCGGAAAGTCCGACCGAAACTAAAATTATTGATGAGAAAACCAATGTCATCAATGTCATTCCGGAAACAGGATTATTTCCTGTGATTGCAATAGCATTTGCCGCAACAGTTGTAAATAGGAATGACATTATCATCACTATCAGTAAACCGATTAATGCATGAAGAAGAGAACTGACAACACCAAATAAGAAAAAGATAAAAATTGCAATTGCTGTAATGATTGTTCCGACAACAATTATTTTCATTGATAAATCGCGCTGTGTGCGGACTGTTGTACTCTCAATTATTTTACCGCCGAAAATTTCTTTGATGGCTAAAGAAAATGCAGAACGAATAACTTTTGATGACCGCACTATTCCTATAAAACCAGCCATTGCAATTGCACCAATTCCAATATGGCGGACATAATTTCTGAAAATCAATTCTGCCGACATGTCTTTTATAAGAAGAGTAACACCAGACCCGATAGTTACAGTGAGATCATTACCGAAGTAAGAAATCAGCGGAACAAAAACAAAGTACGACAAGAACGAACCCGCAACAATAATTGTTGAATACTTAAGACCAATTACATATCCCAGACCAACTACTGCGGCACTCGTATTCAATCTAAAAACCATTTTATATTTATCTGCAATCATTTCTCCAACACCAACTACACGCGATGTAAATATTTCAGCCCAAGAACCGAATGTTGCAACAAGGAAATCATAAATACCGCCGATCAAACCGGCAGAAACTAAAACGAGAGCCTGTTGCCCTCCTTTTTCACCGGCAACTAAAATTTCTGTTGTCGCTGTTCCTTCCGGAAATGGAAGTTTGCCGTGCATTTCCGAAACAAAATATTTTCTGAACGGAACTAAAAATAGAATTCCTAAAAATCCGCCGAAGAGCGATGCAAAGAACATTTGAAAAAATGTTGCCTGCAATCCTAGAATATAAATTCCCGGTAAAGTAAAAATTGCACCTGCTACAACCGCACCGGATGAAGAACCGATAGATTGAATAATTACATTTTGACCCATGCCGTTCTTTTTTGAAAGCATGTTTGTAATTCCAACAGCGAGTATTGCAATTGGAATTGCCGCTTCAAAGACTTGTCCAACTTTTAAACCAAGGTATGCCGCTGCGGCGGAAAATAGAACTGCCATTACTAATCCGGTTATTACGGAATAAGATGTCACTTCAGGAAAGTTAATGTGAGGCGACATTATTGGTTTATACTCTTCGCCTGGTTTTAATTCGGTGTAGGCGTTCGATGGAAGACCATTTGTTTGGGGAGTTTCTTGTGTCGACATTCAATTATCTCCTATTAGACAATTCGAGATTTGTTTGTTGTTCTTAATCTTACTCTAACTCAAACTGTATCAGAACGCAAACAACAGTGGCATTTCAAATTCTGTTTTGTCCGTTCTTGTCGATTTGAATTCAATCTTTCCGCTGAACTTTGAATCAGCAGGTATTACGTAATCCGGTTTCTTAAAATCCAAGGAGACGGTTTGATTTACCATCGGGAAAAATGTTAACGAACCGCTTTTAAATTTTATCGGAGAATGATTTTCCAATTCGGTAACCTCAATAATCTTTACATCCATTTTCCCCGCAGCGTTAGTATAAGCAGGAATAAGAACTAGTTTTAGTTTTGTTAAATCACTTTTAAAATTATTATCGATTGAGATGTCGCCGGTGCGGTAGCTCAATCCTCCGGTAGATAATGCTTTTCCGGATGAATCGTAAACAGCATAAGTAAAATCCGTAACCTTGTTAAAATCTTCCTTGGAGATTTCAATGCTGAACGTTTTGGATTTTTCTCCTTTCTTAATCACAAAAGGTATATCATAAGTCTTAACACTATCCATGTGAACTTCGTATTCTTTCTGGTAACCCGAAATCTCTCCGCTTACATTATAAGTGCAAACTTTATCAAAAATGTTCTCTAGTTGTATTGAATGATTCTTTTCGCCGAGTAAATTTTCATCCATGCGTTTAATGCCGTCAACTTCTGCCAACAAGTTAAAAGTTGAATTCGCTTTCGAATTGAAATTCCCGAGTACTACAAGTTCATAAACTCCGGGCTCAAGATTTGTTAAATAGCGGTCAACAAAATCTTCTGTTCCTTGAGCGTTAAAAATTCCAAACAACTGCGCGGTTCCGTTGGGATCGTGAACGATAAAGCGGACTGAAGCGAATTTATTTTCTTCAGCAGAAAATCTTAAATGAAGAACCGATGAGCCGAATGGTATTTCAAGAAAATACCGTTTGTGCATTCCGGGTGCAAGTTCTTGATCTTCAGCAATCATTGAATAATCATTTTCACTATTCAGTTGATATGGAATGACAACAGTCGCCATCATCTCGAACTCCGGATAGTTGGATTGATCCGTGCGTGAAGCGTAAATCATTCCATTGTAAAGACCAGGTTCAGTCATTTTGGTCCGATCAAGTTTAACATTAACAAATCCGTTTTGATCATTTCTAAGATGAAGCTTTCTCTGTGTTGGAATCAGCCAATCGCTGTCGCTCTTGATATTGTAGATTCTATAAAATTTATCCTGCTTCAAAAAATTGTTTCGTTTGACCGCGAAAGTAAAATTATCCGTACTTTTTATATAAGCTCCATTACGGATATATAAGTTTTGAGCTTGTTGTTTCGGCATATTCGGAGCGAAGGATGTCGTTGAGTAAGTCTCAAATTTACTGATCTCTCCGGCTTTGATATATTTGCTCAGAAGTTCATACGCCTTTGCCGCATTGATGTATCCACCGCCCTGGTCAAGATGAGTATATCCTTCAAGTTTTGTAGCACTCTCTCGGATCACATTAAATAGAAACGGCGCGGGAATTTTAACATCTGGGAAATCCACTTTGGCCGCACTTAACAACAATGATACAACTCCGGCTGTGTATGGCGAAGCCATACTCGTTCCCCACATCACATCACCCCCGGCATAATTAGGAATAGTTGAAGCCGCTGCACCAGGAGAAATAATATCTGGCTTCCTCACTTCGCCTCCGCGAGAACTGAAATGAAGTATAATATCTTTTCCGGTCATCGCGCCATAAAGGTCGTTACCAACTTCTTCAGCTAACGCCGCACCCGATGATAGAACGGCATACGAAGATGCAGGTAATCCCGCAGTTGAAATTCCGGGTCCGTCGTTACCGTTTGATGTGCAAATGTAGAGATAAGGATTCTTTGCGGTTAAATCCTCAAGGAATTTTTCCATCTCAGCTTGGTCTTCGATTTCCGAACCGATACCAAAGCTCATTGTAATGATACATGGTTCTTTTTTCTCTTTGGAAATTTTATCTGCGTAGAGATAAGCATTTTTCATGCTCTCGGTTACAGTAGCGCCCCCGGGATAATTGTTATTGCCGATTTTCAAACCGATCAGATTAGCGCCCGGTGCAACACCGTTAAGCTGTTCATCTCCAATTTTATAACCGGCTGTAATTCCGCTGCAGTGAGTTCCATGACCGCCGTCATCAAAAAAGAATGAAACTCTTTTCTCTTCAGGGAAAATATTCACACCCATCGTAAAACGCGGTAAACCTTTTGCGTTTGGAATTACAAACGAATCAAAATTTTCTTTGTAGTTTCTAAATGGTTTTTCATCGGCAAGATCGCCGTTCAGATTTGCATCGAGATACAAAACCCAAAATTCTTTTCCGTCCGTTTTAGTTTTGAATGTAACAAAATAAAATTGATCGTTCTCGGTACCGTTTCCGTTAACGTCTTTAACACCGGAGTTTGAATTGAGCCATAATTTTTCCGGCAGCACACCGATGAAATATTTGTCGTCTTCCGGTTTATAAGAGAATCTATCGACACCAGCAACCTTATATACTCCTTTTTCATCAACAAAATATTTTATGTTGTTCTCTTCCTTTATTTCTGCCGGAACAAAATTGATATCGCCCTCACCGGTGAAATCCTGAACATCAATAACCTTTACCTGATCTGTTGAGGTTTTCTTTAATCCGTCGATTCCCATATCGAGACCGGTATCCAAAACAAAAATTATCGTTCCTCTTCCATCATACTGCGGATATTTCTTTAAGAAATTTTCAACGCCGGTATTCTTTAAGGATAGAAAGGTTTGTGTGTAATCTTGTGCCAACGAAAGACTGAAGGAACATAGTAGGACGAATAGAAATATTTTTATTTTCATGAATCACCTCTTTTTATTTTCATAAAGTTGTCCGTACAAAATCCGAATTGTATTTTAATCCTCTCGGCATAATCTCAGACGCTGTGCGGAATCATATAAACCGCAATCATAATTATTGCAGCAAGAAGAGCCGCAAGTTTTGCATTTTTATTTTTCTTTATCATATAGAAAGCAATAAGCCAAGCTAAGAAGGCAATTTGAGTTTTATTATCCGTAACATCGTGCCCAAACGGCCAGCCGCCCCAAACGGTTCCGAATGCAAATCCATTCATTGCAAAACCAAGAGGAAATCCGCCGATGAAAAAAATTATGACCGTCCACAATGCGAGTTTATCAACTTTTGGTTCTTTATTAAAAAAATCCAAACCGGTGCGGGTGGAAAGCATCATTGCAAAAAACATTGCAAAGATATGAGGAATCAAAATTCCAATCGGTACATCATTTTTGAAACGGATAACTATATGTTTATCCGCCGGTATTTGGGCTGTGATCTGATCTTTGAAAAGTTTTATAAAATATTCGAGCTTATGAAGTTTTGGTTGTGCGGGTAACTCTGCTTTAAGAGTTCCCGTCCCCATCATTTCTTCTTCTGTAAAGTCATTATTTGAATTATACTTTTTCATAAAAAGTGAACCGTGTATAGTTGGATCGCCGGTATTAATTTCTATAAAATAGTTAGAAGACGTGCTGTGGCTTCGTTCCAGTTTATAAGAAATTTCTTTACCGTCAAGATTAATTTTCCCGGAGAGAGGATATGTTGGACCTGTAACACGCTGATAATAGGCTGAGACTAATGTTATAACTATTGCAAGAATCCAAAATAGAATTGTTCTTTTCATATTGTTTTTAGAATTTAGTTCGAAAGTTGATTGCAACTTAGGAAATGTTGTTCTATTGGACAATGGAATTTTGACTCTAGAATTTAGATGTAAGATTCCTTTCGAACAAAGAACTTAGAGAATTACGCTAAACTTTGTTATTTTTACCAATAAATGAACTGAGGAAAAATTGGATAAAGAAAAATTCATTGTGGATTCTCTTAAGGAGAGCTCCGAAGTTAAGCTGAAGATCGAAAGTACATGCAAAGCTGAAATTCTTCTTGCCGTGCAAACACTTTCTCAAACATATAAAAACAAGAAAAAATTATTGTTATGCGGCAACGGAGGAAGCGCTGCAGACTGCCAGCACATTGCAACCGAGTTAATGATCAGATTAAATCATGAAATTAATCGTCCAGCTCTTGCGGCGATTGCACTTACAACCGATACTTCTAATTTAACAGCCGGCGGAAACGATATCGGTTTTGAAAATATTTTTGCTCGTAATGTTGAAGGACTTGGAAATGAAGGGGATGTTCTGTTTGCAATATCAACAAGTGGAAATTCCGTTAATATTATAAAGGCAGTTGAAAAAGCTCACCAGAAAAAAATGTTTGTAATAGGGTTCCTCGGCGGTACAGGTGGAAAATTAAAAAGTCTAGTTGATCTTCCGGTTGTAATTCCATCTGCAAATGTTCAACGTATTCAGGAAGGACATATTACAGTCGCACACATTATCTGCGAACTTGTTGAGTTGGAATTATACGGTTGATCTATTAAGGTAGTTTAAGCCGGTTTAAATTTATATTTATCATTTCGCTCCAAGTAAAACACTTCAATTTTTTTTATCTTTCCTACGCTTAAAAAAAGTTAAAGGAAAAACAATGACTGCTAATTTTGATATGATTCAAAAAATTTATGCGGGCTTTAAAAATAAAGTGGAAAACGCGCGCCGAGTGGTTGGACGACCATTAACCCACGCGGAAAAAATTCTTTACGCACATCTTTGGGAACCGGCAACACGCGAACTGCAACGCGGAAAGGAATTTGCAGATTTTGGTCCGGACCGTGTAGCGATGCAGGATGCAACAGCCCAGATGGCGCTTCTTCAATTCATGCATGCAGGAAGAAAATCCACAGCTGTTCCGGCTACTGCTCACTGCGACCACTTAATTGTTGCTCAAACCGGTTCAAAGGAAGATCTTGATAGAGCAATTGACGAGAACAGAGAAGTTTATGATTTCATTGAAAGTATTTCCAGAAAATACGGAGTTGGCTTTTGGAAACCGGGTGCGGGAATTATTCATCAAGTGATTTTAGAAAATTATGCCTTCCCGGGTGGGATGATGATCGGTTCGGATTCGCATACACCAAATGCGGGCGGACTTGGAATGATAGCAATCGGTGTCGGCGGTGCCGATGTTGTTGATGTTATGGCGGGAATGCCGTGGGAATTAAAATGGCCGAAACTGATCGGCATTAAACTTACCGGAAGACTTTCCGGTTGGACTTCGCCTAAAGATGTAATTCTTAAAGTCGCCGGAATTCTTACCGTTAAAGGCGGAACAGGAGCGATCATAGAATATTTTGGTGAAGGCGCCGATTCAATTTCATGTACCGGCAAAGCAACTATCTGCAACATGGGCGCAGAAGTTGGCGCAACTACTTCTCTTTTTGCGTACGATGAAAAAATGGCGGCTTACTTACGCAAATCCGACCGCAGAGATGTTGCCGGTCTTTCAAAATATCTTGCCGATGAATTAAAAGCCGATGATGAAGTTTATGAAAATCCCGAAAAGTATTTCGATCAAATTATCGAAATCAATTTGAGCGAATTAGAGATGCATATCAACGGTCCGTTTACTCCTGATCTTGCATGGCCCGTTTCTAAAATGAAAGATGCGGTAAAAGAAAATAATTATCCGGATAAAATCAGCGTTGCGCTTATCGGAAGCTGTACAAATTCCAGTTACGAAGATATTGACCGTTCAGCAAACATTGCACGACAAGCTTTAGCAAAAGGATTGAAAGCTAAAGTACAATTCACAATTACGCCGGGATCGGAACAAGTGCGCGCAACAATTCAGCGGGACGGACAGCTTCAATCATTAACTGCATTCGGAGGAATGGTTCTTGCAAACGCATGCGGGCCATGTATTGGAATGTGGAAAAGATTGGATACAAAAACCGGGGAGCGCAATACAATTGTTACATCATTCAACAGAAATTTTGCAAAGAGAAATGATAACAACCCGGAGACACTCGCATTTGTCGCAAGTTCGGAATTAGTTACTGCACTCGCAATCTCCGGCAGTCTTTCATTCAATCCGGCAACTGATTATTTGGTTAATGAAAAAGGCGAGCAAGTTAAACTCGATCCGCCGTATGGCGACGAACTTCCTTCTCACGGATTTGAAAAAGATACGGAAGGATTTATCGCACCTTCAAAAGATGGATATAAAACAAAAGTTATAATTGATCCGAAGAGTGAACGTCTGCAGTTTATGGAACCGTTCAAACCGTGGGACAAAAAAGATTTTGTTAATCTTCCGTTACTGTTAAAAGTAAAAGGCAAATGTACTACCGATCATATTTCGCCGGCCGGCGCATGGCTTCGCTTCCGCGGGCATCTCGATAACATTTCGAAAAATTTGTTCATAGGCGCTATCAATGCTTTTACAAATAAACCGGGCGAAGCTAAAAATCAATTCACCGGGGAATATAAACAAGTGCATGAAGTTGCACGTGACTATAAAGCAAAAGGTTTCGGATGGATTGTTATCGGCGATGAAAATTACGGCGAAGGATCTTCCCGTGAACACGCTGCAATGGAGCCGCGTTTCCTCGGTGGAAAAGCGATCATAACAAAAAGCTTTGCCCGTATTCACGAAACCAATTTGAAGAAACAAGGAATGCTGCCGCTAACATTCGCCTCTCCAAACGACTACGATAAAATCCAAGAAGATGATAAATTAAGTTTGGTCGGATTAAATGAATTCGCTCCCGAGAAACAATTGAAACTGATTGTTAAACACAGTGATGGTACTGTCGAAGAAATTTGGCTCAATCATTCATTCAACGCCGGACAAATAGAATGGTTCAAAGCAGGCGGAGCGTTGAATTTGATCGCGGCGAGTTTTCAGAGGTCAGCAGTCAGCAAAAAGCTTGCCCGCCGTGGCGAGAAAAAGAGTATAAAGAAACCAGCGACGAAGAAGAAACCGGTAGCGAAAAAATCGGTTGTAAAGAAAAAAATAGTTAATACGAAAAAGGTGAATAGAAAAAACGTTAAGAAAACAAAACCGGTTGTAAAGAAAAAAGCCATTAAGAAAGTCATAAAGAAAGTTGGTCGTAAGAAAAAATAAATCTTGTTCTGTGGAGACGACTTGCTAAGTTGTCTCTATTTTAAATTGAATGAATTAAATTTAGTTTGGCATCACTTCTACATTTTCATTTCCTAATCCGGGTTTGTGTTTAAAGCATTGCTCTTCATGCTAATTTTTCGTTTCTTTCTATTGAAAATTTAGTCAACTACCAGGGGGCACCAAAATGAAAGTCCGATTTGTTTTTATTCTTTTATTGATTCTTATAATTGCACTTCTTTTCACAAACATTAATCAAACATTTTCACAACAAACTAATAAAGTTAATACTGGCAAAGAATGGGAAGGTATTGGCCCAGCTGGAGGATGGATACGGCAATTAATTGTTGCACCCTCCAACAGAGATATTATTTACGCAATTGTTGAAGGAGGAAATGTTTTTAGAAGCACCAACAAAGGTACTGATTGGGAATTGATTAATTCATTTCCGGGGAAATGCTATATCATCTCAATTAATTCTTTAGACCACAATAATTTATTTGCAGTATCAAATATGATGGGTTTAATTAAAACAACTGACGGTGGAAAAAATTGGAATCAGACTGGATGGAACTCAAGTTCAGTTAATTGCCTTGCTATAGATCCAACCAATTCAAATATTATGTATCTTGCTACAAATGAAGCTGGTGGAATTTATAAATCTGTTGATGGGGGTAATAGCTGGATATTTTCATCCTTCCAGGAAGATCTGGGAATACCTCAAGTAATCAAAATAGATCCTCAACACAATAATATTGTATATGTATTATCTTGGAAATTATACCGTAGTACAGATTATGGTGTTACATGGGTAATGTTATTACAAATTAATGGTACTTTTACAAATTTTGATATTGACCCTAACAACTCAAATAGAATATTTGTTTCTTCAAGTGAAGGTATATATAAAAGTAATAACAGCGGAGATACATTTTCCATAGCTAATGGAGGAGACATAGATGTACAACATCCTTGGACTGAATTCGTTCTAGTCAATCCTTACAATTCTAATCGAGTATATCGAAGTACAAATTCTATGGCATTTATAAGTACAGATAGTGGTAACATATGGAGATCAACGACTATACCGGCGATCTCATTTATTATGCCGACAAATAATGTTTTACTTTCGGGAGCTGATGGTATTTATTCGTCTGATGAGAATTGTAATAACGTTAAGTATAGTAGTGATGGTCTCAATGGAACTATAATAAAGAGTATAACCTCAGATCCAATTAATTCAAGTAAATTATTTGCACTTACAGGAGGTAATTTATTTATTACTAATTCCAAACAGTTAAGATGGGAAAAATCTAGTTGGGAACAAGGTTCAGTTTTGAATATTCATCCTGAGAATGGACAAATAATATTCGGAGGTTTCGATTTGGGAAAGAAAGGGATAAATAAAAGTACCAATGGAGGAGACGCCTGGTATCCAATTAACATAGATGATTACATTAAATCTTTTGCTTTCGATCCCGTAGATTCTAATATAATATTTGCCGGAGGTATGTCTGGAGTATATAGAAGTGATGATCTAGGAGAGAAATGGCAAAAGATATCGATCTTCAATAATAATCCCCTCGATTATAGTGAATTCAAACATATTTCTATAGGCAATGATAATAAGACGATATTCATTGCTTCATCTAGTGGATTTGACTGGTCATATCGTTATGCTTTACTAAAAACCAACGACTATGGACAAACATGGACTGAATGCAATTTAAGAGCTAATTCAGTACTTGTATTACCAGACGATCCGAATATTATCCTTGGTGGTCAGTCAACGCATATTTATAGAAGTACTGATTCGGGAGATAATTGGGAGATAGTTCATTCCGGATTTACTAATGTTTCGATAAATAATTTTCAATTAATAAATAATAATTGTATCACAGTTGGAACTAGTGATGGTGTTTATTTTTCCTCCGATAAAGGAAAAACGTGGTTTGATATTAGTGAAGGTCTCGGCAATCGTAATATTCAATGCTTGTCATTCTCGAAAAGCCCTATACCCACACTATTCGCCGGAACATACGGTGGTGGTATTTACCGTAAGATTATTGATAATATTCTAAGCGTTGAACCAAATAAGGACATTATTCAGGAATATAGATTATTTAATAATTATCCCAATCCGTTTAATCCGAATACAACGATAAGATATTCTATTCCCGTAGAGACGTTGCATGCAACGTCTCTACAATATGTTACGTTAAAAATTTACGACATACTCGGAAGAGAAATTTCATCTCTTGTTAACGAGGAAAAAGCTCCCGGTAATTACGAAGTTAAATTTGACGGAAGTAATCTTTCAAGCGGAGTTTATTTTTATAGATTGCATGCCGGTTCATTCAGTGAAACTAAAAAGTTTGTGCTAATGAAATGAAAGCAAGAAGCTAGAGGCGAGAAGCTAGAAGTAAAAAACCTCTTGCCTCTAGCTTTTCACGTTTAACGTTTCCGTCATTCAAATATAATCGTCTTCTTACCGTAAGGAATAACCCGATTATTAATATGATATTTAATCGCACGGACAAGAACCGAGCGCTCTAATTCCCTTCCTTTACTTATCAAATCTTTTGGCGAATCGCGGTGAGTAATTCTAGTTACGTCCTGTTCAATAATAGGACCTTCATCAAGAACTTCTGTAACATAATGGCTTGTAGCTCCGATGATCTTTACCCCTTTCTCGTATGCTTGGCGGTATGGATTTGCACCCATAAACGCAGGTAAGAATGAATGATGTATGTTGATGATTTTGAAAGGATATTCTTTTATAAAATTATTGGACAACACCTGCATGTAACGCGCAAGAATTATTGTGTCAATCCGGTTCTTACGTAATAGTTCAAGTTCTTTTGTTTCCTGTTCTAATTTGTTTTGCACAGTAACGGGAAATAAATGAAATGGAATGTTGTATTGCTTTGCCAGATATTCCAAATCATCATGATTTGAAATTATTAATTCGATCTGAGCATTAAGTTCGCCAATACTGTATAACCACAAAATTTCTTGAATACAATGTTCAGACTTCGAGACAAAAATTGCCAAACGGTTTTTGTTGTTGCTGTATTTTATTTCCCATTCGGCAGAGATATTTTTAGCTAACTCAGAAAATTTTTTTTCGAATTCAGAATTTGATAGTTGTACTTCCTCCATACTCCATTCAACACGGGTGAAAAACATTTTTTCTTCACTTTCAACATACTCATCAAGATTAAGAATATTGCCGCCGCGTTGAAAAATAAATTGTGATATTCCGGCAACAAGACCTTTTTGATCAGGACAGGAAAGCAATAATGTTGCAACTAAAGGAATTCCATCTTTCATATTATTTATTCTCTTCTCCAAACAATTTTATCTCCATCTTTAATCCCAATTTTATCACAGTATCCGGCATTAACTTCAACTACATATTGTGCAGGTTTAACGGAAGGAAGTGATTTATCATCATACGGCTTAGCGTTTTTAGAGATGCTAACAATTTCCATTTTTGAGTTAACATAAATAATATCGAGCGGAAGAATTGTGTTATGCATCCAAAATGCCTGCGGTTCTTCTTTGTCAAAAATAAACAACATCCCTTGATTTTCGCCCATCTTGTCACGGAACATTAATCCGGTTTCTCGCCGTTGAATGTCATCGGCTATTTCAATTTCTATCTGAGCGATTGAATCTCCATTCAGATTAGTAAATGAAAGATCGCCTTCCTTAACAAATGAGTATGCTGTTTTATTGCCCACCGTTTTTTCCAAATCATTATGCTTGGAATTATTATTAACAAGTACATTTGATAAGATAAAATATGCAACGAATGCTATTAATACCACAACAACAGTGATTTGCATCCATAATTTTTTTCCGGACTGTTTTTTCGATGGTTGAATTTTGTTCTTCGGCATTTTGTTTGATCTATTATTTTATGGTTAAACTCATAAATGATTTTTAATGTTCCCGCGCAACACGAAATATTGGACAAGGTTCTTACAACTTTAGCTCAACTTCTTTATTTGAAGATTTCAAATTAATTTTTAATGATTGGTAACCAGACAAATTTTTCCCGAGTGATAAAATATTTTTACCGGGTAAAACATTTTCGGTCAGAATAATTTCCTCTCCTTTTCCTTTAACTCCAAAGATTTCAATTTTTTCTTTTTCTTTTGTAAAGAGAAGAATCTTCGAGTTACCTAATTGATCTTTAAGTAAAACCGGTTTTGTTAAAACATCATCAAGTTGAGCTAGCAAATTTAGCTCCGGAAATTTGATTTCTATAACGTTGGATGATTTAATACTTTCGTTCCATAATTTACTAACTGATTTTAAAGTGTAGTAATAATTAATCCGCCGCGGTTTATCTATTGCAAGTGTAACAGATGTTTTATCAGCCGGAATTACATCGAACAGATAATCCGGAAGAAGTTCCGAATTAGAATTTGGCAACCTGTACAAAGCAAAATAGCGGACGCTATCGCTTTGTGATTTCATTATTTGAAAATTCCAACTAAGAGAAAATAAATTTTTATTCGTTTCGCTCTTTTTGAAATTCAGCTCTGTCGGCGGATCAGGATATATTCCATCAAGCCATGCCATTGCTGCCGGATAAGTTTTATACGGATAAGAATTGAATTCTACATCTTTAATATTTTGATAACGGAAAAATGCAACACCACCGGCATTAATTGTACGGGCGTATTGTATCATTGCATTAATTTCAGATTTTACATTCGGCTTGTAAGCACCAATTCCAAGTACAATACTTCTTCCGTAAGAGTTCTCAGTCCATTCTTTTGCAACTAATCCGAAGCGCGGATTATCATCGAATCCCCAATAGATTTGCGGTGTTAAATAATCAACCAATCCCCGTTTAAGCCATTCGCGGGAATCTTGATACACTTCCGAAAAACCTTCCCAGCCGGTTATTCCTTTTTCATTTTTATAAATTCCTATTGGTGCTACACCAAGTTTTACAAAATGTTTTATTGTCTTTATCTTTTTATTAATTAGTTCAACAAGATCGGTAATATTTTTTCTTCTGTATTCGTCCCGTGAAAGTCCTGTCCCATGAACGCCGTATGAAAATTCATCATCAAAATTTTTCCCTGGATAGCGCAAAAAATCAAGATGAACTCCGTCCACATCATATTTCTCAACCATTTCTGCGATCATATCGGAAAGATATTCGCGCACCTCTG
>Ga0182021_10002681_pt1 | contig 20836 bp, 18 predicted proteins | sample 612E3MmetaG_FD_120493 | JGI IMG/M metagenome (GOLD analysis project Ga0182021, IMG submission 120493) | Permafrost microbial communities from Stordalen Mire, Sweden - 612E3M metaG (Illumina Assembly) | ecosystem: Environmental > Terrestrial > Soil > Wetlands > Permafrost | place: Sweden... | reverse complement strand
GGATAGGGGTAGGGCTAGGTGCAGGTCCGAGGGACGCACTTGGCGTGGCTACAGGCCCGCTAGGCGTCGCTTGGGGCGGGCCCGCAAACGGGGTCCCAACCGAGATCGTGAACGCGGGCGGCTCGATGCCGCTCATGATTATGGCCCCGAACAGGATCGCTCCCGCCAGAAACGGGGCCCAGTTCCGGAGGCGACCCGCGGGAGCGCTCAGAACGCCGAGCACACCCATCGAAGCCGCGACCGCGGCGAGCCCACCGCGAGTGATCGTGCCCGTCGTGTAGACCATCCAGGACGCCGGCAGCGCGGCGGCGAAGCGCCACAGGAAATCGCGCGCACGGCTCCAGAGCGGAGTGCCTACGACGAGGAAGGCGATCGCCCCAGCCGTCTGGACGGCCATGTCCGGACCCTTGAAGAAGAGGATCGGGACATTGGATCCGGGAGCGTTTGGAATGATGCTGCTGGCGTAGACGAACGACCCGGGCGCAGTCAGCGCTGTGTAGTTGACGAAGATGTAGTAGCAGATCGGGCCCCACACCAGGAAGGCGATCGCCACGCGGCCGTAGAGTCGGAAGAGCTTCAGGACCCATTCTCGATCCAGCAGCGCGAAGAGCATGAGCGCGAAGAGACCGTAGCCCCACAGGGTCCCGTCACGAAGAGCATCCGTGCCGTCGGTCCGCAGGTACGGGACGGTGCGGATCAGCCCGAGCGCCATGAAGGCGACGAGCAGCACGACGAGCGAAGACCGCGAGATTTGCAACCGGCTTCGCACGGCAGCCCAAGCCGTGGCTGCGAGACCCAGGGCGAGGACGAACTCGCCCAGGTATACGGGCGGGACGCCGAGATGAGCAAATCCGCGGCCCAGGAAGGCGTATCCAATCAGCAGGATCCCCAGGCACAGCAGGAAGAAGCGCACGAAAGCCAGGTCGGTGGGCTTCAGCTCACGCGAGGGCGCCTCGGCGGGAGCCGGGGACGATGCGGTCATTGCGTTCTACTCCGAGACACCGTCACTGCGCCCACCCGGTCGCGGGATGAAAGAGCGATCCAAATCCCCTCGATCACGCGCCCATTATGCAGGCTGGCGGCGCTACCTGTCGGGTCCTGGCATCTTCGGTATGCTGGCGGCTACCTCGCCATCGTCTTCAAGGAAGGCAACGCGATCACCGGGGACATGGAAGAAGGACTCGGACTCGGCAATGACCCACTACTACGACGTCTCGGGCAGCGAGATCCCCTTAGTCCGCGGCGAAATCTTCATGCAGAGCGTTCCCGCAGACATGGCCGTCACCTACAAGTAGACGTACTCAGCTCCCCGCGGGGCGGATCAAGAGCGACGATGACACCGCATGCCCGGCGACGCTCCATCCAAGGAGACCCCGACCGGGCCGGTGGGGTAGGCTTCATAACCGGCCCGTCACGGTGTACGACGTGGCGCGCGACAGAAGCAGCGATGTCAGGGGAAATGTCCGAATGGCTGAGGAAAGACCACCTGGCGAACGCCCGTGAAGATCCTCTACATCGAGCCGCTTGGCGTTCGCGGCGGGATGGGCCGCTACAACGAAGCGCTCATCGCGGGCTACGACGAGGCCGGGGCGGACGTGGATCTCGTGACGAGCTCGCACGATCCCACGTGTGAATTCCGGGCGAAGGTGCACGTCAGTCGCTTCCTTTGCCTCGCCATGGACCGATCGAAGCCCCGGATCCTCCGAGCAGCAGGGTATGTAGGCAGCTACTTCGGCTGCCTCATGCTTGCGCGGCGAGCTGACGTCGTCGTCATGCATTTCCTCCACCGGCCCGCAGTTGACCGATGGGCCCTAAGGGCATTCCGACGCCTTGGCCCAACACTCGTACTGGTAGCCCACGAACCGAAGCCGATCCTGGACAGCCAGCGCGGAGGCGCCTACCAGAAGTCACTGCGCGCTTTCGACCTCGTGGTGGTACACGGTCCGCGGGCGCGAGACGACGTCGTTGCTCAGGGCGTTCCAGAAGAGAGAGTCCTGGTTGCGCCATTCGGCGAGTACCGGGCGACGCCACCGCTGGATCCAGCCGCTGCTTCTCAAGCGCTCGGGCTGGCGGACCTGCCACGCCCTGTGTCAGCCATCATCGGAAACCTCAGGCCGGGCAAGGGGATACGGCGGGCCCGTGAGGCCCTGGAGGTCCCCGACTCGCCTGTCCGCACGCTGCTGGCTGCCGGGGCCCGACACGATATCTGGGACCTCGAGGCCGCCCTTCAGACGTCAGAAGGCAGCCCTCTGACAATAGCCCGCGTGGATCGGCGGATGTCCGATCTCGAGGAGCGGGCGGCCTACTCGCTGGCGGACGTAGTCCTGACGCTCTATGACTCGGGTTACTCGTCCGCCGTCATCGCACGCGCCCACTCGATAGGCAAGGCCGTCGTACTTACCGACATAGGCGATATGGCGAAGCAGGCAGGTCTTTCCGACACCGTCCTGCCCTCCGACTACACGGCCGGGCAGCTCCGAAGCGCGGTCGATCGGTGCCTGCGGGCGGTTACCGAGGCGCCAACTGAGTGGGACCGGGGAGCCTGGCTCTTTCACGCCGAAAGCGTGCTTGCCCGCCTCCACCGAACATGACCCGCCGGTCTGCCGTCCGCCCAGTGTCGCCCCCGCGCCAGACCGTCTGTTTCGACTGGAACCTATGGGCCGCTCCACACAGCAAGGCAGGGAGGATGATCGGCGCGGACTCCGCTCAGCGCGTCACCGGCCTCCCTGGCCCCACGCGGCTACGGTCATGAAGACGAGCCCGCGGACGGACGGCCGCCTCGCCCGGCGCAGCCTCCCCTTCGTTCGCGAGGCCCTCGATCTCCGTTCCACGCTCCGCCGGGTCTGGGCCGGACGCGACTCGTTTCTCTTCGCGGCGGGATTCGTCATGCCCCGGGCTATGAGCCTCTTGACCATTCCGGTCTACACGCGCCTACTCGGCCCAGCCGATTTCGGCCGCTACGAGCTCCTGACGTCGATCTTTGCCCTGTTGTATGCCATCTGCCTTCTTGGCATGGATTTCGCTCTGTCGGTCCGGTTCTTCGGGCTGAACGACGCGGAGAGGCGCCGGGACGCGACGGCTGCCGTCATGGTCGCCGGCACCGCGTCGGTCGTGGCCGCTCTAGTCCTTGCCGCCATTGCCGGCGTCCTGGGTCCGATTGTCCTCCAATCGTCGGCTGGCGCGCTACCGTTCGCCATCATCGTCGCGGTCCTTCCCTTCAACGTCCTCGGCGGCGTTCTGGCGATGTGCCTTCGCCTGCGATTTCGTGGCCGCTCATACTTCGCCGCCCTCGTCGGCGGTGCCGTAGGCGGCGCCGCTTCGGGCGTCTTCCTTGTCATTGGGCTACGCCTGGGCCTGATGGGCGCTCTCGCCGGATTCGCCCTGATCCACGTTGTGACGTTTGGGCTCCTGCTTGCCAGTTCCAGGGGCCTCTTCATCGCTACGTGGCGCGATCGCGATCGGGCAATTCGCCTCGCCCGCCTCGGAGCGCCACTCGTCCCGGCAGGCGCCTCGAGCTGGGTCTTCGCTGTGGCCGATCGCTTCTTCGTGTCGGCGTTCGTGGGCTTCACGCAGCTCGGCCTGTACGCTGCCGCGGCGCGCCTGGGCACCATTCTTGTGCTCATCCAGTTCGGTTTCCATGCGACGTGGGGCCCGGCGGCTCTCCGATGGGGAAGCGCTCCGGACCGAGACCGTCGCTATGCGGCTTCGCTCCGCGTGGTCGCGGTGGGCGGTGGAGCTTTGGTGGCGCTGATCAGTTGGCTCGCTCTTCCGCTGTTGTGGGTGTTGGCCGGCCCCAGCTACGTGGCCGCCGTGGATGCAGTCTGGCCGCTGGCCGCGAGTGCGCTCTTCCTCGCCATGTTCTTCATCGTCCAGATCGGTGCGAGTCTCGCGCAGCGCGGCGATCGCGTTGCCTGGGCGACCATTGCGGCCGCCGTCGTCAACACTGTCGCAAACATCGCGCTGATCCCGCCCTTTGGATACATGGGCGCGGCATGGGCCACGCTCATCGCGTATGCCCTCGCGTACCTCATCATGTATCGGATGAGTCAAGGCGTAGCGAGGATGAACCTCGAATTCCGGAGGTCCACGGCCTGGGCCGTCGGCTGGACCTTTGTCGCCGGAGCCTCGACCGTTTCCCCGGCGGGCCTGTGGCCTATCTTGGTCGTGATCGTGGCCGCGGCCGCATGCGCCGCCATGTTGCTGGCATCTGGTGATGCTGCCCGAACTCTCACCCTCGCCATTCCCGCTTCTGGGGAGAAAAACGAGCCTGACCAGTTGGATCGAGGAGGACATTCAGCATGACCGGGTCGCTAAGCCGATTCGAGTTCGCCGGGGATGCAGCGTATACACGGCGAATCATGAGGCGTTATGCGACCTTCTTCGATCGGGGGCCGGTCGCGGATTTGGGCTCTGGACGGGGCTTCTTTCTGGAAGCGCTGGGCGCGCGAGGGATAGAGGGGATCGGAGTGGACAGTAGTGACGAGGCTCTGGAGTACGCGGCACAGATCGACCTGAAGTGCGTCAAGGCAGACGTGATGGAGTATCTGAAGACCGCGGGCGGACTCGCTGGAGTCTTCGCGTCGCACATCATCGAGCACCTCCAGCCCGAGGCAGCCGAGGCCATGATCGCCGAGGCGGCCCGGGCACTGGTGCCAGGAGGCCGCGTCCTGGTTGTCACCCCCAACATGAAGGACTACCGGACCCTATCCGAACTCTTCTGGCTCGACACCACGCATGTTCGGCCATACCCGCCCCGACTGATCGGGGCGTGGATGCAGCGCCATGGTCTTGTTGTCGACGAGATGGGCCGAGGGAAGGTGCCGCACGGAAGAAAGGCTATCCCCGACCTGATATTGGGGAGGCTGCGGTTCGGTCGGGACTACGGCACCCAGGAAGCGTTCGTGCGGGCGCACCGTCCAGAGCAGCAACCGTAGCCCGCCACGGCCAGACCGCCGATCAGGGTTCGCGTCATCCTCGCGCCCGTCGCGGGGCGGCGGCCGTGGGCGATGTTTCGTGCGCGGACCCTGAGGGCGACGGGCTGGCAGAGCAGAGTTCGACTGACTCGAGTCCGACCCAGTTCGACATCGGATTCTCGAACGACTGGCACTCATCGGTGAGTTGCAGGTGAAGACTGCCCGCCACGGCTGTGGCCGCGGCCCGCTGGTCCGAGTAGAAGAGTATTGCGACGGACCTTCCGCGCAGCGCTTCTTCCACAACGAGGAGATCAGCCTCGTTGAACGGCTTTCCGACCCACGCCTGGCCGGAAGAGCCCGGAGCCTCGCGGGTCACCGCCCTCATGAAGGCGAGCGGGTCTGACCCAATCACGATCGCGTCGTAGCGAGTGAGGGGTCCGACTGTCTGTGTAGGAACGAGAGGCGCCCACCCCATCGGCCGTCGACCGAAGTCGACGATCTGCGTGGTCCCCGCGAGGAGCACGGCCAGCAAGATCACACCTGGCAGGGAAATGCGGGTCGTGAGAAGCCGCGGCAGAGCCGAAGAGACGCCGATCGCAATCACTGAGAGCGCCAGCACCTCCAGGAGCACTGCGTAGCGCTGGACGCCGAATACCACCGCCCACGTCACGTACGAGATGCACCAGAACGCGAGCAACGCTAGACCAGGCAGGTGAGCGCTACCTCTGGGCCGTGCGCCTGTGCGATATGCCCTGGATGCGGTGACGCCTATCCCCAAGCCCACGGCGAGGATCGCCATAGCCCAGCGCACGTCCCTGAACGTGAGTTCGCTTGTGGCCGAGGTTCCCAATCCCTGGCGAATCGGCAAGAGAGCGAGATCCAATAGCGAAGTCACCGGAAACCTGGTGTCCTGAAAGTCAATCGCCGGATAGCGCGGCGCTTGGAAGATGGCGTTGAAGAGCGGGAAGACGGGGCTGCCCGTCTGGCTCTGAAGCACCAACGCCCAGGGTGTGTACAGGATGACGGCAACGGCGGACGCGACCAGGAGGAACAGCCATGCGCTTCGCCGCTTCCCCGCAAACACAAGGACGACGGCGATGGCCAATAGCCCGGGGGCGATGTAGGCGACGGTGAACTTGAGCGCCACCGCGATGCCCACGAGCGCTCCGGCAAGGGAGGCGCGGCGCTCTGCTCGGAGGGGTTGCCCGGACAACACCGACAGGAGCAGATAGAGAGCCCATGCGACGAGGACCGCCGGCAGGATGTCGCCCATCGTGCTACCGAGCTCGGTCATCGTCATCGCGCCGGAGACACCGATGAGTCCCACCGCCAGGGCTCTCGCCAGGGAGAGTCCTGGCACTGTGGTTCGAAGAATGAGCCCCAGCGGGACGAAGATCGAGACCTGCACGGCGACGAGCACGGCGGTCGCAATCGGCGCGGGAACGCTCGAGACAAGGGGCCAGAGGAGAAGATCTTGGTAGGGGCACAGGTAGGTCTGGATCGATGCGGGATGGACGTCGGAGAACCAGCTCCCGCCGAGCAACGAGGCAGGCACGTAGGCGTGGTAGTTGAGGAGATCCCAGTTGGCGTCCTGGCTCAGGAAGTTCAGTCGAGAAACCTGCAGCAGCAGCAAGACGCCGAGCGCGAAGAGACCAACGGCGATCGGGTCGACCCGGACACCCCGGAACCTCGTAGACGGAAAACCGCCGGGCTGGCGCGTCATTCGAAGCGGCGTGCCAGCAGATCGCGCTCGTACGCCATTCGCTCCAGGTGCACGACCGAGTCGAGGATCAAGCCGATGCCGAAGGACATCAGTGCCACGATCTCAAGTCCCGTCGCCAGCACCGCAAGCGGCAGGTGGTAGATGTAGCGGTAGGTGATCCAATCGGACATCACCGGCATCGCCGCGGCCAACCCGGCGAGAGCTACCAGAACGGCCACGGCGCCGAAGAAGAGCAGTGGCCGGTAGTACCGGACGAGGTGGATGACAGTCAACAGGACGTGGCGGCCGTCTTCGAATGTCCGCAACTTCGAGACGCTGCCCGTAGGCCGGCCGCGGTAGTCGATCGGGACTTCGACGAGACGGAAGCGTTTGTCGAGGGCATGCAGCGTCATGTCGGTCTCGATCTCGAACCCGTACACGAGCATCGGGTACCCGGCCACGAAGGAGCCGCTCACGGCGCGATATCCACTCATGATGTCGCCGAGTTTTGCCCGGAAGAGCCTGTTAACGATCGACAGGATCAGACGATTCCCAAGACTGTGGAACCGGCGCTTGTTCTCTGCCGCGTATCGACCGTCGGCAAGCCGATTGCCCACGACCATGTCGGCCTCGTCGTTGACGATGGGCCGAACGAGGTCGAGAACGCGGTCCCCCGGATACGTCATGTCGGCATCGGCGAGGACGTAGATGTCCGCGGCAACGCTGCGGAAGGCCCGGCGGACGGCGTAGCCCTTGCCTTGCCTCGACTCGGCCAGAAGCAGGCCTCCAGCCCCGATCGCGGCAAGGGCGCCGAGAGCGCGACTGCGTGTATCGTCCGTCGAGTTGTTGTCCACGACGACGATCGAGGCATCGGGCAGCGCCCGGTGAAACTCCATGACTGTCGCGGCGATCGTGAGCTCCTCGTTGAAAGCGGGGAGCACGATTGCCACCGAGACGTCGCGCCCGTTGATGCAGGCGCTCGATGCCTTGATCGGTCGGCTGAATGGCGCGCCCGCCCCCGCGCTCGACGAGATGGTCACGTTCCTCCGGCCCTTTTCACGATCCCTCCCTGCCCTCGCTGTCTTCCCCCACAGCATCTCCTTTCGCCGCAACCACCAGTTGGTTCATTCCCAACGCGAAGGACCGGTATGTGATCGCGTCCTCGGCGAACCCAGCTCCGACCAGCAGAGTGCGCAGTTCGCGCTTCGTGTAGTAGTGCTTGTGGTCACGGATTTCATCGGCATCGATGACGTGGAGGCGGAACGCGAGCAGCTCGAGGAGCCTCTTCGATCGCACCGAGGGCGTGGTGATGATCGCTACTCCGCCGGGGCGAAGGATGCGGTGCATCTCGGACACGTGAACACCCGGCCGCTCGAGATGCTCGAGGACGGCCAACGACGTCGTCGCAGCGACCGAAGAATCGGGAATCGGCAATCGTTCCGAAAGGTCGGCTTCGATCAGGGTGATCGAGGCGTCCGGCCGAGAGGCGTCGAGCGAAACGTCGACGACGATCCCGGCCTCGATCCGGCCAGCTCGGCGCGCAACGCGCAGGAACCTCGCGTCGTAGCCGGACCCAAGATCGGCGACGAGGGGCGCGGGTACAGGCAGCATTGAGAGGACCATCCGGGCTCGGAACTTGAAGATCAAGTCGTCGAGCCATGACGTGGCTCCTTGCCGGAATGATCGATCGCGCACGCTACCCTCAGAAGGGGAACGGAGGAGCACCCATCATAGGTCGTCTCGAAGCGGCATCTGGCTTGGGGGACGACGAGCTTCCGCCTTCCAAGCCCGAATCTCTGTCGGGCGTGCTTGTCCTCGTGGCGAGGGGACCAAACAGGGCCTTGTTAGGCGCTCTATTCGGAGTCGGTCGCAAGGGCTCCGCCGACGCCCCCCGACGCGGCCGCACGAGCTGGCCGGCAGGAGCGCGGCGGTGTGTTCGAACCCGGCACAGGACATTCGCCCCGAACAACGGGCGGTACGGCGGGGACGGCAAGCTTCCCGGCTCCGTCGCCCACTTGATCGGTTTGTCCTCGAACGGCGCGTGGCCGGAGCGCCGACATGTATGCTGAGCGCAAGGCTCGACCACGTGTCCAGCCCGTCCCGCGCCGGTGACCGCTCAAGGCGCCGAGGTTGCCGATCCAGTTGTCCGCCAAGCTGACGCGCACCACCGGGAAGACACGGCCGCCCCTTCGTCGGTTGGTTCGGCCCCTCGACGGTAACGTCACCCGCTTGCATTCAATCCTCCTTGCTGCAGGAATCGAGGGCTAGGTTGGGCGACCCATTGCCTCCGGCGAGATCGAGTTCCTACAGGCCGGACATTGATGGGCTTCGGGCGATTGCCGTGCTGGCCGTCATCGCGTTCCACTTCGGGATCGCGACCCGTTGGTCAAGGTCGGGCTACATCGGAGTCGACGTCTTCTTCGTGGTCTCTGGGTACTTGATCACGCAGATCCTGCTCCCGGCCACGACGAAGCCGCGCTTCCTTGTGTCGTTCTACCAGCGTCGGGTTCGGCGAATCCTCCCGGCGCTGGTCGTGGTTCTCGTCGGGACGCTTCTGGCCGGCGTCCTATTGCTCCAGCCGTCCCAACTCGCCGCGCTCGCGAAGCACACGTTCGGCGGCAGTTTCTTCACCGCGAACCTTCTCTATTGGAGCGAGGCCGGCTATTTCGACGCGGCCTCGGTGACCAAGCCCCTCCTGCACCTCTGGAGCCTCGGGATCGAAGAGCAGTTCTATCTCTGCTGGCCGCTCTTGCTTTGGTTCGTGCTCCGGAGTCGCATGTCCCCCATGTGGGCAGTCGCCGGGATCGGTCTCCTCTCTTTCGCCTATAGCGTTGCCGCCAGTACGAGCGATCCCACGGCGGCTTTCTACTCACCGCTCTCGCGCGCGTGGGAGCTGGCTGCGGGCGCCATGATCGCGATTGGACCATGGCGCGGCACGAAGCTAGACACGAAGTTCGTGCGTCAGCTCGCCTCTTGGGTTGGAGCCGTCTTGCTTGCAGTTTCCTTTCTCACCCTCAGCAGCGATCAACCCTGGCCGGGGTGGCCTGCAGCACTACCGGTCGCAGCCACTGCGCTCCTGATCTTCGGTGGGCTCGAACAAGGGGTGATTTCGAAGACGTTGAGCCTCAAACCTCTGGTTTGGGTCGGACTCATCAGCTACCCCTTGTACCTCTGGCACTGGCCGCTCTGGTCCATCTACACCGTGGTCGCCGGCCACCCCGCCGAAGACCCGACGAAGGTCGTCCTTCTTGCGGCGACGTTCGTGCTGGCAATCGCGACCTACTTCCTGATCGAGCTCCCATTCAGATTCGGTGGCCTGGCCGGGCGGAAGGCCGTGTCGCTGTTGGCCGCCACCGGATGCGTTGGTTTGGTCGGCGCAGGGCTGTGGGCGAGTAACGGAGGCCTGCTGCCGCCTAGCCCGCTGCCGCCTAGCGTGACCTCCAGTGGGGCACCCGAGGTCGCGGCGCAGTTCGCGCCGTGGCCGTACTCCCAAGACGAGACGTGCATGCGTCGCTACCCCAACCCGCTGGCTGCGACTTACGGCTACTGGTTCTGTAGGACCAGCCAGGACAAGCCGCCAACGCTAGTTCTGTTCGGGAACAGCTGGGCCAACATGTACTTCCCTGGCATCGCGAACAACGCTGCATTCAGCAATCAGGTTGTGCTTTCCATTGGAGATTGCTCGGTGCAAAACCAAGAAGCCTCATCCTTGGACGACCCGTGCCGCGGCAGCAAGTGGACGGACCAGCGCGACTTCGTCCGCAGCGTGATTGCAGACAATCCATCCGTGAGGTTCGTTATCCTTGCCGGGCTGTTCGCGAACCCCAGCCCACAGCAGCTTCAGGACTTGCGTGATCAACTCACGTTTCTTCTTCAACACGGCGTCACACCCATCGTGTTCTATCCGCACCTGCTGCCGCCGTTCGACATCCATTCGTGCATCGCGGGACCGATCCTGCCGGCCCAGTCGGATTGCACGCTCCCCGTCTCGGCGCGGACGACGCTTGACTCGGCATTTGCGTCTACGGTGGATTTGATCCACTCGGAGTTCCCTTCAGTCCGAGTCTTCGACCCAAATGACGTGTTCTGCAGTTCCACCGACTGTAGCTTCCTCAAGGACGGCGTCCCCCTGTTAAGGGACCCTTACCATGTCTCCGCGTTCGGCAGCGCCTTGGTGGGGCAGGCTTTCGCGGAGTGGGCAGCCGTCAACGAGCCCGAGTTACTTCGTTGACCTGGCGAGGCCGCGGTCACGATCCCCGATACTAGGGAGCATCATGCCGTCAAGACTGCTCCTCGACGTCGGCCCGGCGACGGGCGCTCACGGAGCGCGCGGCATCGGAAGGTATGTTAGGGGGCTGGTCGACGCAATCGGGGAATGGTCGGTGGAGCGACGGGAGCGGATCTGGGCCCTGGGCCTTCCGGGCGACACGCTCGATCACTTCGAAGAGCGGGCCGTCTCCTCGGAATCCCTGGGCTGGCGGCCAGTGGACACAGGCTGGCTGCTCGGCCGCGTTGCCACGTCCAGGGCTCTCCGCCGCGCCCATGCCCGCGTCCTCCACTCGACCGATCCTCATCGTCCGTGGCCGCCCGGCGGAGTGCGTCGCCTTGTCACGGCCTACGACCTGATTCCGTTGAGGGAGGCTGCGCTCCTTCGCTCATGGAGGCCGAACCATAGACTCGGCTATCGCTGGTACCTTCGGCAGATCGTCCATGCCGACGCGGTCATCGCCATCTCGCACGCGACTGCGGACGATTTGGTGCGACTGCTCGGCGTGCCCGAGAACCGGATCCACGTCGTCTATCCGGTCGTCAGCCAGGTAGACACTCTCGTCCGCAGGCCGGCGGAAGTGCCCACCTTTCTGTTCGTAGGGGGTCTCGACATCCACAAGCAGCCCGAGCTGGCGATCGAGGCGCTGGCTCGGTTCCGCGAACGCGAAGGAGAATGCAAGCTCAGGTTCATCGGCCCCTCGAGTGAGGCGCAGCAGGCCGAGATTCTCGGCCACGCTCGCCGACTTGGCGTTCTCGAGTCCATCCAGCTAGACGGCCGAATCCCCGACGCCGCGCTGGATGCAGCCTTCGCGTCGGCCACAGCCCTCCTGTCGATGTCCCGAATCGAAGGCTTCGGCCTGCCGCCCGTGGAGGCGGTGCTGAGAGGCGTCCCTGTGATCTCGGTAGACATCCCGTCCGCCCGGGAGACAGTTGCGGGCGCGGCGACGCTCGTCCCGCCCGACGCCGAAGCCATCGCCGAGGCCATGGCTAAACCGCAGCCGCCATCGACCGAAGCGAAGGATCGACTCCGGGCCAGGTACTCCAGACAGTCTTCGGCCGAAGCTCTCTGGGCCGCGTACGGGCCGTTCCTGGACCAGCGCTAGCGGCGCACGCGGACGGCATCTAAATCAGGTCAGGCGCCGCGCCACCACGAACATCTCGAATCCGAAGTTCCACGGAGTCATCGCCGTCAGAATGGTCCGAATCCGGAACAGCGCGGCCCCGGCTGAGCTCCGAACGGGCGCGGCATCGTCCACGCTGAGTTCTTCCACAGCGAATCCGCTCTCGGCCAGCCGGCGGCGCAGCGTTCCTGGAGTGAAATGACTCAGGTGTGACTCGGCGCCGGGATACAGACGCACGTACCGCGGAAGCGACGGCCGACCGAGGAGGCGACGGAATGCTCGGCCCGGGAAGGATAGGCTGTGGGCGGCCGCACCGTCGTTGGGCATTGCCATGATGAGCAACCCACCCGGGGCCAGCAGCTCGTGACAGATGGCGAGGGTCGAAGCCGGCGAAGGAACGTGTTCGAGCACGTGCCACAGAGTGACGAGGTTGTAGCATCCACGGTCCAGCTCCAGGGCCTCCAGTTGCCCAAGCCGGAGGTCGATGCCATAACGCTCAAGGGCGTAGCGGACCGCCGTTTCCGATAGCTCGGTCCCGTCGACCGCCCAACCATCCTGCTTCGCCAGGGCAACGAACGTGCCAAGCCCTGCGCCGACGTCGAGCAGTCGCCCGGCGGGCTTGCGCCCTCGCACCCGCGACCAGCGCCGCTCCCAGAGCGCCTGCCTGGCGGCATCGACGGCGATCCAGGAGTCGTACTGGTCGGGCGCGGAGTAGGCTCGAGCGATCTCACTCTGAGTTGGTCGCGGGGTCACGAAGCGGAACGTGCACGACTCACACTGGACCACGTCGGCAGTCACGTCGACGGTTCTGAAGGTGGAACCGCCACAGAGGTCACAGACGACCACCGATTCGTAGTCCCGGTATTGACCGGCCACTATCGGCTCATCCTACCCGGCCACCAGAGCATCACTGGGTCAGCAGCGGTGGGCACCCTGGCCGGACGTGGCTCGCGTGATCGAGGATGCGGACGTAGGTGGGAGCTGGCACCTTCCGACGGTGTCAGGCTGGTGGACAGGTCACCTCTCATGGCATCTCCCTTCTTCTCGGAACGGCGCCGTGCGCCGGCTCGTGCGCCTGAGCGGTCCCTTGACCGCGTTGCCGGCCATTATGAGAGGTGAGCTGCTGCGGGCAGACTGCCCGCGTCGCCGGGTCGATCAACGAGACGCAAAACTCGCACTGCGGTCGGTCCACTGTGCCATGATCTTCGCATGCCTTCGCTAGACCTGTCGGCCGCTTGCGTCGCGGCCCTTGTTCTGGTCGGTGCCGTCGGAGCGGGAGCCACCGCCCTCTCTCGCCCACGGATATGTCTTGCGATCCTCTTCCTCCTCGCGTCGTTCTCGCGTGCCACCCTTGAGACGCCGCTGGGAACGATGCGGCCGGAGATGCCGGCGGTAGCGGTAGCCGCCATCCTTCTTGTTGCCAATGGCCGTCTCAGCAGCCTCCGCGGCCTTCCTCGTTCGACCGTGGTCATGAGCTTGGCCTTCGGGACATTTCTCGGTGTCCTGACCCTCTCGTCGGTCCTGATGGCGCCGGGGCGCTCGCAAAGCCTCCACATGGTTGCGTGGTACGCGCTGTCCATGCTCAGCGGTGTTGTTGCATTTGTCCTCATTCGGCTTCGACCAGCGGACTCGATCGAACCGTTCGCGTTCGGAGGGGCCACGGTGGGCGCTCTTGGCGTCCTGGCTGCTGCCCTTTTCCTCGTTGCGGGACCAGGTTTCGACCTTGGGATCCAGGAGGTCAACTCTCTGCAACCACGCGTGTACGCCGTGGGCTGGGAGACGAACCTATATGCGAGCTTCCTGGCGATGTGCGCGTTCTTCGCGCTCGAGGCCGCCCGGCGTAACAAGCGAGCTGGCTCCGTGATGCTGGCTTTCGTGCTCATCGGCTTCCCGCTTGGAATCACCCGCGGCGCATACATCGGACTCGCCGCGGGTGCCCTCGTGTATCTCGTGACGCTTGTTGCCATACGGCAGCGCCCGATCGATCTGGCGCGCATGGGCGTGCTCGCTGGTTCTCTGGTGGCGGTCGGGATCCTGGCCTCGATGGTCATGCTGCCGAACCTTCTGGAGCGCCCGAGCGGGAACCCGCAGATAGCCGTGGCTTCTTCTCCGGCGCCGGGAACCTCCGCCGGCCAACCGAAGACCACGCCAAAGCCGACCCCAACGCCAACGCCGACGCCGACGCCGGCGCCGACGCTCATACCCACACAGGACACCGTTGCGTTCCGGCTTGAGAGAGTTCCTGTCGCGCTCAAGGACATCCCGCATAGCCCGATCATCGGATTCGGTGCCGAGTCGTTCGGCCAGAAGCACCCCGAGCGCTACGCCGGCTCAGGGCCGGATCATCTGGCGATCATGGTTGTGTCGGTCTTGTACGAGACGGGCGTGGCCGGCGCAGCAGCGCTGACCATCGGGTTCCTGCTGTTGTTCTACACGCTCTGGACGTCGGCCCGCCGGTCCGCGCTGCGGCTCGATCAGAGGACTGCCTGCACGGCCGCCGCGTTCCTGGCGGCCTTGACCTCGTTGCTGGTCTCATACCAAGTGACCACGTCGCTCCAGTTCGCCCTCAACTGGATCGTCATCGGAGCGGCGGCTGCGCTCACGGTTTGGGACTCGTCCGCGGAGCCGACGGCTCAACGCGACTGACGGGGCCGCCGCAGGGGACTCGCGGTTGCCGGCGTACTCGATGGCAAGCAGCTCGCTCGTTCAGCTGCCAGCACGGGCAACCGCTGGCTCCAACAGGAGATCTACGACCCGTATATGGAGGCTCGCCGCAGTAGAGCCCGCTTCATCCACGGCCCGATAGCCGGCGTCCTGGAACCGGGCCAGGAGTTCCACACTGGAAGACCCTGCGTCTCGCAGGATCTCGTCGTTGAACTCGACGTCCAGCAGAGGTCGGAAGCGCGCCAGCGTCTCCGTCGCACCCGCGAGCACCTGAGCCTCGTATCCCTCGACGTCGATCTTGATGACGGCGAGTTTGGCCTCAATCCCATGTTCGGCAACGAGGCTGTCTAGAGACCGAACTGGGACAGTAATCTTGTCGCCGTTGATCCACGAGGCAGTGACGGACGCCCAAGCGCTGCCACCCTGCGGAGGCAGGCGGAGGGTGAGAGTCCCGTCGGCAGCACCGAGTGCCACGTCGAAGGACCGAATCATTTCCAGGCCGTTGCGTTCGCGCAGATCCCTGAGGCGCTGACAGTTTCTAGGGACAGGCTCGATGGCCCACGCATGCCCGGAGGCACCTACCCGAGTCGCCAGCTGACCCGTGACAACGCCGATGTTCGCGCCAATGTCGATTGCCCAGTCCCCTGGGCCAACCCTATCCAAGACGCCGTTCGGCAACCCGAGCCGAACTCCCGCAAACCATTGTGACTCGAAATGATCGCGCAAGTCCGCCGTGCGCCTATGGCCTGTGGCATCAACGAACTCTATCGGGCCGTTACCGGGATGCCGACGTAGCCAATTCGCCGCGCGGCTCCGGCCGCGGGGCGAGTGGCGGGCGATGTTACCGACCAAGGTCCTTGCGTCCACACCGGCATGGTATCTCGCTCACAGGGTTCAGTGGGTGCCTCGCCGACGTGGAGGCTTACGCAGCGCGCCCTCGTTCTCTCTCGTCTGGTGCCGACGGTCGAGATCCACAGCGTGCTCGCCGGCAGGCGGCGGTCTCTGCGTCAACCTGGGCCGTCGCGGTGGGTGACCACAACCATCAGAACAGTCGTCATGCCCAGGACGCGCTGCCTCTCCACGCGAACCGAGACTCCCGACGGGAACATCTTCTCGAGCTCGCCGGCCCGCAGCGGATTCAGAGCGTCCTCGCTGGCCCATTTCCGGTTGCCCGTGATCCGAAGGATCGGATGCCTCAGGCCGCGAGGCAGCCAGTGCACGAAGGGCAGGAGAGTGTGCGGATCGATCGGGAAGGCCGCGTTCGGCGTCGCGATGAAGACGGTCTTGCAAGTGCGAACGAGCTCCGCCACGAAACGACGCTGGTTCTCGCGGCTTCCGACATGCTCGACGACGGCGTTGGAGAAGCCGATGTCGAAAGTCTGGTCCTCGAACAGGAGACTCCGACCGTCGGCAACGACAAAACGAACCGCCGGATACACTCGCTGGAAGGTCGGCATGGGCTCCATCCCCACAGCGGTGATTTGCTCCGGCCACGGATAGGCCGACTCGAGAAAGTTGCTCGATCGCCAGGTCGTGTCGATGACCCCCACGTCCAGGACAAGGTCCGTGCTTTTGGGCGCGATCGTCTTCATGAAATGGTTGAAGCGTCGGGCCTTGGAGCGCGCTGTGAACCTCGAGGTCAAGCGCCAACGAAGCCCGTGCGGCTCCGTCTCGGCCGGATACGCTCGCCCGTCGTTGGCCGTTTTACTCGATGGCGGCGTCGAGACTTCGATCACCCATACTCCCCTGCTACAGTCGGTGACGGGCATGATACAGGCGATGGCAGCGGTGATGCGCTTGGTCGTCCTCCACCAAGCCTTGCGAAGTCATCGGCCAAGCCGCCCAGGGATCGACCGCGAGTTGCATGGACCTTCACGGTAAGCGGCCTAAGGTATCATGACCCACTGATGAAGACGACGATGGCGGGGCAGCGGATTCCGCTGCGCAACAAGATCGAGTCCGGCTACAACATCTTCAAGGCGCATCGAGGCCGCGACTTTTCCAATGCAGCCTATGAAGTTGGGTACCACCGTGACCTGATCGGCTATAGGGCAACGTATGTCGAAACGCCGCTTGCGCAGGCTCGAATCCTGGATCTTGGGTGCGGGCAAACAGCGACGCAGACAGCGTTGTTTCATGCCGACGGTGCCAAGGTAACCGGAATCGATGTCGAGATCGCAACGTACGCGATGGGGCTGCGCACTTTTGTGCGGACCCTTCGTAGACATGGCCGAGAGCGGGCATTCAAGTCGCTTGCACGGCACGTGCTATTCGACCGCCGCTTCTTCCACGACCTATCGAAGGAGTACGGCAGGCCGATCTCATTCAAGAACCTCGACGTGCGGATCATGGACGCGACGGCGATGGACTTCGCCGATTCGACTTTCGACTTCATCGACTCGAACGCCGTGTTCGAGCACATGAATGACGTCCCGGCAGCTGTGCGGGAGATGAACCGCGTGCTGAAGCCGGGCGGCCTCGCCGTGGTCACGCCGCACCTCTTCCCGAGCCTGTCCGGCGGTCACAACCTCGAATGGCGACGGCCTGACGCGCAGGCGGCCAAGAACGTCGAGCCGTGGGACCACCTGCGCAAGAACCGACACCGCGTCGCGGCCTACATGAACGGGCTCAAACTGAGCGAGTACCGCGAGCACTTTCACGCTGCCATGGACGTCATTGACGAGCAGCTCGTGGTCGAAGGAGAGCGCCACCTCACGCCGGAACTGGAGGCAGAGCTCGGAGCGAAGGGCTACACACGCGAGGATTTGCTGACCCGCACAGTCACGTTCCTAGCGCGGAAGAAGGCTGCGAGCTGACTCTCAAACGCCTCGGGCCAGGACCGCCGACGTAATGACCTCAACCATGTGAGCTGCCGTCACATCCCAGCGGTACCGAGCAGCCTGAGCCAGACCGAGGGCTAGCTGCCTCTGACGAAGACCCGCGTCGCCATCCAGCCGCTCTACCAGTTGGCGAACCCCCACGACGTCATCGGGGTCGTGGTAGAGGGCAGCGTCGCCAAGAACCTCGGGCAGCGAACCGCGATTGGACGAGATCACGGGCACCGACCGCTGCATCGCCTCGAGGGGCGGATAGCCGAAGCCCTCTGCCCGCGACGGGAAAAGGAACACCGCGGCGCCTCGATACCAGGCCTCCAATTCGTGATCCTCCACGCGTCCGCGGAGGATGACTCTCCCTCCCATCTGATCTGCCCGATGCTCGAGTGTGGCGTGGTCCCGACCAGGCTGGCCGACGATCACCAGCGGTAGCCCGGCCGGACTCGAACCCGACCAGGCATCGAGCAGAAGGCCGAGGTTCTTGTTCGAGTCGGTGGCGCCCACGTACAACGCATACGGCCCCTCGAGCGGACGCGGGAATTGCCCTTGCCGTGGCGGGTTGAGGCCGGGATAGACGACGCGGATACGGTCGGGCTCGACGTTGAGGTGGCGGCTGATCTCGGAACGGCTGAAGGCGGATATCGTCACCAGCCGTTCCGCTTCCCTGGCGGCCCGACCCATCGCCCATGTTGCGTACTTTATGAAGAGGGGCTCGTAGGTCCCGGGCTCGGTCAGGTAGTTGACATCGAGGATCGCCACGACCTGAGGGATAGGCCCGTGCCTCGCTGCGTATCCGGTCGGCATCAGAAGGACATCTGCGCCCCACCTGCGTGCGGCCCGACCGATGCCGAACTCGTACCACCAGCGCTGGAGCGTCATGTTGACGGGCCGGAAGAGCAGTCCACTCCCGACGCGGCGGGGTCCGCCCGCCGCCTTGACGTCAAGCGTCGGGACCTCGCCGAGAGCGCCCAGCAAGCCGCTCACCCACCTCGCGGTGCCTGTGTGGGGGCGCCGAAACACCGCTGTGTCGACAACTACCCTCACTCCACTCTCCTTCGGATCGCGATCATACCCTCAGTTGCCTGCGCGCTGCTGAGCCCTGCCCGGCCGCCTTTCAGGCACCCCTGACGGCCTATACTCACCATATGAACCAGACCGCCCTTATCACCGGCATCACGGGCCAGGACGGCTCGTATCTAGCCGAGTTCTTGCTCGACAAGGGCTACCGCGTCGTGGGGATGACCCGCCGCACCAGCACCGACTCGATGCAACGACTCGAGCACCTCCAGGATCGGCTCGAATTCGTCCAGGGGGACCTGCTCGATCAGCCTTCGCTAATCTCGGCGATAAAGGCCGTCCAGCCGGACGAGGTATACAACCTCGCCGCTATGAGCTTCGTTCCGACTTCCTGGAACCAGCCCGTGTTGACCGGCGAGTTTACGGGTCTAGGTGTGACTCGAATGCTCGAGGCACTTCGCCAGGTGAACCCGAGGATCCGCTTCTACCAAGCATCCTCCAGCGAGATGTTCGGTAAGGTCCTCCAGGTACCGCAGACGGAAGAGACCCCGTTTCATCCTCGCAGCCCCTATGGCGTGGCTAAAGCCTATGGTCACTTCCTGACGGTCAACTACCGCGAAAGCTTCGACATGTACGCCGTCTCCGGGATCCTTTTCAACCACGAGTCGCCCCGGCGAGGCCTTGAATTCGTGACGCGCAAGGTCACAGACGGCGCCTCGCGCATCGCTCTCGGGATGGCCACGCAACTCAAGATGGGGAACCTCGAGGCCCGTCGAGACTGGGGTTTTGCCGGCGACTACGTGCGTGCGATGTGGTGCATGCTTCAGCAGCCTGCCGCAAGCGACTACGTGGTTGCCACTGGTGTCGACCATTCGGTACGGGACCTTTGCCAGATCGCCTTCGAGCATGTCGGCCTGGACTACCGCGACCATGTCGTGACCGACCAATCCCTGTACAGGCCGGCTGAGGTAGACCACCTTCTCGGCGACGCGAGCAAGGCGAGGCGCGAATTGGAGTGGGAGCCGTCCGTCATGTTCGAAGAGCTGGTTCGAATGATGGTCGATTCGGACATGGAGCGGCTTCGAAGGCACCCCACGCCCCAGACGAGCATCGCACTCCCCAGCTCGCGCAGCTAACGCGAACGATGCGCGTCTTCGTCACTGGCGCGATCGGGTTCGTGGGCGGTTGGCTGCAACGCGAACTCAACGCCAATGGTCACGACGTGGTCGCGGCGCCTGGACCGGACCAGCTTGACATTACGGACCGTGACGGCCTGATTCGCTGGTTCTCGAATTCGGGTGTTCCCGATGGCGTGATCCATCTGGCCGGAATGGCCTTCGCTCCGGACGCGCACAACGATCCATCGGAGGCGTTCCGCGTGAACGTCGCCGGGACGATTACGGTGTTCGAGGCGCTGCGCAGCCTCGGGATCAGGCCGGCCGTGCTCGTCAGCGGATCCGCCGATGTGTATGGCACGCCCCGGCCTCAGGACCTGCCGCTCACCGAGCAGGCTCCGCTCTGCCCGGTGCTGCCATACGCGATCTCCAAGGCGGCACAGGAGGCAGTAGCCGTCGAGTCGGGAGTGCGCTACGGGCTCCCCGTCGTTGTGACGCGGTCGTTCAACCACGCCGGTCCGGGCCAGCGTCCGGTGTTCGTTGTCGCGGCTATGGCCAGACGCGTGCTGGCCCTACAGCGTCGCGAGACGGCTGCCATCCCAACCGGCAACGTCGATGTTCGCCGCGACTTGAGCGATGTTCGCGATGTCGTGCGCGCCTATCGGCTGCTGCTGGAGGCCGCCGTGGAAGGTCCAGTCGGCGTTCCGCCGGTCATCGTCAATGTGGCCTCGGGCAGGGTGGTCACTGTTCGCTGGGTCATCGACCAGCTGTGCGCCATGGCGGGAGTGAAGGCGGCCCTCGAAGTCGACGCGTCTCTCGTCCGCGCGAGCGATCCTGAGGAGATCGCGGGAGACTCATCGCTCCTCTCCAGCCTGACCGGCTGGCGACCCATGATTCCTCTGGAGCAGACACTCGCGGACGTGCTCGCCGACGCCGCGAGCTCGCCACTCGACTTCCGGCGGCGCCGCTGAGACTGCTATGTAGGGCGCAGCGAGTAGCGAATGCCGCTATCCTGGCGCGAACCCGACTGTACGGAGAGCAACTTGTGATCGAACGCATCAGGCGCGGCTTCAAGGCCATCTGGACCAGCCACAGGAATCTTGTCGTCGCGGTCGGCGCGATCGTGTTGGTGGTGGTAGTCGGGACGGCAGGCTTGCTGGTCGCGACCAGAGGGGGCAGCACGCCCCAGGCGACAGCAACG
>Ga0182021_10002679_pt1 | contig 20841 bp, 16 predicted proteins | sample 612E3MmetaG_FD_120493 | JGI IMG/M metagenome (GOLD analysis project Ga0182021, IMG submission 120493) | Permafrost microbial communities from Stordalen Mire, Sweden - 612E3M metaG (Illumina Assembly) | ecosystem: Environmental > Terrestrial > Soil > Wetlands > Permafrost | place: Sweden... | reverse complement strand
GCGGAGCAATAGTATATGCAGGAGAATCAGATCAGAAGCGCAGCAATAATATAGAAATAGTACCATGGAATAAACTGGAATTATTAACAGGGGAGAGGGGGAGACTGGGTGAAGGGGAGACTGGGTGAAGGGGAGACTGGGTGAAGGGGAGACGAAGTGACTGAGAGAGCAAGAGCCGTTGAGCCATTGAGCCGTTGAGCCTCTATGCCTTTGCGCCTTTGCGCCTTTACGCCTTTATACCGTTGCGCCTTTATACCGTTGCGCCATGAGAGAAAATGAGTACCAGCGCTACGGAGACTTCTGCCATCAGCCTACTGCCATTTACTCCCATACTGGTACTGCAGCCACCGCGAAAAGAAAACATCATATACTACCCATTTGTTACCACTTTGAACGATCATTTCTTTTTCGGAAAGCGATTTTAGTGAAGCAGCAACCGAGCTGGCGCTGGTAAGCAAGTGTGTAACCTGGTCCAGGTAAATATTCTGGATATGGCTTCATCATCTATCTTTTTCCCTGCAGATTCAAACTTTTACACAATAAACTTTCTGTAATCGGCTGCAGGTATTTTATCGAGGTAAATGAGTTCAGCAAACCGGTTTTTCCCATTCTTCTCAGTGAGATCAGAGTCAAATTTCTTTTTGAGGATATGGCTTTCAACATCAGATCTGTCTCATTTTGCCGGTCACAGAAATAATCCGGTCCAATATATCCACCTGTGACAAATGGATTAGTGATTTTGTTTTTCGTAATAAGTAATTTACGTAACACAATTTGCGTAATTCAATTGAAATTAACAAAGTATAAGACTAAACCTGGAATAACTACTTAATTCTTACTACCTACTTCTTACTACCTACAGCTTTCACCATCTGCCCTCTGCCTTTACCTAAATCTCTCCTGATACTCCGGATTCTCTTCCATAATCCTAACGCTCGCCGGATAATTTTCGATAAACCAAACCATAAAAGCTGTGACATCAATTTTATCAGATAGCATTCTCTCTCTGCGTTCCTGATAAATATCCTTAAGGTTATCTGTATTTATAAGATTCTCAACTGTTTTAAGAAGCAACTGTGGGTTATTATTGTTTATCCCAATAGTCAGATTGTATTGAGTTTCAAGCTCATTCAAAACAGATATTTTCCCGACAAAACTATTAAACCTGACTGAAGGTGTTCCAAGCATAGCGGCTTCGACAATCATGCTCTGACTATCTCCAATAAACAAATTTGAAAAAAACATTAAGTGATGTATATCTATTGGATCAATTACTAATTCATAACTCGCAAATTCAGCAGGCAGTTTTTCTTCAGATGTGATATACACGTCTCCCTTTTGTTTAAGCATGGAGATCAAATCTTCAACTATTTTCAAAGTAATCCCACTATGTTTTTGTTCAATATCATGTCCGGCAGTGAAACTTACCAAACGTATAAGAAAATAAGGGTTTTCATTTTTAAAATATTTTCGTACAACTTTTATATCAGGTTTGAACCAATTCGGATGAAGGTATGCAAGCTTCTGATAACCATTATATTTTATTTGTTTTTTCGTAAAACGACCCACATTGCAAATTCCGGGAGTAACTATTTGCGAAGCAAATGGATATGTAAAGTAGCAGAAGAGTTTATTGATTTTAAGATCATCTTCATTAAAAATAAGCGCCGGAATTTTCTTCAACCAACCATCATGCGAAATTGAAATATCTGTTCCCAGCATTATATCGGGTCGAAATGATTTTAAAAATCGCATCAGCGAAAAATCCTGTTTAATCATTTCGACACCAAGCTTTGACAATATTGAAAATATATTATTTTTTCTCTTTTTTCTGGAACTAAGTTTAGTATAATTGATTTCTTCTCTGATAAGAATTTTTTCGAGTATGTCCTTTCCCTTAATTACGTATTTAACCTCATGCCCTTTTTTCTGAAGTTCTTTACTTATGAATTTAAAAAGATAATAATGAGCCGGATGATTTAAGGCAATTAGTATCTTCATTTAAAGATATTCTTTAATTCTTCCGGTTGCGGATAATTTATAAGAACAGCTCTTCTTGGTCCATGAAATACAAACATAGATCCGGCAGCTACTGCTGATGCATGTCCATTTTGAACAGCTTCATTCAGGTCCTCCACTTTACCTGCGCCTCCAAGTGCAACAACCGGAATAGTAACTGAATCAGACACTGTTTTTATTAGTTCAATATCATATCCCTCCATTGAACCATCCCTGTCAATTGAATTGATAATTAATTCCCCAGCTCCCATTTCTCCCATCATTATAGCGAAAGAGACAGGATCTAAAGAGGTCGATTTTGAACCTCCATATATATAAACCTGCTGCTTTCCAAAAATCTTCTTTTTTACATCAATACATACTGTAATAGTTGATGATCCAAATTCGTCCGCTGCTGTTCGGATAAAAGAAGGATCTTCCACTGCAAAAGTGTTTATCACCACCTTTTCTGCTCCTGCTCTCAAAACACTTCTGATATCCTGAATTGTTCTGATACCACCTCCCACAGAAAAAGGCATATTCGCCTCATCACCAACTTTTGAAACAAAGTCAAGAGAGATGACTCTTTTCTCTTTACTGGCCAGGATGTCTAGAAAAACAAGTTCGTCGGCTTTAAGATCGTTAAAAATCTTAACTGCATTTATGGGATCTCCAATATATTTATAATCCTTAAATCCGACAGATTTTACTAATCCCAGATTTCTGAGTAAGAGAGCGGGTATTATTCTCGGCCTGAACATTTCAGAAGTTGACGAAGTTTCTTAATAACATCTCCCCTTGTTCATGGCTTTTTTCAGGATGGAACTGTACTCCCAGAATATTTTCCCTGAAGACTGCAGATGTAAATTTGTAGTCATATTGAGTTGAAGTAAGCTCATCTTCAACATTATTGCAAACCCAATGATAACTATGAACAAAATAGAATTGTGATTCTGCATGTATTCCATTGAAGAATGGGTTATCCTTATTTACCATTATATTGTTCCAACCCATATGAGGAATTTTGAACTTAATTGTATCAGTAACTCTAAACCTTATAACATTTGCATCAAACCAGCCAAAACCTTCAGCATCTCCCTCTTCACTCTTTTTTGCCATCAGCTGCATTCCCAGACAAATTCCTATAATTGGAACTTTATTTATCATTACCCTCTTATTGAGAACATCCCAGATACCATTTTCTTTCAATTTTTTGACTCCATTCGCAAAATGCCCGACTCCGGGTAAAACCAGTTTTTTTGCATTCTTAATTTTAATTAAATCTTCCGTGATCTCAGCAATTACATTTATTCGTTCGAATTTTTTTTGAACCGACCGAAGGTTTCCCATGCCATAATCGACAATGATAATATCTGACATCAGCTCGCGTATTTAAGATATAAGATTTGCGGTAAAAGCTTCAGTTTCACAGTGATTTTAATAAACCATTTTAGTGACCTGATTACCGGCAGATAAGTTGGATAATCGTCATGGGTTTTATTCTGGGATTTCATTATATCATTCCATTCCTTTTCGCTAAGCCCTAATTTACTTATTGTGTACCTGACCACATCCGGATCAACTTTGTACGGATTTGTTTCAATTACTTTCAGAGCTTCTTCTCTGGAAATCTGACCGGATCTTATTAAAGCAGATAATTCAGTTTTGCGTTTATCAATATTGAATTTTTCAGGCAGATAATATGACTGAAAGAACTTCGTATAAAGATTCTCATGATGATGACCTCCATAATATTGCCAGTCAAGAGCCTTTGACAATTCATTATCCACTGAATTTTTATTATAATTCATATGCTCCATCAACCTAATCTCTTTTATACCTTTTATCCAGATATAATATTGCAGTTTCAGAAAAGTCATGTGTGGGAAACTTTTGAACTTTTTAATTTTTCCGAATTGTTTATGAACTGACTTTACATATAAAGGATCCATGTACGTCCAGCTTATAGGAGAAGTACCTTCTGTCCTGAAAGAATGGCCGTTCAGAATATATTGGACACCTTCCTTATCTGCCATGTGATAAAGGACAGAATAGATTGCATAATCTGTTGGAATATCTGCATCAGGAGTTGCAGCTTTTAAAAACGATACCTGCAAATCTTTAAACTCTTCCCAGTCAGCTACTATAGTGACTAAATCAACATTGAGTTTTTCACAGGCTTTTTTAATATTCTTTACAGATATTTCTGAATTCCATCCGTTGTCAAAATGAACTGCCAGAGGATTTAACCCCAATCTTTTTGCAGTTAACAAAGTATATGTGCTGTCACGTCCCCCGCTTACACCGGCAATGCAATTGTATTTCCTGCCTTTCCCATCTTCAATAATCTTTTTAATTATCTGCGATAAAGATCCACCTGAATTATTATCAGGGGGATGCAGGGTTTCCAGTTCGTCATGAATTTTACAATACTTGCATTCATTGTTTTTATCAAACCAGATATCTTTTACTGTTGTATCCAGAATACATCTTGAACATCTCACAAAATCCGCCATAAACAGAATATTAATTACGCACTTCCATTTCAAAAAATATTTTAGGTTTCACTTTCAGTACAGAAGTTGCCCAGGGTCTGACAATTTTAATTAAGTTTTTGATCAATGGGTAGTAAGATGGATAATTTAAAAATGTTCTATTCGGTTTATTCCATATTTCCCTAAACTCAGTATCTGTTAATCCCAATTTCTTAATTACATAATCAATGTCCCGCTTAATATCTGTCTCTTTAAATGGTTGTTCCCTTATTTTTTTAAGAGCTTCATCACGGCTTATTTCTCCACTTAAAATTTGTGCTGAATAAGTTATTATCCGTTTATCAATATTAAATTTTTTAGGTAACCAGTAAGCAATAGCGAACTTTGTAAACAGATTTTCATGATGATGTTCACCGTAATAGTTCCAATCATACTTTTCATTAAGAAACTTTTGAGCGCCACTTTTTTGGTATGATATATAATGATAAACAGAAATCATTTTGATCCCTTTAATAAAACTAAGGTAGTTGAGTTCAATCAGACCTAATAATGGATAGGTTTTCAATTTCGTTTTTCCAAATTTTTTATGAAGAAATTTAAGCTGCCAGTTATCACTGTAAGTCCATTCAGTTGGCTGCTTTCCTTCTGAACGGAAATCGTTTCCCAGCAAAATATATTTTACATGCTCCTTATAAGCAATCTTATAAAGAATTGATTGTATTGCCAGATCTGTCGGATTATCTATCCACGGCAGGGACGCTTTCATATAACATAAAAGAAGATCTTTTATTTCTTCATAATCAATTACATATGTCTCAAGGTCAAAATTCAACCTTTTTGTAAGCTTAAGAATGTTTGAGTAAGATATTTCGGAGTTCCAGCCATTATCCAGATTTACCACAAGTGGATTTAATTCATATTCTTTAGCAATATGCATTAAATACGAACTGTCTGTTCCTCCACTGACTCCAATAATACAATTATACTTTCTTCTTTTCGATATACCTTTTATTCCCCTGACAATTTGCAACCATTCCTTCATACCAGAATCCTCACGTGGGTACGCTTCAGCAAGATTATCAAATATCTTACAATAATTTGATACTCCTTCTTCATCGAATATAACACCGGGAACTGAGGTATCTATAATTGTTTTAGAGCAGATCTGATAAGGAACCTGAGGGACCAAAGTATGATAAACCTTTAATATTTGATTTGCTATTAACAAATTGTCATACTCTTTAATATTTGCTTGCCCGTCAGCTCTACCTCCTGTTGTAAGAATGGTTATAAGCTTTTCGGCAATGTTTTTTGGATTAAAATCAGTTATGTAGCAATTCCTGGCTTCTCCAATTATTTCTTTAACAGTTCCCACATTAGTTGCAATAATAGGACAGTTGCAGGCCATAGCTTCTTTAATTACCTGAGGTGATCCTTCGCTTTTTGATGTCAGTAACAGAACATCACATGCATTTAAAAGATAGCAGACTTCTTCCCTGGATTTGTTCTTTAATTCTATAACCTCAGAATTGACGCCGGATAATTCCAAGGCTTTCTTGGTTAATGCATAGTTTTTAATAGGGTTATTGAACGCAGCCCCAAACAAAATATATTTTCCGGTTGTTGAAAGACCAAGTTTGTTTCTGGCAATGGTTTTATCAAAGGGGGAGAAGACGTCCATATTAATACCACAGGGAATTATGCTATATCTTGCAGATGTTTTTAGGTAAATTTTATCATACAATTTCTGACTCACGAAAATGTTCCATTTTGAAAACAAAACCGCAAAACTTGAAATTACATTAAGATATCGGAGGTTTATATCAGATCCATGAAATGTAATTATTACCGGAACTCTTCTCTGAAAGATAGCTATAAAGCCACTGGGTCCATTATGAGCATGAATTATATCAAAATTTTTACTATTAAGTACGTTCCGCAGTTTTTTTATATTTTTAAGGTATCCAAGTATCCCTTTCCCCTTAATTAAGAAAAGTTCAATCTCTACATCTAACAATTCCAGACTTTTCGTTTGTTCATAAATAAATGGCTGATCCAGTTCAAACTGAAATTCTCCGGTTGATTTGTTTCCGCTGCATACTATGAGAATTCTCATATTCTTAATTTGAGATTTTTTATCCGTTCTTATCAATAATTAATGAGAAATTTCTGCAATAATAGGAATGAGATCAATTCACTTTAGCGGTTCAAAAACAATTATCCGCTTAACAATTGTATCTTTTATTGCATATTCTCCGGATATTGCATTTTTAAAATCATTAAAATCAAATGCAATTTTTCTTTCCCCTGTCTGAAAATTAATAATTTGGGCGTATTCCTGATCCTGAAAATCAATATCCCAAATAATAAAACGAGGATTATATTCATTAATCCATTTAATGTAGTTTCCCAGTGATTCTTTTGTAAATCCTTCCTTATGCGAATATGTGAAAAAAAACGCGCTCAGGAAATGGTTTTGAGCCATGTCCAGATTAGCAGGTATATATCTGTTAGTTTTTAAACTTGCAATAATATGATCCTTTGGAGTCACGCCTTTTTCTTTAAGCCATTTTACAATCTTTTTATCATCTGAATGCTGCATTGAAAAAGGGATGTCATATTGTAAAGCACTTGCGAATTTACCTTTAACAAAACCGATTTCTTTATTCCTGAGATTTGTTAAATTCAGAATTAGTCCTGCAATAAGAAGCCCGCCTAAAACTGATGAAAAGACTAAAAATACCAGCTTTTCATTTTTAAGCAACCTCTCAAAATAGAACCATGTAACCGGAACAAGAACCGTAATGATAAAAGCAAACATCCGCGGATTCCCCCGTTTAGGAAACTGAAAAATAATTAACGGGAAAAAAACCAAAGCCAGAACACCAAATAAATATATCAATCCATTTTCTTTTATAAGCGGGCGTTTAAATATCAAAAATAAAATAGCAAATACTAAGAAGAAATATTTGAATAAATCATTTTGCTGACGGAAACTAAATATAAAGAATAGTGAGATAACAATGATAACTGAAAACAGCGCTGCCATTTTATTAAAAGTCCTCTTTAGATCGATAATAAAGAAAATAATCCCCGTCAATAAAATAAAAGAAAGGCTGAACAGGCAGTAAAACAGAAACCTTATAACTTCACTTACGCTTATCGTCCAGTTGCTCGGGACCCAATGTGTTAGCAGATCCAGATAGGGGGAAAAAGAATTATAAATTATTTTCCATGCAATCATTTGAAGCAAAGGCAACAGCAAAAGAAAAAAGGAATACAAAATCCATTTCTTGATCCTGTCCTTCCCGGAGTAAATAAAAAGAAATGACAGTGAAATTACAAGTATTACCGGGTAGCCGTATGCATGAATGAATGCCAACAGTGATCCTGTAATTCCGCTAGTAATCAAATATCTGCTTTCGTTGGAATTAATAAACCTGAAATAATAATAAACGGAAAACAGAAACAGAAAGATGAATATAGACTCGTAACACGGATTATACGATGTATAAATTATTATTGGTACAATAGAATAAATTGCACTGATATAAAATGAATTTCTTTGCGGATAAAACTGACAGACCAGTTTGAAAAAAATCAGAATGTTTAATGTACCAATAATTGTCGTAAGTAATATAGCAGCAATATTGGTTGCTCCAAACAATTTCATAAAACAAACCAGACAAAATAACCATAGTTGAAATACCTGCCTCCCTAAATCTAAATCTAAAAAGTTCCGGAAGTCATTATCATGAGCGGTTTGTATAGCATAGGTTACATAATCCCCCGCATCATCATCTGCTGCACCGGTAATTATTCCAATGGAAAACCTTATTGAAAAGCTTATAATTAAAAGAATTAAAACTGATTTTGGAATATTTTTCATTAAACGTTTAATTATGAAAATCCATAACCAAGAACTTGTCTTAAAAGGTAAATAAATCCACTGATTACGTACAAATAAAATAAGAGTGTGGTTATGTATAGTTTCTTTTGTTCACCAGATAAAACGGAATATTTCAGAACAGAAAAATTAAATGGGAATGACAGGTCTTTCATCCACCTTAGCAGTTCAATTACTGAAAATGTGTAAAGGCTTATAAGAGAAAAGTTATACCCGTTACTAAAGTTAAACGCATTAAAACTTACCTTTTCAGCTAACAAAGCCGCTTCAATAAAGGCAACGATATAAATTATCCATGAAATTGTTAAAAAGTCATCCTTTTGAACATCCTTTTTTCTAAAAATTAATATGGATACCGGAAAAATGATCCCTCTCAAAACTGAAAGTGGTATGCATGGGGAATGAATTTTCCATACTCCGAAAAAAGAGAAAATTATCTGATCATCTGTTCCTCCCATTTTACTATCGGGCATAAAGTATGTTGAAAAAAACTGATACCCCAATAAAAGAATTGCCGGTAATACAATAAAGAATGATAAAACATATTTTCTGAATTCACTCCGGTATTTAATCAATATAAATATACCAAGGGCAGGGATAAATGCCAATGCAAAATTTGGTTTGAAATATACACTTATCATTAACAAAAGCCCAGCCATAATAATATTCCGAACGGAATATTGTCTCTTAAAATCTTCCAGAATAGGTATTACTAACAGAATGATAATTAAAACAAATGGTTTGGTCATAATAAATGTAGGACTATGCCAGATGTTTGGACTACCCTGACCAAAAAAAATTGTCGTATTCAGGATTGGCAGAAAAATTGGTGTTACCAGATGCAAAAAAATCGTGATCAGTATTAAAAATCTTTCAGGATAGATTTCTTTAAGAAAATATTTAAGCGTGAAAAAGGTAACAATGAATGAAATTAATACAAAAGAACTAAGAAGGATTATTGCGGAATATTCTCTGTTTAAGTGTGTAAACAAGCTAAAAAAGTATGTTAAATAATGAAATCCTGCGTGAGGAACATGATATTGATGCTGAATTATTAGTTCAATTAGCTTAATATGGTCAGATAAATCAGATTTAGGAATGTTATAAAACTGATAATAAAATACTTGTATATAAAAAATGTAAAAAGAAATACAAAAAAGAACAATCAAGATTAATGCAAATATTAATTGATTCTCTTTATGTAAAAAGCCGATCTTCATATTATCTTACTCAATTAATTCTGCTTCTACTTTTTGATTATGTAGGGAGGTCTCGCTTTTACTTCCTCATAAATTCTCCATATATATTCGGCAATAATACCTAAAGATAAAAGTATCAATCCACTAAAGAGGGAGATTAATAACACTAAAGTTGTCCATCCCGAAGGTAAAAATCCCCAATAATTTGAATTACCAAAAATTTTAATATAAACATAAAATAGTATCAACAAAACTGAAACTAAAGAGAATAATAAACCAATGAAAGTTATTATTTTAATCAGGAATGATGAACTTGAAAAAAATATATTTAAGCCAAGCCGTAACTTTTTTTTAAAAGTCCACCTGGATACTATTCTTTCACTTACAGGTCTTTGATAGGGAAAGAAGTAAGGTGTAAAACCCAATCGCAATAATTCGGGAATAATGTATGTATTTACCGGCCGAATTTGATTATTCACAATGTCAATTATTTCTCTGTCAATGAAAAACAGATCCGCACCGCCTAAAGGATATTTAATATTTGAAAGCTTATTAATTAACCCATAGAATATTTTTGATGAAAAGTCTGTAAAATATCCATCATTTCGTGAAGTTCTGTATGGTATAATTATTTTCTCTCCCTTTTCCCAAATACGATACATATCAACGATTGTTGAATATGGCTGTTGTTCATCGTCCGGAATTGCAATTGCACAAGATCCTTTACTTACCTTCAATCCGGCAAAAATTGAATAAGCAGTTGTATAGTTTTTACTAAGTTGGTATGCTTTAACATTAATAAGATTTTTTTCTAGATTTTTTGCTATTTTAAATGAGTCATCCATTGATCCATCATCAACTATGATAAATTCAAATGGTATGCTGTTCTCTTTTAATGCTTTTGATACATTATCATAAACCTGTTTAATCTTATTACCACTAAAGTATGATAAGAAAATTACTGATAATAAATTCTCTCCCATTTCAATTCAGTTTAAAATTTAAATATTTATCACATTAATAAATTGAATTGTTCCCGGAACTTTAGCACGTATAGCTTCAGAATGAGTAGGCGCTAAATTAACCACAGCTTTAATCCTCGCTTCTTTTAACAATTCTGTCGGTTGAATTTTTATTTTTGTTCCTGGAATAAAAGAATTTTCATAGCCTGGTGTATCATCAACAACAACTTCAATTTTTTCTTCCAAATCAAGAATATGAATTAAATGTTGTCCTTTTGCACCGGCTCCAAAGCCAACTACTTCTCCTTTTTTATACTTTTTTAGTACTTCCCGCATTTTGTTCTTTGAATTTTGTATTGATTGAACAAAAAGTTCAATTTCAGTCTTACTAATTCTGTCTAAAACAGACTCCTCTGTAATTGCTTGTTTGTTTATATAGAATAAGATTGAGCCTCCATCAGTTTCAACTAATTTGACTTTTTTGATACCCATTCCAAATCTTTTAATAATCTCATTCACTGAACGAATTGTAAAATAGTTCCGGTGAGAATAACTTATATTTTCAATACGTTTTTTATGCATTACTGTGACAAAGTAAGGTACCTCAATTACTACATTTGTGTACAGATCACATATTTCTGATACTCCTTCAAAAAAATCAATCGGATCAGTAATATGTTCAAACACATGTCTGAAAATTATAAAATCAATTTTTCTAGATTTTAGCTTCTTTACAAGATGGCTATTGAAGTAGTCATTTATAACTTCAATATTCTCGTTATACCATATATCTCTAAAAACTTTAGAAGGCTCAATACCAAGTATTTTACATTGAGTTTTTTCTCTGAATAAACTCAGTAAACGACCACTATTACAACCAATTTCAAGTATTGTACTCTCGTTGCTGATTTTAAATTCGTTAGCTAGATTTTCTACCAGATGCGTAAGGTATTCTGTCATCTGAGATGTCAAATAATAAGTTGCTGTATGTTCAGAATATAATTTTTCAAGTATTTTATCTGCCCCTTTCGCATCCTTATATTTTACCATATTACACGACTCACAGAAATGCATTATCATCTCAAATTCAGGCTGACCAAGACTTTCTGACATTGTTTTGCATCGGTATCCGGAAATAGGTGTTTTAGCAACTTTAATAGGAGAAATCAGGTTCCCGCAGACAATGCACTTCATTTCCTTTCTGAGTTTAGCTGAGTTATATTATATGTTTTAGAGCATTTGGAACAGACCTGATCATCATTGAGTTTATTCCCACAGTTACATACAAATCCTCTAAAAGTTGCAGGATTTCCATACCATAATGAATTTGCAGGAATATTTTTTGTAACGACACTTCCGGCTCCGATCATTGCATACTCGCCGATAATGATATTACCCATCAAAGTTGCATTAGCACCAATGGATGCCCCTCTCTTTATAAGCGTTTTTAATACCCCTTTCTGATACTGTTTAGACCTGGGAATAAAATCGTTAACAAAGGCAACTCCGGGTCCAATAAAAACATCATCTTCAATACTTATTCCATTCCATAAGAATACACCACTTTTAAGAGTTACATTATTACCAATTATTACCTGATTTTCAATAAAACAATGACAATTCACATTGCAGTTTTCACCTATTACTGCATCTGGCAATATAATTACATACTGCCAGATAAAAGTGTTTTTACCAATCTTATCACTCCTGACATCTGAAAGTGGATGTATCATAATATTCTATTAAATATTTTGGTTTATTAATTTGTAAACTTTTGAATATTTGTAATCATTAATTTCTTCAAAACTTACCATTATAGAATAGTGTTTAAATATAAATCTTTCCAAATTGTCAAATAATTGATCATCTTTACCTAAGAAGTAAATATTCCCGCTAATTAGTTTTTGGATAACAGAACCTTTTATAATACTCTCAAATTGAATAGAATTAATAAACCACCCAAGGGGAACAATTCGTTCTTTTAACCGGTCATCCGAATTATTTTTAATCGATTTGAAAATTGACCACTTGCCAAAAAAATAATCCGATTCCTGGCCAACAATAAGAAATATTTTATCTGAGTTCATCAATTCAATTGCTTTGTTATCATACCCGGCATAAACAGAATTCCTCTTAGGAAGATTATTGTGAACAATATTTGTCAGAGATACAACTATTAATATAACCATGAGTACTGTTACATAATTGATTTTTTCTCTTAACTTAATCTGTAACCTCCCCGAATTAGCTCTTTGAATAGCATAAAAGATTCCTATCGTGGTTAAATAAAATAGTATAGCATAATATACATATTGTCTGTAATGAACCGCAATGATCCCTAAAATAAAAAATATAATAACCCATATTGAGTTTATTAAAAAGAAAAACCTTAGTGTTTTTCGCATAAAGTAGAATAAAACCATGATTAATATTAACCCGGTTGAATAATAGTATATATCACCAATTATATAGAGAACTAAGGAATAAGGGGCAAAGAGAATTTTTTTATAGTCAATTTTGTACGATATTTCTTTAGACAAACTGATAACTGAACTTTTACTATAAAAAATATTGTCAATACCCTTAAAACTGGCATAAATTTCATAGTCCTCTTTGTCCCATCCCAGTTTACTCAGTTCCGGAATTGTAGGTTTTACAATCCCATCAATCATTATTCGGCCTGCTTTTCGATATTCCAACTGTAATGGATCTTTTTTCTTATAATAACTGCCATTATAGGAATATACAAATACAAAACTTATGAATGAAATTGAGAAAATAAATAAAATTGTTTTCCATCTGTTAAAATACAGAATTGGAAAAAGTAAAAAAATAAAACAATAAATATAGAAAGTGTCTTTTCTTATAAGGAGGGAAATTGTAAACAAAAAAAACAGGAGAACATAATCTAAAAAGTTAGTGTGTTTTTTGTTTAAAATGGAAAAAATTATCACAAGAGCGCCTGATAATGCAATTAAGGATGATCCTGAGAAATTTATTTCAGTAAACAGATTTATGCTAAATATAAAAAACATACATATATAAATAAATATCGTAAAGTACTTATTGTTCGCTTTTAGTAAATAATAAAGTATAATTATATGAGATATAAATTGGGTGAATATCAGAAAAATTAAATACCAATTATACTGGGATGAAATACTATAAAACAGTTTTAGCAGCTTGCCTAAAATAATATTACCGAACAAAAGAAATTCTGTATTTCCCTTCCCAAAAAATCCCGCAGAAGTTAAATTCAATATAATGTCATCATTTGATCTGTAGACAGGAGTCGTTAGCAGAAGTAATAAAAGGAAAAGGAAACAATTAATTAAAACAGAAATAATCATAGGATTATAACCAATATCTTTAAAAAGTAATTTAGAAAGGCTATCCTTTACTTTAGAATTAAGAATGTTAAATAATTTATAAAATTTCAGAAAATATTTTGGCATAAAATGTGACTCCCAATTATAAGATCAAAATACCTGATCAAATACCTGTTTATATTCATTTATTGTTTCCCCGATATTGAATTCACTTTTTACATATTCTGCAAGATTATCTCTTATTCTCATTCGTGATTCAAAATCCATTTGAATTAAAGAAGTCAGGCATTTTGCAAGATCATTAACATCGTTTACCCCAAATGTAAAACCATTGGATCCATTTTTAATATATTCTATGAAGCCCGGAAGATCTGAGGTTACAGAAGGCAGATTATAATTAAAAGATATAAACAAAGGACCACACTGTGTAACATCGCGATATGGCAATACCAAATAATCTGCCTCAGCAAAGATAAATGGAACTTCTTCGTTATTAATGAATCGCAAACGAAAATCGTAAACGCTTGTATCCCGAATTAAACCCGTATAAGTTTCAAAATTTTCACATTTGCCTGCAATTATTACTTTAAACTTTCTATTAAGATCGCAAGGAATAGCACTAATGGCCTTAAATAAGATATCGAGCCCTTTATAATTATAGTTTCTCCCAAAGAATAAAAAAACAGTGGTTTCCGGATTCTTTTCTGTTTTTACAGACCCTCCGTAATCTTTCAAAAATAACCTTGCAACTTTTACTTTTTTCTCAGGGTACTGCCTGGTAAATAGAGATTTTTGAGTATATGAAAAAACATGAAAAAACTTAAATATCTTAATGGTGAAACTATGAATTATTTTGTGCACTAAACCTATACTTGAATGCTGTTTGACATCATGTATCCCAACTATAGTTTTTTCTGTACGGAGGAACAGCCTCACGACAAATGGCAGGTATGGATCATAAAATGATTCAAAATATATAACATCCGGTTTAAAAATTTTTATAGGTCTGATAATTTTATTCCAGGCTGAAATTATTCTTAAAGGATTACGGCTACGCCGTTTTTCTTCAACAATAATATGATCAACATTGTTTTTTTTGCAATATTCTGAAATATAATCAGATGAAAAGAACCTGGTTTTACCTTCAATCTCTCTGACAAATGTCACAATCCATAACAGATCATACAATTTGTTTAATTCCTTAATTAAAGGAATGTCAACATCAATGAAACTTTCGGGAGAAACATAAACAACCTTTTTCAAGAGAACATTATTTAAAATCAGGATTACCGGTATGGTTTCTCAGCCCATCTTTTGTTCCATTCAGATAAAACAAAAAAAGTCTGAAATCACAAATTTTCAAAAACCATCTCAATGTAACAGGAAAAAGAAATATATCTTTTAATAAATTAATTACTAATTCTTTAAAAAAATGAAACTTCTTAAAATAAAGGTATTTATTTCTTTGAATAAGATAATATTCAAAATAGTAGCCTTTCTTATTTCTCCCCGACCAGTCATGATGATGCCAGACCCTTGCATTTTTAGTAACAACAACTTTAAAGCCAGCTTCATTTATCCTTTTAAACAGATCTATTTCTTCTCCGTATGCAAAATATCGTTCATCAAAAAGTCCTATTTGTTCGTATACTATTGACTTTAGCATTAAACAAGCGCCGGTAATATAATTGACCTGCAAATAATCGGGAATGTTTTTTTTAATTGATTCAAATAATTCCGAGGAATAGTTCTTGTTAATTTTGTAATTTCTAAAGTCAGCGTTAGCGCCAAATTCCTGTATTGTTGTATCACGGGCTCCTTTATTACCTAACAGCAGAATCGGCCCGGTTGCCCCAATACCTGGTTCACTCTCAATGCATTTTATCAGTGACCCTATACATTCCCTGTCAGGTTCCGTATCTGAATTCAGGATAAGGCAATATTTACACCCATCTCTGACAGCTTCCCTGACACCATAATTATTACCTCCGGTATACCCTGTATTTTCATTTTGTTCAAAGAACCTTGTTTCAAGTTTTAAGTCACTGCAAAGTTTTTTAGCATATTCCACTGATCCGTCATGAGAACAATTGTCAACAAAGTAAATGCAGAAATTTGTGAAACTTTGTTCAGATAGTGTCTTAAAGCACAATTCAAGAAAGTTCTTCTGATTGTAGCTTACAATAACTACTCCGACCTTATCTGACATTAATCTGAAAATTGGGACTCCATTTTTACCCTGGTTTGTTCAAACAGATCAAGATAATATTCTGAACATTTTCCAATTGTGTGGTTTCTAAGAACGAATTCCCTTGCATTTTTACAAAGCATCAGCGCCTGTTCTTTATTATTAATCAACCTCTCCAGAGCATTGACTAAAGAGTTTAATTCTAAAGGAATAAGGATTCCGACCTCATCGTTTACAAACATCCTTGTATCGCCGACATCAGAAGCAATTATTGCATTCCCGCATGCCATTGCTTCCAGTACACTTTGGGAAGGATAATTATTAGTTGTCTGAATCGAAACAAATACTGTACTTTTCGAAAAGACTTCGGGAGGATTTGGATGGAAGCAATAATTAATACTATTCTTAAGGTTATTGATATTAATAAAATCATTTATTTCCTCTTGTAGAGATGCAAGACCTTCCCCCAGTAAATTAAATTTAACAAAAGGATACTTCTTAACGATAGTATTAGCGGCTTCAAGATAAAGCATCGGATTCTTATCCGGAAATATCCGGGCTGCGTAAGATACTGAAAAGTCATTTTTATCACCTGGTATACATTTTCTGTAATCGCTGAATGAACAGGGGGAAATGTTAATTGATGATTTGTTAAGTTTTATTTTCCTTTCTAAAATACCTTCAACAATAAAAGGGCTTAAAAAGTCCAATGAATCACTCTTTCCCAGGCCGTAATTGAATGAATCATATTTTTTGTACCAATAGTCTCTATCACTGTCATTAATATTAGAAAACCAGCTATCCATATCTGAAAAAATGACGCCGGTTTTTCTATGTTTTTTGTCCAGATAAAAATATAATGGAAGTATTCCGTTATATACTCCAAGAAAAACTTTTATATCACTTTTTTTTCTGCCTTTTTCTATCTGCCGGAATAAATAGTATTGTTTGATAAAGCTTTTTAAATACTGATATATTTTCTTTTGCAGGGAATGTTCTTTATTCCGATTCACAAAGCTGTTCTCATTAACCTGTGATTTTTCTTCATCCTCTCTCTTTTTACTATTGTTAATTTTTCGGACAGGGAATATATTGAATTCTAAGTTTTTTAGTATTACAACATTATTGAATTTAAAGCCTGGAAAAAATCGTTCAATTTGTTTAAACAATTCTTTACTTATAAAATAATAAGTGTTATCGGGGTAGTGAAGATAAAGATATTGAAAAAGAATTGTGAACCTTTTCTGAGCTCCACCAAATAATGAACCCGAAGGATTTAGAACAATCCCGAAATTAATTTTAATTTTCTCCAATTCTTTTAATAAATAATACTACCTGATCGCCTTTTTCTTCTTTATTAAATTGTCTGGCTTGTTTTTTATACTTTCTTATATCCTTCCTGGTAAAAATACTGTTCTTTGGGTTTTCTAAATATGAATTATCTGCATGTAACGCTATTCCTTTCTTATACTGTTCACTGCCGATAAATTGAAATTCGGAAGAATCAAAATACTTATGAAAAACCTGTAATCCATGTTGAACACAAAGTAGATTAATACTTTCCAAACTGTGAATGTAAAAATGCCTTGGAGCGTCTATTTGAACCCAATTTTCTCTATAAGTATAAAATGCTGTATTTATTACGGGCAATCTTAATAAAATAACTCCGTTTTTACTTAATAAATTTTTTGTCTTTTCTAAAGTATCATGCTGTTCCCATATATGTTCGAATGAATGGTTGAACATTATAAAATTAAAATCCCCTTCAACTTCAAAAATTGATTTTCTGAATAGATCTATAACATCATTCTTAATATTTTCATCTAAATTGGGGTCAATCCCGGTCAAATTACAAAACCCGTGATTTCTGAACTCAAATAGAATATCTCCGCTTCCGCAACCAACATCCAGTATTTTTGATTCTTTATTTATTCTTGCTATTCGTTTCCAGTTTAAAACAGAATTATAATGGATCTTTTCAATTAATGAATATATTTTGTAATTACTGACGAAATAACGGAGATCCCACAAAATCTTTTTAAGAACTGAGAGCTCGTTCTGTGTCCTTTCGTTGGTATAATAATCCAGGTAATAAAGATTTAAATTTTCAGGGAAATCTATTATCTGTAAACAGCCGCATTCAGAACAGAGAAAATAGTTGAATACATCTCCTTTACCCTGCATCATTTCTCTGATCGAATAGTTTTTATCTAATTCGTTTTCGTTAAAGCAAATGCGGCATTTATTCATATCCTAAATCTCTTTCAGATTATTCTTCCATTTAATCAATAGGGTTTCAGGGATGTTTAAATCTACCTAAATAACTCTTTCTGTGAGCAGTTAGAGGTTGCATATTACTCTTTTTGATATATTAGAAAATTTGAGGATCTCAATCTAATTACCAGTTAAAATCATTTTACCGGATTGTTTTGCAGGACCACTTTTTGTTGTTCCAGTGCCTTGTTAAAACTATTATAGCAAGCTATCAGGATACTTACAATAACTATAAATATAAAAAAGGACGAAGAGTTATTTGTTTCCACAAAAATATTGTACAGTGTGAATGTAAATTTATTTATTGTAAAAGTTAATGCGAAAACAGAAAATATTAATTCGTAATAATTATTTCTAATAAAAATATTAATATCATTATTTTTAATGATCCGGTATAACTTTAAGCTCATATTCAATATCAGAATATACACAGGCAAAAACATAAGCAATCCAAAAATTCCCATTTTACCTATTGACCCCAGATAGGGTAATTCTCCTCCCGCATACAGTCCTGCCAGAGGATTATTAGAATCCCGTAAATTGCTCAAATCCTCCAAAGAATATCTTGTAAATCCAACTCCGAAAAACAAATTCTCCCTGATTAATTTTTTCATAAGTACAACATCCCCTGTTCCTGCAAATCTGTAATCTTCATTACCTGCCATGTCTTTACCTGTTTTAGTCAAACTTTCAACGCTTTTATACTCATTATTTACGTATCCTATATATTTTGGGAAAGTAATACCAAGCAGCCCTATTACGATAGCCAGAGGTAAAAACAGTTTGATAATTTGTATTTTTCTGTGAGATCCAAGCAAATATTTTACAAGAATTAATACTATAAACAGGCTAAAAACCCTGTCAAGCAATTCGCGTCTTGTAAGAGTTAAAACTATTGTAAATGCCATCAATAAACCGGAATAGAACAACAACTTCTTGTTTTTTACTTTTATCTTTAATAGAAAAACAATAAATGCAAGATTTAAAACCCAATCGAATAGACCATAGCTCCATAAAGTGATTCTCATAATGCCTGAATTTATATACCTGTCCCCCATAGCAATTGGAATTAGTTTTAAGCCCGAAATAAGGCTGATAAAGTATATAGTAAGGCAGATTGCGGCTAAGTATATAACGAATTTGAACTGAACCTCCATGCCAAACTTAACAAAAAAATAAATAGGTCTGATCAGCAGGAATGCCATAAAATATGTCCTTGACTTGATTAAGAAAGTTATAAAATCAGATCTTCCATTTATTTGTGGAACAATAAACCCGTAAACAAGAACAAAATAAAGCATATAAAAGCTTATGTATTTATAAAAAAGACTAAAGTATTTATCTTCTTTCAGTACACTTGTTTTATTTTTAATATTAAAATATGGTATCCAGCATAAAAGGAAAAATACATCCGTAAAATTTATGACTGATATAATGTTATTCTGAAACCAGGCAGTCTGGTAACCTCCCGGATCAAAATAGAGATTTATCAGTAACAAAAATGTAAAAACCGGATGATATTTGCTTGCTATTAAAACAAAAATGCCTAAAAGTAAAATAATGAGTAGCGCCATAGATATGTCTATCTTTTACCGGGTCGCAGGAAAAGAATTTGCCAAAAACCAAGGAATATGTCGAGTATAGTTAGAATAATAAATTACCGATTAGTAATTGCTGATCAGACAAGTGAAAAATAGTCTAGAAAAGATTACTGATTTTCAAATTTATAAAAGAAGTCCATATTAGCCAAATAGTTTAGCTGATGCAATTCTAAAATTCTTTTAAGTTTATTAAGTTTTTTTTCTTATTTGACTTGTTAGGTTTTTAAGGTCACTTAATTTGATAAGATTGAAAATAAATGGCAAAGAAAACCCTATTAAACACAAAATAATTTTTATCAGGATATTAATATCATGATGATAATATAATTCTGAAAAGGGAACAATTAAACATAAAAACAATCCTAATCCAAAATATACAAATAGTCTGAAAATTTTATAATTTATCCTGAAATAATATTGTGATACAAAATAAGCCATAAACAGATAAACAAAATTTGCAGCGAATGTTGTGAAAGCAGCTCCGATAAAACCATATTTAGGAATGAAATAAAAATTAATGCCAAAATTTAGCAAGGCTGAAACTACAATTAACCAGGTATAGTGCCATGTTTTCTTACTGATGAAAATACCGATAGCTATTAGTTGTAAACATTGCGATGCAATATTGGAAAACAAAAGAAAGGGGATAGAGAGCGCCCCCATAATGTATTTTTGGTTTGTAAGGGCATTTACTATAAATACACTATAAACTGAAATCAGGATGGAAATGGAAATACTGACCACTAAATATAGATTCAGGATTTTCTTACAGGCTTTTTTGGTTTCCGGTTTACTCTCATCAGTTTCATTTCCATAAATTGTCATAATGATCACTCCTGAGCTCATTTGAACAGCCATATTTATCAACCCTATTGGTTGCGCAAAAGT
>Ga0182021_10002678_pt1 | contig 20845 bp, 17 predicted proteins | sample 612E3MmetaG_FD_120493 | JGI IMG/M metagenome (GOLD analysis project Ga0182021, IMG submission 120493) | Permafrost microbial communities from Stordalen Mire, Sweden - 612E3M metaG (Illumina Assembly) | ecosystem: Environmental > Terrestrial > Soil > Wetlands > Permafrost | place: Sweden... | reverse complement strand
TGGAACGCGCACCCCGAATCCCAGGCAACCGCCTCCAGCGGCGCTTGCTGGTCCAGCGCGCCGTTGATGTAGAGGCTCAGCGCCGCGCCGTCCCACGTCCCCACCAGATGCGTCCACTCGCCGATCGGGATTTCCCCGCTGCTGTCCACTTCATAGAAGGTCCAACGGTTGTTCGAGATTTGGAAGGCCACTCCCAGCCCCTGGCTTCCAGCCCGCACGACCAATTGTCGGCCGTAGCTCTGCCCGAAAACGAAGGCCTGCCAGCCGATCTGAGCAGCGGGTTTGACCCAGGCCTCGAGCGAGAACACGCTGCTCGTCAAGGCAGACGAATACGAAACCTCGACGGCCTGATTGATGCCGTCAAAGCTGAAGGCCTGGCCCGTCATCCCGACACCAAAACCCGCGCCGTTCTGCAACACGCCCGGACTATTGCCAAAGACATCCGAGGCATCCCCTTGGCCCGGCCACCAGGCGACGGCGCTTGCAGGGCAGGCCACGCACACCGGCGCTGTCTTGCACTTGCCCGCAGCCCCGGCCAGGTAAATGGCGTTGATTTCCCCCGCGAACAGGGCGCGATCATAGAGCGACACCTCGTCAATCAGGCCGTTGAAGAACTGGCCCACATACGCGCAGTCCCCCTCGGGATCGTAAACCCCCCCAATGTGGAACGCGCACCCAGAATCCCACGCCACGGTGTCCACTGCCGCCTGCTGGTCCAACGTCCCGTTGATGTACAGGCTCAGCGTCCCTCCATCCCAGGTCCCCGCCAAATGCGTCCATTCCCCAATCGGGATTTCCCCGCTGCTGTCCACTTCATAGAACGTCCAAGGGTCGTTGGAGATTTGGAGGGCCACTGCCAGCCCCTGGCTTCCGGCCCGCACGACTAATTGTCGGCCGTAGCTTTGCCCAAAAACGAACGCCTGGCCCAGCCAGTCCTCGGCCTGACCGGCGGGCTTGACCCACGCTTCCAGCGTGAAGCCCGGCGTCGCCATCGTCGCTGAATATGGAATCTCGACCGACTGGTTAGTGCCGTTGAACGTAAACGCTTCGCCTACCATCCCGGCATCGAAGGAGGCGTCGTTAGCCAGCACACCCGAGTTGCTGCCCACGCTGTCCGAAGCGTCGTCCTCGGCCTGCCACCAACTCACCAGTCCGGAGCCAAGCCGCACGCAAGCTGGCCCATTCTCCAGCGACAGCAGCCGGTTGTTGCTCTGCCCGGCTGCCAAAGCAGTCATGCGGGCGGCCGGCGAGAGCTGGTTTTGGAGCCGCACCGTGGTGACCATTTGCAGGGCATTGGTCGAAACCGTGCGGATGGCGACGCCGGCTGCAGTCGGTGAGCCACTGGCGGTCGTTGTGGCGCGAGTACCTGCTGGCGGCGCGGCAGCGGCCTGCAACACCTGGTTCGTCAGCCGAATGCTTCTCGCCGCCTGCACCGCGTTGCTGGCCGCTCGCAGGACAGCGGCCTCGGCGGCAGACGGCCCAATGGCTGCAGTGTTGGCCGCATTGTGGGAAGCTGCCTGGATTACCTGCACCGGAGAACTGAACCAGACGAGCAGGCAACAAACGAAAGCACTCGAATAGAGGATCTTCATGGCATTCTTGCATCGGGGTTGTGGGGATAGTCCTTGGCACCGAACTCCCCCAGGTTTCGGGGTATGGAAAGAGCGTGCGGCTGCGCAACGCGTGTCGCCAAACAACGAATGACTCCATCTCGCTGTCCTCATGGCTCTGACCGCCTCCGGAGTCGCTCGGACTCCGGGCACTGACGACCTGAATCCTGCTACGAAACTGTACTCCATTTACAGCAATCGGTTCGCGCCGTCAACCACTTTTCAAAAAAACTTATTCACAGCCTCCGCGCCGCTGCTTTACCCTCCCCAGAAAAGCAGAGATTGGAACTGGAGTTGTATGCATTGTCCCACCATGAATAATCTCACCGGCTGGACTAACCTCCGGTTTGACCCCTTTTCTAGACTTAATCCCTTGTTGCGACTACGGCCTCCCCTCGCCCGGCTTTTCTGCCTTGATTGTCAACGGGGAAAAGCAGAAAGGTTCATAGTTCCACGCGTTGGTGCTCTTGGGGTCGAAGCGAAACATCTTCAACTGAATCTCGAGCGTATAAACGCCTGGCTTCGTCATTTCAAAAAGGTCCTTTGGAGCCAGCCCGGTCGGCGCGCCAATAGCGCCTTTGTGACGGTCGCAAAGGAACCTTGCGCCGCCCAGCCCTGGGTTGTCCTGATACGAGCCCCAGGCCACAATCGGATACACCCGGGTGTCCGTGATGGTGCGCAGGCTATCGAATTTGGAGCCGAACCGTTTGCCCAGGGACGTTGCCGAAACATCCTTGCCAGCTGCGTCCGTCATCCGCACCTTAACGCCGTACGCTGGATCTAGCGGGTATTTCAGTTCGACTTGGCCTGTATTGCAGAAGGTGAGGAAGATAAGGGTCTCATCGAACCGAATCGGCTGATTGGTGCCCGAGCCGCTGGCTGGCTGCGGCCACGCCCCGACAGCTAGATAAACTCCATTTGTTGGCGCGGACAGCCCGGTCGCATAGGCGCTGGGCGACCAGATAAGGATGACTCCCAGAAGCAAAAGAATCCTGTGAAGCATAGGGGGATGGTTGTCTTGTTCATTCTTGCCGAACAGTGATCCACACCGGGAAATCGCTGGAGTCGGCTGGCCCCGCGGGGCCAATCACGGATTGACTGATATCGGTGTCTGGGTAAACCACCGCGGCGTCCACGCTCCACGTTACTTTAGAAATGGTCACGTAGATGCCGCTGCCCTGGGGGGCCGGGTTGAACATCACATAATCTGCAAAGCTGTCGTGCATGTAGATCGTGCCAGTAGTCGTGTTGGCGTCAGGGGCGTCGTTAAGGATCAAGAGGTTCATATTGCCCCAGGGATTGGAATGCTTTTGCACCGACGTCCACGTGTATGGGTCTACCCCATCGAGGCAGCCAATGCAGCCGGAATCCAGGCCTGAGGCGTCTATGCTGCACAACTGGGTGATCTTTCCGGTACCGGCGTAGTCCGAGGAGATGATCCGAAGCACGTAGCTCATGTTATTTGTCGTGCTCGTGATACCCAAGGCGAATGTTCCCCTTTCAAACGGCCACACTACTGACCAAGGTTGTGTCCAGATAACCGTGGGCGGGCCGTGCTGTGCTGGATTCACCATCACAACGCTTGGCCTGAACACGCTAAAACTCCCTCTGGTTATCACATCCACCTGTTGTCCATTTGAGAACTGGAGATTCCAGGCAGCGGTTACGTTGCCGCCTGGCTGGTTCACGTACCAGCATTGGGTAGTAATATTCGTCAAAGAAGGGGTCAAACCGGAGGTTGGAACTGGAGTTGGTTGCATCGTGCAGTGAGGTTGGCAGGTTTCTCATTGGCCTGCATCCAATGGTCTAGCATCGGCTTGAGGCTTTTGGAGGCGCCCACTCTTGCGAACATCCTGGCGGTCAACATAAATCAACAAGAATGTCCTCCCGCCGGTCGCCCCGATCCATCACGTGGTAAAAGGCGCCCGCATACTCTACTCGCATCGTGCGCGGCATGAGCGCAAGGTGACAAACCGCCCAGCGACGTCAAGCACCATCAATAATCGCGCCGGCTGGACCAACCTCCGGTTTGACCCCCTTTCTGGCAGCCCCAGTTGGCTCCCCCTCGAGCCCGGCTAAAGGGAGGGTAGAGCGTGGGGAAAGCGTGTATCCGCCGCGTTCCGATTCCCTCCCGCCTCCAGTCCCTCGGCCGCCGCAACACCAATCGTAACGATCCCGGTGTCCACTATTTTGACGACATGCAGCCCGCTCGGCTTCGATTAGGATTCTGGTACTAACTCTCTAATGCGCATTATGGTATTGAGCGATATCAACCGTTCTGTGTTATGGGCGTTGCCGCTGGCTGCCGCGCTGGCGGTGGGATGCTCGAAGCAGCAGCCCGCTGCGGGCGCCAACGCCACGACCAACGCGGCCCAGGCCGATGCGTCAGCGGTTGCTCCCGCGGCGCCGCCTTCACCCAGAGGGCCAGGTCCGATGGCTACGACCCCAACGACGACGGTTGTTCCGGACACTGGCAATATAGACGCCACTTTAGGGCAGTTGACGTCGGAGTTGCGCAAATATGTTGTCCACACGAGGAGCGTGCCCAAGAACTTTGAGGAGTTTATTGCCAAATCCGGGGTGCAAGCCCCTTCGCCGCCCGCGGGAAAGAAATATGCAATTCAGAATAGGGCTGTGGTTTTAGTAAAACGCTAACAGAATCGGCAGAGCGCAGAACACCCCTAAGGCTCGATATGAAGAAATCCCAACAAGCCAAGCCAGCGACGGCCTTTTGGGCGTTTACTCTGATTGAACTTTTGGTGGTCATCGCCATCATCGCCATACTGGCGGCGCTGTTGCTTCCGGCGCTGGCGAGCGCAAAAGCCAAAGCCTGGAGGATACAATGCAACTCTCAAATGAGACAGCTCGGGGTCGGCTTTAACCTTTTTGTCAGTGACCACGATGATAGGTACCCGCCTGCCGGATATGGTGTTAGTGATACTCGTCAACTGTCGTGGGACTCCTGGATTCACCGCTATATTGGCGGCACTGCTCCCGATAGCGTGTTGATTGACGCCCTTACTCCGACGGAGTTGGCCCCAAAAATCCTGAAATGCCCCGCTGACCGCATTCCCACCCTGGAGAGCGATCCACAATGGGGCTGGGTTACTTACGGACTGCGCAGAACGTATGCCATGAACAGTGTCGGCCCCAACTGGGGCACCGATTATCAAGTGGACACGGCTGGCCAAAGATATCCCCTGCCCGACTTGATTGTAGCGGGACGGCACGGCGTGGGTATCTACTGGACTGATACTGGAGTGAACGGTCTCCCGGACTGGGAAGCCAAAGGCTACAAAACCACTGTTGTCCTCGATCCCGCGGGAACAATCCTGCTGGTGGAAGAGCCTAATATTCAGAATGTGGCCGGCAATATCTGGCCCTGCATCTGCAACGGCCCGCAAGGGGCGGGAGACCTTTTCCAGGTAGATCCGAGCCCGGACGCCAAGAACTTCGGGAACAACCAGTACGGCCTTCACAGCAAACGATTCAATTACCTCTTTCACGACAACCACGTTCAAGCCCTTAAGATCGAGCAGACCGTCGGCCGCGGCACTCTGGCCAACCCGATGGGTATGTGGACGGTGAAGGCAGGAGATTAGCGTTCGCGCCCCTCACACCCCAGACGAGCGAGCCGGCCGACCAAACGCGAGCGTCGGCTGAGGCGGGGAGGATGAGTCGCGCGCGGGAGGCCGACCGTTGTTCCCGGAGAGTGACTATTCAGGTAGTAGCGTAAGCCTCCGGCTTGCGACTGTCCAACAAGCCTCTGGCTTGTTGAGGCTGGATCCTTTACCCGGCAACCCGGAGGGTCGCCAGGACAGCGACAAGCCGGAGGCTTACGCTACTACCTAAACAGTTACCGCGGAGATTGCCTCTATCGGACTTTCCCCAAAGCAGATCGCCAGAACTTCAGGGCACGACAATGCGCAGGCGGGAGGGTTCCAGGGAGAAAGTCGCAGGGAGGTGGCCGATGAATTCCCCATCCACCTCCAGCGGGGTCGGCAAGGAGCTGGCAAGCGTCAGGGACTCTGCCAGGAAATGCTCGGCGATCGAGGCCGGCAGCTTTCCGCGCAGCAGCAGGCTGGGACCGCATCGCGCAAGGGTCAGCCAGTTGACTCGCGGAAAGACACAGACTTCCAATTGGCCGGTCTGCAACCCGGCGGCGGGGAAAAGCTGGTAGGGCCCGCCGTACAAACGGCCATTGCCAATCAAGACGAGTTCGCCCGTCGCGGAACGTCCTCGACCGACGGCTGTGATCTTTGACTGGGCCCCCATTAAGGCTTTGAGCCCAGCCCAAATGTAGGCCAGCGGACCGATCTTCTTCTTCAAGGGCCATTGGACCAGTTCAATCGCTCGCGCATCGAGCCCGGCCCCGGCTAACTGTGCGAAGTAGCGGCGCGCGTGTGTCCCGTCCGAATCGTGCTCCACGCTGGGCAGGTCAATGCGCATTTCCCGGCCTTGCTGAATGATTTTCCAGGCAGCCTCCAGCTTGGTGGGAATGGCCAGTTCGCGGGCGAAGACGTTGACCGTGCCGAGCGGCAGCAGACCCAGACGCGCGCGCTCGAATCCCTCCGGCGCATCGCCAATGCCATTGAGCACTTCATTCAGGGTGCCGTCGCCGCCGGCGGCGACGATGATCTCACAGCCTTCGCCGACCGCTTCGGCGGCGAGCCGGCGCGCATCCCCGGCAGCGGCAGTGAGCTTGAGCGTGCTTTGCGTCCCGAAGTCATCCAGGTGACGGCGGAAGCGCCGGGCTTTTTCGCCTCGGGCCGTTGGATTAAAGATGACGCAAATGCGCACAGCCCATTGTTGTGGGCGCCAGCCTGGCAGAGTCGAGGAGAATCCTGTTCTTGAATTTCGGCGCGCTGTGCTCTACACCTTGCGGCAATGAGTGATCCAACGGAACCGAAGTTGGCGAAATGGCCGTTCTACCTGGGGGATGCGCTGCTGCTCGGCGCGGCGTATTTCATTTGCTACCAGGGGAAACTGCCGATGGGCCATTGGGAAATGTGCCTGGCCGTGCTGTGCCTCGCGGCTGGGGCCGTCCTGAGCAGCGCGCCTTTTGTGCTTGAATACCGCGCCAGGATGAAAGTGGCCGAAGCGGGCGCTCTCACCTCGGTCGTGTCTCAGATTCAAAACCTGGAGAGCATTGCCGGTCAAATCAGCGGCGCGACCGGCAGATGGCAGGAAGCGCAGGAACAGGCTGAGAAGACCGCCGCCGGAGCGCGGGACATAGCGGAGCGGATGACGGCGGAGGTGAAGTCCTTCACGGAATTCCTGCAGCGCGCCAACGACAGCGAGAGGGCGACTCTGCGCCTCGAAGTGGAGAAGCTGCACCGCGGTGAAAACGAATGGCTGCAGGTGCTGGTCCGCATGCTCGATCATGTCTTTGCTTTGAACCAGGGCGCCCGCCGCTCCGGCCAGCCGAACCTGATTGAACAACTGAGCCGGTTTCAAGATGCCTGCCGCGACGCGACGCGACGCGTGGGACTTGCGCCCTTCACGGCCAGTGAAGCTGAGCCCTTCGATGCCCAGCGGCACCAGTTGGTCGAGCCGGCGGTGAAACCGCCCGCCGGCGCGACCGTGGCAGAGACGATCGCCACCGGGTACACGTTCCAGGGGAAGTTGCTTCGGCCTGCGCTGGTGCGCCTTCAAGATTCCGGGACAACGATGCCGTCAGGTGAAGCGGCCGCAGTGGGCGCCCCATCGGAGGGAGAACATAGCCACTTGCCGCTGGAACCGGAGAAAACGGAATAGACCGGACTCCTCAGTGCACTGCGCCCTCAAACGCTTCGGCAGCGGGACCAGTGGTCAGGAACCAAAGAACTTCTGAATCTCCACCAGCACTTCCACAAACCGATCTATCTCCTCGGTGGTGTTGTAGAAATAGAAACTGGCGCGGGCGGTGGATTCGACGCCGAGTTTGCCCATGAGGGGCTGGTTGCAGTGATGTCCGCCGCGCAAGGCCACGCCGCGCTGGTCGGCAACCGTCACCACGTCATGGGCATGAATGTCCTTTAGCAGGAAGCTGACCAGCCCCGCGCGCCCGATGTGCGGACCAAAAAGCCGGATTCCGCCCTTAAGCCGCGAAAGCGCGGCGTAAGCATAAGCGCCCAGTTCCTGGTCGTGCTGCGCGATGCTGGGCCGCCCGATTTTGTCGAGGTAATCCATCGCCGCGTGCAGGCCGATGGCACCGGAGATGTCGGGCGTGCCGGCCTCGAATCGGTGCGGCGCGTGCTTCCAGGTGCTGTGGTGAAAACCGACGTTCAAGATCATTTCGCCGCCGCCTTGATAGGGTGGCATCTTCTCGAGCACTTCCTGGCGCCCATACAAAACGCCGATGCCTGTTGGCCCGCACATCTTGTGACCGGAGAACGCCAGGAAGTCGCAGCCGATCTCCTGCACGTCGAGCGGCCGATGCCCGGCGCTTTGCGCGGCGTCCACGAGCGTCGTAATGCCTCGTTGGCGCGCCCGCGCGCACAAGTCCGCCACCGGGTTGATTGTGCCGAGCGAATTCGAGATGTGCGTCATCGCGAACAGCCGGACGTCCGGCGTCAAACACTCGTCGAGGCGGCTCAGGTCCAGCAAACCGATGTCGCCCGTGACGGGAAGGTACACCAGTTTCGCCCCCGCGCGCTCGGCCAGCAATTGCCACGGGACGAGGTTGCTATGGTGCTCCATTTCGGTGAGCAGAATTCGGTCGCCGGCCCGGACGTTTTTGGCGCCCCAGGCTTGCGCCACCAGGTTGATGCTCTCGGTGGTGCCGCGGGTGAAAACAATTTCGTCGGCGCTGCGCGCGTTGATGAACCTGGCGGCGCGCGCCCGCGCAGCCTCGAATCCCGCGGTGGCACGATTGCTCAGTTCATGGATGCCGCGGTGCACGTTGGCGTTGTCGTGCTCGTAGTAGCGGCGCAGGGCCTCGACCATCGCGCGCGGCTTCTGCGTCGTGGCCGCGTTGTCGAAGTAGATCAGGGGCTGGCCGTGGACCTGCTGATCGAGGATCGGGAAGTCGGAACGCAAGCGAGACCAATCAATCGTCATCACATTAATCCTAGCTGGAGCTTGGCCGCCTCGGTCATCATGCCTTGATTCCAGGGCGGGTCCCAAACCAATTCGACCGCCACATCGTCCACCCCCTCCAAGGCGAGGACTCGATTCTGCACGTCCTGGGCGAGCACCGGGCCCATGCCGCAGCCGGGCGCGGTCAACGTCATCTTCACCTCCACCTTGTAGCTCCCGAGCGCCAGCGGCGTGAGATGGCAATCGTAGATGAGGCCCAGATCAACGATGTTGACCGGGATTTCCGGGTCGTAGCAGCTCCGCAGTTGGTTCCAAATCTCCTTTTCGAGTTGCTCTTGCGGAACCGGCGCCCCCGTGCTGGCCGGTTTCGCCGGCGGCTGAATTCCGAGCGCGTCGGAATCCTGCCCCTCGATTCGGAAGAGGTTCCCGTTCACGATCACGGTATAACTGCCTCCGAGGGACTGAGTGATCCGGGCTTGCTCGCCTTTCTGGAGCGTGACCGCGGTGCCCACCGGGATGATGGCCGCCTCGACATCGCGAGTCAACGTGACGGAATCATTGTTATCCATAAGATCGTCAGCAATATAACCACTTTGCACGCCGGTGTCGCCTGCCTTGCCGCTCAAGTGTCTTCTGTTTCGGTGGTGACCGGCCGCCCCTCGCCTTTGAGCGCCGCCATCAGCGCGTGCCAGGCCAGGATGGCGCATTTGACGCGCGCTGGGAATTTGTGGACGCCCGCGAACACGGCCAGCTTGCCGACGTTGCCGGCGACCTGGCCGGTCATCACCATCTCGTGGACCAGGTCAAACAGTTTCTGCACTTCGGCGCGCGTCTTGCCTTTGACACTCTCGGTCAGCAGCGAGGCAGAGGCTTTGGAAATGCAGCACCCGGACCCAACGAAACTAATGTCTTTGATGACCTCGCCGTCCAGGGCCAGGTAGAGCTTTAACTGGTCGCCGCAAAGGGGGTTGTGCCCCTGGGCCGAGCAGGTCGGGTGGCTGAGCTCATGGAAATTGCGCGGCTGCTTGCAGTGGTCAAGGATGACCTGCTGATAGAGATCGCTGAGGTCGTCAAACATTGGCCAAAATAGTAGCGTAAGCCTCCGGCTTGCGATTGTCCGGGCGAACCTCCGGTTTGCCTGACCGAGCTGGACTTGCCAGCCCTGCGCCAACCCGGAGGGTTGGCAGGACGAAAGCAAGCCGGAGGCTTGCTCTACTACAAAGCAGTCGTGCTATTCGGATGCTCATTTCTGCTGTCCTACCAGCGGGTGCGCCTCCAACCGCTCCCAAACCAGCTTGTCCAGTTCCTCCCGCGCTGGAGCCCAGCGCACGCGCTCGATGATTTCAGCGGCAAAGGCATGAATCAACATGCGCCGGGCGGTTTCCGCCCCAATGCCCCGGGCGCGCAGGTAAAAAATGGATTCCTCGTTCAACTGCCCAACTGTGGCGCCATGCGTGCACTTCACGTCATCGGCGTAGATTTCCAATTGCGGCTTCGTATCCACAGTGGCGTCTTCCGAGAGGAGCAGGTTCTTGTTGGTCTGCTTGGCGTCAGTCTTCTGGGCGGCCTGCCGGACAAGGATGCGGCCATGGAAAACGCCCTTCGAGCGGCCATCGAGAATGCCGTTGTAATACTCATGGCTGTCACATTGCGGCTGCGCGTGCTCAACAACCATGTGGTGGTCGGCCAACTGGTCCCCGCGAGTGAGGTAAAGCCCGTTGAGAATACACTTAACCCCTTCGCCGGCCAGGTGCGTGCGAATGTTGTTGCGTGACAGGCGCCCGCCTGTAGCGATCGAGTGCGAAATAAAATTGCAGCGAGGCCCCAGGTGCGCGTGGAGGGCGGCCACGTGAAAAGCGCCCATGCTCTCATCCTGGAATTTGCAGTGCTCGACCGCCGCGCCGTCGTCCAGCAGCAGGTCGGTTACCGCGTTGGTGAAATAGGCCGCATTGACGGTGCTGACGTAGCTTTCGAGAATGGTAACCCGGCTGTCTTTGCCGGCCACGATGAGATTGCGCGGATGCCAAGTAGCCCCGGCTTCCTCCGCGGTCGCGATAAACAGCAGGTGAATGGGCGCCGGAACAATTTGCCCCGCCGGAACCTGAATGAAGGCACCGTCCTGAAAGAAGGCGTCGTTCAGTGCGGCGAAGGCGTTGTCCCCGCCGGGCGCGCGGCGTGCAAGATGCTTTTCCACCACGAGGGAATTTGCAGCCAGTGCCGCGGCCAGACTGCCGGCGATGGCGCCTGGCGGCAGCGGCTCACGGGAAGACAAATCGGCCGCATAATGGCCGTTGACAAACACCAGGCGGCTGGCGGCCTGGCCACCAAATGTGAAGTGCCTGATGACTTCCGGGCTCAGGCTGGGGCGCGCCAACTCAAGCACCGGCTTGAACGGCAGCCTGGCGATGGGAGCGACGTTGGTGAAGCGCCAATCCTCGTCCTCGAGGGTCGGAAACCCAAGCTCGGCAAAGCGCGTAATACCGGCCCGCCGCAGAGCTGAGATCCACGAAGGCTGCTTCGCTTCTTTCTCGAAGCGCTCAAACCTCGCCAAATGTGGAGCGATTTCTTTCCTGCCCGGTTTTTCCATCGCCTGAACCATAGTCCGTGTTGGTGCAATTGTCTAAACTGAGTGGGGTAGTCTTCCACGAGCGGCTGCCGGGTGCAAGTCCGGGGCGATTCTCATGGACGCACGGCCCCGAACTGACCATGTTTGAGAGGCGGACGCCTGTATGAGTTTATGCCGGATTTGACCAGTTCCAACGACCAGCGGACAACATCCGATCCTGTCCGTGATGCGGCGACGAAGGAAATCGCCGAGGTGCTGGCGTTGCTGGGCGCGTCCCCGGCGGGTCTGACCGAGGCCGAAGCTGCGGCGCGCCTGGAACATTACGGTCCTAACGAAGTCGCGCGAGAGAAGCGGGAGAGCTGGCTGCAGCGGTTGTATTTGGCCGCCCGCAATCCGCTGGTGGTTCTCCTGACGATCCTGGCGACCCTGTCCTACGCTACCGGAGATTTCCGGGCCGGCACGGTGATGCTGCTGATGGTGGTGCTGGGCGTGTCGTTGCGTTTCGTCCAGGAAACCCGGGCTGACACGGCGGCGGCCAAGCTCAAAGCGATGATTAGCGTCACCGCCACCGTCATCCGCGACGGGCAACCCAGAGAAATTCCCCTCCAACAACTCGTGCCCGGCGACGTGGTGCAGCTTTCCGCCGGCGACATGGTGCCGGGCGACGTCCGGCTCCTGTCCGCCAAGGACCTGTTCGTCATCCAGGCGACCCTGACCGGCGAATCCATGCCAGTCGAGAAAACCGACGCCCGCGACCTGCGCGCGAGTGTCTCCACAATCGAGCGCGCGAACACCTGCTTCCTGGGCACCAGCGTCGAGAGCGGGTCTGCCACGGCAGTAATTGTTACGACCGGCGCGCAGACGTATTTCGGCAAAGTGGCGCGCAGTCTGGCCGGCCAGCAGGTCGAGACGGCATTTGATCGCGGGGTCAAGAAGTTCACCTGGCTGATGATCCAGTTTATGGCGGTGCTGGTGCCGCTGGTCTTTCTCATCAACGGCCTGACCAAGCACAACTGGCACGAGGCCTTTTTCTTCGCGATGGCGGTGGCGGTGGGGCTGACGCCGGAAATGCTGCCGATGATTGTCTCGGTGTGCCTGTCCAAAGGGGCGCTGGCCATGTCCAGGAAGAAGGTCATCGTCAAGCGCCTCAACTCGATTCAGAACTTCGGCGCGATGGACGTGCTCTGCACCGACAAGACCGGCACGTTGACCCTCGACCATGTGATCCTGGAAATCTACTGCGACGTCTTCAAGAACGAGAACGTGGAGGTGCTCCGAGATGCCTACCTCATCAGCCACTTTCAGACCGGCCTCAAGAACGTGCTGGACCGCGCCGTGCTCCAACATCAGGACCTGCATCGGGAACTCTCCATCGAGCAATACAGCAAGGTGGACGAAATCCCCTTCGACTTCTCGCGCCGGATGATGTCGGTCGCCGTCGAAGGACCCGATGGCCAGCGACAATTGTTGACCAAAGGCGCGCCCGAAGCGGTGTTCAGCAAGTGCACGCATTTCGAGAGCGAAGGCGAAATCTTCCCGATGGAACCCATCCTGGTCGGCAACCTGATCGAGCAGGTCAACGACCTGAGCGAGGACGGCTTCCGCGTGCTGGCCGTGGCGACTAAGAAGGTGGAGAAGCGGGCCGCGTATTCCAAGGCAGACGAGTGTGACCTGGTCCTTACTGGATATCTGGCCTTCCTCGACCCGCCGAAAGACACCGCCGCCAAGGCCATCACGGTCCTGCGCCAGCAGGGGATCACGGTCAAAGTGCTGACCGGCGACAACGACCTGGTCACCCGCAAGGTGTGCACGGAAGTCGGCATCAAAGCCGAGAAGATCGTGCTGGGCAGCCAGGTCGAGACCATGACCGACCCCCAACTGGCTGAGGCGGTGGAGAGCACAGACGTCTTTGCCCGCCTCTCCCCGGCTCACAAGCAGCGCCTCGTTCAGGCCATGCAGCGCAAGGGCCACGTGGTCGGTTTCATGGGCGACGGCATCAATGACGCCCCCGCCCTGCGCGCGGCCGACGTCGGCCTCTCGGTGGATAACGCGGTGGACATCGCCAAGGAATCCGCCGATGTGATCCTGTTGGAAAAGAGTCTGATGGTGCTGGAGGAGGGGGTGCTGGAGGGCCGCAAGGTGTTCGTCAACATCCTCAAGTACATCCGGATGGGCGCCAGCTCGAACTTCGGCAACATGTTCAGCGTCATCGGCGCCAGCGCCTGGCTGCCCTACATGCCGATGGCCCCGATCCAGATTCTCACCAACAACCTGCTCTACGATTTCTCCCAGGTGCCCATCCCCACCGACAACGTCGGCCCGCAGCAGATTGCCAAGCCGCGCCCGTGGAACATGGGCGAGATTGCCAAGTTCATCGTCTTTATCGGCCCGATCAGCTCGATCTTCGATTACACCACCTATGCCGTCATGTGGTTCGTCTTCAAGTGCAGCCACGTAGTCATCACCCCTGAACTGGTGGCCCGCTACGGGGTTGATGCGGTTCACCACACCGATGCCGCGCAGTTGTTCCACACCGGCTGGTTCGTTGAGTCCCTGATGACGCAGACGCTCATCATCCACGTGATCCGCACCAACCTCGTTCCCTTCATCCAGTCCCGGGCAAGCTGGCAACTGACCATGACCACTCTGTTGATCATGGCCATCGGCGCCTATTTGCCCTATTCACCGCTGGCGGGGGCGCTCGGGTTTGTGCCTTTGCCCCCGCTCTACTGGCTCATCCTCCTCGGGACCTTGGTCTGCTATGTGGGGCTGACGCAACTGGTCAAGACCTGGCTTATCCGCAAGGCCTGGGTGTAGGAGCAATCCTTTGATAACTGTCAACACGCTGAAACCAGAACGACCAGAATCGCCAGCGGGCCTCCTCGTTATCGGCTACGGCAACACGCTGCGCCGCGATGACGGGGTGGGGCCGAAAGTGGCGGAGGCGGTGGCGGCGCTGGCCCTGCCCGGGGTTCACGCGCTGGCCTGTCCGCTGCTGACCCCCGAACTGGCCGAGCGCGTGTCGCGGGCGAGGATCGTGATTTTTGCGGATGCGGCGGTGGATGCGCCGCGCAAAGTGCAAATGCGCCAATTGGCGCCCGCGACGAATTCGCAGGTCATGGCCCACGCGGCCAGCCCGGCGACCTTGCTGGCGCTGGCCCGCGACGTGTTTGGCCACGCCCCCGAAGGCTGGTGGCTGACAATTCCTATCAATGACATTGGTATTGGAGAGGCCCTTTCCCCGCTGGCCCGACGTGGCCTCAAACTGGCAGTGGAAGAAATCAAGATGTATGCCGCCGCTGTCGTGGTCTCGCAGAATTGACATTACTTTTCGCGCGCGCTCAAAAACGGCAGAGGGCCGCCGCAGTACCACACGCTGGCGCGCCAATGGCTGTGACTTGGAAGGGGTTCGGAAGGGGCGCTGCGGCCAGCGTCAAATGCCTACGAAGCAGCAGGCTGTTGCCGGGCTGAGAGGTAAGTGTGGATCTGCTCGGCCGCCCGGCGCGCGTCACGGACCGCGTGCAATACGAGGCTGGGGCCGCGCACGATGTCGCCGCCGGCAAAGACCCCGGGGATGCTGGTCATCTGGTTGGAGTCCACAATCACCCCGCCCCAATCGTTGACGGCGAGGTCGCTGAAATCGCCCGAGTGCGGGCACGGCAAGGGGTCGAACCCCAAGGCCAGCACAACCAAATCCGCTGGCTGGTCGAACTCCGTGCCTCGCTGAATCAGGAACGGGCGCGGCCCCTCGGAATCCGGCAGGCCAAGTTCGGTGCGGATGAGACGCAGGCCGGCAACCTGACGCTGGCCATTGCCCAAAACGGCAACGGGAACCGCCTGGAATACAAACTGGGCGCCTTCCTCGCAGGCGTTTTCATACTCGTGGCGGCTGCAGGGCATATCCGCTTCGTCACGCCGACAGACGCACACGGCCTCTTGAGCGCCGTAACGAATGGCGGTGCGCAGGCAGTCCATGGCAGTGTCGCCCCCCCCCACGACCACTACGCGCTTGCCGGCGACTTCGATGGGGGGGAGGTCCAGCGGCACGGGGGTGGTTTTCTGCAAGATGAAAGGCAGGGCCTGGACGACGCCCTGCAAGTCAGCGCCAGGCACTGCCAGTGGCCGGGCTTTGCGGGAGTCGAACCCAAGGAAGAGGGCGTCGAACTTGCCGCGCAACTGTCCGAAGCCCGGCGTTTCGTCAAACTTGACACCCAAGCGGAAGACAACCCCGCGTTTCTTGAGAAACTCAATGCGGCGCTGGAGGATGGACCGCTCGACTTTGAAAGCCGGGGTGCCGTTCACCAGCAGTCCGCCTGGCACGAGGGCGGAATCGAAGACAGTTACGGCGTAGCCGCGCCGGGTCAGTTCATCCGCACACGCCAGGCAGCCAGGGCCGGAGCCAACCACGGCGACGCGCCGGCCGTTGGGCGGGGCGGTGCTGGTGTCGGCCTGCCCGTGGGCGAAGGCATATTCGGCGAGGAATCGCTCGATGGCGCCGATGGAGACCGGTTCGGAGACGCCGTTGAGAATGCAGGAGCCTTCGCAGAAACGGTCGGTGGGGCAGATGCGCGCGCAGATTTCCGCCATGTTGGTGACGGAGCCGAGCACAGCAGCGGCCTCAAGGAATCGGCCTTCGGCAGTCAAGAGCATCCACTGGGGGATGGGATTGCAGAGCGGGCAACCGCTGACACAGCTCGGGTTGGGGCACTGGATGCAGCGGCTGGCCTGCTCGCGGGCGGTGGCCTCGTCGTAGAGGCCGTAGATTTCTAGGAAATCGGCCACCCGCTCCGAAGCCGAGCGCTTGGGCAGACCCTTGTGGGCCAGCTCGCGCCACGCATACTTGGAGTTCAGATTTAGCGTGCTGATGTCGCTCATCGCATGACTATGCGGTACAGGTTGTCTATCGCACGGATTGGCCGAGGGGGCAAGCGATTATTCTGGTGCGGATTAGCGTATCTTGCAGGGGAGGACGAGCGTCCCCGCGAGCCCTGATTTTCGCAGACTCCCCAAGAGTTGGGGCTCGCGGGGACGCTTGCCCGGACAGGTTAGTGCGCGCCGCGGTATTGGCCGAACAAATCGCGGGCGAGGTCGAAGATCCGGCTGCGGGGCTGCTTGTCCAGGCAGTAGGTAACCACGCCGTCGCACTTGCCCTCGCGCCAGGCCTGCAGGCAGAACCGGAACCACTCGGCCATGCGCTCGGGGCTGGCCGGGTCGCCGTGGCGCATCCGGAATTCGCCAGCGTGTCCAGCCGTCATGACGATGAACGGGATGTGGAAGCGATGTTCAGGCGGCTTGAGCCGGTCCCCGAACCCGGCCTCAAAGGGACCGCGCTGGGAGACCTGCCATTGCTGCGGGTGGTCGAGGCCAGCGGCGAGGGCAAGGCCGTCCGCCTGCAAATCCTTCACTCGCCAGCGGAAACCGAAGTTGCTGACGCCTCGCTTATCCAGCAGACCAAAGGCGATGTTAAGGTTGGTGTTGCCCCGGGCGGCCGGGGTAACATCCACGATGATTTCGCGCCAGGCGTTGGTGCCGCCGGCGACGTCTTCTTCCCAGACGACAGCCCCGTTGACGAGGAATTGCTTGAAGTGATAGCCAGTGGTTGGGCCGGAAAAGTCGTCCCGCTCGCGGAAGCAGAGGTGTTGGGCGGTGCCGGCAAGAACCTTGGCCGATTGGCTGGCTTGGACGAAGTCGCCCGGCTGGGAGGGTGTGCTCCACGGAAAACTCAGTTCGCCCGGCAGTGCCACGGCATCGTCGTTCAGGATTGCCCGCGCCTGGTCAATCTCGTCGCGGTCCTGCGGGTAGGCCACCACGACGCCATCAATGACCTCGTGGTAATCTTGCACGAAGGCGCGCCGGATTTCCCCGAAGTACATCAGCGGCAGGAACGCGAGCCGGGGGTTGAGGCGTTTGGCCTGGCTTTGGAGCCCGCGCACCGCATCGGGCGTGAAGAACGCATGGTTGGCGTAGAAGTCGTCAATGACCCAGCCGGTCAGGTTGGTGTGCTGGAGCGAGAGGCGCGCGATTTCCTCCGCCCAGCGCGCATAGTCCAGCCGAAAGGGTTCGGGATAGGCGGTGCCGTACTGGGGCGCGCTCTCGGTAGGCGGGACCAAATAGACCCAGACCTGAAGATTGGCCTGGGCCGCTTTGGGCAGGAAGAGCTTCAGGTCGTCCCAATCGGTCGCGGCATGCCAGACGAGCCAGTAGTAGGTGGTGACCTGCAGTTCCTTGAGGCGGGCCAGCAGGGGATCGGCGTCCACGTGGCCGTCGGGGCGGCGTGGCTCGGAGTCGTAATCAGCGAAGTGGAAGGTTGGATGGATTGCGCGCGGGGACGGTCTAGTCTCGGCTGGCGCTGATTGCGCGATGGCGCAGAGGAGGGACAGCGCGGATAGGCTGGCGAGCGATCGCTTTGGGATGAGGCTGTTCATGGCAGTGCTGGTTTAGTTGCTCCTCGTTTGTGGAGAAATGGTCCCGTTGTCAAGTCTGCGTCGGAAAGCCAGCCTGGGCGATTGGTTGGTGGCCTCGTCCTGCGGCCAGCTTGGTTCGGTGCCCTCGCGCTTTCCCCTGGCTTTCCCCTGGCTGTTCCCCGGCTTTACCCTCCCTGTCCCCTCGCTATCGGCAGGTTGCGAGCAGGCTGCAGCGCTCACGCTCGCGGCGGCATCGTAGGCGGCTGGCGCCGGGCGCGGCGGAACTCTCCGTAGCGATCATGCAGAGCACTCAGCAGTTCGTCGCGGCTTGTGCCAGGACGCCGCGCCAAGGAGTCGTGCAGCAGCCGCTCAAAGGTGGCATTGCGGGGCGCTTTCTCTTCCGGCGGGCAAGTGCGCTTTTCGTAGAACGCCTGCAAGAGCCGTTCGAGGTCAGGGCTCATTGAAGACGGCGTGGAGGATTTCCTGGTGGCTCTCGCTGGTCATGTTCCCATGCCAGATGGCGCGCGCGTCTTTGAGGTCCTGGAGCGTCATGGCCACAAGCTCTGTCGTGGGGCGATCGGGGAAGTCGGAGGTCCCAGTCGCCAACGACAGCCAGGTTCCCACGCGCTCCAATTCATCGAGGAGGCGGGCGTGTTCCGCCAGCCGCTCCGGGCTTGGGTGGTCGAGCAGGCGCTGGTCCTCCCAATCGCTGAGACGTCGGCACTCGTCGTGCCAATCCTCCACTTGCGCCTTGAGAAGCCGCAGAGCACGTCTGGAGATTCCGCCAGCCAGGTCCGCTGATGCTATCGCCGGAGCAGTCGTTGTCGCCATACATTCGAGTATGCACTGGAAACCGCTCGGTGGCAAGGGCGGGTGCTGAGGGGAGTGCTGCGCCAGTGGTTAGACCCTCCCAAGAGGGTACTGACACAGGAGAGAGGGGTGGGAAAGCCGCTGTCGGCTTTGGAAGCGCGAGCAGTGCCGGGTAAGGCGGGCGACGCCCCGATTTAAGGTGGCGTGGTAACGTCAGGCGGACCGAAATGACTCTGGTGCGGGCGGGAGGCGCAAGGTCCCTGGCGAGGGAGCGCCAGGGATCAAGGGTCAGCGGGCGACGTTGGCGACGGCGGAGGCGGCGGGCGGTTGGCTACCAGTGACACCCGCTACACAGGTGGAAAAAGTGTCGAGCACGCGGCCGGGGACGACGCCCAGGGCGAGGATGCCGGTGATGAGCAACACGCACAGGGCGCGAGTGGGCCAGTCAAGTCGGATGGGGAGCCGCTCGCCGGGGTCGCGGAAGCAGGCCTCGCGGACGATGCAAAGGTAGTAATAGACCGCGATGGCAGCGTTGACCATGGCGATGATCACGAGGTAGAGGTGGCCCTTTTCGAGCGCGGCAGTAAGCAGGCTGAACTTACCCATGAAGCCGACGAACGGCGGAACACCAGCCAACGCAAACACCCCCACCACCAGTGTCAGGGCGAGCAGGGGCGAACGCCGATGCAGGCCGGACAGCTCTTCAATGGAGACGTTGGTGCCGTCGCGCGACACTTTGCAGATCACGACGAAGCAGGCGAGCACCATGAGGAGGTAGCCAACGATGTAGTAGAGGGCGGCGGCGTAGCCCAACTGGTCCAGGGCGACAAAGCCGATCATCGCGTAACCGGCATGAGCGATGCCGGAGAAGCCCAGCAGGCGCTTGAAGTCCTTCTGAACCAGGGCGATCAGGTTGCCATAGAACATCGAGCAGGTCGCCAGGATCGCCAGCATGACGGCGACGATGTGATTGTCGGGCGAGGCGAGCGAGACGAAGCGGATGAGCACGGCGACCGCGCCGATTTTCGGCAGCGAGGCCACGAGGCCGGCGGTTTCGTTGGAGGCCCCTTGATAGACGTCGGGGGTCCAGAAGTGAAAGGGAAACACGGCCAGCTTGTAGTACAGGCCGCAAAAGGTCAGCGCCAGGCCGGCAATGGCCAGCGGCGAATGGATCACCGGCTGAAGCCTGGGCAGCAGATCGGTCAGGGAGGTTGTGCCGGTCAGGCCGAAGAGGTAGCTCATGCCGAAGAACATCACGCCGTTGGCGGCCACGCCGAACATGATGTATTTGATGGCCGACTCCATCTGGCTCTTCTGGCCTTCACGCTCGCGCCGCATCGCCACCATGAAATAGAGCGGAAAGGCCGACACTTCCAGGGCCACGACGAGGGTGATGATGTCCACGCAGCTCACGAGCAGAGTCAACCCGATCACACTCAATGTCAGAAAGAGGAAGTACTCGGGCTTGATATCATCCCGGATGTCTTCGAGGTTACCACTCATGAGCAAGATGAGCGTGAAGCCGCCGGCGAAGATGAGCTTGAGCACCTGCGAGAACTGGTCCACGCGATACGCGCCGCTGAAGAGGGTGGCATTCTCCCCCAAACAGAAGACGCAGGCGATGATCGCTGCGAAGGAGGTGATCAGTGCCGTGGTCCGGGCCCGGCGAATGCGCCCGTCAGCGAGGGTGATCAGAAAGAGGAGCAAGGCGCCGGTTAGCAAGACCAGTTCGGGGAGGAAAGCCATGAGAGGGCAGGGGGTCATGGTAAGTCCGAAATCCGAAATCCGAAATCCGAAGGAAACCCGAAATCCGAAATCCGATCTGCGCTGGCCACAGCAGGGGCGTGCTGGGTTTGCTCGAGGAGATTCTGCACGCTCTTGTCCATGACGCGGGTGAAGGGTTCGGGGTGGAGGCCGATCCAGAAGACGAACAGCAGCAACGGGGCGAGGGTGACAATCTCACGGATGCCCAGGTCCTTGAGGCCGGGATGGTGAGGGTTGCGGGTGCCGCCGTAGGCGACCTTCTGCAGCATCCGCAGCATGTAAGCGGCGGCGAGCACCACGCCGGGCACCACGCAGATCATCATCAGCTTGGAGACCGCGAAGCCGCCGCCCATCACCATGAATTCACCGATGAAGCTGTTCGTGCCGGGAAAGGCCAGCGAGGAAAGCGCGAAGACGCCTGCAAACATCGTGAAGATCGGCATGGCCTTGCCGATGCCCGCAGTCTCGTCCAGGTCGCGAGTATGCAGGCGCTCGTAAATGATGCCGACGATGATAAAGAGCGCCCCAGTGGTCACGCCGTGATTGACCATCACCAGCACGGCGCCCTGGATGCCCAGGGGGTTCAGGGCGAAGATGCCCAGGGTAGCAAAGCCCATGTGCGCGACGCTGGAATAGGCGACGAGCTTCTTGAGGTCCGTCTGCGCCAGCGC
>Ga0182021_10002677_pt1 | contig 20845 bp, 26 predicted proteins | sample 612E3MmetaG_FD_120493 | JGI IMG/M metagenome (GOLD analysis project Ga0182021, IMG submission 120493) | Permafrost microbial communities from Stordalen Mire, Sweden - 612E3M metaG (Illumina Assembly) | ecosystem: Environmental > Terrestrial > Soil > Wetlands > Permafrost | place: Sweden... | reverse complement strand
TCTTTGTGTTTTGGGTTGCTTTTTTGATTTAGGGCTTGTAGCGTTTGCAGGTCATGTGCTAGAATGTGCTATAATGTGCTAGGATGTGCTGGATTGTGCTGTTCTGTGCAGTTTTGTGTTTTGACGCAAGTCTATCTTTAGTTAAGTTTTCTAAGAACAAAGGTAACTTGATTTTTCTTGGTAGTTAGCCATATTTATTTGAGGTTGTTTTAGGTTGCTTTTTTGATTTAGGATCTGAATTGGCTTCAGGTTGATACATTTTTTGACATAATTTGACATAAAATGACATGAATTGACAAAATTTGACATCAGAAAGATTGTAAATTCTTAACTTTAAAGATAATATTTGGAAGAAGGGCTTTGAGAGATTTAGACAAACTATTTTTAGAGAAGTTCTTCCTGCTTGTTTTGTTTATTTTCAAGAAGAACAACAACAGACGGAATTGCAATTTTTGATCAAACAGGTTTGGTTTGCTTTTTGTTAGCAGAGCTTGAATCGTTTGCAGGTTGCGTCACTATCCGTCAACAGACGTCAAAGGACGTCAACAAACGTCATTATTAGACAAAATTAGACAATGGATAGCTCCAAAAACATAGAACGCCACCCGTATCCCTTTTTCTTTAGTAAAGGTATCAGTGTCAAGCAGTTCTATCCATAACAAGTTTTACATGATTAGAGTAGTTGCTGTGTGATTGTAGTCACAAAAACTTAAAGACACCTGCAATTATTGATCTAATAAGGTGATTTATTTTGCTTTTTATGATAGTTGCTAAACACTCAGTTGAAATGTGCCCCGGAGGAGTTGTTAGACCCGACAAAGAATTCATACAAAAGACCGAAGAAAGCATGAAAAAGTCTGGAGCAAAACTAATAGATGGATACATGGATGCGCCAGGTCACGTTTTCTATTTTGTTCTCGAAACTGCTGACAACACCTCTCTCAACATTGCTGTTGAACCGCTGAGGCTACTGGGAGAAGTAATGATAACTCCAGTGATGAAGTTTTTCAAAGAGGGCACTGACTGGGCTAAGAAAATAGGAATCCAAAAATAAACCTTGCAGGTAATTTGGTGGAAAAATGAGCGAGCAAACCACCATGAAGAACTCGTTGAGGGCTTTTACAATCAATTGAAAGAGATTTTTTATTCCTCAAAACAAGCTATCTAACTTTATCTTGACGACAACCACAAGGTATGCAACAAAAAATTTTCTGAAATGCAAGGTTTCAGTTCGCCCGAGGAAGGCAAAAGTTGAAAACCCACTTGAGGTTGGCGTCGACAAAATGAGTCAAGATAAAGTTGCTTCTGCATAAAGAGATGCTGTAGAAAAAGGCTTCCAGAAGGGCATCCCCAATTCTGTATTTATTGTGGAAAATCACTCAAGCCATAAATCTCCAAAATAACCCTACGTAAATCCTCGGTATGTTTTACCGTATTGGTGGCGGGGTGGGACTTGAACTCTCCCTCCAATGGAGATGTCACTCGAATTTCCCTTTTTGTGCTGCTTTGTTGATGCTGCAGATTTTTAAACATTATGAACAGAATTTGGAATCGAAAATCAAAAAACAAGCGCTCTTTCTTATAATTTACATAAATATTCAAATGTATACAATAGATTTAATAATGATGGCGGCAAAGGAGGTGCGTGTGTTTTACTTATGTCAAAAAAAGCTCAAGTTAAAAACCAACTAATTACAAAACCTACAATCGTAAAGCCTCTCGCAACAGTGTCCTTTGAAAACGGCTTCCACTTCTACACCGCCATTGGAAACTATACCGGAATAACTGCAACCAATCTCAGCGAGTTCGCCGCGAAGCTACCAATTATTCCAAAGGAGTCAATCACTTTCCATTTTCAACGCAAAGATTTCCAAAACTGGATAGAATATACAGTTAAAGATGCTGTGTTAGCAGAAAGAATAAGAAGGGCAAATGGAGAGCAATCTGCTGAAGATTTGAGAAAAGAAATTCTCATGGTCGTAGAAACGTCCTCATCACGCGCTCTTTAATGGGTAGCGCTCCTGCGATTCACAAAAAAAGAGATCCCATAGAGCAAGTCTATCCAACGCTTGAACATCCACAAGCCAGCAATAATTGGGTAACCTTTAGTTCCAACAAAGTTTAAATCCAGAATATTAATCAAAGAAAACTATCAAGACTTTTACAGGTGTAAATGACCATTCAAAATAAAACTAAACATGCGGAATATACGAGGAATTGGCGAATAAAACAAAAAGAGAAAAAGGATACAATTGACAACAACACTGCTAAACAAGACGAAAGACGCAATCAAGTAAAAAAAACCAATAAACTCGAAAAAACAGATATTTACAGCAATTCTGCGGCTCGAGAAGTCGAAAAAAATATGCAAACTCAATATCCAAACGAAAAAGAAGATTACAATTTTTCATTATGGGGCTCTGTAACAAAGTCACAGCCTAAAAATAAAAATTCGCATCAGGAAATATTAAGACAAGAATTTGGTAACTACAGCGAATGATCTAAAAAGAGATATGGTTAATCGTTTGTTATAGCGTTTATAATTTCGATTATACCATCGGGTTCTAGCTTTATCACAAAGGCCGCATTCAAAGCAGACCATTTTTGCGCAGCGTTAGATTATGAACATATTTTTGTTTTAGCTTTGAGATTTTATTTGCTTACCACAACGTTCACACAATGTAGCGTCTAGTTGAGTTTAAGACCCCCAGGATCGACAGAAAAACCTTGGCGACTGATCGGCGAGAAATTGTAAACTTTGCGAGGTTCATTGATATGTATTTTTTTGTGCGTCGGAGAACCTGATAGAAGAGCCGATATCATTTAATGAAGAAAAAATACACTATCAATAACACTTGAAGAATTAGAAAAATTGGAACCAGCAAGAACTTGATTTTACGCGTTTTGTGCCTAAAAAGCAACATTCCAGCATAAGCACCAAACGGTCCAAAAAAGGCAACCAACAAAAGCCTTGATTCTGGAACCCTCCAACCGCCCTTTTTGCTTTTCAACTTGTCTATTCCAAAGATCGCTAAAGAGACAGAATTTACGATTGCAAAGAAAATCCACAGCAGCAAAAATTGAATCATATTAATCATCCATTATCCCATGATGCTCTTGTTAAATGAATCGTAACTAAGAAGGCGATTTAAAAGTGTTTTTCATTCAAATTGTTCAATCCTATCGATTGTTTTCTTTTAATCATAACTGTTCCCAGTAAAGTTGATGTGAGAAGAAATGTGATTATTAGAATTAATATTGGAAACTCGGGAACTGCATGCGTTGAAGTTGGCGTTGAATTGGAAACTGTAGGAGTTGAGGTAGAAGTTTCACCGATGGTTATTGTTTGTGTGTTGCTCCAATCTCCGTATTGACCTGTGAAAACGTAGACGTGCCCTGCCATCATGTAGTCCGATGGAACCATGTATCCAATTAGGGCTTGAGCTTGGACGTCGAGCTGTGCATTCGATGGAACCCTGTAGACGCCTGGAATTTCGATTTTAATTGTGGTGTATTGAGTGTTTGATTGGATTAGGTCGGCAGGGGATTCGGTGTTATTTCCACCATTTATTCCGCCATACCGACTTGTCGTTACCCCGTCGGGGGCGAAGGGATAGTAATCCCAATCTGTTCCGTAGGCTCCTTTTATTCTAAAGTTGTTATATAGACCAGTTTGGTTGCCACTTGGATCCGTATATGGAGTAAAGGGCTGATTTTTTATGGTAAATTGTAGTGAGCGGTTGTCTACGTGGAAGCCATCATCTATGATAATGGTTTTCCCAGTATACTGGTCGACTCCATAGGTAGGCGCTACATCATAGGAGAGATCTACATACTTCAAAGCGAATTCTGGAACAGATGGGGCAGGATTTGACTGAGCATTTGCAGGTTTAACCAATAACAAACTTAGACTTGAGATAACCACAATTAGAATTAGAATTAATGCCAAACTCTTGCCTAAGCTTCCCATAACTTATTCTTAGAAATAGTTTGCGATAAAAGGCTTCCAGTAAAAGTTCTTTGACTAAAATTTAGTCAAATTTTCTTGACTTGACAGGCCTTTTTCTTCAACTCTTTTTTAATCGGACCCGCAGTTCATTTGGTTTCCAAAACATTGGTCAATTTCGAAATTAGTCTTATTAAGGCTGAGCGGAACTGCATTTATGAAAGTGCTATCAGTTGACTAGGTACAACGCTTTAGCGGTAACAACCAGTTACTGGAAACCAAAAGAAAACTACCTTGACAAAATAATTAGAGCTTTGGAGGGCAAAATTGAGAGCGGCGACTTTATAGTTGTGTCGGAAAAAGCAATTTCAACAGCGCTTGACAACATGGTTGATGAAAGCAAAGTTAAACCAAACCAAAACGCCACGTTTATGGCACGTTTCTGGATGCGAATAGCTTGGGGGTACCCTCTTGGAATATTAAGCCGCTTTGGCCCGCGTCTGTTGCGCAGATTAAGGCAGTATCCTCTTGAATCGGGCAGTCGTCACAAACAAATAGCCCTGCAATATGCGGGTTTTTGGCAAGCGCTCATGTTTGGTTCTGAAGGAGGAATCGACGGCTCCAACTTACCCTACTCATACGTCAGCTTGCCGTTGAAAAACGCAGATGAATTGGCTCAAAAAATCCAAAAAGAAATTCAATTCAAACTACAAAAAAGTGTTTGCGTTATTATTGCTGATACTGATAAAACTTATCGGTTTAGGAATTTCTTTTTTACTCCAAGACCAAAACCCCTTAAAGGCATTCAGTCATTCGGTGGAGTCATTGCCTACATCGCTGGTCGCGTGTTTAATTTCAAAAAAAGCTCAACGCCCCTTGCAGTTTCAGGATGCAGTCTTTCAGCAAGCCAAGCTTTAACTGTAACTAACATAGCTGACAAAGCGAGGGGTCCAGGTTCAGGTGCAACTGTTTGGGATATGGCCGCGAGGTTTAAAGTGGAAATTAATGATGTAACTTGGGAAATGCTGTCAAAAATTAGACATAAACCGTTGGTCATCGTTAGAAAAAGGTAGGTTAAATACAGAAGAAATAATAGTTTAGTTGAAAGAAACTTTTTGGATAGTAAGACATAAAAACGAGGTATGAACGCTTTTAGCGGAACGGTGGAATAAGTATGGAAGAAGCATTACAGAAGTTAGACGCATTCTTCAACCCGCGCTCGGTGGCCGTCATCGGTGCCACAAAAAAAGTTGACAAGGCAGGTCACGTTATTTTTAAGAATTTTGCCACTAACAAGGAGCGCGGAGTCTTCAAAGGAGAACTCTACCCTGTTAATCCAGGTGAAGACTCAATCTTAGGTTACAAATGTTATCACTCGCTATGTAATGTTCCCGGTGAAGTCGAATTAATTGTTGTTATCGTCCCCGCTAAAGCTGCACCCTCCATCATGGAAGAAGCTGTTTCTAAAAAAGTCAAAGCTGCAATCATAATCAGCTCAGGCTTCAAAGAAGTTGGCAACGTTGAACTTGAAGACCAAATTACGGCCATAGCTAAAAAAGGCGGAATACGCGTTTTAGGACCCAACTGCTTAGGAGTCTACTACTCTAAAACAGGAATGGACACTCTGTTTCTGCCCGAAACAAAAGTTTTAACTACAGGCGAAGAAGTGGTAGCTACTCCTAGACCCTTACCTGGAAACATTGCCATGATCACGCAAAGCGGCGCCTTCGGAGTCGCAGCTCTAGACTACTTGACTGGACGACAAATGGGCGTCAGCAAATTCGTGAGCTTTGGAAACAAATGCGACGTCAGCGAATCCGACATCCTTCACTACATACTCCACGACAAAGAAACCAAAGTCATTCTGGTTTATTTGGAAGATGTGAAATCTGGGCGGGAATTCCTCAAGATAGCCAAAAAAGTTACGGTTAAAAAACCCGTCGTGGTCATTAAGTCAGGTCGAAGCGCTGCAGGCTCAAGAGCCGCTGCTTCCCACACAGGTGCAATTGCAGGCTCAGACAAAATCTATGATGCCGCGTTTATTCAGGGTGGAGTAATTCGGGCTCGTGATATGGAGGAGTTCTTTGACATTGGTAAAGCCTTAGCCATGCAGCCACCAGCCATGGGTAAAAACATCGGCATACTTACCGACGCAGGTGGACCAGGTGTCATGACCGTTGACGAATGTGAGGCCTTGGGCTTAACGGTGGATCGTTTCTCCGATGAGTCTTTACAGAAATTTCAAGAACTGAAAGACCAAAATATCATTTTAAAGATTGCAGCTACTTCAAACCCCGTGGACCTCACCGGTTCAGTGACTGATGACATGTTTGTTATGGCTGCTGACCTCATGTTCCAAGACCCACAGATCTACGGCATAATCCTACTCGGGCTTCATCACATGCCAGGACTCCGAGAAGTGTACATCGACGGCATAGTGAAAGTAGCCTCAAACTACACCAAACCCATCGTAATGTGCGACATCGGAGAAACAGAAATGGCCCTCTACACACGCTCACGATTCGACAAACTCGGCGTTCCCTCATTCTCATCTCCAGAGGATGCAGCACGCGCCATGAATGCACTGGTAAACTACGGTGCATACCTAAAAAGAAACAATTGCGCAGAAGAGTACATTGCAGCACTAAAGAAAACAAGCACTACGAGCAAACAATAACCGTTAGTTCACTACCGTCTGAGATCTTTAGGCGTTCACGCAAATACCAAGGGGCAATAACCTCTAAAACATCACTTGGATAATTTGGAATTTCAGGAATTATTATTGCACACTCTAAACCGTTGATGAATGATTCGATTAGCTTGCCTTTGCAGAAACCCTTCTCCGGACAAATCTCCAGTCGCATGGCATTTTTAAGCAGTTTTTTTTGCGTGATACTTTCTTTAGATAGCCGAATGTTTAATGTTCCACTGTAAGGTATGAAACCAAGTTTTTCTTTTATTTGTCCTTTTACCCATGGCAAATCAATAAATTTGCGTCCTTCGCCCTTGCCAGAAAAAACGGTCCCTTTGAACGCCAATTTTTGCAAAAGGAAGCCTTCGAGAGGCTTATGGTTTTTGTTCTTTTAGCCATTTGGCGACGTTTTTGAGAGTGGGATCAGATGATATATCAACGACTGGCACAATCATTTTTTCTTTTGTTTCAATCACTTGCACGTATTTTGGCATAAGCGAGTAACCTACAAAGGTCCAGTAAACCTTGCCGTTTTCTAAAAGTTCTTTAGCTACTACGGCTGTTGAAGCGGGAAGCGGAAAATACAAGAAAACAACGCCCTCAACCCAGTACAACCCAGCTAATTTGCCGCCAGCTATAACCGACGTGAATCTTGCTATATCTTCAGGCGTATTGAAAAACGTCTTTTCCATAATAACAATTTTCCTAAAAGGCTCATACGAGATTGAAACTTCAGGGTTACTCATAACAATGCACCAATTAGGTAGCTATTGTGTCGGCGGTTCCCTTTTAATTTTGCCATGAATTTAGAAAAAGTTATACAGTAGGCGAACATTAAGCCTTCACTAACACAACATCGTGGATGGTTACAGTTTCATGCCTGAAATTCGCGTAGCACTCATAGGCGTTGGCAACAGCGCTTCAGCCCTGATTCAGGGAACTCAATACTATAAGGACGCAAAAGAAGACACTACCGTTCCCGGATTAATGCATGTTAACTACGGTGGCTACCACATTAGTGACATACATTTTGTTGCCGCTTTTGAAGTTAACAAGGACAAAATGGGCAAAGACCTCTCTGAAGCCATTTGGGTCAAACCGAACTGCTGCGAAAAATTCGCTGACGTACCCAACCTCGGAGTAAAAGTTTCTCCAGCTCCAATCCTAGACGGCGCAGCGCCACATATGCGTGAAACCTTCAACGTCTATGACGACAGCAAAACCACCAAAGAAAGCGTCGTCAAAGTTCTCAAAGACGCCAAAACACAGGTTCTCGTAAATTATCTTCCAGTAGGCAGCCACGATGCGGTCCGCTTCTACGCTCAATGCGCTATTGATGCGGGATGCGCTTTTGTTAACTGCATGCCAGAGTTCATTGGTTCAGACAAGTCTATGGAGTGGCCCAAAAAGTTTGAAGCTGCAGGCTTGCCAGTTTTAGGTGACGACATCAAAAGCCAGGTCGGAGCCACCATCCTTCACCGTACCCTTGTCCGATTGTGCCTTGATCGCGGCGCCATCGTAGATGAAACTTATCAGCTAAACCTCGGCGGAGACACAGACTTCCAAAACATGACTGTGGAGAACCGCTTAACCAGCAAACGCATCAGCAAAACTGAAGCCGTCACAAGCATGGTTCCCTACAATCTGCCAACAAGAATCGGACCCAGCGATTTTGTGCCGTTCCTAAAAAACAAAAAAATCTGCTATATTTCGATGAAAACCCGCGCTTTTGGCGACCGACCAATCACGATCAGCGCCAAATTGGAAGTGGAGGACTCTCCCAACAGTGCAGGCGTAGTCATCGATCTTATCCGAGCCGCAAAAATCGCGTTGGACCGCAAAATCGCGGGGCAACTCATCAGCATGCCTTCATACGCATTCAAGCATCCGCCTATTCAAGTGCCAGATTCTCAAGCGCGCCAATGGACAGAAGATTGGATAGCAGACAAACGAGAACGGTAAAAATAAAAAATAAAGCACAAAAAAGCTGCTTTATGCTTCTAACTCTTTTTGTATAGAGTCTACTTTCTTTGAAAGCTCGTTAACGGCCGTCTTCAAATCAGACATTTCGCTTGTCATTTGAATTTTAACTTTCGTTGTTGGGCTTTCATCTTCCAATTTGCGCCTCATTGCCTCTATTCCGAACCCTATGGCAAATGTTATCATGAATGCGACGGCTACGAGTAAGGCTACGATTATATCTGTGGCTATGGTGATGCGTCCGACATAGATGTACATTGAAGAGATTATGGCTATTGCAATCCAGGTGCTTGCTACTATTCCTGCTCTACTGTCCATTGTTGTCCACCTCCGTTTTTAGGGTTTGTGGGGAGACGTGTATGTCGAATTGTTTGAGTTCATAGTAGCGGAGGGCTTTGGCTTCGTCTTGCGCGGTGACGATGCGGCTTTTGACTATGCCTGCTTTTTCTAGTTTTTTTAGGTGTATTTTTGCGAGGGCTCTGTTGACGCCTACGGTGTTGGCTATTTCGTTTAGGTACATTTCGTCGTTTGTTAGTGTGGCGATGATTTTTAGGCGTAGGGGGTGGCCTAGTGCGTCGAGTTTTTTGGCGAGTTCGTTGATTTGCGACACAAAGTCACCCACGTAGTATTTTTATTACATGTAATCAAAATGTTACATATTAGCGTTTCCCAACAAAAAACCTGTCAATGAAAGAACCCGACCGGTTAAGCTGTAAAAATTTAGAAAGTTCAAATGCGGGGGATAAGTTGAAAATCAACCGAGGCAACGGACCAAAGATTGGATAGCAGACAAACGAGAACGACAAAATCTTTTTTAACTGTTAGAGTGCATGTTTTTGCTCGCTCAGCTTTATTGGCAATTAGAAATCATCAAACTGTTTTCTATGGTAGTTAAACAGAACGAGGAATGGTCTGTCCTTGACGTCGACGATGTTGAGAGCTGCAGTTTCAGGATGGAGAACATAGTAGTTCTCAGTTGTTACTTTTCTTTCGACAACATTTTCTAGCATTGCAGTAATAACATCACCATGTGAAACTACTATCACATTTCCTTCAGTTTCTTTTTGGATAATTTCAATGGCTTTGCAAGTGCGATCTAGAAGGTCTTTATTTGTCTCACAGAAGGCTTTTGGAGTTGTCAAAATATGATGTCTGCCTTTTTTACCAATGAATTCGGGTTTGATTTTCGCTTCAGTGAGTTCTTCAAGAGTCTTCACTGTTAACTTGTGGGGACGCGCTAGAATTTCTGCAGTTTCCTTGGCTCGAAACACTGGACTGCTATAAACGGCACTTATTTTTACTTTAGAAATCGTTTTGGCGATAAATGAGGCCTCTTTAATACCCTTTTTTGTTAAAGGGTAATCCCTTGGACCTGCGTCTATTCCTTTCCTATTTGCTTCAGATTCCCCATGCCTAACAATAAAAAGATATCCAGCTACCATTATTTTCACCTGACTCTAATCAGACGTTTATTATCTATAATTGATTTCTATTAATCACCTATTAAAACAGACCTAATGCTGGCACCATTGTAAACTATGGTTAACGTTGTTTAATCAATTCTAGTCAAAGTTTCTTAGCAAACCACAGTTAGAATGGATATAGATTTACTTGGGAAAAGTTTGTTATCCTGAATTCTATTTTTTCGTTTTCTCATATAACAGAACCACAAGCACAGCTAACAAAATTGCAATGACAACGAGAATCAGAATAATAGTTGGTGAAAGCAGCATGTTTATTGAGGTTGATGCAGTGGAAGAAATAGAAGTATTTGGCACAATTATTGATTATGTGTCGCTCCAACCGCTCATTTCGCCTGTATATGATGGAGGAATGTATTCCCCATGAGGTACACTTCCTTGAATATAGGTTACATACCCTATTACTGCTTCGACCTGAAAGTCTACTTGACCCTTTGGTGGTGGTTCCTCAGAACGAATCAATTTTTTTTGAACTAAATTAGAGTTAAGTTTTCACTTTCTTTCTTTTTTTTCATAAGTACATTACTTTTTTTGTTTTTTAGCTCAGGAAATATTAGGCAAATTATTTAACTCGAAAAACACAGAATGGCACCACTTGAGAACGAGCCTATTTTTAATTCGTCTCAAGGAAAATAAGATTTGGAGAAAAGAAAAATGCAAAAACTAAACAAAATTTCAACCATTGCAATGGCTATATTGTTTATACTTTCAATGATAGCTTCAACGAATATAGTTCCAAGTACAATTGCACATTCACCCCCATGGCAGATTCCTACCTATGCTTACGTTAACGTTGCACCGAACCCTGCAGGTGTCGGCCAAACAGTCAACATTGGAATGTGGATCAATAACCCACCACCAGACGCCAGCCGAACTTACGGAGATCGATGGCAAAACTTCAAAATCACGGTTACCAAACCTGATGGAACCACTGAATCACTAGGACCATTCGCATCTGACGACACCGGAGGAACACACACGGATTATACACCAAACCAAACTGGTAATTACAGTTTCTTCTTCAGTTTTCCAGGACAAATACTGGCAGGCAATAACCTTGATCCAACATCGGCAGGTGCCTCGGCTTACCCCAACATTAACGACACTTACTTACCCAGCAATGCCACGACTACCCTTGCCGTGCAGCAGCAACCAATACCATCCATTCCCCAGAATCCGCTCCCTACCAACTACTGGACTCGCCCGATAGAATCAGTGAACGATTTTTGGTACACCATTAGTGGCAACTGGCTAGGACTCAGCGCATCCACCTTCTCCACCACAGGACAATACAATTCCACAGGAAACTACAACCCATACACAACTGCTCCAACCACCGCTCACTTGCTATGGACAAAACCGGCAGCACCGGGAGGTCTAATAGGCGGTGAATTCCTTGGAACAGACACAAGCAACTTCAATGCACCGCAGCAATACCAGCCAAAATTTGCCCCAATAATCATGGATGGAATACTCTATTATGAGCAATACCCAAACGCACAATCCACACCAACCTCTTGGATAGCAATAAACTTGCACACAGGACAAACACTCTGGACCATGAATGCCACCACAGACCTAATGTGCGGTCAAACTCTTGATATTGTTACACCCAACCAATACGGAGCCTTAACATACCTTTGGGGTATCTCACCCACGACAGCTCACGGAGCTATAGGTAGCGTAGTTCACCCTAATACTCCGCCAAATACTGGAACAACATACACACTATATGACGCCTTGACAGGAGCATATGTACTAACAATAGTCAATGGTACAGGAATGACGCTTACAGAAGATCAAGGTGGAAACCTAATTGGCTACTACGTTAACCAAAGCACATCAAATGCATACCATTCACCAACACTAAACCTTTGGAATTCAACACAATGCATCGACAAACTCAACCCCAAAACTCCAGGATACTCGTATGCCGGACAATCAGAATGGTACTGGGAACCTATCCAAGGCGATATCATCCCATTCAGTTATGGAATACAATGGACAACACCACTATCCACAAACATATCAGGAGTTGCACTACCTGGAACACTAGGAATAAGCGGCACTTGCATTGAAAACGGTGTAATACTTATGACCGCAGCAGGTTCTGGAGGAACAGGAAGCTTCCAGACAGGATTCCAAATTGAGGCAGGTTATGACGCAAATACCGGCGCCCAATTATGGATAACCAACCGGACAGAAACACCCAACACAAGACTATACACCATTCCAGCAGCAGCTGGAGTTTTCGCTGAGATCAATTATAACACAGCAGCAGTTAACGGATACAGCATGACAACAGGATCGCTTGTATGGGGACCAATAACGTTACCAAACCCCAATCCATACGACAGCTTAGGCGGTTACCAAGGTGTCTCCGCTAACGGCATTGGTTACGTATGGGGTTTCGGCGGAACAATTTACGCGATCAACATGGCGACAGGAACACTCGTTTGGCACACAACAACCGCACAAATAAGCGGTCCTTCAGGATCCGACACTCCTTATGGTGTATGGCCAATTTGGACATTTACCGTAGGTTCAGTTGCAGGCGGCGAATTATTTGTACCAGAAGGTCACCAATACAGTCCACCAATGTTCCGCGGCGCCAGCCAGCTAGCCATAAACCTAACTAACGGACAAGGCGTATGGAGCATACTTGGATTTGACGTTACAAGCGGCCCAGCTATCGCTGATGGCGTAATGACAGCTTTCAACTCCTACGACAACCAAATATACGGATATGGTACTGGACCCAGCGAAACAACTATTACCGCACCTAGTGTTGGAGTAACAACAGCTACACCGATAACAATAAGCGGCACAATTACCGACATCTCTGCAGGCTCAAAACAGGAAGCTGTAGCAGCTAACTTCCCGAGCGGTTTGCCATGCGTTTCTGATGCAAGCATGACCCAGTTTATGGAATCCGTTTACATGCAGCAATCAATCCCAGCCAATTCAACAGGAGTTCCAATTACAATTAGCGTTGTTGATTCTAACGGTAACTACAGACAAATCGGAACAACTACAAGCAATGTTTATGGAACCTATGGTTTAACTTGGACACCTGACATCGCTGGCAATTACACTGTTATCGCCAACTTTGCAGGCACACAATCGTACTATTCATCGTCAGCTGCAACAACTTTCTACGCTAGCGGTGCATCAGCGACTCCAATACCAACAGCTACACCCACCGCATCAGTTGCAGATACCTACTTTGTTCCCGCAATCGCTGGTCTGTTCGTCTTAATCATTGTAGTCCTTGCCCTAATGGTATTGATGATGTTTAGAAAGCGACCATAAGAACGCCAAATAAAAACAACATTTCCCCTTTTTTAGTTCAAAACTCAGATTTGCTATTGAGGATTCACAATTCACGCTAATCAATGCAATTAAAGAAAGTATAAGCACTGCAGGGATAATGGTTAGAATTATGGTATTTCTTCTGTTGGTTGGATTTTGAACCAAATTGTGTCGTTTCTTTATGGCGATAAGGACTCTCAGTTCTATTCGTGGAACAAATCGTTCCATTGTTGGAACACCAACTGTTGTTTTGTTTTTGTGAAAGCTTTTAATGTTTGAATCTGAACTGGTAGATGCATCACTATTTAGAAGGTTCAAATGCATGGTAAAAGTTGAAGCATATGAAGTGCCTGAAGGTCTTTACTTCTCCAAAGATTTTGAATGGATAAAAATTGAAGGCGACAAAGTTCGCATGGGCATTACCGATTATGCGCAGAAAGCTCTGCGAGAAATTGTTTACGCTGAATTACCAACTGTCGCAACTGAAGTGAAGCAAAATGAGCCTTATGGAACACTCGAGTCTGTTAAAGCTGTTTCAGACCTTGTTGCAGCTGTAAGTGGCACAATCGAAGAAGTTAACGATGAAGTCCAATCTAAACCTGAGACTCTCAATGAAGATCCATATGAAAAAGGATGGTTAATTGTGGTTAAGCCTTCAAACTTGCAGGGCGACCTTGCAAACTTGATGGATTTTAACGCAGCTGTTGAGTGGCATAAAGCTCAAGCCCAATCTAAATAAGTTGAAGGCAAATTGCATGGCTAGACGCGTTATTGTCGTTGGAGCTAATGCAGCGGGCGTTGAAGCAGCCTCTGCAGCACGTAAAAAAGATCGCACAGCCGAAATCACCCTGGTTACCCAAGAAAAGAATGCTGGTTACTCTCGTTGTGGTTTGCCGTTTGTTATTGGTGGGCAAATAGGGAAATTTACAGATTTAATTGTTTATCCACCTGCATATTTTCAAATGCTAAAACTAAATTTACGCACTGAAACAAAAGCCACTGCAATTAACACCAAAGAGAAAACCGTGAGCATTGTTACCAAGGATGGAGTAACCGAAGCACTACCTTATGACAGCTTAGTGATTGCGACTGGTGCTGACTCATTTATGCCACCGATTAAGGGTAAAGAAAAACAGGGAATCTTAAGCTTACGAGGAATAGAGGACGGCGAAAAAATCGATGCAGCCGTCAAATCTGGCGCAAAATCCGCCGTTATCATGGGAGCTGGATTAATCGGGCTCGAGGTAGGCGTGGGCTTAATTGAACGTGGATTAAAAGTTACTATAGTTGAAATGTTACCCCAGATTCTTCCTCAGCTTCTTGATGCTGACATGGCAAAACACGTCCAAGAACACTTAGAGTCCAAAGGAATGCGTATTCTAACAAGCAAAGGTGTTGAAGAATTCCTTGGCGAAGAAAAAGTTGCGGCGGTGATGGCTGGCGGTGAAAAGATTGAAGCAGACTTATTCATCAGTGCTTTCGGAGTGCGAGCAAATACAAAGCTGGCTGCTGACGCTGGAATTCCTCTGGGTGAAACTCGAGCAATAAAAACTAATGCACGTATGGAAACTGACGTTAAAGATGTGTATGCAGTTGGCGACTGCGCTGAAGCACCAAGCATCATTACCCATCGTCCTATGTGCGCTCAACTAGGAACCATAGCTGTTCGTCAAGGCAAAGTTGGTGGAGCAAACGCCGGAGGCGACTATTCACAGTTCTCAGGAATTTTAGCTTCAGCTGTTACAATGCTTTTTGAGATTCAAGCAGGAAACACAGGATTAACCGAAACTGCAGCAGCACGCAACCGCATTGAAGTTATTACTGGGACAATTAGCAGCAAAACCAGAGCAGACTATTTCCCAGGAGCTAAACCAATTAAAATTAAACTTGTCGTCGAAAAAGAATCGCAGCGCATCATAGGGGGCCAAGTTATAGGTGGAGAAGAAGTCACTCAACGCATAAACTGCCTCAGCTTTGCCATCCAAAAAGGCATGACCGTAAGAGAACTTGCAAAAGCCGACACAGCCTACGCACCACCGCTCTGCGAAACATGGGAACCAATGGTTCTAGCAGCAGAAATGGTCCTAATGAAACTGCGGTAACAGCAATTTCTTATTTCTTTTTCAATTTTTAGTTTTAGTTTTGAACCCATTCATTTTCAGAACAAATATCGGAACAGTTTTTCAGCGAACATGATAATAGTAATTTTGAGTTAAGATTGTTGTTGTCTTATCTCATAGGAGGTTGTGATTTCTGCTGTTTTCTTAAGCATTGCCCCAACCGAACAATATTTGGTATATGATAGTTGGATTGCTTTCTCAACTGCTTCTTTGCTTATGTCTTTTCCTTCGATGATGTATTTGATGTGGATTTTGGTGAAAACCGTTGGGGGCTCATCGTTCATTTCAGCTTCAGTCTCAACGGAGTAGTTTGTGATATTTTGTCTTTTCTTTTTCAGGATTGTGACGACATCAAAACTAGTGCAGCCTGCTAAACTCGCCAAGACTGTTTCCATAGGTGTTAGCGCTGTTTCTTCTCCGCCATATTTTGCGGAAGCATCAAAATTCACCGAAAGCCCTTTCTCGTTTTTAGCTTCGAAACGAAAATTCTTTTTCCAGTTCAGAACTATTTTTCTTTTGTTGTCAGACATAATATCTACTTTAAAATTGACTCTAAAAAGTCTTTGTTAAGTGATTCCGCAGTGATAGATTGTTAGAAAGATTCGTCCGTTTGTAACTTGCTTTCTTTTTCTACCATAAACTCGTATATTGTTCACCGCGAAATCAAGAATTGGTGTCTTTTTGACTTGTCGGAAATGATTAGCAGTATTTTGAAAGAGGCAGATGTATAGTTAGAAGCACACAATCAAGAAAAAATTGACAAAGTCATTCACAAATACATAGGCGAATAATCTAGTTACGGACGATGTTCGGCAGACTGTGAGAAAACCAGTAAAGAAATCTAAGCAAATCCAGAAATGAAAAAAGAGCTTATCTCAAAACTGAAGGCAACACAGTAACTTTCGTCCTAATAAACTACTTTTTTGTTTAAAAATCAGCTTAGTGGTACTCGACCCTAAAAGGCACCAACGAGACCAGCTTCACGTTTCAAAAACTAATAACTATGAGAAAAAAATTACTTCTCCGAAACGGGTTTATCGATCAACGTTTTTCCGATGTTCCAAGCTTTAGCAAACCTGCTTCCGAGTTTCCAATAGCTTCTATCATTCATTACAAACAGAATAGGTTGCACTTTTTCAAAATCAACCACACTATCCGTTAAGACAGCTTCATCACAATAAGTCGCCTCTATTTGACCAACGAAAACATCGTGAGATGGAAAATCAACCGTTTTAATCAATTTGCATTCCATGTTAATTGAGCATTGATCAATCATGGGTGCAGTTTTCAGTTTTCCAAAGAAAGTTTTGAAAACGCCTGACTTATCTTGTGTTTTACCAGACACTAATCCGCAGTAATCGGTTTCCTTAACCATTTTAACTGAAGGAATGTTAACGCTAAAGGTACCGTTTTTCCTTATTCCTGAGTTCGATGATGCGCTTTGTCCATACCCAAGGAGATAGAGCCTAAATCCATAATTCCTACATGAGCAATTGTTATGTAATTCGGTTTATCGTTAACCAAAGCACCAACCAAAGTTGTTGGCAATGGATAAAGACAGTTTTTGGCTCCAATCTCAACCTTCATCTTGATTATTCCTTAATTGTTTAACAAGTATAAAATGAAAAAACTTAGGTTTTTTGTTTCTTGTTTTGTTTTGCAAGATCTTTTTTCGGTTCTTCTTCAGCATTTTTACCAGCGCATTTTATACAGCAAGATGTATATTTTTTGCCGTCGATTATGGTTGTAGCTGTTGACAGTTGGCACAATTCGGGTGTGATTTCTGAGCTGCAGAATTCGCATTTTGTTGTCTTTGTTTTCATTTTTTCACCTCGTTCGTTGCTTCTTGTTTTTTGTAGAAATCCTTTATTGCTTCATGTAGGGCATCTGCGGCTAAGTTTGAGCAGTGCATTTTGACCGGTGGTAATCCTCCTAATGATGTTGCTACGTCGGCCCGCGTTATTTTTAGGGCTTCTTCAAGCGTTTTTCCTTTAGCCATTTCTGTCGTCATGCTACTTGTGGCGATTGCAGCTCCACAGCCAAAAGTTTTGAATTTGATATCGGTTATTTTGTTTTCTTTAACTTTGATGTACATCGTCATTAAGTCGCCGCAGACAGGATTTCCTACTGTGCCAACACCGTCAGCATCATGGATCTCCCCTGTGTTTTTGGGGTTTTTAAAATGTTCCATAACTTTGTCTGAATACATTACAATTTCAACTCCTTAGGTGTTAAAGGTGACATTGCCCTTAACCGATTAATTATACTAGGCATCAAGCCTATAACATATTCGACATCTTCCAAAATGTTTTCCCTACCCAAAGAAAACATTATTGACCCGTGAGCTTCTTCGTGTTTTAGTCCGGTTGCAAGTAATACGTGTGAGGGTTCTAAGGTTTTTGAGGCGCAGGCAGAGCCAGAGGACACGGAGACCCCGTTCATTTCTAAGCTAAGCAGCATGGATTCCCCTTCTATGAAGCTGTATCTGACGGATACATTGTCGGGAACTCGATTAGTGGGGTGACCGTTTAGGAACGTGTAGGGAAGTGGTTTTAGTAAACCTTCGATTAGTCTATCTCTTAGTTTAGTTAAATGTTCGCTGTTGGTTTGCATTTCTTTTTTAGCTATTTCTGCTGCTTTCCCAAAGGCTACAATGCCGGGTATGTTTTCGGTTCCAGAACGCAGACCTTTTTCTTGTCCGCCCCCATGAAGCAGAGGCTCTATGCGTAATCCATCTTTTATGTAGAGTGCACCGACGCCTTTGGGACCATACATGTCATTTGAGGAAATAGTTAGAAGATCAATGCCTAAAGCTTGTACGTCGATTGGGATTTGCCCAGCCGCGACTGTTGCATCAACATGTAGGACAGCGTTTGTGGTGTGTACTATCTTGCTTATCTCTCGAATAGGTTCAATTGTCCCTATCTCACCGTTAGCATATACGATGGAGACAAGGGTGGTTTTGTCGTTTAGTTCTTTTTTTAGGCTGGCTAAGTCTAAAGTGCCAAATTTGTCCACGGGTAGAAAGACTGCTTCAAAGCCTTTTGTTGTCAGAAATTTTACAGGGTTAACTACGGACATGTGTTCTACGCTTGAGGTTATGATTTTTGTTCCCTTGTCTTTGCTGCGGTTGGCAACACCTTTAATTGCTAAATTATTGCTTTCAGTTGCACCTGACGTAAAAATTATTGATTCTACTTTTTCAGCATTAACTAAATCTGCAACTTTAACTCTTGCTTCGTCAAGTGCAAGCTTTGCTTCTTGACCAGAGACATGTAGAGATGACGGGTTGCCGTACGATGTTTTCATAAAAGGCAGCATTGCGTCTATTGCTCGGGGGTCAACGGGTTTTCCCGATGCATAATCCATATTTACTTTTTTTGTTTTTGACATTGCGTTTCACTTTAATAATAAAATTATTTTATTCTCAAAACTTGGATGCCAGGAATTAACGGTAGATTGTTTCCTGATGATCCTTCTTTGGTTTTCTCGCCGTTAGATTTTTACTTTATTTTCTTGATAACTATGCGAATTGTATTGCCTTCTTTGGTGCTGCTAACTATTTCCTGACCTAAATTTCTTACGAGGCTGCGTATGTCTGAATCAGCAGCGGGATCGTCAGCAATAACCTCTAAGGTTTCTCCAATTTTCAGCTCGTCTAATTGTAATCTCGTCTGAAATACCGGTTCGGGACAATATAAGCCCAAACAATCAAGTTTTTTGCCTATTTTGGTAGTCATTAAATCGCCTCTAAACGTATCAACGCGCCATGTGTTTCTTTCTAAAACCACATAGCAGCATTTGCGGTTAGTACTAAGTCGTTTAATGTTGCGGCGCCTACGATTTTAACTCCCGGTATTAAGGTCACTGTCTCCCATCCAAGCATTCGTTTAGATGCTTCACATACATTGATTTCTATACCCATTTGAAGAGTTTTTTGGATCATTTCTGCTACAGTAGGGAAAGATCCTAACTTTATTTTCTCAGCGGCACCCGGAAGCAATATTCTAAGTCCTTGACCTAGATAGTACAATTTTGGTTTTAAGTCCATGGCCTTGGCGGTTTGAGCTAAAACCAAAGGAGAATATTGTCTTTCAGGATTGTCACTGGTTTGAACATATAAAATAAATTTTTCGTCTTTCACAAAAATCGCACTCTATTTGTATACTACAGTATTCATAATGCAAACTTTGCTTTAAACATGATTATTTTTAAGTGATTCATTTCGGATGGCCAACTACGCTGAGGTAGATTACACTTTCTTCTGCTCCATCTAAGCTTAGAATTGAGTTGATTTCGTCGTCAAAGAAAGCTCCGACTTGGCAGGCTCCACATGTAATAGTTGTGGCTGCTAACGCCAGATTTTGTGCAATGTGTCCGGCATCTAAGTAAACGTATCTGTATGCTCTTTGTGAGTATTTCCACTTTGACCTGTTAAACATGGCTGTCCAAATGAAGACTATCGGTGCGATTGCGCATATTGTCTGGTCTAGGGCTGCGTGGGCTATGGAATCGCCAAAATTTCCTTTTTTAACTTCTTCGAGCGAATGATCTTTGACGTTGTAATGGTATATTCCTTTTTCCAAATCTTCGACGTTATTTACAGCAATGTATGTCTCGATGGGGTATAACGCGCCTGCTGAAGGAGCATTACGGAATTCGTAGCCATGTTCTATTCTTTGGATACCTGTAGATGTCCAAAGCAGAAAAGACAAATCTAATTTGCTCAATGGTTGAGGTGAGAAGGCGCGAGTACTTCTGCGTTTTTTTAGAGCATCAGTGAAGGCAGCAGTTGTCTCTTTTAACTCGCTTGGCAATCTTACTGTCTTGCTGTTTGGATAGCTCTTGTAAGTTTCTGGCTTGTTCGACCAATCCAAGTTGCCGCCAAAACCTTGGTTACGAATATACTTGGTCTTTTTCTGGAAATCGTCTCCAACTGGTTCTCCCATAATTTAGCCTCTTTTTGAATTAGTTTTCTCAAGAGTTAGAACCGTTTTATTCAAAACAAACGATATCAAATAAGTCGCCAATTATTCTCTTTATGTAAAGTTGTATTTAATTGAATTGCTTTCAACGCGCTTATCAGAGTTTTCTTTGGACGAGCACTTTCTTGTCCCAGTATTATGGGTTAAAGAAGATTCAGTTGATACGGCTTTTCAAAAGAGAACCATTGAAATAAACATTAACCTATCTGACTGTTTGCGTTTTCACATTATTTCGTGTCTATGAGTCGTAGTATGCTTTTGTTGGATTGTTTTATGTTTCTTATTTTGTGTATGAAAAGGTGCATGGCTTTTTTTCTGACCCATTCGAC
>Ga0182021_10002676_pt1 | contig 20849 bp, 17 predicted proteins | sample 612E3MmetaG_FD_120493 | JGI IMG/M metagenome (GOLD analysis project Ga0182021, IMG submission 120493) | Permafrost microbial communities from Stordalen Mire, Sweden - 612E3M metaG (Illumina Assembly) | ecosystem: Environmental > Terrestrial > Soil > Wetlands > Permafrost | place: Sweden... | reverse complement strand
CCTACACTCGGTCACAGCCATTGCACGGCTTTCACTTCCCCAACCGTGTCTGGAGCGCATGTGAGCACCGTCACGCCCGTCAACGACCCGTTGGTAGGGCATGTCTTCGGCGACCGGTACCGGCTCGTCGAGAGACTGGCGCGCGGCGGGATGGCCACCGTGTACCGGGCGGTCGACACTCGTCTCGACCGCATCGTCGCGGTGAAGGTCATGCACGAGGGTCTCGGCGACGACATGGACTTCGCCCGCAAGTTCGACCGCGAGGCGCGCGCGGCGGCGCGGCTCTCGCACCCCAACATCGTGGCCGTCTTCGACCAGGGCGAGCACCGCGGCCGACCCTTCATCGTCATGGAGTACGTCGAGGGGCGCACGCTGCGTCAGGTCATCGCGACCCAGGCGCCGCTCTCGCCGGAGAAGGCCCTCTCCTACATCGAGCCGGTCGTCAAAGCGCTGGAGGCCGCGCACGAGGTCGGACTCGTCCATTGCGACGTGAAGCCCGAGAACGTCATCATCTCCGACCGCGGAGTGGTCAAGGTCGCCGACTTCGGCCTCGCCAAGGCCGTCACCGGCCAGACCGTGACCGCGACGCAGGGCCTGCTGATCGGCACCGTCTCGTACATCCCCCCGGAGCTCGTGACCTCGGGCCGGGCCACGTCCCGCTCGGACGTGTACTCGGCAGGCGTCGTGCTGTTCGAGCTCCTCACCGGCCGCAAGCCGCACACCGGCGAGACGCCGATCCAGGTCGCGTACGCACACGTCCACGCGGACGTCCCCGCGCCCTCGTCGCTCGGCCGGCACAGGGTCGCGATCCCCGACTACGTCGACGCCCTCGTCGCCGCGTGCACGCGCCGGAACCCGGCCGAGCGGCCCGTCGACGGCCACGCGATGCATCTGCGCGTCACTCGCGCCCGCAAGGCACTGCTGCGAGGCCTCGACGACGACCCTGCTCTCGCCGAGCGGCTCGGTGCCGGCCCGGGCGCCGATCTCGCCGATCCTGCACCGGCGTCGCCCGTCAGCCCCGTACGTCCCGATGCCCGCACGGTGCTGATCCGTACGAAGACACCCACGGAGCCGTCCTCGTGGCGCTTCGTGCCGCGGTCCGAGGATGGTGGGAAGCGGCTACAGGTCTCGACCCCGATGTCGCCCATGGACATCGATGCCGCGCATGACGGCATCCCCTACGACACGTCAGCCCATGGCAGCGCACGTACTTCGTCGGTACGACCTCTGGTACGGGTGTCACAGACGAAGGTGCACCGTCGGCGACGCGGGCTGGTGGCCCTGGTGCTTCTGCTGCTCGTCGGACTGGCCGGCGGCGGCGGGGCGTACTACTACTTCGCCGAGGCGCGCTGGACGAGCACGCCCAACCTCGACGCCATGACCGAGCAGGATGCCCGTGCCGTGCTCGCGACAGCCGTGCTCGGGGTCACCGTCACGCGGGAGTACTCGGAGACGGTCACGTCGGGGCACGTCATCCGTACGGACCCGATCGGCGGTGCCCGCATCCTGCGCGACGGCACCGTCACCATGGTCGTCTCGCAGGGCCCTGAGCGGTTCGTCGCCCCGAAGATCGTGGGCCTGAGCCGGGCCGACGCGGTCACCGCGCTGACGAAGCTCAACCTTGCCGTCGGCACGGTCACCGAGGCGTACGACGAGACCGTCACCTCAGGGACCGTCGTCTCGGCGTCCGTCGAACCCGGCACCCAGCTGAAGCGCGGCACGACCGTGGACTTCGTCGTGTCCAAGGGCCCGAAGCCGATCGACATCGCCTCGTACGAGGGCAAGCCAGGTGACCAGGCCACCAAGGAGCTCCAGGCACTCGGTTTCGTCGTCACGGCGACCCAGGACAACTCGAAGACCGTGGCGGCGGGTCTCGTCATCTCGCAGACCCCGAACTCCGGACAGGGCAAGAAGGGCGACACCATCACGCTCGTGGTCTCCAAGGGCCCGGTCATGGTTGCGGTGCCCACGGTGCGCGGCAAGTCGAAGGCTGACGCGACGACCGCGCTTCAGTCCGCCGGCTTCCAGGTGACGACGAAGTCGATCGTCTCCGGCGGGCTCGCGTTCGGTCTGGCCTACGGCACCGACCCGGGCGCCGGCACGATGGTCGCCCAGGGGTCGACGATCTCCCTGCTCGTCGGCTGACCCGTGAACTCCTGGCCAGCTGCCTCCCCGTTGGACGGCTTGCACTGCCCACCGTTCGGACTGGGGTTCGAGAGGTCCTTCGCCGAACACACGACAGGGGTCACCTCGACCGGGATCCCGTACCAGGGGTTCGACTACACCTCGAGCCTGTACGACAAGTACGCGGGCGTCGCCACGATCAGGCTCTCACTGTGCCTGCCGCCGTTCTTCGTCTCGCTACCCGACAACCCTCGCGCCGGCATCTCCGGCGTGCAGGTCCCCAACCAGGCCGGGCTGCTCGTCGTGGCCGAGAGTCTGGCGTTCGGACAAGCCGTCCTCGACGGCTCCCTCGTGACGATCCGTGAGTTCGCGCGCCGACGAGCACTCGACCTCGCGATCGACAACGACTCGCTCACCGCGATCCAGGTGCCACTGGGAGACGAGGGCCTCCGCGCGTACTGCGACGACATGGCACTGGTCGCCCAGTCGATCGGCGCCGACCCGGAGCTCCGCAGGTTCGTCGTCCCGCCAGCGCCGGGCGGGGGCTTCTTCGGCTACCCAGGCTCCGCGTACGCAGACCGCGACGACCGTCTCCTGGCTCACCTTCCCGCGAACCCCTCCTCGAGCGACCCGAAGGCGCTGGACGTCATCGCGTTGCGGCCCCAGCGCGGGCTTCAGGGTGTCGGGTTCCGGCACCACTACCAGACCACCTCGTACACCGGCGACACGGTCGTGGTCCAGAACCACGACGACTGGTACGTGATGGTGCCACTGCCCTTCCAGTTCCGCAGGCTCGGCTTCGACTGGCGCGGCCTCGGTGACCCGCTGATGCTCTTCGTCCCCGCTTTCGAGGCCAAGCATCAGGTCTCGGCGGACGACAACCATTTCGCCTCTGACGTCGTACGACCCATGCTCGACTGGCTCATGGCGATGGACCCGCCGAGCTTCTGCATCGCGACCGACGTCATGTGGTTCGCCCCCAAGATCTCGCTGACACCGCAGCTGGTGGACTGGTGCACCGCGTTCGTGTTCGAGTTCTTCGAGCGCATCGACAGCGTGGTGTGGCAGCGACTCGGCTACCCCGGCAACCCGCTCGCCGGCGACCTGAGATGAGTTCGGGCCGGACCCTGGTACGGATCCGGCCCGGTCATCTCAGTCGAGCGTGCCTACTCCGTCGGCTGGCGGACTCCGATCGTGAGCAGCAGGTTCGCGTACAGCCTCTGGTCGCCCGTCGCGACAACGCAGAACACGTCGTCGGTCTTGGCCAGCGCGTAGAAGTCGAACCTCGGAACCTCGTCGAACGCGATGTCCGGCAGGGCGGCCCGGTAGCCGTCGTGCGCGGGGATGTGCGACGGGGAGTCCGGTCCCGGGCTCGGGATCATGATCGCCGCAGACTCGATCGGTACGGTCTGCTTCAGCACGCCGAGCACGTCGTCGACGGTCAGCAGGCCGGGCGCCAGGTTGAGGGCGACCCGCTCGGCACGCGGCGATACCCACACCGAGTGCGGGTAGTTGCCGTCGGCGAGCAGGATCTTCGCGCCGTGGCCGGCGGCGGCCACCACTCGGAGCAGCTCCGGGTGGGTCATCGGTCCGTACAGCACGTCACAGTCCCTTCAGCACGTCGCCGCACAGGTGGACCTGCAGGCCCATCGCCTCGAACATCGCGGCCTTCGCGACGAGCGCCTTGTCGGCGGTCTCCGCATCCGGTGCGTACACGACGTTGAGGTGGTTGGCCTTGTGGCGAGCCATGAGCTGGTCACGGGAGACGCCGTGGAGGATCGCGTTCATGATCGGCCACTCGGGGTTGGTCGAGTTGAGCCTGCGCTGCACCTCGTCCTCGGGCATCTCGATGCAGGTGCCACGACCGAGGTCGACATGTACGACGCCATCCATCTGGAACACACGGCTCCACACGATCTCGCCCGGCTTCGAGACGCCGGACAGCGTGCCACCGCCCAACGGGAAGAAGTAGTACGACTGACGGTAGCTGTGCGCGTTCTGGTAGCCGCCGAGGTGTGACGCCGGTACGGAACCGGAGATCTCCAGGACCCAGACGAAGTCGCCGTCCCACTCGTCGCCCCAGCGGACGTCGTGCAGGGTGGTCGCCGGGTCCAGGCCCATCGCGGTCCACACGCGGTTCGTGATCAGGGCGTCGATGCCGACGCCCTCGTCGACCTCGTTGAAGTGGGGAATGGCCACACCCGCGTACAGCTCATCCCGGCTGTCGCGCGCGTACACCGGTGGCCGGTCGACGTTGTTGAGCAGCCCCTCGGCGAGGTCGGAGGCGGGGACGAGATCCTTGAGACCCTGCTGGTACTGGATGCCCACGACGTCGGCTCCGAAGTCGTTCGCGATCCGTACGGCCGCGATGTACATCTTGAACTGGCTCGCCAGCTGGGTGTCGGTGAGGCATTCCTTCCAGTCGCCGTCGTTGTCGACGTGGAACGTCATACCGGCCTCGTCGAGCCAGCGGCGGACGGCGTCGGCTTCCTCGTCGGTGACCTTCTCCATCTCGGCGACGAGTGCCGACTGGCTGAGGCGCTCCTTGTAGATGCCGTACGGGTTGATGAGCTCGTCGTCGAAGATTGCGTTGTACATGCCCATGCAGCCCTCGTCGAACACCGCGAGGATCGCCTTGTTCTGCTGCAGCTCGTCGGCCAGCGCGACGCCGAGCGCCTTCTCCTCCGAGTCGGGGAGGGCGGGCAGGTCGCGTACGTGCGACTGGTCATGCACGATCTCGCCCGTCGCGAGCCAGGTCTTCAGCTTCTCGATGGCCCACTCGTCGGTGAAGTCCTTGCTCCACAGCGACGAGTGCGCGATCCCGGCCTTCGTCATCGAGCCGGTGAGGTTGAGCAGGCCGACGAGTCCCGGGAAGTCGCCGGCAAAGTTCGCGACGACGAGGATGGGGCCGGTGTGGTCGCGCAGGCCGGAGAGCACGTGGTGGCTGTACTGCCAGACGGCTTCGACCACGACGAGCGGAGCATCGAGCGGGATCGAGGCGAAGACGTCCATGCCGCGGCGCTGGTTGTCGATGAACCCGTGGCCCGTCACGGGGTCGACACCGTGGGCTCGCTTCACCTGCCAACCGAGGGCGTTGACGGCTTGAGCGAACTCAGCCTCGACCTGCTGCTGCATAGCCCAGGTCTTGAGGTTGGTCGCCAGCCGCAGGTCGCCGCTCGCCACGGTGTAGATCGTCTTCGGCTCCGCCACCGGCCTCGTCGCTACGAGAGGAAATGCATACGTCATCGGGAACACTCCTTGTCATCGTTCTTCTTCAGTTTGTGGTGCCGGCTGCTACCAGCTCGACGCCAGAGTCTCGGAGCCCTCGCTGGGGACGATCACCGTCCGGGGCGGTTCGGTCGACCCGTTGATCCGCTCCAGCAGCAGCTGCGCGGCAAGGGTGCCGAGTCGACGCGCCGGCTGGGGTAGGACCACCAGGTTGGGTGGCTCGAACAGGATCAGCGGAAGCTCCGCGAGTGACGCCACCCCAAACTCCGTGAGATCCCGGCCGATGCTCATCAGATGTCGGATCGTTCCGACAGCGATGCGGTTGTTCGCCGCCAAGATGGCGTCGGGCGGCTCCGGGAGACAAAGCAGAGACTGCGCAGCCACACGACCGCCCTCGATGCTGTACGGGACTCGCAGGCACAGCTCGTCGGGTGGCGGCGATCCGTGCTGCTCCTCCCATTCCAACGCCCAGCCCTCAGCGCGGCGGTCTGCCGTCATCACGTGCGCCGGTCCCGAGATGCACGCGATCCGGGTGAACCCGAGGGCCTTCAGCCTCTTCATGGCCTGCCGGGCCCCGTCGACGTTGTCCGCGATGACGACATCGATGTTGACGAGTGGCGCGTCGCGGTCGACGGCGACGACGGGCACGCCGCGCGTCAACGGAAGTGTGTAGTCAGTCGAGTCGGTCGTGGGAGCCACGATGATGCCGGCGACCGAGTCGCCCACAGCGGCCGCCACGAGCTCCGCCTCGAGCTCAGCGCTCTCGTCGGTGTTTCCGAGCATGACCGAGTAGCCGGCCGCGCGGGCGATGTCGGTAACGCCTCGCGTCAAGGCCGTGAAGAAGGGGTTCTCGATGTCCGGGATCAGGACGGCGATGATCTGGGACGACCCCATCCGCAGCCGGCGCGCGTTGCCGTTCGGGACGAAACCCAACTCAAGAGCCGCCTCCCGTACCGCCTGCGCCTTCGCGGGCGACACCCTGGTGCCGTTGAACACCCGTGACACCGTGGCTGCGCTGACCCCCGCGCGCTCGGCAACGTCGTAGATCGTCGTCATTGTGCTTCCCCCTCGAACCAGGGTGCGGCGGCGATGTATGCGGCGACAAATCGCTGGCGGTGTTCTCGGTATTCGGATGCTCGCGCGGACGGCTCCGCCTCGAAGTCCGTGACGGATAGCGAGGGCGCCGAGGCAAAGTCGAGGTGCCCCAACCCCACCAGCCCGGTGATGGCGACGCCGAGGCTCGTGACGCCAGAAGTGTTCGCACGCCGACGTACCGGACGCTCCCAGACGTCGGCGAACAGCTGCAGCCAGCCGTCACTGGCAGCGCCACCGCCCACGATGTCCACGGGCTCATCAGGCATGACCAGCGGCTCCATGCACAGGGCGAGGCCGAACGCCACACCCTCCAGCGCCGCCCGCGTCATCTCCGCGCGTCCATGATGACGTCGAAGGCCGGCCATCACCCCCGATGCGTGCGGATTCCACCAGGGGCTCCGCTCCCCCGTCAGGTACGGCAGGAAGAACAGGCCCGTCGACGCGGCCTCAGCGGCGAGTCCTTGGGTAATGAAGTCCGGGACCGTCATCAGCGGCGCGATGGCGTCGCGAAGCCAGTCAACCGTGCCGGCCCCCGCCTGCGTCGTGGCCGTCGGCACGACCATTCCAGGGACGACGTGGGCCAGCGTGAAGGACCGCTGCAGGGGATCGAGCACCGGGGTACGCGTGGTGCGTGAGTACCACGCTGACGTACCCAGGCAGACGTATCCGGGCTGGTCCGGCGAGATGCAGCCGACGCCCGCAGCAGCCATGGGTCCGTCTCCGCCCCCGGCGATGACGCGAGTGGCCGTCGTAAGTCCCAGCTCCGCCGCAGCGGCCGACGTCAGCTGACCGAGGGTCGAGGTGCTGTCGACGACAAGAGGCGCCAGCCGGGACTCGACGCCGCTCGCAGCGAACAGCTCGTCCGACCAGCAGCGATTCGCGATCTCGTACATGGCAGTCGAGGAGGCGTCGGTGACGTCGGTGGCGATGATGCCCGTCAGCTTGAAGTTGACGTAGTCCTTGTGGCCGATGGCGCGGTAGGCGCGCGCCACGAGGTCGGGCTCGTGGCGAGCCAGCCACATGAGCTTGGGGAGGTTGTAGGTGGCGGCGAGGCGGTTCCCAGTGACCCGGTAGCCCTTGTCGTCACCGAAAGCGGCGCGCAGCTCCTTCGCCTCCTCGGCCGCTCGCTGGTCGGCCCAGATGAGCGACGGACGCAGCGGAGTGCCGTTCGCGTCGACGAGGACGACAGCCATCATCGTCCCGCCGACGCACAGGCCGGTCACCGCCGCCGGCGGCGTCCCGGTGTCAGCGAGGAGCTGGCGTGTGGCCGTGACCACGGCCACCCACCAGTCCTCGGGGTTCTGCTCGACCTCGTTGTTCGTGCCGTACGTGGTGGGGTACGACGCGTGCGCGGAGGCGATGAGTGTCCCGTCGAGCGCGTGCAGCGATGCCTTGTCACCTGTTGTTCCCAGGTCATGAGCGATCAGCACGTCAGCCTCCAGGTCGGTGGTGGGGTGAGCTCAGCGAGTCCACCCCACCGTGTGATCGATCAGTCGTACAGGACGGCCGCGATCTTGGGATCGGCCATGTTTGTCTTGTCGAACCAGTAGTAACCGCTGCTGATCTTCTTATCCACCGACTTCTTGTTGATGGCGTCAACAGCAGCCTTCACTGTGGCGGCACCCATGCCGATCGGGTCCTGCGTGACAGCGCCGGACATGATGCCCGCGGTGATGGCATCCTTCTGAGCCTTGCCGGAGTCGAAGCCGATGACAGCCAGACCGGTCTTGTTGAGCTCCTGGACAGCCTTGACGACACCGACGGCCGAGCCTTCGTTGGCGCCGAAGAAGCCCTTGATATCCGGGTTGGCCTGGATGATCGACTTGGCGATGTCAGCCGACTTGGCCTGGTCGCCGGCGCCGTACTGCACGGGCAGCACGGTCGCGTTCGGGCAGGTGTCCTTCATGCCCTTGAGGAACCCGTCACGACGGTCGATACCTGTACGTGAGGTCTGGTCGTGAACGATGACGCCGACCTTGCCCGCGTTGCCGATGAGCTGGCACATGTGCTTGGCGGCCTCGCCCGCCGCGGCGATGTTGTCCGTGGCGACGGTGGTCAAGGGAGCGTCGGAGTCGACACCGGAGTCGAACGCGACGAGCGGGATGTTCTGCGACTTGATCTTGTCGAGCGCGCCGGAGGCGGCCTTCGTGTCAAGGGCGGCGAACGCGATGGCGTCGGGCTTCTTGGCGATGGCGTTCTCCAGCATGGTGAGCTGAGCCTCGACCTCGGACTCGCTCGCGGGGCCCTCGAACGTGACCTTGACGCCTTCCTTGGCGGCCTCGTCGTCCGCGCCCTTCTTCACGGCCTGCCAGAACTGGTGCTGGAAGCCCTTGGAGATGATGGCGATGTACTTCTGGCCGCCGGCCGCCGACCCCGATGTCCCGGGAGTGGCCGTGGAGCTCGAGCACGCTGCCGTCAGCGACAATGCTGTCGCGGCAACGAGAACGAGCGCCTTGGTCGTGAACTGACGCATGGTGTTCCTTCCTTGTGGTGAGTTGAGAGGAGGTAAGACGTGTGATCAGGTCCGGGTGCGGAACTGGTCGGCGAACACGGCGAGCAGGATCACCACACCGAGGATGACGTTCTGCCATTCCTGCGGCACCGAGATGATCTGCAGACCGTTGTTGATGACGGCGATGATGAGCGAGCCGATGATCGTGCCGAGCATCGAGCCGCGGCCACCGGACAGCGACGTGCCACCGATGACGACCGCGGCGATGGCGTACAGCTCGTACCCGGCCCCCGTCGCCGGCTGGGCGGAACCCAGCCGCGCCGAGATCATGACTCCTGCAAGGCCCGTGAACAGCCCAGCGACGGCGTAGATGATGACCATCCACTTGCGCACGTTGACGCCGGACAAGGCGGTCGCTTCCACGTTGCTGCCGATGGCGAGGTCGTAGCGGCCGAGCAGCGTCTTGTTGAGCAGGACGCCGGCGACGATTGCGGCCACCGCGTAGATGATGATCGCGTTGGGGAACTCGACGCCTGGGATCAAGGAGCCGGTCGAGAGGTGCGCGTAGCCGCTGCCCTGGTCGAAGTAGATCGGTCGCTTGTCCGACACGACCAACGCCAGACCGGAGGCGACCATCATCATGGCGAGCGTTGCGATGAACGGCGGCAGCTTCAGGAAGGCGACGTTGAACCCGTTGACCAGGCCGATCAGGCCACCGAACAGGAGAGCCATGATCACGCCGATCAGCACCGGGATGTGCCAGTTCACGATGAACGTCGCCGACATCACCGCGCACAGCGCCATGCCGGTACCGACGGACAGGTCGATGCCGCCCGTGATGATGACGAGGGTGGCGCCCAACGACAGAAGGCCGATCACCACGGCGGAGAACAGGATCTGGATGACGTTCGTGTAGGTCGGGAAGACCGCTGGCGACGCGATGGCGAACACGATGAAGATCCCGATCAGCCCTGCGAAGGCCAGCAGCTGCTGAAGCGACCGCCGGAGCATCGAAGAGGCGCCCGCCTCCACGGCTGCAACTGTCGAAGTGGCGGCTGACGGTGTCGGTTGCGTCATCTGTGGTCCTCCTGGTCTGCTGCCGGGACGACGGCGTCCTGGTGAGTGGCGAGTGCCATGATCAGTTCCTGGGTTGCTTCCTCAGCAGTGAAGGTGCCAGTGACCCGGCCTTCGCTCATGACGACGATGCGATGGCTGAGCCGAAGCACCTCGGGCAACTCGGAGCTGATCATGATGATCGACTTGCCTTCTGAGGCGAGCCGGTTGAGCAGGTGGTAGATCTCCTCCTTGGCGCCGACGTCGATGCCTCGTGTCGGCTCGTCGAAGATGAGGACGTCGCAGTCCTTGACCAGCCACCGGCCGATGACGACCTTCTGCTGGTTGCCGCCGGACAGGTTCTTGGCGATCTGGGCGACGCTCGGGGTCTTGATCCGCAGGTTGCCTCGCTGCTCACCGGCCGCCTTGGCGATCGCCTTCTCCTTGATGAAGCCGGCGTTCGAGAACTTGTCGGCCAGTGACGAGATCGCGATGTTGCTCGCGACGGACTGTCCGAGCATCAGCCCGTACCGTTTCCGGTCCTCCGAGAGGTAGCCGATACCGACCTTGGCTGCATCGGCCGCGTTGTGCGGGTTGACGACCCGACCACGCATCCGGATGGTCCCAGACGTACGGGGGTCCGCACCGACGATGGCCCGCGCGACTTCCGTGCGGCCGGCGCCCATGAGTCCCGCGAAGCCGAGGATCTCGCCCTCGCGCAGCTCGAAGCTGACGTCCGAGAGGAGCTCCTTGGTGGAGAGGTTCTCCACGGTCATGAGAACAGGGCGGTCGGAGCGTACGTTCACGGGCCGCGCACCCGTGTCAATGGCTCGGCCGACCATCCGCGAGATCACCTGCTCGATGGTGGCCTCGGCCATGTTCAGCGTGTCGATGTACTCACCGTCTCGGATCACCGTGACCCGGTCCGCGATGCGCTTGAGCTCCGGCATGCGGTGCGAGATGTACACGACGCCCGTCTCCGGGGTGACGAAACGGCGGATGAGCTCGTGGAGCGTCTCGACCTCCGCCTCGTTCAGCGCTGCCGTGGGCTCGTCCATGATGAGGACACGGGCGTTGTACGACAGGGCCTTGGCGATCTCGACCATCTGCTGCTTGGCGACCGTGAGCGAGCCGACCTTCGCCCTCGGGTCGAGCCGGAGCCCGAGCCGGTCGACCAGCTCCTGAGCCTTGGCCTCGAGAGCCTTCGGCTTGGTGAAGAAGCCGCCGGTCAGCGGTTCGCGTCCGATGAAGATGTTCTGGGCGACGGTGAGGTCGGGCATCAGGTTGAACTCCTGGTGGATGATCGCCAGACCGAGGTCCTGAGCCTCCTTCGGGTTCTTGACCGACAGGGGCTTGCCCTCGAGCCAGAACTGCCCCTCCTCCATCGCGTAGATGCCCGTGAGCAGCTTCATCAGGGTCGACTTGCCGGCCCCGTTCTCGCCGACCAGAGCGAGCACCTCGCCCTTGCGCAGGTCCAAGCGCATCCCCGACAGAGCCTTGACGCCTGGGAAGGACTTCGTCACCCCTTCGGCCTGCAGCAGCAGGTTCGGGTCGTGCTGTCCCACTGTCGGATCGATCCCTGGTACTGGCACCGATGCCTCCCCTCGGGCTGCGTTGCCCGGCTAAGAAATCGATTTCACACGAAATCGATTTCAGATCGTAAACGCATGGAGAGGGGGCATGTCAACCCGTTCCGCCAGAGTGATGAAATCGTTATCAAACGGCGGAACAAATTCCGTTGTCAGGACTGAGGAACAGCCTCGACTGTGCCCTGACGCCGCGCACGCTCGGCGGCGAAGACCATGAGATGGCTGCGGAGGCTTTCCTCCGCAGCCGTGGGTACGAGGCTCGGATCACCGGCACGCAGGGCCGCCGTGAAGGCTGTGACGAGCGCGCCGTCTCCCCCGCCATGACCGCCTGCCGCGCCGTCGTCGGCTCCGACGGCGGTGTCCACGATGCGTCGCTCCCCAGTGCGGAAGTCGTCGATCGTGATGACCTGGGAGTCGGTCGTGATCTCGCCGTGGCTACCGAAGATGCGAGTGTTGCGGCCCCTCATGGTGGAGAACGCCGTCATCGTGAACGACGCGGTGAGGCCACCCTCGAACTCCATCGAGACCACCTGGTGGTCGACGACGTCGTTGTCGCACGCGTACACGCAGCGACCGTACGGACCGTCGGACAGTGCTGCCATGACGCCGTCCATGCTGGGGTCGTTGGTGATGACCGACAGGGGCCAGTCGGTGATGCCGAGTTCGACGGCGCCGAAGTAGATGCGCTTGGCGCTGTACGGGCAGGACTGCTCGATCTGCCCCGGGCACTCGAGGCAGCGGTCGGCCGCGCCTGGAGGCTGATGGGCACGGTTGAAGTACGACAACGACCCGAAGCTGGAGATCCGCTCGCACGGCCGTCCCGCGATCCCGAGCAGCCAGTCGAGGTCGTGGCACGACTTCGCGAGCAGCATCGAGCTGGACAGTCCCTCGTTGCGCCAGTTGCCGCGGACGAACGAGTGCGCGGCGTGCCACCACCCGACAGGCTCGAGGTGCTCGATGCTCAGGATCTCCCCGATCGCTCCGTCAGCGATCAGCAGTTGCAGCGCGACCGTGTGCGGGGTGTACCGGAGCACATGGCAGACGGCGAGCAGCACCCCGGCGGTCCGCGCGGCCTCGACAACCTGCCGGACCTCCGCCTCGGAGGGCGCGATGGGCTTCTCCAGCAGGATGTGGTAGCCCAGTGACGCCGCCTCGAGGGCCGGCCCGACGTGGTCGGCGTCCTGCGTCGTCACCATGACGGCGTCCGCGAGCCTGGGCTGCGCGAGCGCCTCCTGCCACGACGAGAACACACGGTCGGCGGCGACGCGGTGCTTCGCGGCGAAGTCAGCCCGGCGGTACGGGTCGGGCTCGGCGATCGCGACGATCTCGCCCTGCTCGGGTTGCTCGGCCAGGTGAGCCGCGTACGTGGTGCCGCGTGACCCGGCGCCGAGGACGAGGAACGTCGGATGCTCGATCGGGCTCAGCTCAACCGACATCCCATGCCTCCCCCGGCGTCGGCGTCGCCAGGGTGGTGACCGTCAGCTCGGGGATGCGGCTGCCGATGAGCCCGCGTCCGCGGTCGTTGAGGAGCCCCTCGTGGATGAGGAATCCCTGGGGCGCTCCCACGGCGCGTACGAAGTCGATCGTCTCTTTCAGCGCGGCCCACGGCCCGTACGCGGGGATCGCCACGATGTCGACGCCCTGCGGCACTTCGGCGAGGCTGTCACCGGGGTGGAAGAGTGTGGGCCCGCCCGACGCCGAGATGACGATCCCCACGTTGCCGATCCGTGGGATGTCGCGGTGGATGACCGCGTGAAGGCCGCCGACGGCGGAGATCGTCACGCCCCCCAGCTCGACGGACGCGTCAGCCGCGATGGGACGGGCGCCTGCGAGAGGGACCTTCGCGACGACCTGCGGCTCCACGTACACGCGGGCCTGCGGGTTGGCCGCCAGGAGCGCCGGTACGTGCTCCGGATCGACGTGGTCGGGATGCTGGTGCGTGATGATCACCGCATCCAGGTCGGTGAGCGAGTGCCAACCATCCGAGAAGTTGCCCGGGTCCAGCAGTATCCGCCGGTCGGCGACGTCGACGAGTACGGCCGAATGGCCAAGGTGCGTGATCCGCATGCCTCCACCTTCCCATGCTCGGGTAGGGCCCTGCCAGATGCATCCGGTCGGCTATTCCGCGGCGGTCGTGCCGTACCCTCCCCAACCCGGGATCGTGCCATCGACGTCCCAGAGGTCGATCCAGTCTCCCGAGCCTTCCCACAGGAACACCTGGCCCTTGATGAGCCTCGAGTTGGCCTCCACCGACCGCAGGTCGTAGAGCTGTCGCGGGCTCAAGGGCCTCTCGGTGACGCTTCGCAGGTTTGAGAGGATCTGCGGGGGCTTCACGGAGAACGGGATCGCGACGTGACCGCGCTGGGCGGCCCACTTGAGGCAGATCTCCGCGGGGTGGGCACCCACCTCGTCGGCGATGCGGACGACAACAGGATGCTCCATGTCCGCGACGTCACCCTCGAAGCGATCACGGTCAGGGCGCCGCGGAGATCCCATCGGGGAGTACCCGATGACCACCATGCCGGCGTCCTTGCTGAACTGGTAGAGCTCGCCCTGCTGCAGCGCTGGGTGCAGCTCCATCTCGTGGAGCGCCGGGGCGATCCGTGCGTCCCGCAAGACGAGTCGCAGCTTGGGCAGCGTCATGTTCGAGACGCCGAGATGCCTGATCAGTCCGGCATCGACGAGCTCTTCGAGTGCGTGGTACATCGCCATGTACTCGGCGTGGATGTACGGCCGCGAGGACGGGTTCCGCGCATCGGGCGCAGCGAACCGCTCGTGGGTGTTCGGGAACGGCCAGTGGATGAGAAGGGCGTCCAGATAGTCGAGCTTCAGGTCCGACAGCGACGCCTTGACCGAGGCGATGGCATCCTCGGGCGCGTGGGCGTCGTTCCACACCTTCGAGATGACGAAGAGCTCCTCTCGCGGCAGCCCCATCTCGGTGAGCGTGCGCTCGATGACCGGCCCGATGAGGTGCTCGTTCGCGTACACCGATGCACAGTCGATGAGCCGGTAGCCGGTCCTGATCGCCACGCCCACGGCGTTGGCGATGTCCTCGAGAGTGAACCGGTCCGAACCGAACGTTCCGAGCCCGATCGCCGGGATCGAGGCGCCGCTCAACAGAGCGAAGGACGGGACGGCATGGGGATCGACGGTGTCAGCCAATGTGGTCTCCTGGTTCGAAGAGGATCTTCCCGGTGACGGCGCCGGGTCGCGTGAAGAGCTCGAAGGCCGCTACGACATCGTCGAGCGGGTACGTCCCGTGCACCATCTCGTCGAGGATGCGAAGGCGCCCGTCCGCCACAGCGTCGGCGGTGAGGCGCCACTCGTCGCCGGGGAACGGCGCGGAGTAGCTCATCCACGACCCCGTGAGGTGGAACTCGCGCCTGTTCATGAGCTCGAAGATCCCGTGGTCGAAGGTGAGGTCCGCGTGGCTGTTGCCGATGAAGCAGACGCCTGCCTGCACGCCGGCCAGCTGGAAGGCCAGAGACATCGTGGCGTTCTGCCCTGCGGTCTCGAAGACATGGCCGAACCCCGTCCCGCCCTGCCACGCACGGATGGATGCCGCGTCGTGCTCCCTGGCATCGAAGACCGCGTCCGCACCCAGTGCCGTCGCGGTCGCCAGCCGGGCGGGGTTGACGTCGACAGCCACCACGCGCGAGGCGCCCAGAATCTTGGCCCACTGCAGGGTGAACAGGCCGATCGTCCCTGCTCCCAGGACGGCGACGTCGGTGCCCGGCGTCATAGCCGCCTGGCGGATGCCGTGGAGGGCCACGGTCGACGGCTCGAAGAAGGCGATGTCCCTCAGGGACACGGAGTCGGACACGACCGTCAGGTTCACGGCGGGGGCGACGACGTACTCGGCCATCCCCCCGTCCTGGCGGGATCCGATGAAGGAGTAGTTGGGACACTGCGCGAACCGGCCGGCGCGGCACTGCTCACAGTCGTGGCACGGCACGAGTGGCGCTACGGCGACGCGACGCCCCACGAGCTCAGAGGGCACACCCTCACCGACCGACGACACCACCCCCGCGATCTCGTGGCCGAGGATGATCGGGTAGGAGTGCGCCCCGTCGCTGAGAACGCGAGGGATGTCCGACCCGCAGACACCCGTGAAGGCGACCCGGACGAGCACCTGACCCGGACCCGACGCGGGCGCGGGCACGTCCTCGGCACGGACGTCGCGCTGCCCATGAAGCACTGCGGCTCTCACTGTGGCCTCTCCGTTCTCCGGCCGATGGCGGCCAGTTCATGCATGCTCGGCGCAAGCAACCGGTAGAGCCCCCGGTACACCTCGTACAGGCGCTTGTACACGCTCGCCACCTCAGGATCGGGCCGGTACGTCACGGCGCGGCGCACCCACCCGTCGACCAGCTCGTCGACGTCGCCACCGCCCGTCCCCAGCGCCGCGAGCATGGCTGCGCCCAGCGGCGTAGCCGAGTCGCTGTCACTGACGGTCACGGGCAGTCCCGTGACGTCGGCCTTGATCTGCATCCAGACAGGGCTCTTCGTGGCACCGCCGATGGCCAGCAGCTCGGCGACGTTGGCGCCGGCCTCGTACGCCACATCGAGGTTGTGCCGCAGCGACATCGCGACGCCCTCCATCACAGCCCTGTACAGCGCCCCGCGGTCGGTCGCGAGCGTGAGGCCGAGGAACGCTCCGCGTGCGTCGGCGTCCCACAACGGCGACCGCTCGCCGGCAAGGTATGGCAGGAAGACCAGCCCTCCTGAGCCAGGACCCACGGACCCCGCAGCCGCGGTCACCCGCTCGTACACGTCGGATCCCATGGCCGCGGCGGCAGCCTGCTCCGCCATCCCCACGACACGCGTCAGCCAGGCGAGGCTGGCGGATCCCGCGACCGTCCCTCCCTGGAGCAACCACACGCCTGGAACGACATGGCGAGACAGGATGAGCCGCTCGTCGGCGACCGGTGCGTCGACCACGATGCTCATGCCGCCGGCCTGGCCGCCCTGCTCCTGGGTCTGCCCCGGGCGGTACGCACCGGTGCCCAGTGTGCCGCACGCCGCGTCGAGCCCTCCTGCGACGACGGGCGATCCCGCGGGGATACCGGTTCGTCTGGAGGCCGACTCCGTGACCTCGCCGACGACGGCGCTCGACTCGTACGCGGGTGGGATCCGCTCAGGGTCGATCCCGAGGCGGTGAGCCATCGCGTGGTCCACCTCACCGGTCGCGACATCGATGCAGTGGAGTCCGTAACCCTGCGAGTGGTCGAGCGTGGCCTGGCCGGTGAGCGCCAGGACGATCACGCTGTTCGAGCTGAGGAACCATCGGGCCCGCTCGTACACCTCTGGCCGGTGCCGGGCGAACCACACGATCTTGGCCGTCGCATAACTGGGGCTGAGCCGGTTACCGGCGAGCCTGAGGATCTCGCTCGGAGCGACCGTGCCGAGGATCTCATCGCAGATCGGCTGCGCCCGTGTGTCCATCCAATTCGGCGTGGGCGCCAGCACGTGGTCGCTCTCGTCGACCGGGATGGCCGACCAACTCTGCCCGTCCACTCCGACACCGCGGATGTCATGGGGGTCGAACGCTCCGCCGGAGCAGAGCTCGGCCAGCGACGCGAACGCGGCCTCGATCCACTCCGCCGCGTCCTGCTCGACGTAGCCCGGCGCGGGTGTCGACAGGGAGTAGGTGCGGGTCGCGGAGGCCAGGACCTTCCCGTGGGAGTCGACGGCAAGTGCTCGACAGCCCGAGGTGCCGATGTCCACACCGAGGTACACAGCCCGGGTCACGACACCTCCTCGATGAGAGCGAAACGTTTAGCGAAACCGTAGCGAGCGGCGGTCTTCGCTGCAAGCGCCCTACCGCGGTTGACAGTGCTGGGACGCGCTGAGAAGGTTTCCCTACGAAACGTTTCGTCCTGGGAGTGAGATGATTCCGACCAGCCATCGAGAGATGAGCAGCGGCGCGAGGATCGTCCTGTGATCCTCACCGTGACACTCAATGCAGCGATCGACAAGCGCTACGACGTCGACGACCTGGCCATCGGCCAGGTGCGACGCGTGCGGCGCGTGCTGGCCAGCGCCGGCGGCAAGGGGCTGAACGCCTCACGTGGTGCGCTGCTGTGCGGTCAGGAGGTCGTCGCCACCGGTTTCGTCGGTGGGTTCGCCGGGAAGTTCGTAACGAGCGAGATCACGGCAGAGGGGATGCGCGACGAGTTCCTCCGGGTGGCCGGCGAGACACGCACCTGCATCAACGTCATCGACGCCGCCGGCAACTCCACAGAGCTGCTCGAACCGGGTGTCACGATCGGGGAGGCTGACCTGTCGTCGCTCTTTGAGCGGTACGAGTCGCTGCTGGACTCGGTCGACGTCGTCACGCTGTCAGGCAGCGCGCCCAACGGCTGTCCGACTGATGTGTACGCGAAGCTCGTGACCGCGGCGCGCCAACACGGGGTACCGGTCGTGCTCGATACCAGCGGCGAGCTGCTGCAGATCGGGCTCATGTCCCGGCCGACCGTCGTGAAGCCGAACCGCGAGGAGCTCGCGGCGCTCGTGGGTTCGCCCTTGGCCGACGACCAGGCCGTCGTCGCCGCAGCGAGGCGCCTCACGGCTCAGGGCCCGGAGTGGGTCGTGGTGTCGCTCGGCGCTGAGGGTGCTGTGGCGGTCTCGGCCCACCGTGCGGTGCATGTCTCAGCACCCCTGGTGACAGCCGTGAACCCCGTCGGGTGCGGAGACGTCCTGGTGGGCGCTCTCGCCAGCGGGCTCGCCTCGGGCCTCACGGTCGACGCGGCTCTCGCGGACGCCGTCCGTGTCTCCGCGGCGGCGGCTGCGCACCCCGAGACGGGACGGTTCGACCCAGCGTTCGCCGCCACCTTGACCACCACGTCCGTCGAGCTTTAGGAGATCCTGTGCTGCGATCACTGCGCGACCTCGCCACCGATGCTCAGTTCCGTGGTGTGGGACTGGGCGCGTTCAACGTCATCCATCTAGAACATGCCACCGCGTTCGCGCGGGCCGCGGAGCGAGCAGGTCGACCGGTGGTCCTGCAGATCTCGGAGAACGCGGTCAAGTACCACGGAGCCCTCGAACCTCTCTGCCTCGCGACCATGGCGATCGCGCGAGCGGCCAGCGTGCCGATCTCGGTGCACCTCGACCACGCCGAGGACGTCGATCTCGTGCGTGAGGCGGTGTCGTACGGCATCTCCTCGGTGATGTACGACGGGTCCAGGCTCCCCGACGACCAGAACCGTGCCACCACTCGCGACGTCGTGTCGCTGTGCCACCAGGCAGGTGTCGACGTCGAGGCCGAGCTCGGCGAGGTGGGCGGGAAGAACGGCGTCCATGACCCGGCCGCGCGGACAGCTCCAGCGGACGCCGCTCAGTTCGTCGCCGACACAGGAGTGGACCTCCTGGCGGTCGCGGTCGGTTCGTCTCACGCCATGACGACGCGTAACGCCCATCTCGACGAAGAGCTCATCCGGGCGATCCGGGCTGCCGTCGCAGTCCCCCTCGTGCTGCACGGCTCCTCGGGCGTCTCCGACGACGGCATGCGCGGAGCGATCGTCGCAGGGATGACGAAGATCAACGTCTCGACCCACCTGAACAAGGTGTTCACCGGATCGGTGCGCGCATCGCTGGCCCGCGATCCCGCGCTGGTCGACTCCCGCAAGTGGCTGGGGCCCGCACGATCCGTTGTCGAGGACGAGGCCCTGCGGCTCCTACAGCTGTACGGCTGAGTCTTCGTCCAGCCCTGTGGACATCTCGGGCAGTCGGAGACCCCGCTGCTGGACGGAGGCGTAGACGCTGGTCACGAGGGTGCCTCCCAGCCACGCGGTCAACCGTTCCGCCTCGGCCGCGAGCGCCCGTTCGGCATCTGTGCCGAGGGCACGCCTGGCCACCACGCGAACTGTCGCGTCCGGCTCCTGCACCCAGCAGCCCACGACGCGTCCGTTCCACCATGCCGTCGTGCCGGCGTTGCCGTTGCGGTCGAACAGGTACGCGCGATCACCGCCCTCGAGGTAGAAGTCCCGGCCCTTCCACCCCATGACCGTGGGGTCCAGCACGGGCAGCAACGCCGGCCACGGCTCGACCTCGGCGTCGTCCACTTCGTCACCCGGGAGTACCCACCCGACCTGGCCGTCCTCAAGGTCCACGTCGACGGCCTCCACGTCGGCGAGGGCTGCGCGCACGATCCCCTTCGTGGCACCGAGCCACCAGACGACGTCGTCGAGCGTGCCCGGACCGAACCGCTCGAGCCAGCGCCGTACGAGCTCGGCGTAGCCCTGTCTCGTATCCAGCGGCTCCACCGGGCCGCCCAGCCAGTCGTCCATGGGCTGCCAGCGCGCCCGCGGGTTGGGCCATTCCCCGACTGCCGCTCCTCGGGTCAGCCGTCCCCGTAACCCGAGGAGCGAGCAGACCCACGGCGAGATCTGGACCGCCTGTCCCCACTTGCCCGTGCCGACCTTCACCTGGCCGCGGACCATCGGGACCCTCTCGCGGATCTCGGCGTTGGAGAGCGCCCCTGCCTCCGAGACGACCTCCTCGACCGCGCGACAGGCCTCGTCAAGCCAGGCGACGCCATCGTCGGCCAGGCCGTTCTCCGCGATCGTGCGAGAGACCCGCGACGACAGCGCCGTCGCCACGCGGTCCGACGCGCTGCCGAGCGCCGCGGGGATCAGGTCGCGCGGGAACGCGAAGAGGGTCCTGCGCATGGCGAGCTGCTTGACCAGTAACCGCTCCTCGTACAGGGCGCGGTCGATGTCGGACACCGTGACGCCGTCGACCCGCGCCGCGACGGCCAGGTGCACGGACGCGGCCTCGGTCGAGTGGAGCGCCACGACGGCGCGTGCGGCCGCCACAGGGTCGCTGACGCGGTGCGCAGGGGCCACGGCATGCCGACGTGCGAGGCGCGCGCGCCGCTGCTCGTCGGTGATGTGTGGCCGTGCCATGCATACAGCCTGCCAGGAGCGTCGGACAGTCCGGGTCAGGCGAGCAGTGCGCCGAGGACCCGACCCGCCTGTACGGAGTCGTCGTGGCTCACGTCGAGGTGGGTGACGGCCCGTACCTGGTGAGCGCCGACCGCAGAGATCGCCAGACCGGCCTGGCGAGCGGCAGCCACAACCTCGGCAGCCGTCCTGGCGCCGGTGCCGATCACCACGATGTTGGTCTCGACGTCCTCGACGCTCACCGCCTCCGGCGCGGCATCGGAGACGGCCTCTGCGAGTGCCCGCGCCGCGGCGTGGTCGTCGGCGAGCCGGTCGATGTTGTGGTCCAGCGCGTACAACCCCGCGGCAGCGAGGATGCCCGCCTGTCGCCAGCCGCCTCCCAGCCGCTTGCGCTCGATCCGG
>Ga0182021_10002675_pt1 | contig 20853 bp, 12 predicted proteins | sample 612E3MmetaG_FD_120493 | JGI IMG/M metagenome (GOLD analysis project Ga0182021, IMG submission 120493) | Permafrost microbial communities from Stordalen Mire, Sweden - 612E3M metaG (Illumina Assembly) | ecosystem: Environmental > Terrestrial > Soil > Wetlands > Permafrost | place: Sweden... | reverse complement strand
TTTATCTGGGGGCTTACGCAAAAAAAGAATTCCGGCCGAATGGGTTTTTGATTTATGGCGCAGCCATTGCCGGGTGGCAGCAAAAAAAAGATTACAAACAGTCGGGAACAGTAGAAAATAAAAAATTAAAAAACGTTTCAGGCCGGAAAGGTGCATACCTCGAAGTGCATTTGTCAGGTTGATAGATGACCACTCGTTTATCGGCATAGAATATCAGATCGCCGGCAGAGAGATTAGAACCAGGACGTTCTCATCGGTCAACCCAAAGGACAAAAGTTACAAATCAAGGCTTTATCTTATACTAAGATCTGCGAGATAATATGGGGCTTTTACTCATCAATGATGTTTCACTGAATTTCGGCGGCCCACCGCTGTTGGATGGTGTTACGCTTCAGATCGAGGCTGGCGAACGAATCGGCCTTCTGGGCCGTAACGGCTCAGGCAAATCCACCCTCATGAAGGTGCTGGCCGGTCAAATAAGTCCGAATTCAGGCGAGATTATTCGCAGCGGCAATGTGAAGATCGCAATGCTGGCACAGGATGTCCCCGATGACCTGCCGGGAACGGCCTATGACGTCGTAGCCACGGGTGGACAGGAACACGTTGATCTCCTCAGAGAATACCATGACCTTACCCTGCAGATTGCCGAGGGCAGCGATGATGTCACCATCAGGAAGCTCGAGGCCGTCCAGCACCGGATAGAGACAGGAGACGCCTGGCATTACTACCAGCGGGTTGAAAGGGTAATCGCTAGGGCTGAACTGGATGAAAATGCATTGTTCCGAGATTTGTCTGCGGGCATGAAACGCCGGGTTTTTCTGGCCCGGGCCCTGGTAAAAGATCCGGACCTTTTGCTTCTCGACGAGCCCACAAACCACTTTGATATCAGAACCATCCTCTGGCTGGAGGAGTTCCTGCTGAAGCATGAAAAGACGCTCATGTTCGTGACCCATGACCGGGCATTTCTCCAGCGTTTGGCAACGCGGATCGTGGAAATCGACCGGGGCCGTCTGATATCGTTCGCCTGTAACTATAGGGCCTACCTTGACCGACGACATGCATGGCTGGAGGCAGAAGAAAAGCAGTGGCATGAATTTGATAAGAAATTATTCAAAGAGGAAACCTGGATCAGGCAAGGGGTCAAGGCGCGTCGCACCCGCAACGAAGGCAGGGTCCGGGCGTTAATGCAGATGCGTCAGGAGCGGGCACGCAGGCAGGAGCAGGCGGGCGTCTCCCGACTGGAGATCAAGGAAGCGGAACGGAGCGGACGGATGGTTGTGGATGCCACGGCAGTCACATTCGTGTGGGGTGATACAAAGATCGTTGATGGGTTTTCCACCACCATCATACGCGGGGATAAGGTGGGTATCATCGGAGCGAACGGTTCCGGCAAAACCACCCTTCTCAAGCTACTCCTCGGTGACCTCACGCCACAACAAGGAACAGTTCGACGGGGCACCAATATCACCATTGCTTACTTTGATCAGCTCCGTGCACAGCTCGACGAAAATAAGACCCTCAGGGAGAATATCGGCGGTGGCAATGACACGGTCATCATTGGCGGCACCCCGCGGCATGTGGTAGGGTATCTTCTGGATTATCTTTTTTCGCCTGAGAGGATTATGGCGCCCGTCAGTTCTCTCTCCGGCGGTGAGCGCAATCGCCTGCTTCTGGCGAAACTCTTCGTCATTCCATCGAATGTGCTTGTCCTCGATGAGCCGACCAATGATCTTGATGCGGAAACACTGGAATTGCTCGAAGACCGGCTCATTGATTACAAGGGCACGATTCTGCTGGTCAGTCACGACCGCGAGTTTCTCAATAATGTGGTGACCTCCACAATTGTCTTTGAGGGCGAGGGGCGGTTAATGGAGTATGTCGGCGGCTACGACGATTGGCTGAGACAGAGAACGGAACAAGGGAAGTCGTCAGCTCCCAAGGAACAGAAACAAAAGAGGGAAAAAGTCCCGAAGGAGAAAGATAAACTCTCCTTTAAAGAGACCCAGGAGCTTGAATCGCTGCCACAGATCATCGAAGCCTTAGAGGAAGAAAAAAAGCGCCTCACGCAAACCCTCAATTCTTCTGAATTCTATGTAAACCGCGATCGGGACAAGATATGCGCGGCTAACGATCGGTTAGGTGCTGTGGAAAAGAAACTCGATGAATCCTATTGCCGCTGGGATGAGCTCGAAAATATGGCTAGCAAATTCAGGGGCAATCCGGAATGAAAGCAAATGCGTCGTCCGCAGTGTACGGGGTCACCACCGCCTCAATTATCAGAGCGGTTGAGAAGGCCGCCAGGAAAACATGGCAGAGAGGCCTTTTCTAAAGGAAATGGGATTCACGTCTGAAAGCCCGAACCTTATCCTCTTTAGGATTACCCATGGTGAGGCACACTTCTGGACAATGGGAACAAATCTAAAACCAAAAGAGATAATACGATCCTAACCTCTGTTGTTTGCTTAAATAAGCTCAAGGAAACGGGACAAAACATCAGCTCATTGCACCAATCAATTGCTTACTGTCAACTCGGCTTTCAACCCTTCTTTATCCACGGCTGATTTTGGAGGTTGACCAGAAACTGGTCTTTAATCTCAATGACCCCAATCAAATGGTGGTAAAAATCATCGGAGAAGCGCGATCGCTTTTTATAGGTCGCTATCTCTTCTTTGACATCTAACGTATCAATAAATTCAAGAAACTGTTTTTCATTGAATTGATAATGGATCTCCGCTAACACGACACCACTTTTCTTTTCACCGATAAAAAAAGACTTATCAATATTGTCAACACAGCTATCCTTGACATCCGCTAAAAAAGAATTAGTCTCAAGAAGCCCGTCCTTGTAAGTCCCCATAATTTGATTGGCCTGATATTTGGAAAGAACGGTGACGCCCGGCAAAGAACGGGAGCAGGAGATGGTCGTGTCGGTTCTGCTTCCGGGCCGGTAATACATACCAATGAGGTGGTAAATAATAGTGCTGGTCAAAATTTTTCCTTCTACGCTCTCATACGGCAAGTGATATTTCTTAGCAAAAATCCTTCCATTCCGATGAAACAAGTCGGGTCCTCCGGGCAATTGGGCGGAACTGTCACGAAATTTAAATTTCTTTAGACCGTTCGAATTCTCGCTGGTAATCACGGTCCCCCAATCCTGGGAGATGCAGCGGCGAAGCATTTTTCTCAGGTTACTTTTCTTCCCGATATGGAGGCTCGAAAGATTTCCAAGGAAAAATTTTTTTCGCCCATTAGGATTGTTGATAACGTCATACCTGCGGTCAGTATGGCGGATGCGTTCCCGAAGTTGTTCCTCAGATAATCCTACTAAAAAGACCCAGCCAAACATATTCCTCTTTTCAACCCTTTCCTCTTCTTCACTGAGATACCCAAAAGGGGGTTGGACAAACCGGCGTAAATTTCTAAACGGATACGTTATATTACTTTTCTGAAAATCATGAACCGTCTCCCTGACTTCCTGACCCAAAGATTCCATCGGGCTCGTAAACCAGAATTTTTCCCGGAGCCAGGTAATATCGGAAAATTCTTCTGTCATCATGCCTTGCAAAAAATGTTTAACATAGTCAGCTGCCACTTCCAAGGTGCCGATCTGAACTCGATTACGCTTGTTGTACTGGGTCTCCCGCAAAATAACATTTTTATCGCTATAAAAATTTTTGGTGATTAATTGGGAAGGTTCCTTGGGATTGATTGAGGCTTCCCTGTCTTTATGAACTTGGGGAAAATTCAACCCCTCGGATTTCGATTTTAATCGTAAAAGTGTTATCTCTAATATTTTCTTTGGCACGTTGTATATACTCCTGTTTTAGGTTAGCCACACTCCCAGGCACACCAGATTGTCATAAATGACAATCAACCATCCAACCAAAAAAAATCACTTCTAAAAAAATAATCGCAACCATTCTATTACCCTTCTTTTATAAACCTTATTTGCACGCAGTATCATGGGACAATTATCGTCCCAGTTTGAAAAGTTTATAAAAAAGGATTCCAATAAAAAAGGATAACAGCGTAGCAAGCACAAAGGCCGCCATCATTCTTGAGTCATAAGAAATTTTGAAAATGAGCGCTATCGCTTGACCAAACCGGAGAAAAAAAGCGTACCCTGAGGGAAGATACGCCCTCAATATAATTAACATCGCGTTCCCCACAACCAAGCTTACCAAAAAAGCAAGCACATGCGATAGTCCCGATTTAGTCATAGATATCCTCCTTATACGCTAGCGAAGGGATCAAAAAGTTTTTTGTATTCATCAAGAGCATACCGGTCAGTCATCCCGGCAATATAGTCACAAATAATTCTCTCTGGAGATTCTTCCTCAAGTTTTTTCTGATACTTCTTTGGAAGGAGCATCATATTTTCAACGCAAGCCCGGAAAAGCCCATCCACCACCATTTTGGCCTTACTGCTCATCCGCTTGACTCGATAATGGTTATACAGATTTTCCAGCAAAAAGTTTTTCAACTGTTGACTTTTTTTTGCCGTATCAGGACTAAAAGCAACCAATCTCTCTTTTGCATCGCGAACATCATCAGCCGTTTCGATTTTAAATCGGGAGATGTTTTTTTCGGTTTCATTGACCAAATCTAAAATAAGATATCCAATGAGATGGCTTATGGCATAATACTTTTTCTGGGGATTTTTTATCCCCGGGTAATTTAATTCGCTAATTTTTATCGTTTCTTGCCAAAGTTCAACCTCTTCTCCCAACGCTTCTTCCTCAAGCAAGCCCGATTCGAGCCCATCATCAATATCATGATTATTATAGGCAATTTCATCCGCTAAATCTATTATTTGAGCTTCTACCGTTGGAAATCTTTCTGGTTCATAATCTTTTAACTTTTCGTGATCAGCATGATCATGAGAGGTGGTATGTTTAACCAAACCTTCCCGTGTTTCCCAGGTTAAATTTAAACCATTAAAGTTTGGGTAACGCTCTTCTAGCTTCTCTACCACCCTGAGGCTTTGGAGGTTGTGTTCAAAACCGCCATGGTCTTTCATAAGCTCATTTAAAATTGATTCTCCCGAATGACCAAAAGGAGTATGACCTAAGTCATGAGCAAGGGCAACCGCTTCGGTCAATTCCTCGTTGAGCTTAAGCCTGCGGGCAATCGCGCGGGCAATCTGAGATACTTCTAAAGAATGCGTAAGCCGGGTACGGTAATAATCCCCCTCATGATTAACAAAGACCTGAGTTTTATATTCCAGTCTCCTGAATGCAGTGCAATGAATAATCCGGTCCCGATCCCGCTCAAAAACGGGTCGGTTATCCTTAAAAACTTCCTCATACCTTCGGCCCCGGCTTATATCATCTCGCATAGCATAAGGAGCGAGCGCTAAGTCACATTTCTCTGGAGAACTCATCATACCATCCTCATTGTTTTTTTTTCACGTAAGATCGAACGATAGTCTGTTTTATTTTCCCCATATCCACCAATCACTTTTATCCTTAAACCACCATTCCGCACTATCCGTAGAAAGGATTGTTTCCGCTAATTCTCTTGCTTGGGGAGTACAAAGACGCTTGAGAGCAAAGGGGATCCAATCCTTAGTATATTTGTTCCCCAAGTCACCATATTCCTTGAGCATAAGGATAAGTTCCAACTGGTCAGCGTCATTGGCAATGAGCGCCTCTTCTGTTTTTTTCTCGTGAAATTCCTTGAGCAAAGCCTTGAGTTCTTCTCCAAACGGAAGGGTTGCTGCCAGTTCATTAAGGGCTTTCTCCTCATCCACTTTCAGGTATTTTTTATTTACATAATTGAGGTCTCCAGTCCGGGACTCAAGGATATCATGCAAGAGCGTCATTTTAAGCACCTTGTTTTCATCAACCTGGGTTTTAAGTTTGGCTAGGGTGTAGCCGATTATAATCACCCGAAAGCAGTGTTCCGCTACCGACTCTCTCCCTGATCCTAAAAATTGCAGTCCAGTTCGTGGGGTTCGCTTCAACATACCGACTTCAAAAAGAAAATTGCATATATCCTTCATGAATTGTATACCTCTATTTATACCTCAATTATTTAAATATTTTTATATTTTCTGAAATTTTTATAGCATAAAAAAAAGATTTTTCCTACCTTTATATCTTTGCTCTTTTCCGGCTCGCTCGTAAGAATTATAACTTAACTATTTATTTGTTGAAGACAAGCCCCATCCCGAGTATACTATTTTTTATTACAACCCCTTGGTCGCTATCTAACGGAGCAATTTTATGTGGAGCTACCGGGAAAGTCTCAGCTATTACGAAAAAATTAGACGGTCAATTTATGAAATTCTGAGAGATAACCTGGAAAAACGGTTAATGAAAGTCTCCCTTATTGATTCCCTTTACAAGCATCTGGAGCAGGGCGTAGAATATAGTTTTCCGGAAAAAAGGGAGCTCAAACCCAAATCAAAAAAAATTGAAAAGGAGTCCGAATTATTTAACACCTTCTTGGTCATCTTTTGTGAAGGAGTAATCAGTCCGGATTTAAAAAACTATCTCCGCTTTTTCCCGGAAAATAAGCTGATCAAAAAAAATGCGGAATACCTAGAAAGCTTTCCCCTCTATAAAACCTTTCATCATAACCTCCGTTACTTTGATAACCCTCGTTTTCTTGAGCTCATAGAAGCTCTCATTTCTATTGATTATGCCCTTCTGATTCAACAAGACCCAACCGTAAAAAAAAGGAATCGGTACGCGCTCACTCACTTCCACGTAAAAATTGACTGGCCCATAGCTGATGCTGCCGAGAATCTGGCAAAATTGCTCAAGTATATTCAAAACGATCTCCATGAAAATGGCGACAAGGAGGCACGGCTTCTTCAAAATAAGCTTTTTGAATATTATGGATGCCACCATAGTGCCGGAGGAAGAAGGACAGCGGGCCTTATTGCTGCCCAGTTATTAAAAAAAATGCATTATATCTCCACCGTTTTTGTTTCCAGCGCTGAATTGCGTTCCCTGATTAAATATTCCGAGCGGGGAGTATCAAGATTTTTCCTTATTCAGTTGACCAACAAACAAATTGCTGCTCTGTCACAGAAAGAAAAAATTGATGTGGGAACGTTTAAATCTTTTTATCTTTACCCGGCCAATGATTTTTACGTGGGAATTGCGGAGGCAATCTACGAACACACCCCCTACGCGCTTCCTCCTGCGGAAGGAAGACTAAGAAAATTCAAACCCGGTTACAACTGGCTCAGGCTCAAAGATGAATTACTCCACCCCACGATCAATTCTTTAAATGCCAACCCAATTAATTATGATTGGGTTTATACAACTGAGTAATGGCGAAAATTTTATTCCCTCGGCTTTACAAACTACTCCGGTTGTAGGCTGTTCAGAATTTTTTAAATTCTTAACAGGATAATAGGGGCGGATCAAACATGGGAATTGTTTCTGGCAAAATATTACGGGTTAATTTAACCACGGAAAAAATATCAGAAGAATGCGCAGAGCATTATGAGGAGAGGTTTATTGGCGGTCGCGGAGTTGGGGCTTGGATTCTCTTGAATGAAATGAAACCTGAAATCACACCGCTCGATCCAGCAAGCATTCTCGTTTTTTGTGCCGGTCCTTTGACCGGCAGTGATTTCCCTGGTGCAGCCCGTCTCAGTATTGAATCAAAAAATTGTTCCACGAACGGTGTCAACTGGTCTAATGTGGGAGGATACTTCGGTTCAGAACTGAAGCAATCCGGGTGGAGTTATATCGTTGTCGCGGGAAAGGCCGAAAAACCCGTTTATCTGTTCGTCACTAACGAAAATGTTGAGATTAGAACTGCCGCTCATATCTGGGGGGCAGACGTGTGGGAGAGCGAAGATATCATCCGCTCTGAATTAGGCGACCCTCATATAAAAATTGCGGCAATAGGTAGTGCGGGAGAAAACCTGGTGCCCCTGTCGATTATAATAACCAATCGAACAAGAGCAGCTGGTTCGGGAGGTCTCGGGGCGATCATGGGTTCAAAAAACCTTAAGGCGATTGCCGTGAAAGGTTCCGGGAATGTCCCTCTTGCTGATCCTGACCGATTCAAGGCGGTTGTACAAAAAATTCATTCCAAATTGGAAAATTCTGATTTAACGAAAGCATTAAGAGAATATGGCACCTTCGGAAGCTTAATAACGCCGGTAAATAATTTATGCGCCTACCCCTATAGAAATACCCAGGATGATCATTTTGAAAATGTAGAAAATTCAGGTGTGGGTCTTTCTCAGTGGAAAAAAACCGGCGAACACCGGAGCACCTGTTATGGATGCCCCATACAATGCGCGCGAGATATCATGGAAGCAGATGAAGGACCCTATAAAGGGCTCAAGGTTGGCATCCCGGAAAATAATACCTTCTACGCTTTTGCCACACGATTAAATATGCGCAGCCCTTCAAATATTTTAAAGGCCTACGAAATGATTAGCCGTCAGGGTTTAGATAATGACCAAACAGCGGTTGTGCTTTCATGGGCTTTTGAGTGCTTTGAAAAAGGAATCCTCACTCACGCGGATACGGATGGCTTGGATTTGACTTGGGGAAATGATGCTGCCGTGATTGCCCTTATCCGAAAGATCGTCACTCGGGAAGGTTTTGGAAGATTGCTTGGCGAAGGCTCCAAAAAAGCTTCCGAGGTGATAGGAAAAGGCTCTGGGTATTATTGCACTGCCTTGAAGGGACAAGATAACCTTGATGCTTTAAGGGCGTGCAAAGGATGGGGATTTGGCAATGTGGTATCGCTTCGCGGGGGTAGACATCTTGATGGAGCGCCCTGTACTGAGTTTTTTCCCCAAATCCCCGCCGAGGTTGGTGAAAAACTTTTTGGGGTTGCAACCGCATATTCGCCGACAGTTTACGAGGGCAAGGGAAAGCTTGTGTCCTGGTTTAGCCATTTCAAAGCAGCGGTTGATGCGCTGGGGATCTGTTACTTCACGAGTTGGTGGTTGTCTCCTGAATTTTGCGGCCCGGAAGATTATGCGGAGGCCCTTTCCGCAGCTGCTGGCCGGGAGATATCAGGGCAGCAATTAATGGAGGTGGGGCGCAGAATTTACAACGTAGAAAAAGGGTTTAATACGTTCCACGCTGGTTTTACACGAAAGGATGATTACCCCCCTGCTATCTATATGAAAGAACCGATTAAGACCGGCATGTATCAAGGTGAATTGATTACACACGAGGGACACGAAAAGATGCTGGATGAGTTTTATGATGCTAATGGGTGGGATAAAAAAACAAGCTGGCCGACATACGAAACCCTGGAGATATTAGGCTTACCTGAAGTGTCAAAAAAGTTGCGGGAAAAATCACTATAAAAAAATAACTTTTACGATTCCCTTTCTTTCAAAACGGCAAATACCTTTTTGTTAATCTCGCGCCTTTCCTGGAATATTCAGCTCGTTGTTATCAGTATTTGACTGCCTTGGTTTAGCGGGATCATCGATTGATCATTTTCATTAATGCGTCCGGTAAAAATATAAAGCAATATTATTTCTTGAAGTGAATCCGTTTTTGAATATAATAATTGCGTCGTTTTTTTATTCACGCCCACTCTTTTTTATACCCTTTTTACTTTAGATACCGGAAGATTTTTCTCAAAGAGGTGCTGGGGTGCCTGGCTTAAAACTTTTTGTGAGCAATCAATTAGAAATCTTAGTTAAAAAATTAGCCGAGGAACTTCAAACTCCCCTCTCCACACCTCTAAGAAAAGAAGTGGTCTTAGTACAAAGCAAAGGGATGGAGCGATGGATATCCATGGAGCTTGCCTGTTATCACGGAATCTGCGCCAATTGCCGATTTCCCTTCCCTAACGCCATGGTTGATGAAATCTTCCGGATTTTTTTCCCTGATCTTGTCGAGGATTCTCCTTTTCAACCAGAAATCATGGCCTGGAAAATCATGAAACATCTTCTTGATTGTCTTAAGGAACCGGGCTTTGAAAGCATCCACGCCTATGTGGGTAGTGAGCGTGACAAATTAAAATGTTATCAGATTTCGGAACGCATTGCCCATACGTTTGACCAGTACCTCGTATTTCGCCCCGAGTTGATTCTCGGTTGGGAAAAAGGCAAAGAAAACCATTGGCAGGCACTTCTCTGGAGAATGCTCATCCGTGATGAAAGGAAACCGCACCGTACCGCCTTGAGAGAGGATTTTTTTAAGAAAATTCGGACACACACGCAAGAAATAAATAACCTTCCTGAGAGAATCTCAATTTTTGGAATATCTTCTTTACCTCCTTTTCATATGGAAGTGTTTTCAGCCCTATCAAAATTAATCCCGATTAATCTTTTTTTTATGAATCCATGCCAGGAATATTGGGGAGACATTGTTTCGGACCGGGAAGCAAGAAAGCTGGAAAGGAAATTGGCGAGAAAGACGGTTTCCGCGGAAACTCTTTACCTCGAAAAAGGAAATAGCCTCCTTGCTTCCTGGGGAACCCTCGGTAAACAGTTTTTTGACTTAGTGTGTAACTTTGATCTTGAAGAACACGAATGTTTCAAAGAACCCACAAGGAATGACCTTCTTTCCTGCATTCAATCTGACATTCTCACCCTCCGCGAAAGAGGTCCGGAGGAAAGGCAAAGCATAGCCCAAACTGATACCTCCATTGAAATCCACTCCTGTCACAGCCTTATGAGAGAAGTTGAGGTCCTCTATGATAGTATGTTGGCCATGTTTGAAGACATGTCCGCGTTACTCCCCAAGGATGTTTTAGTAATGGCCCCGGATATCGAACCTTACACCCCATTTATCCAAGCGGTTTTCGATACCCCAGAAAATGAAGCTCAGAAGATTCCTTACACTATTGCTGATCAAAGCAGAAAAAATGAAAGTAGTGTTATCAAGACCTTTCTTTCTATCCTTGATCTTGAGGAGAGCCGTTTTGGAGCATCCCAGGTAATGACCATTCTTGAATCACCTTCCGTCTACCGCAAGTTTGTTTTAGAAGAACCTGATTTGGATGTCATTAAGCGATGGGTAGAGCAGACCGGGATCAGATGGGGGATTGATGAAACGACTCGCGAAAAGATGGGATTGCCTTCGTTTTCTGAAAATACCTGGAGGTTTGGTCTTAATCGCCTCATTTTAGGCTATGCCTTGCCAACTAAAGAGGAAAAAACTTTTCACACCATCCTTCCCTATGACCAGGTTGAAGATAGTTCCGCTCGCGTACTTGGGAATTTTTTATCATTCATTGAAAAGCTTTTATCTTCAATTACCTCTCTTGACCAAACCCGCACTTTGAATGACTGGGGCAAAGTTCTTCTCCAGATACTGGATGCATTTATCCTTGGCGATGAAAAGACTGAGCGGGAAATTTTATTCATTCGGAAAACCATTAACAGTCTCACTTCGATTCAGCAAAAATCAGGCTTTGATGAAAAAATTGGTCTTCCCATAATCAGATCTTATCTTCAGAAGTATTGTGAAGAAGAAGGTTTCGGGTTTGGTTTTATGTCGGGAGGAGTAACCTTCTGCACTATGCGGCCTTTGCGGAGTATCCCTTTTAAAATCATTTGCCTTTTGGGAATGAATAATGATGCTTATCCCCGCGAGTCACGGCATGTGAGTTTTGACCTCATTGCCCAGCATCCAATGCCCGGAGACCGATCCCGTCGGAACGATGACCATTATCTTTTCTTGGAAGCCATCCTTTCTGCCCGCAAAAAGCTTTATATAAGCTATGCTGGCCAAAGCATTCAGGATAACGCCATTATTCCGCCTTCTGTAGTCGTAAGCGAACTCCTGGACTATATCGAACAAGGTTTTACTATTTCCGAAAAAAAGATCAGGGATCACCTTTTAATCACACACCGGCTCCAGGCATTTAGTCCAGCATATTTTAAAAAAGGTGGAAGACTCATGAGTTTCTCGAAAGATAATTATGATGCCGCCCTCACTGAACGGGGATCATCGAAAAACGCCCAACCTTTTATATCGCAGGGACTTGCTCAACCTGATGAGGAATTTAAAAAGATTGACCTTTCTTCGCTGATTAAATTTTTTGCCAATCCTTCTAAATTTTTTCTCAACCAGCGGTTAGGAATATTTCTTGAGGAGAAAACCCCAGTTTTAAGCGAGCGCGAACCCTTTGACCTCAAAGGACTTGAAAAGTACACATTTGAACAGACGCTCTTGCAAAAAAGCCTTGCGAACGATGACCTCACTGAGTATCTATCTGCAGTGAAAGCATCCGGGAAAATCCCTCCGGGAACTTTAGGTGAATACCTTTGCCAAAAGTCACAGGAGGAGGTGGAGAGGTTTGCTCATATGGTAAAACCCTATATTACAGGAACGCCTCTTGACCCGGTTGAGTTTAATCTGAAAATTTCCGAATATACGCTTTCCGGGAAAATAGACACCATCTTTGAGTCGGGATTAATCCACTATCGTTATACGAAGGTAAAAGTAAAAGATCGCCTTAAGGTTTGGATCGATCACCTCGTGCTCAACAGTATGAAACGTGCGCCTTATCTAAAAAGAAGCACCCTTATCGGAGCAGACACTGTGGTAGTTTTGTTGCCGGTGCAAGAAAGCAACAAGATCCTTTTAGACCTTATCAAAAAGTACTGGGAAGGCCTCTCAAAACCCCTGCTCTTTTTCCCGGAAGCTTCGTGGAAATATGCTCACGCGATCCTCGAAAAAAAGATGCCGGATGAAGAAGCAATGAGAAAAGCCCGGGATGAATGGGAGGGAGACGATTATTATCGGGGTGAAAGTCGCGACCCGTCTTCTCAGCTCTGTTTTGGAACGGTTGACCCCCTTAATGCAGAATTCGAAAGGATTGCCAAGGAGATTTTTGAGCCGATGATTAAAAACCAAGAAGAGCGATAACCAGGAGGCAACGTTAGTGTTAGTTGTTAGTAATCGTCCTGGGCATGCCGCGAAAAAACTATTAACTGTCAGCTACAACTAATAGTGCTTTGGCAATACTATGGATGAAAGAAAAACTTTCGATCTTTTAGCAAACCCTCTGGAGGGAATAAATCTTATTGAAGCCAGTGCCGGCACCGGCAAGACTTTTACTATCGCCGGACTTTTCTTAAGGCTGATACTGGAAAAAAATCTTTTGGTAAACGAAATCCTGGTCGTTACTTTTACGGTAGCTGCAACCGCAGAGCTTAACGATAGAATTCGCAGGCTGCTCAAGGATGCAATCGAGGAATTTTCACGAGGTCAAAGTGACGATGAATTCCTGAATAGCCTCATAAAACAATATCCTGATCCCCTCCCGAGTTTAAAACGCCTCAAAGAAGCACTGCGGGATTTTGATGAAGCCGCGATATTTACAATTCATGGTTTTTGCCAAAGAGTGCTTAAGGAGCACGCTTTTGAAAGCAGTCTTCTTTTTGACACTGAGCTTATCACCGACGAGGAAGCCCTGAAGCAAGAGATTATCGATGACTTCTGGCGAACCAACTTTTATAATGCCTCACCTCTTTTTATTGATTACGCTTTGAACAACCACTGCACTCCGGAAAATCTCCTCAAACTGGTGCGGACATATTCGGATAAACCCTTGCTTAAGGTTATCCCCCAGGTAACGATTCCTGACTCCACACAGGAAGAAAAAGAGTTTAATGAGGTTTTTAATAAAGCCCGCGATACCTGGCAGTCATCGAAAGCAGACGTAGAAAAAATTCTTGCCAATCAGATCGGCTTTAAACAATCGGTTATTTCAAAGATTCCCGAATTAATTATCGGTTTAGATTGTTTTTTTAATGCTGGCAATAAAAACTTTACCTTATTCCATCAGTTTGAGCTGTTCACTCTGAGTGGAGTTAAAAAAGCAACGAAAAAAAACTGTGAACCGCCTCAGCACCCATTTTTTGAACTTTTTGAGATCTTAAAAGAAAAGCACGAAACCCTTTCCTGCGCCTATGCGCAACACCTCCTCGGCTTAAAAACCTCTCTTTTCACTTTTCTCCATCAGTCGCTTTGCAAGCAGAAACAAAGAAAGAACGTGCAGTCTTTTTACGATCTCTTGGTTAAACTTCAAAACGCTTTGGCAAATAAGTCAGGTGCAGAACTGGCCAAAATAATTCGAGCTAAATACCATGCCGCCTTAATTGATGAATTTCAGGACACCGATCCCCTCCAGTATGAAATTTTTAATAACATTTTTAAAAATCAGGGGGGAATCCTTTTCCTTATTGGTGATCCTAAACAAGCAATTTATAGTTTCCGCGGGGCAGACATCTTCGCGTACCTGCATGCGATCTCACAGGTTGATTCACAATATACCCTCAAGGAAAACTGGCGGTCAGATCCCCAATTGATTAATGCGGTTAATGCTATTTTCTCCCAGGTTAAAGATCCGTTTGTCTTTGAGGCGATTAAATTCCAAAAGGCATCCGCGGCAAAAAATAAAAAAGCTGATCCCCTTATCATTGCCGGCATTCCTAAGCCTCCCTTGCAACTCTGGTTTCTTGATGCGGACAAGCTGGAAAGGAGCCGTTTAACCAAAAAGGGACAATTTATTAAAAAACCAGAGTCGCGCGAGCTTATTTTAAAAGCCGTAGGCGCAAAAATAGTATACCTTCTGCGTCAAAAAAAAGAAAAGCACACTTTTATTAAACAACGCCCGATTAAAGAGCAGGATATCGCTGTTCTGGTGAGAACTAATCGCGAGGCCACATTGATGCAACACGTTCTCAGCGAACTTAAAGTCCCCAGTGTTCTTTATACCACCGACAATCTCTTTGATTCCCGAGAGGCGTATGAACTGTTGCGAATCTTAGAAGGAATCGCTGAGCCACAAAATGAAAAACTCATTAAAGCTGCCTTGACAACCGATATCCTCGGGATCCAGGGAGAAGAGCTTGAAAAATTATTTGCTCATGAGGCTGAATGGATAGCGTGTCTCAATAAATTCATTGAGTACCAAGCACGATGGCGTATGCACAATTTTTTCAGCATGTTTCGTTACCTGCTTTTTCAGGAAAAGGTGCGAGTCCGTCTTTTACCATTCTCGGACGGGGAACGTCGCTTAACTAATCTGCTTCACCTTGGTGAGGTCCTCCATCAAGAGGAACACCAAAAACAGCTCACTGTGGGTAGTCTTATAAAATGGCTTTCGGAACAGATCAATCCTGCGTTTCCCCGTCTCGAAGAGCATCAACTCCGCCTGGAGACCGATGAGTACGCCGTTAAAATAGTAACCATCCATAAAAGCAAAGGGCTGGAGTACCCGGTGGTTTTCTGCCCTTTTCTCTGGGATAAATCAAAAATCAGGAGTGCGAATGAACCGTTTGTTTTTCACGACGGCGCGGAATTAACCTTAGACCTGGGCTCGGAGCACAAAAATGAAAACCGCGCTTTAGCTGAAAAAGAAATTCTGTCAGAAAATTTAAGACTTCTCTATGTTGCGCTAACCAGAGCCAGAAACTGCTGTTATACGGCCTGGGGACGTTTTAATGAAGCAGGTTCGTCAGCCATGTCCTATCTTTTTCACTCGGGTGAAAAAAATGATGAAAAAAATATTATTGATGCTATTGAAACTTCATTTAACGACTTAACGAATGATCAGATGAAAGTGGTCTTGAAGAACCTGGGAACAGAAGCAAAGGGAGCCATAGGCATCTACGAAATACCCGAACCAGTTTCTATCGGGCACCTGCCATTCAAGGAGGAAAACGAAGCACTATCATTAAAACTGTTTTCCGGACATATTGATCGAACCTGGAAAATTTCAAGTTTTTCGTCTTTGGCGGCCGAGAAGCAATCGCTCCTTGAACCTCAGCTCTATTCTTTTCCTGAGCATCCTGATTATGATCAGGAAATTCAAAGCGAAAGCATTCCCGAAAAAGAACCAGCCGGTATTTTCGCTTTTCCGCGGGGGGCTAAAGCAGGGTCGTTTATGCATGACCTATTTGAGCATCTTGATTTTACTGAAAAGGATGATGCGGTAATGAAAGCTTTGGTAGCTGAAAAACTGAGTCTGTATGGTTTTGACGTAAGCTGGCGTGATACTATTTTTGATATGATTAAAAAGGTTCTCGCTGTTTCTCTTCATCCTGATCAAAAAGACCTTACCCTCTCTTCAATACCGGAAAGCAATAAGGTAAGTGAACTGGAGTTTTATTTTCCTTTACAAACTCTTTCACCCGAAAAACTAAAAAATCTATTTTTAACATACGGTAACGAGAACCTTCCAAGAGAGTTTCCTGAACAAATCAAAAACCTCCACTTTGCTCCTTCCCGAGGCTTTATGAGGGGCTTTATTGATCTCGTCTTCCAGTTCCAAGATTCTTTTTACCTGATCGACTGGAAATCAAATTTTCTCGGAACTAACGTTGAGGACTATCACCACGAAAAGCTCGCCGCAGTTATGTCTGAGGAATATTACCACCTCCAATATCTTCTCTATACAGTGGCATTGGATAAATACCTGAGCAAACAAGTATCCAACTACCACTATGAAAAACATTTTGGAGGAGTTTTTTATCTTTTTTTACGGGGCATTGATCCAGATAAAGGTTCGGCGTTGGGGATATACCGCGCCCGGCCTTCGGAAAAAATAATCCATGGATTGAGTCAAAATCTAATAACCTTTTCCTGATGATAAGTAACTGGATGAACACTGACGAGCTACGCCTTCTTTGTGATAAAAATATACTGACATCGCTGGATTTCCATTTCGGTTCTTTCATGATAAAGCTTTCCGGTGTTGCCAGTCCGGAACTTTTCTTGGCTGCGGCACTGGCTAGCAAATTCACGGTAGAAGGGCATACCTGCCTTGATCTTTCCTCCTTGGCCGGGAAACCATTACTCAAAGAAAATGGCAATGCAATGTTCGTTTGCCCAGTGCTTTTGTTATGGCGAAAAATTCTGGAACAAAGCACGGTGGTGGGAAAACCCGGTGAGTTTATGCCGCTTATCCTGGATGATAAATCAAGACTTTATCTTTTTCGTTATTGGGAATATGAAAACAAATTAGCGGAAGGAATCAGAAATCGAGCTAAACAAAATGCCGACGGGGTGGATTTTAATCTGCTTGCCGAAGGTCTTGACCGGCTTTTTCAAAAAAACCAAGACCACGGTACTGGCTGGCAAAAGGTGGCGGCCGCGACCGCAGTGTTAAAAAAATTTTCGGTTATTTCCGGGGGACCGGGAACCGGAAAGACCTTCACCGTGGTAAAAATCCTAACGTTGCTTTTAGAACAGACAAAAAACAAAAAACTGCGCATTGCCCTTGCCGCGCCAACCGGTAAGGGGGCAGCCCGGCTCCAAGAAACAATTAAAAATACAAAAAAAAAATTAACCTGTTCGGAAAGGATTAAAGAAGCTATACCGGATGAGGCTTCCACCGTCCACCGTTTACTGGGAAGCATCCCTAATTCACCCTATTTCCGTTATAACGCTGAAAACCAGCTCCCCGTTGATGTGATTGTTATTGATGAAGTATCCATGGTATCCCTTTCCCTGATGGCTAAAGTGCATGATGCCGTACCTCTCGATGCATGGATGATTCTTTTGGGGGATAAAGACCAGTTGGCATCAGTCGAGCCCGGTTCCGTGCTGGGAGATATCTGCGATACAGGTAAAGTGCATAGCTTTTCCCAAACTCATAGTGACACACTCAAAAAAGTTAAAATATTTATTCAATCCCAAAGTGAGGCGAGACCAGGCATTCAGGATTCGATCGTTCATTTACAAAAAGGTTACCGATTTGAAAAAGAAAGCGGTATCAGTGAACTCAGTGGGGCAGTAAATGATGGTGACAGTAATCGTGCCCTTTCTCTTTTGAAAAACGAGCACTACCCAGCAATCAACTGGAAAACCTTACCCATGCCCAATGATTTGCCTTTACATTTAAAAGACAAACTTCTCAGTGGATTGGGAGAGTATCTAAAAACCCAAGACCCAAAAAACGCTCTTTCCTTGTTTGAACAGCACCGGATACTCTGCGCACTGAGAGAAGGTGATTATGGCGTAAGGAATTTAAATTTTTTAGTTGAGCAACTCCTGAGAAGAGAAAAACTTATTACCCTTCACCAGAAATGGTATTCCGGCCGTCCCCTCATGATAACCCGCAATGACTATAGTTTGAGACTTTTTAATGGTGACGTGGGAATCGTCCTGCCGGATGGAGAGAATTCTAATGAACTTCGCGGATTTTTTCCCACCTCGGATGGGAATATCAGAAAATTCACCCTCCCCCGCCTGCCGGAACACGAAACTGTTTATGCCTTGACAATCCACAAAAGTCAGGGCTCGGAGTTTGATGAAATACTTGTAATTTTGCCGGATACCCCCAGCCCTGTATTAACCCGGGAATTGATTTATACAGCAATTACCCGAGCAAAAAAAAGAATTGAAATCTGGGGAAAAGAAGAAGTATTCCAGACCGCGATTTCATCACGAATTGAAAGAACCTCAGGTCTTAGAGATGCATTATGGAAAAATACGGGTACATAGGAACGTGAGGGATCAGGATTGGGAGCGCTTTTTGTGGATTTCGATGCTCTCATTACATGACAAGGGATTTTGCAATATTCCAAACTCTCTATGGTTACGCAAGGTCATTAACCAATCGTTCTTTTCTGCCAAGCCAAGAGGTGGGGTAAAATCATTACCTTAGGACAAATTTTTTTGTAAAAACATTTTTTCAAAAAAACTTGACAAAATAGGTATGGGTATCATATAGCTTTGGCAATAATTTTGATCACACCCGATCTTTGTCTATCACAAGGTAAATTAACTTTTTAATTTTAAGGTTTTAAAGCAGAGACTTTTGATAACTATAATGAAGCGGATGTATTAGTTTTAGATTTTTTTTTAAGATAGGAGGTTGTTTATGTTACCAAATTGGCTCCCACGAGATAATGAAGCAAAAACTCATCAACTATTTGGGGATGAACATTTCGGTACTGAAGCCCCATGCACTATGTATGAAAAAAAGCCCCTCATCAATCCAGATAACGGCGAGAAAGTGAAAGGTCTTACCAACGCTTGGATTACCCTCAACAATCCCGCTCAGTACGGCTCTTATACCACCAAAATGATTAAGGGCGTTATCGCTGGGATGCATAAAGCTTCTATGGACCGCGATGTCATAACAATAATTTTTACTTCCGTAGGAGACCGAGCTTTCTGTACCGGTGGAAACGTAAAAGAGTACGCCGAATACTATACCATGAGACCAATGGAATATGTGCAGTACATGGATCTTTTCTCCGGGATGATTGATGCGGTTTTAAAAGCGCGCAAGCCGGTAATTTGCCGTTGCAACGGGATGAGGATTGCCGGAGGCCAGGAAATCGGACAGGCCTGCGATTTTACTGTATCGGCGGATACCGCTACGTTTGGTCAGGCCGGGACACGACATGGTTCGACCCCGACCGGTGGTTCAACCAACTTTCTCCCTTGGAATCTATCCATGGAACAAGCTATGTGGCAGTCTTGCTCTAATGAGCAGTGGAGTGCGGCTAAGATGGAGCGTCTGGGTTTAATCAGCAAAGCCCTTCCCATCAAAAAGGATGCCAAGGGTGCGTGGGTTCGAGATCCCCGGGTCATTACTGATAAATTTACCGAAAATGGCGAGATTGTTTACGGAGAATTGAAGAAAGGCGCCGAATTTAAAAAAGCCCAGGAAGAAATGAAGAGCCTTAAGACGGATTGGACCTTACTCGATGACTGTGTCAATCAAATGATCTGGACATTAGCGCATACTACCTACCTCTGCCTCATGGCCACCATTGAAAGCGTTAGGATGCGCAAGAAATTTTTCTGGGATCTGGAAAAACAATCCCAGCTCTATTGGCTCGGAGCAAACATGAATGCTGAAGCGTTCCTTGGATTTAACGCCTTTAATACCCAGAAAATAACCGGCGAAAGAGAATTGGATTACTTTGAATATCGCCGCCAGTTGGCAGATCTTACCTCGTATCCTGATTTAGTTGATAAAGTAATTCCTAAGCCCAAAAAATAAAAAAATGAAACCGGGGGAATAAATCATTCCCCCGGTTTCATTCAACCATTCCAGATTTCACATCTTGTCTTAAAAAAGACAGGAGATGCTTAATTTTTCTGTATTTTGGATGTTAACCTCCTTACAACACCCTTTCGACCCAATGCCTTATTGCACCTAAATTTCCTTTTTTTATTTCACTCCTTTTCACCAACAGCACCCCTTTAACTTCCCTACATAATTTCTTGATTTTTCCTTTATAAGCTTCAGCATACCGTTTCTCATCAAACCCTCCATAGGTAATAACTAAATAGACAATTTTTTCGTTTAAATTAACCTGTCTTAAGAATGCGGTTACCGGGGGGCAGTTTATGGTCCATTTGGGAAAGCAAATAAAAACTAAATCTGAAGTAACCTCTTCATACATAATCTTAACACCACAACGGGGGATGAAGGACAAAACAAGCCAAAAAAAATAAGAATAATTTTTTTTTGATTTGATTTCAATGAGCTTTACTTCTAAATCCTTTTCAAGCAGCTGGGAAATTTCCTCACTAACCAGCATAGTACTGCCTGTTCGAGAAAAAAAAACGATATCAGCGTTCTTTATATTCATTTAATTTTTTCTTTAAATAGGGGCACTGAAATTTGTTTTTTGAAATATTTGGTTATACCAATGAGAAAAATTAACAAAAAATAAAATGGAGTAGAGTTTATGTTTTATATTTGCAACTGTGTCGCAATTTGTTAATTTTATTTATTCATTAATTTTCAATAAATTGTTTTTATTTTTTCATAATAGAAACAAATTACGCCATTAAAGACAAACCATTTATAAAATTTTATTTCAATAAAATCAGATTATAACCATTTATTTATTTTCTGGCACAATTATTGTTTGTAAATTTGTTGCAATTTTTCATCTAAAACAATGAGAATAGAAAGTTATTGATC